>SWCD01004336.1_pt1 | contig 112232 bp, 117 predicted proteins | sample 4693011 | NCBI WGS metagenome assembly SWCD01 (sample SAMN10267278, study PRJNA491770) | bioreactor metagenome | isolation source: DHS bioreactor inoculated with marine | place: Japan: Omine Ridge, Nankai Trough | reverse complement strand
CCCCCCCCCGCGTCTCGGTGTCGCCGCGGTGGAAGGCCTGCACCTCCGACATCCGGAAGCGGGTGGCGGCGGCGATCTTTGCGGGCTGCGGAATGCCGGGCAGGGACCCAATGTGGCGTTAGATGTGGCGCGGCCGGGCCTGCGAGGGCCTCCGCCAGCGGGTCCATCGTGAGAAGTCTGTCGCTCATGATCGGTTGGCTATTCTCCTCGGCTGCCATGGATCGCGGCGAGGCACGGCGATTCTGGTAAAGCCCGGGTGAGAGAATAAGTCGGAGATTTTGGCGGGAATTCGGAATCATCCGGCAGAAAACTTCCGGGTGTCGGGAGGAAATTCATTCCCGGAAAGACCGAGAGGAATTGGAGGGTCAAATCACCGGCGCGACACGCCTCACCGACCGGCTGGGTTGGCCTGAGGCGTCGTGTGGCGGCGGGAGGTTCACGCCATCGGCTGGGTCAAAACCAAAGTCCGCGTCTGGCGCCTTGCAGCAGCCTGTGGCGGCAGGATGTGGGACGACTGGATGTCGACGAAAGTCCGCGTCGTGGACCTGGTTGAACGCAAGTCAGGCAGGGTGTGACGGGGCATCGTCGGCCGGAGCCACGGTGGCAGGTTTGCCCGCAAGTGGGCATTGGGTCCGCACGCGGTCAGGCGGTCGGCAGAAGCCGTTGACCGTTTTCCCCGAAGACCAGCGCGAGCGCCGGGTCGTAGCTGAAACCCACGTGGTCGCCTTGCCGGATTGGCTGCATCGAACGATCTTCGATCCTGATCTCGAACGGACCGAAGGTGCAGGTCACCAGGGCGTGCCCGCCCATCGGTTCGACCAGTTCGACAGCCACCCGGTGCGGCGCTTTCTGCCCGATCTCGATCCGCTCGGGGCGGATGCCGACGATCACCTTGTCGCCCGGTGCGAGCGGCAGTCCGGGCAGAACCTCCAGGCCGGGCACCCCGGGCAGCCCGGGCAGCCCGGTCGGCGCGACCGTGCGATCCTCGGCCACGACCGCGTCGATGAAGTTCATCTGCGGCGTGCCGATGAAACCGGCGACGAAGAGGTTGTCGGGTGTGTCGTAAAGCTCCGTCGGCGAGCCGATCTGCTCGACCAGGCCGTCGTTGAGCACCACGATCTTGTCGGCCATTGTCATCGCTTCGGTCTGGTCGTGGGTGACGTAGATCGAGGTGGCGGTCAGGCGCTGATGCAGGAGTTTGACTTCCTTGCGCATGGCGGTGCGCAACTTGGCGTCGAGATTGGAAAGCGGCTCGTCGAACAGGAACACCTCGGGCTTGCGCACGATGGCACGGCCCATTGCCACCCGCTGCCGCTGCCCGCCCGACAGGGCCTTGGGCTTGCGGTCGAGCAAATCGGTGAGCCCCAGAATCTCCGCCGCCTCCAGGACAGCCCGGTCACGCTCGTCCTTCGGCCGGCCGGCGAGTTCCAGCGAAAACGACATGTTCTCGCGCACACTCATGTGCGGATAGAGCGCGTAGGATTGGAAGACCATCGCGATGTCGCGATCCTTGGGCATCAGGTCGTTGACCACGCGGTCGCCGATCCTGATCGTGCCGCCGGTCGGATCCTCGAGCCCCGCGATCATCCGCAGGATGGTGGATTTTCCGCTTCCGGACGGGCCGACAAGGGCAACGAATTCGCGGTCGTGTATCTCGATCGAGACGTCCTTGATGACGTCGACCGACCCGAACGACTTGGTGATGTGCTCCAACGTGACCTGCGTCATGTTCTCCTCGCCCTGTGCCCAAACTGCGCCAACGTTGTGTTGACAAATTTCATATATGATGCATTATAAGTTCAATAATGAAATTTAGCCAGAGGATTTTTCGTGAGCCCGAGCAACCGAACCCTGCGCGTGATCGAGTACCTGATGGCCGCCGGACATGAGCCGGTGAAGCAGGTGGATATAGCGCTCGACCTCGGCATCTCGCCGGCCACGCTGAACCGGATCATGAAAACACTGTCGGAAGATGGCTATGTGTTCCGCACCTCCGAGCGATTCGTCGTCGCCAACTTCCGCTTCACCAAGAACGTGCCGATGTCATCGGCCTATCTCGAGACGCTGAATGAGATCATGGAGGAGATCACCGCCCGCCACCGGGTCTTTTCCGAAGCGGTGGTGGTGACCGGGCAGGATCTCTATTGGCACTCCCGTACCGATCTCGACCCGCCGCCGGTGCCGATCCGCGCCAAGGCCGGGTTCCGCCGCCCGCTCTACGAGCTCGACGCACTGAGCCGGCTGTATCTCGCGCGGCTCGGCCTGGAATGGATCGAGTACCAGTTCAACCTGTCCTCGTTTCACGACAACAGCCCCCAGCTGAAACCCTACGAGCCGGACCGTGCGCGCGCGCTGATCGAGGCCGCGACGGGCAAGGATTTCGACTACGACCTCGAGGGCAACCGGGTCGGGCTGCGGCGCTTCGCGCTGGTGGTCGATGACCTCGACGGCAATTTCCTGCACTTCCTGACGATGGCCGAGGCGGCGACGCCGGTGGCGGACCCGGAACTGCGGATTGCGAGCTATCGCCGCGTTCTGGAGGGCGCCCGTGCCCGGCTGGTGGCGGTGATGGAACAGGAACGGCGCGCGGCGGAGATCCTTCGCCCGGCAAACATGGCGGGGCGGGCCTGACGGCTGCGAGACCCCGCAAACCATGGAGGAAAGACAATGAGATTCATTAATCCAACCCGCCTCGCATCGGCGGCCATGGCAACGGTGCTCACGATGGTGCCGGCCTATGCGCAAGACCTGAACGTGCTCCTGTTCGGCATGCCCTACACCAACGGGCTGGCCGAACTCGAAGCCGACTTCGAAGCCGCTACCGGGATCACCGCCAACATCGAGGTGGTCGGCCAGGACGTGTTCGAGAACCGGATCACCCTGTCGTTCACCGGCAAGACCGGCGACATCGACGTAGTGCATACGCCGGTGATCCAGGTGCAACGTTGGGTCGAGGCCGGCTGGCTCGCGCCGGTCACCGCGGGCGTGGCCGCGATGGCCGACAAGGACGACATCCTTGCTGGCCCGCTCGACGCCTACCTGGTGAAAGGCGACTACTGGGCGCTGCCTTTCTTTGCCGAGACCGGCATGATGAGCTACCGCAAGGACCTGCTGGCCGCGGCCGGCTTCGATCATCCACCCGCCACTTGGGCCGAGGTGCTCGAAGTCGCCAAGGCGGTCAAGACCGACGATGTCGCGGGCTTCGCGATGCGCGCGGCGCCGGGCCAGGGCTTCAACATGTTCGTCTTCCCGATGATCATGCGGGCCTATGGCGGCAAGTTCTTCGCCGACTACCCGAACGACCTCACCCCGGCGATCAATTCGCCGGAAACGCTCGAGGCACTGAACCTCTACATCGACCTGATCAACAATCATGGCCCCCGGGGCGGAGGCAACTTCAACTTCGCGGAGATCGCGGCGAACTCTCAGGCCGGGAAACTCGCCCTGTTCGTCGACGGCACCTCGATCGTCGCCCAGTCGCTTGACCCGAACAAGAGCCAGGTGATCGAGCACATGGCCATCGCCGCGGTGCCGGAAGGCCCGGCTGGCCGGTCGCCGGCCGTTGCCGTGCACGGGCTCGGCATTCCGGCCGACGCGCCGGACCCGGACGCTTCGTTCAAGTTCATCGAGTGGGCAACAAGCGCAGAAACGCTGACCAAGATCGCGCTCGCCCAGCCGTTCCCGGACTTCACCCGCGCCTCGGTGGCAAAAAACCCCGAGGTGATCGCGAAGTATGCGGCGATCAACCCCGACTTCCTCGACCTGCGGGTGCAGATGCTCAACGACGCGATCGGACACTACCGGCCGCTGCTGCCGCAATGGCCCGAGATCGGGGCCGCGATCGGCGAGCATGTCAACGCCGCTCTGAACGGGCTTGAAAGCCCCGAGGAGGCATTGGCCGCCGCCGAAGCCGAGATGGCCGAGATCCTGGCCGAGTAACCAAGCGACGGTCGACCGCCGGCGATTTGCCTCCCCGTCGCCGGCGGTCGCGCCGGGATGAAACTGAGGTCCGACATGGCTTATGTCTCGGGTGTGCAGCCCGTCCTGCAACGGTCCTACCGGCTGATGTTGATGCCGGCCGTTGTGGCCGTCCTCGTCTTCGCCGTGCTGCCGCTGGTGGGCATGCTCGGGCTCTCGCTCACCCGCTTCGATCTGGTGAAGGGCTGGGACGCCGGGGTGACGCTGGAAAACTTCTCCAAGCTCGCCAGCGACAAGCGGTTCATCGGCTCGATCTGGGTGATGCTGGCGCTGAGCGGCTTCGGCGTGATCGCGCAGGTGACAGTCGGCACCCTGATCGCGGTCGGGCTCGAAAAGATCATCCCGCGCAGGCGCCACCTGCGCGGGATATTCGTGGTGCCATTCGTGGTCCCGCACGTGGCCGTGGCGCTGGTCTGGCTCAGCCTGTTCACGCCGACGCTCAGCCCGATCAACGCCTTTTTCGATCTGTTCGGGATCGCGTTGCCGGCCATGCTCACCACCCGCTGGGGCGCGATATCGGCCATCGTCATCGCCGACACCTGGGCCAGCTTTCCCTTCGTGATGCTGCTGATCCTGGCTGCGCTGCAAGGCATCTCGTCGGACCTCGACGAGGCGGCGATGATCGACGGGGCCTCGAAGATGCAGGTCTTCCGCCGCATCACCCTGCCGCTGCTGAAACCCGCCCTGCTGATGGTGGCGCTGTTTCGCTTCATTGAGACGATCAAGCACTTTCCGCTGATTTTCGTGATGACCAACGGCGGCCCCGGCCGGTCGACCCAGGCCACCAACTACTACGCCTTCATCCAGACCTTTCAGAACTCGAAGGTCTCCTACGGCGCGGCCATCGCCGTGTTCCTCTTCATTTTCGCTGCGATCATCAGTTTCTACGTCGCGCGCATGAACGCGAGGCTCTCAGATGCCTAGGAAGAAGACTGCCTTTTCGTGGAAGCAGGCCGCCGGCGTGACGATGATGCTCGGCTTTCTGTTCTTCGCGCTCCTGCCCATCATCTGGTCGTTCATCCTCGCACTGCGGCCCGAGAAACGATTGTTCGAGCCGATCTGGGAATCGCCCACCGCGCTCACGCTCGACAACATCTGGACACTCGCCGGCTCCGACTTCCCGCGCGCGCTCCTGAACAGTTTCATCACCGCAGGTTCCGCGACCGCGATCGCTCTGGTGATCGGCGTGCCGGGCGGATTTGCCCTCGCGAAGGGGCGCTCGACGCGCAAGTTCATTGCCTCCTGGGCGCTCTTGCTTCTTCGCATGGCGCCGCCGGTCGGGTTCGTCATCCCGCTGTTCATCGTCTATCTCAACATCGGCTTCCTCGACACATGGACCGGGCTGATCGCGGCCTACATGGTGCTGACGCTGCCGCTGGTCGTGTGGTCGTCCTGGACCTCGCTTGCGCAGATCCCCGACGAGCTGATCGAGGCGGCGCTGCTCGACGGCGCGACGATGTCGCAGGCGCTGCGCCGGGTGGTTCTGCCCGCCGCGCGACCGGGCATCGTGGCCACGGCCGTGCTCGCCTACCTGCTGGTCTGGAACGACTTCTTCTTCGCGCTCATCATCACCAGATCCGGTACGATCACCGCACCGGTCGCGATCATGAATTTCGTCTCCTATGCCAGCGTCGACTGGGGGAGCATCGCCATTGCCAGCATCGCGCTCACCCTGCCAACGGTGCCGGTCATCGTTTTTGCAGACAAGTACATCGTCCAGTCGATGGGCGGTGCCGTGAAAGGTTGAGACAATGGGCAAACGTCCGAACATCGTCTTCATCATCACCGATCAGCAGCGCTTCGACACCATCGCGGCGCTGGGCTTCGACCACATGATCACCCCCAACCTCGACCGGCTGGCGGCGCGCGGTGCGGTGTTCGAGAAGATGTACATCACCGCGCCGTCCTGCGCCCCGTCGCGTGCCTCGCTGTTCACCGGCACCTACCCGCATACCAACGGTGTGTTCCGCAACGACGAGCCGTGGAGCTACTGCTGGGTGAAGGACCTGGCCGAGGCCGGGTACCACACCGTCAACATCGGCAAGATGCACACCTGGCCGGTCGAGGGGGCGTTCGGTTTCCACGAGCGCCACGTGACCGAGAACAAGGACCGCGATCACCCAACGCTGCCGTTCTACATCGACAATTGGGACAAGGGCTATTTCGTTCGCGGCAAGCAAAAGCCCAGCCGGGTGACCCAGCGCGGCCGGCAAGGCTACGAGAGCCTGCTTGGCGCCTGGGCCTGGGAGCAAGACGCGATCCTGCACCCCGACATTTTCGTCCCGCAGATGGCGAAGTGGTGGATCGAGCGCTACCCGGACGACGGGCCGTTCTTCCTGCAGGTCGGCATCCCGGGGCCGCACCCGCCCTATGATCCATTGCCGGACTATGTCGACAGATACCAAGGCCGCGAGCTGCCCGCGCCGATCCCGGCCGACGACATCGAGGCGCAGCCGGAGGCCTACCGGATGCTGCGCCAGCACCACCTCGACGACGACGCCGACGGCATCGTCCACCTGACCCATCCGACGCCCGAGCAGGCGCTGCGACAACGGCGGCACTACTACGCCAATGTCACGATGATCGACGAACAGGTCGGCGAGATCCTCGAAGCCCTCGAAGGTCGCGGGGCGCTTGGCGACACCGTGGTGATCTTTACCTCGGATCACGGCGACTGCCTCACCGACCACGGGCATTCGCAGAAGTGGAACATGTACGAAAGCACGGTCCACGTGCCCGCCATCGTCGCCTGGCCGGGACAGACCGACGGCGGCCGGCGGGTGGCCGAGCTGGTATCGTTGTACGACTTCGCGCCCACCATTCTCGAAATGGCCGGCGTGGCGGTGCCCGACTGGATGGAGGCGCGGTCGCTTGTGCCGCTGATCCGCGGCGAGGCGGAAGATCGGCCCCGGGTGTTCAGCGAACATTCCAACGACGCGCTGCTCGAGGGCACGCGGATGGTGACGATGGTGCGCGAGGGCGATCTGAAGCTGGTGCATTTCGTCGACAGCGACGAGGGGCAGTTGTTCGATCTCGCCGCCGACCCGCGGGAAACCGAAAACCTCTGGGACGAGCCGGGCCACGCGGCCGTCAAGGCGCGGTTGGTCGGAGAGATCCTGCGCTGGCGCACCGAGAGCGCGCTCAAGACCCAGGGCTACCCGTTGGCTTGCGTTCACGGCGCCTTGTCGATGATGTCGCCCCCAGGTCAGCCCGCGCGCGGCCAACACCGCGACGGCTCCCGCGGTCCGCGAAGCTGGGGCTGAGGCGGGATACAAAGGGATCATGCCAGCGGCGACGAGCTATGGCGTCGGTGCGGCCCGGATGAAAGCCTTGGCCTTGTTCCTTTGATCCTTGGGCGCCCCGTTCGGATCGGGCCACTCTGGCGATCTTGTGCGAGGACAAGTGGCTCAACAGATCCGGGTGCCGACCGGCAGCTCTCGCGGTACGGCGGGATTGAGCAACAACCTCTCAAGCGCAGGACCGGGCCGCCTCCCTTGAAAACAACTCGGGCACGAACTCACCCGCGAATGGGCAGGTCGGCCCATATGCCTGAGAGCCCCGCGAACCAGACTTCCGATCATGGAAGGTGCAAGGACGGAGCAGGGGCGTCCCTTCCATGGGCAACGGCAGCTTTGCGCGCCTCGGATCCGTTCTCGAAGGGCACAATAACGCGCAAGACGGGCTCGGCGCCGCCTTTCGTCTGCGCGCGGAAAGCCCGCGTTTCAAGCTCATGCAGATGTTGGCCATCCGCGTCGCCGCATGTTTGGCGCGCATCCGCAGAGAGAGCCGGAATCCGCCCTGCATCGCTCGATCCGGTGCCCAGAAGGCAGGTCGGGGCTGGCCTCGATCCAACCATCCGCTGCGTGAGGGAAGAACGTCCGTTCTGAGCATCGATGGGCTCCTGGGGCTGACGCTGGGCGTCTTCTCCTATCTTCCAGGGACGAGGTCCTCGGCGCCAGATCTCCGGGCCTTTTGCCCCCCAAGTCTCAGATTTCTTCCTCGGTGATAACACCGTTGCGCTGTCCGTCGAATTGCCTCTCTCTCGACATCTTCAATGTCGCCGACGCGAGAGGCGCCAAGTACCCAGGTCTCCTGGACCAGCAGCATGAACACGGCGACCGGCTCGGCTACGGCGAGCTTCTCGAGTGCCGCGAAACGGCGCGCGAGCCTTCTGGCGACGCCGGTGCGATACCCGCGACGATACGGCTGATCTTGTTCACACTCATGCCCGAATTGCCGGCGCACCAGCGCTCCGCCATTTCGACAAGCATCGGCCAGTCTTGGTCCGCTTTGCCTGGTCGGCCTGGTTTTCTTCAGGCTCTCGATTGAAATGACCTCGGCCGCCGCGCCGCGACTTTGCCTCGCCCATCTTTCCAGCAGAAAGCGCCGCTGGTCGAGATGATCCGTCTGCGGATCGGTCCGCTCGACCTTGCTGTCGGTGAGGTGGGCGAGGATCGCCTCGGCGACCTCGTGCGGTGCGTTGGTCTCAGCGGCCTCACGCCCTGGGAATGCTTCTGCAAGAACTGGACTTCAGAGCCGGACGGATCCATCCTCAACCGCATCCACGAGATGCCGGGACTGAACCCCTAGCTGTGGAACCTCAACAGGTTGTTCCGATGCAATCCCAATCGACTGATTGGCGGTTTGGATTTTAACGCTGAGTGAGGCCGGTGCCAATTGTAGAGATGGGTCCAGACCGGCAGGTCGGCGGCGCGCTGGTCCGAGGTCTGATAGGCGCGGGCGTAGGCCCATTCTCTGAGAGCGGTCTGAATGAACCTTTCCGCTTTGCCGTTGGTCTTCGGTGTGTAGGGTCTGGTTCGGATGTGGCGCAGACCGAGGTCGGCGCAAGCGGCCTTGAAGGCGCGTGACCGGTAACAACCTCCATTGTCGGTCATCACCTGCGCGACGGTCACTCCTACCGACGCATACCAGGCCACCGCGGCGCGCAGATGCGCCACGGCGCTGACGGCCTTCTCGTCGGGATGGATCCGGGTGACGGAGAGCCGCGAGGCGTCGTCGATGCAGACATGCACATACTCCCAGCCAGCCCCGCGCGACTGCCCCTGTTGCCGATCGCCGGTGATCCTGTGGCCGGTCTGTTCGAACCGCCCCAGACGCTTGATATCGAGGTGGATCAGCTCCCCCGGGTGGTCCCGCTCATAGCGGTGCACCGGTTCGGCCGGCTCCAGATCGCGCAGGCGGCTGAGGCCCGCCCGGCGCAGCACCCGGCTGACGGTGGCGGGCGAGACACCGGTCTTCGCGGCGATATGCGCGCCGGTCAGGCGGTCCCGCCGCAGGCTGACAATGCGGTCGCACACGGCTGGCGGCGTCGGATTGCGCAGCCTGACGGGGCGTGACGGGCGGTCCTGCAACCCCCGGCACCCTTCGGCCCGGAACCGTCGGTGCCACTTGGCAGCGGTCTTTGCGCTGACGCCGCAGACCGAGGCGGCGTGAGAAACTGCGGCACCCGCTTCGATCAGCCCGACCAGCCGCTCTCGACCTTTCGGCGTCAGCCGGGCATTCTGATGCATGTTCATTCGATCCCTCCGAACATGGTTGGCGCCTGGTAACTCCAACCAACTCGATCGGGATCGAATGGACAACCTGTGGAAAGCTCACACCTAGCGCAGCCGGGCTTCGGTCGTGGGGTCGAAATACATCGCTGTTTGCGGATCGAATTCGACCGCCACGGGGGTGCCGGCGGTGATCTCGTCGTCGCCCTTGGTCTCGACCACGATGCGCTCGCCGGTCGGGGTGCGCAGATAGTCGAAGGCGACGCCGCCGAGATGCTCGGAGATCTCGACCGTCAGCCGCGAGGCGGCGGGCCGGATTTCCAGGTTCTGCGGACGCAGGCCGACGGTGACGGCGGCGCCGGCAGGCGGCAGCGCGACCTCCGTTTCAATCAGCGCCCCGTCGAGGGCGGCGACCCGTACCCCGCCGGCTTCGACCACGCCGGCGACGAAATTCATCCGCGGCGAGCCGATGAACCCGGCGACGAACTGGTTGTCGGGGTCGCGGTAGAGCGCCATCGGGCTGCCGACCTGCTCGATCTGCCCGTCGCGCAGCACCACGATCTTGTCGGCGAGCGTCATCGCCTCGACCTGATCGTGGGTGACGTAGATCATCGTCGCGCCGATCTCCTGGTGCAGGCGCGCGATCTCGACCCGCATGTCGACGCGCAGCTCGGCGTCGAGATTGGACAGCGGCTCGTCGAACAGAAACACCTTGGGGTCGCGGATGATCGACCGGCCGATCGCCACCCGCTGGCGCTGGCCGCCCGAGAGCTGGCGCGGGGTCCGGTCGAGCAGCGGCTCGAGCTGGAGGGTCCGCGCCACCGCCAGCACCCGCTCGGCGATCTCGGCCTTGGGGCGTTTCGCCAGCTTCAGCCCGAAGCCGATGTTCTGCGCCACGGTCATGTGCGGAAACAGCGCGTAGGACTGGAACACCATCGCCAGTTCGCGCTTGGCCGGGGCCAGATGGGTCACGTCGCGCCCGCCGATCTCGATCGTGCCGCTGGTGACGTCGTCGAGCCCCGAAATCATTCGCAGCACGGTGGATTTGCCGCAGCCGGAGGGGCCGACGAAGACGACGAACTCGCCCGGTTCGATCTCGAGGTCGATGCCCTTGATGACCTCGAACGCGCCGAAGGCCTTGCGGATGTTTCTCAGTCTCAGCCGTGACATTTGCTATCCCTTGACCGCGCCCATGGTCATGCCCTTGATGAAATACCGCTGGAAGAACAGGAAGATCACCAGCGTCGGCAGGCTGGCGATCAGCGACAGCGCGCCCTGCACCCCCCAGGCGACGGTGTACTGGCCGCGCAAATTGACGATGCCGACCATGATCGTGCGCTTCTCGTCCGACTGGGTGAAGATCAGCGGCCAGAGAAAGTCGTTCCAGATCCAGGTGAATTGCAGCGTCGCCAACACCGCCAGCGCCGGCAGGCTCAGGGGCAGGGCGACCCTTGTCAGCACCTGCCATTCGTTGGCCCCCTCGAGGATCGCCGCTTCGCGCAGCGCGTTCGGCACGGTGGCGAAGAAGTTGCGCATCAGGAGGGTGCAGATCGGAATGCCGAGCGCGGTGTGGACCAGGAAGATCGGCCACAGCGTGTCGATCAGCCCGAGGCCGTTGAACAGCCGAAACAGCGGCACCAGGATGACCTGGGGCGGAAAGAACATCCCCGCGACCAGCGCGAGGAACAGGATGTTGCTGCCGCGAAACGGAAGCTTGGCGAAGACGTAGCCCGCGAGCACGCCGAGCGCGGTCGAGCACAGGGTGCCGGGCACGGTGACGAGCAGGGTGTTGATGAAATACCGGTGCACCGCCGGGTTCGACAGAACTTCCGCGTAATTGCCGAGGTAGAGCTCGGAGGGAATGGACCACAGATCGCCCAGCGCGATCGCGCGGGTGGTCTTGACCGACGACAAGAGCACGCCCACGGTCGGCGTCAGGAACAGCGCCGCCAGGATCACCAGGATCACGAAGATCGTCATCGGCCAGGGGTTGAACGGCTTGCGCGCCGGTGCCAGGCCCACGTCAGCCATAGATCTGATCCACCTTCCGGAGCTGGCGGAAGTAGACGCCGATGATCGTCAGCGCGATCAGGAACAGCACCACCGATATGGCGCTGCCGTAGCCCATCAGGTATTTCTTGAAGCTCTCGTTGTACATGTGCATCGCCAGCGTGTCGGAGCTGTTGAACGGCCCGCCACCGGTCATGATGTAGAGGATGTCGAAGCCTTTCAGCGAGTTGATGACCGAGAGCGCGACCACGACCACGGTGGAGGGGGTCAGCAGCGGGAGGATCACGTTGGTGATGCGCTGCCAGGTGGTCGAGCCCTCGATCTCGCAGACCTCGAGCAGATCGCGCGGGATCGAGGTCAGCCCGGCGAGGTAGATCACCATCGACAACCCGGTCTGCTGCCACGACCAGGCGACGATCACCGAGCCGAGCGCGCTGTCGGGCTTGGCCAGCCAGGCGTAGGTGAACCGCTCGCCGGTGACAGAGCCGATGACGGTGTTGAGGAGCCCCCAGTCGGCCTGGTAGATCCAGACCCAGATCTGGCCGACGACCACGGCCGACAGGCAGATCGGCAGGTAGAACACCGTCTTGAACACCCGCCCGCCCGGCACGTGGCTGTCGATCAGCAGCGCCAGGCCCAGCCCCATCAGGGTCGGCAGGATGATCGCCGCCACCATCCAGATCGCGGTGTTGATCGCAGCGCTGTAGAACAGCCGGTCGGTGTAGATCTTGGCGAAGTTCTCGAACCCGACGTAGTCGTAGTTGCTGTCGAACCCGTTCCAGTTGGTGAAACTGTAGTAGAACGAGCTGAACAGCGGCCAGACCACCAGCACCCCGAAAACGGCCAGCGGCAGGGCCAGCAGAACGATGCGCCAACGCCAGTTCTCGCGGTTCATCGCGGGGCTCCGTTCGGTTGCGTGGGCCGCTGCACGAAAGCGGCGGCCCACCTGTCCGGTCTATTCGGCGAAGGCCGCCTTGGCGTCGGTGGCGACCTGGGCAAGGATCTCGTCGACCTTGCTCGGATCATCCATGAAACGGGCGAACATCGAAAGCCCGACCTCGGCCACCGGCGGCGGGGTCGCCAGGTCGTAGTTGAAGGCGAAGGTCTCGGAGCCGGCGACCGTCTCGAAGGCTTTCAACATCACGACGTTGTAGTTCGACGGATCGACGTTGACGTTGGCCGACAGCGCCCCCTGTGCCGAGCTCCAGGCGGCCTGGACATCGGGGTTGGAGATCATGAATTCGAGGAACGCCTCGGCGCCCTCGACATTCGCCGCATTGGCCGAGATGACCAGCCCGTCGACCGGGCCGACCGAGGCCACCGGCACCCCGTCGGCGATCGCCGGGAAGGCGAAGAAGTCGTAGTCTTCGCCCGGTACCAGTTCGAGACCGTTCCAGTAGCCGGTGATCCAGGTGCCCATCAGGGTCATCGCCGCATCGCCGCGCGCCACCTTGTCGGAGGCATCGGTCCAGTCGTCGGCATTGGCGTTTTCGACGAAGTACCCGGCATCGACCAGGTCTTTCCACATCGCCATCGCGGCCTTGACCTCGGGGTCGTCGTAGGAGGCGTCGCCCGCCATCAGCGCCGCGCGGTACTCGGGGCCGGCGGTGCGCAGCAAGAGGTAGTCGAACCAGAACTGCGCCGGCCAGCGGTTCTTCGACCCGAGCGCAATCGGCGCGATGCCCGCGGCCTTCAGGGTTTCGCACAGCGCCAGGAAGCCGTCCCAGTCGGTCGGCATCTCGGTCACGCCGGCGTCGGCGAGCACCTTGGTGTTATAGAACATGCCCGAGTAGTGGTAGTTGAACGGCACGAGATAGCGTTGGCCGTTGTACATCGTCGCGCTGTCGGCGACCGATTTGGCGACGACATCGTCGAGGCCGGCGCGGTCCCACATCGCGTCGATCGGGTGCAGGCTGTTGGAATCGGCGATGAACTGCACCCTTGCCCCGGCCCAGTAGCTGAACACGTCCGGCAGGCTGTTGCCGGCCGCACGCACCAGGATGTCGGTCTTGAAATCTTCGTGCCCGACCGGGCTTTCCTTCATCGTGTAGCCGCTGGCGGCCTCGAAGGCGGCGGCCTGTTCGTTGAACGCCTTGAGGCCCAACTCGCCGGTGAAATAATGGCTGATGGTGACATCGCCCTCTGCCCAGGCCGGTGCGGCAAGGCCCACCGTGGTCAGCGCGATCGCCGCCGACAGTAACGTCCGTCTCTGCATGTTTGTCATTGTGACCTCCCGTTTCACAAAGTTTACGCATGGAAAACCCGCAGGCTTTGTGCCGAAGATTAGGTGCGGGAATTTTCTCAAAGTCAACAAATAGTATTGCATGCGGACACAAACTCGGGAATCCTGCTGAGAATTCAGGGATTACGGAAAAAAGTTTACGCATGCTGGACACTCCGTACAAAACTGGTAAATGTCACGTCAGCGGATCTGTTCACGTTGGGGGGCCTTCTATGCGTTTGCTGCAATCTTTGACCCGGGGTCTGGCAGCGCTCGATTTCCTCGCCGACCGCGGCACCGCGGTCAGGTTGACGGATGTGGCCGAAGCGTTGGGGGTGGAAAAGTCGAACGCCTCGCATGTGCTGAAAACCCTCGTGGCGTCGGGCTACGCGGCGCAGGACGACAGCCGCCGGTACCACGTCACCGAGAAGATGTTGCCGCCGAGCCGCGACGGCCATTCGCTGGAAGACATCATCGCCTGCAAGGAGCGCTGGCGGCCGGTGCTGCAGAAGCTGGTCGACGACACCGGCGAATGCGCGCATATGGCGGTGCTGGTGGACCGGAGGGTCTGGTACGTCGACAAGATCGACTCGACCCTGCCCTTGAAGGTCGACCACCCGATCGGCTCGCTGTCGCCGCTGTATTGCACCGCGCTGGGCAAGGCTTTCCTGGCCTTCGGTCAGGTCGAGGACATCGGCGCGCTGACCGCCTACACCGCCAATACCATCACCACCCAGGCGCAGCTCGACGCCGAAATCGCGGCGACCCGGGCGCGCGGTTACGCGGTGGACGACGAGGAGTTTGCGCCCGGCATCCGCTGCGTGGCGCGCCCGATCATCGGCCGCGACGGGCGGATGATCGCGGCTCTTGGCATCTCCGGCCCCTCGGTGCGGATCGACGATGCGCGACTGGAAGAATTGGGCAGGCTTGTCGCCTCGGCGCAGGCATCGACAGCAAAAGAGGATTGACCCCATGGCCCCAACTCCGATCCGGGTGGGCATCATCGGCACCGGCAGGATCTCGGACCTGCACGCCATCGAATACCGGCAGAACCCGCTCGGCCGGATCGTCGCGCTCTGCGACCGCGATACCGATCAGGCGGCGCGGCGCGCGGTCGACTGGGGCTGCCCCGAGGCCACGATCGAGGCCGATTACGAGGTCTTGCTGGCGCGCGACGACATCGACATGGTCGAGATCCTGCTGCCCCATCACCTCCACCTGCCGGCGGCGCTGAAGGCGATCGAGGCCGGCAAGATCGTCTCGCTGCAAAAGCCGATGTGCCGCAATCTCGCGGAAGCCGACCAGCTCGTCGCCGCCGCCGAGGCCTCGGCCAAACCGTTCAAGGTGTTCGAGAATTTCATCTTCTACCCGCCGGTGATGAAGGCCAGGGCGCTGATCGACGACGGCGCCGTCGGCACCCCGATCTCGATCCGGATCAAATCGAACCCGGGCAAGAGCAAGACCGCCTGGGAGGTGCCGGCCGCCGCCAATGCCTGGCGGCAGGAGGCCGGGCTGGCCGGCGGCGGGCCGCTGGTGTTCGACGACGGCCACCACAAGTTTGCGCTGGCCTGGCATTTCATGGGCAACCCCGAAGCGGTTCATGCCTTCATCGGCCAGACCGAGACCACCGACGGCAGTCTGTTCGACGCGCCCTCGCTGATCTCGTTCCGCTTTCCCGGCAACCGCATCGGCAACCTCGAGATCGTCTATTCGCCGGAGCTCGAGATCGTCTCGCGCCATTATGCCCAGGACGACCGGGTCGAGATCACCGGCACCCACGGGGTGATCTGGATCAACTGCGGCCATGGCCGTCTCGGCGACCCGCCGCCCTTGGTGCATTACCGCGACGGCAAGGTCACCGAGTACCGCGATCTCGACACCGGCTGGGAACAGAGCTTTGTCCACTCCACCCGGCATTTCCTCGACGTGTTGACCCATGGCGGCGATCCGATCCTGACCGCGTCCGACGCCCGCCAGATCCTGCGCTTCGCCCTCGCGGCCGAGGAATCGGCGCGCAGCGGCAAGACGATCACGTTCAGCGGCTGACGAAGGGAACAATATATGGCCGAGGTTGGCAAATCAGCGGGATGGCCCGCGACGCCCGAAGCCCGCGCGGCCTGGCTGAAGGCCGCCGGCGGGATCGAGGCGGCGATTGATGCGGGCCATCTTGCGCAACCGGTGACGGTGTCGCTGGCCGAAGCCCTGGTGCTCGGGCTGATGCGACAGGGGGTGACCAAGTATCTCGCGGTGTTCGGCCACGGCTCGACCGCGATTGCCGAGGTGCTGCGGATCTACCAGGCCGCGGGGCTGGTGCGTTGCTACCCGTTCCGCAACGAGGTGGCGATGGCCCATGCCGGCACCGCCCTGTCCTGGGTCTACGAGGAACCCTGCGCGGTGGTGACCTCGATCGGCCCGGGCGCGTTTCAGGCGCTGGCGGGCTCGCTGGCCGCGGCCTCGAACGGGGTCGGGCTCTATCACATCTACGGCGACGAGACGACGCACGGCGAAGGCTACAACATGCAGCAGGTGCCGAAGCCGGGGCAGGGGTTGTTTGGCCAGATCACCGCGCTGATGGGCCAGTCCTACACGCTGCACACGCCCGCGGCCCTGCGCGAGGCGCTGCGCAAGGGGGCGGGAACGGTGTTTCACCCGTGGCGGCCCGGGCCGTTCTATCTCAACCTGCCGCTCAACACCCAGCCGGCCGAGGTCCGTCTGCGGCTCGACGCGCTGCCCGGCCGGCCGGAATTTGCGCCCTCGGTGCCGGCCGACGACACCGGGCTGGCGCGCGCCGCCGCGCTGATCGCCGCGGCGGGGCGCGTGGCGATCAAGGCCGGCGGCGGGGCGCGCGGCTGCGCCGGTGAGCTTCGAGCCCTGGCCGAGGCCGCCGGGGCGGCGGTGGTGCTGAGCCCCGGCTCCCTGGGCGTGCTGGCGGATGGGCATCCGCAGAACATGCATGTCGGCGGGTCCAAGGGCTCGATCTCGGGCAATTTCGCCATGCAGGAAGCCGAGCTTCTGGTGCTGGTCGGCAGCCGCGCGGTGTGCCAGAGCGATTGCTCCGGCATCGGCTGGCCGAAGGTGCAGGGCGTGATCAACATCAACGCCGACCCGGTCGACGTGCAGCATTACAACCGCACCGTCGCGCTCACCGGCGACGCGGGCGAAGTGCTGGCGCGGCTGACCGAGGCGCTGGGCCGTGTCGCGGGGGCGGCGACGGACAAACAGCCGTGGCTGAGCGCCTGTGCGGCGAAGAAGGCCGAATGGGCGGCATTCAAGACGGCGCAATACGCGGCGCCGCGCCCGGTCGATCCGGTCTGGAATGCCCCCGTCCTGACCCAGCCGCAGGCGATCAGGATCGTCGCCGATTTCTGCCGCGACCACGACGCGCTCAAGTTTTTCGACGCCGGCGACGTGCAGGCCAACGGCTTCCAGATCGTCGAGGACGACCGCCCGTACCAGACCTTCACCGAGACCGGCGCCTCCTACATGGGGTTTGCGGTCTCGGCGCTGGTGGCGGGTGCGATCGCGGAAACCGGGCGCTATGCGGTGGCGTTTTCGGGCGATGGCTCGTTCATGATGAACCCGCAGGTGCTGATCGACGGGGTCGAGCACGGGGTGCATGCGACCATCGTTGTATTCGACAACCGGCGCATGGCCGCAATCAGCAGCCTGCAGGTCGACCAATACGGCAGCGACTTCGCCACCAACGATGCGGTCGCGGTGGACTACGTGGCCCTGGCAAGCGCGGTCGGCGGCGTGAAGGCGCTGTCGGGCGGCACCGACGCGGCGACCCTGCGCGCGGCACTGGGCGCGGCGCGAGCACACCCCGGCCTGAGCCTCGTGCATGTGCCGGTATATTACGGCCCCGATCCGGCGGGCGGGATGGGGGCCTACGGGCAATGGAACGTCGGCAACTGGTGCGCCGATGTGCAACGGATCTACGCCGAAACGCTGATCTGACCGGATACGGGCGCGAGGAATTGGGCGCGAGGAATTGGGCGCGAGGAATTGGGCGCGAGGAATTGGGCGCGAGGAATTGGGGGTGAGCGAATGAACATCTACGACGGATATGGCCTGCTGATCGACGGCCAATGGCGCCCGGCATCGACCGGGGCGGTGCTGGCGGTCGAAAGCCCCGTCACCGAGCAGCAGATCGGTACGGTGCCGGCGGCCTCGGACGCGGATATCGGCGCGGCGCTGGCCGCGGCCGAGCACGGAATGCCGCTCTGGGCGGGCACCCCGGCCTGGGACCGCGCGGCGATCCTGCGCCGGGCCGCCGATCTGATCCGGGCGCGGGTCGAGCCGATTGCGGTGATGATGAGCACCGAGACCGGCAAGCCGCTGGCCGAAAGCCGGGCCGAGGTCGGCGCCAGTGCCGACCAGTTCGAGTGGTACGGCGAGGAGGCCAAGCGGATCTACGGCCAGACCATTCCCGGGCGCAATGCGCAGGAACGGCTGTCGGTGATCTACCAGCCGGTGGGGCCCTGCCTTGCGCTGTCGGCGTGGAATTTCCCGATGCTGCTGCCGGCGCGCAAGATCGCGGCGGCGCTGGCGGCGGGCAACAGCGTGATCGCGCGCCCCGCCTCCGAGGCGCCGGGCTGCGCCATGGCGATCGGCCAGGCGCTGATCGACGCCGGTCTGCCGGCCGGGGTGCTGTCGATCCTGACCGGCAAGTCGGTGCCGATGGTGAGCCGGCTGATCGCCTCGCCGGTGATCCGCAAGGTCTCGCTGACCGGGTCGGTGCCGGTCGGCAAGGAGATCCTGCGCCTCAGCGCCGAGGGCATCAAGAAGGTGACGATGGAGCTGGGCGGCCATGCCCCGGTGATCGTGCATGCCGATTTCGACCCCGTTGCGGCGGCGCAGAAGCTCGCCGCTACCAAGTTTCGCAATTGCGGGCAGGTCTGCATCTCGCCGTCGCGGTTCTACGTGCATGCCTCGATCCTCCACCCGTTCGAAGAGGCCTTCGCCGAGGTCGCGCGGTCGCTGGTGGTTGGCGACGGGCTGCGCGACGGGGTCACCACCGGGCCGATGATCCGGGCGCGTGCCCTGGAAGGCGCGCTGGGGCTGATCGAGGACGCACAGGCCAAGGGGGCGCGGCTGCTCACAGGGGGCGGACGGCCCAATGAGCTCAACACCGGGCACTTCCTCGAGCCGACGGTGCTGGCGGACGTGCCCGACAGCGCCCGGATCATGATCGAAGAACCCTTCGCGCCGATCGCGCCGATCTCCGCCTTCGAGAGTTTCGACGAGGTGGTCGCGCGCGCCAATTCCACCCCCTTCGGGCTCGCGGCCTATGTCTTCACCCGTGACAGCGCGCTCGCGGCCGAGACCGCCGAGGCGATCGAGGCGGGCATGGTCGGCATCAACGAGACCCTGCTGGCCACCGCCGAGGCCCCCTTTGGCGGCACCAAGGAAAGCGGTTTCGGGCGCGAGGGCGGCGCGCTCGGGATCCTCGATTACCTGACGCCGAAATACATCCGTCACCGGTTGGTGCGAGGGGACCACAATGGCTGACACACCCAAGGGCTTCGACAACGGGCTGACCAACTACGGCGACCGCGATTTCGCCCGCTACCTGCGCCGCTCCTTCGCCAAATCGATGGGCTATACCGACAAGTCGCTCGACAAGCCGATCGTCGGGATCTGCACCACCGAGAGCGGCTTCAACAACTGCCACCGGCATTTCCCCGAGCTGACCGAAGCGGTGAAACGCGGCGTGCTGGCGGCGGGGGCCTTGCCGGTCTCCTTCCCGGTGATCTCGCTCGGCGAGGTGTTTCTCAGCCCGACCTCGCTGATCTATCGCAACCTGATGGCGATGGCGGTCGAGGAAATGATCCGCGCCCAGCCGATGGATGCGGTGGTGCTGATGGGCGGCTGCGACAAGACCGTGCCGGCGCTCCTGATGGGAGCTGCCTCGGCCGGCAAACCGGCAGCGCTTCTGGTCGGCGGCCCGATGATGACCGGGCGCCACAAGGGCGAACGCCTCGGCGCCTGCACCGATTGCCGCCGGTTCTGGGCCAATTACCGGGGCGGCAGCGTCGACACCGACGAGATCAACCGGGTCGAAGGCCGGCTGGCCGTGACCGCGGGCACCTGCGCGGTGATGGGCACCGCCAGCACGATGGCGCTGATCGGCGAGACGCTGGGCATGATGCTGCCGGGCACCGCCGCCATCCCGGCCGTGCATGCCGACCGGCTGCGGGCGGCGGAAGAGACCGGCGAACTGGCTGCCGGCTTCGCGCTCAACGGCGGGCCGGCGCCCGACCAGCTCATCACCCCCGCTTCGGTCGAAAACGCGCTGCGGGTCCTGCTGGCGGTGTCGGGATCGACCAACGCGGTGATCCACCTGGCGGCGATCGCCGGCCGGCTGGGGATCGCGCTCGACCTCGACGAGATGAACCGGCTGTCGGACGAGACCCCGGTGCTGGTCGACCTCAAACCGGTCGGGGCGGGCTACATGGAAGACTTTCACACCGCCGGCGGGCTGGAGGCGGTGTTGCGCGGTCTGTCGGACCAGCTCAACGCCGAGTGCCGCGATATCACCGGCCAGAGCCTCGCCGAGCGTCTGGCCAGGCCGTTAAGCGACCCGATCGACAGGAGCGTGATCCGCACGCCGGACGACCCGGTCGACCCCAAGGGCGGGCTGATCGCGCTGACCGGCTCGCTCGCGCCCGGGGGTGCGATCCTGAAACGCGCCGCCGCCACCCCGGCGCTGCTCGAACACGAGGGCCGGGCGGTGGTCTTTTCCTCGCTCGAGGATCTCGCCAACCGGATCGACGACCCCGATCTCGACGTCACCGCCGAGGATATCCTGGTGCTGCAGAACGCCGGCCCCCGCAGCGCCTCCGGCATGCCCGAGGCCGGCTATCTGCCGATCCCGAAAAAACTGGCGCGCGCCGGGGTCAAGGACATGGTGCGGATCTCCGACGCAAGGATGAGCGGCACCGCGTTCGGGACCATCGTGCTGCACGTGACCCCCGAGGCGGATCTCGGCGGACCGCTCGCCCTGGTGCGCAACGGCGACCGCATCCGGCTGTCGGCGGCCGGGAAACGGATCGATCTCCTGGTCGATGCGCAAGAGCTGGACCGGCGCAGGGCCGCCTTCCGTCCGCCGGTGCCGGTGGCCGGGCGCGGCTACCTGGAGCTCTATCGGCGCTCCGTTCTGCCCGCCTCCGAGGGCTGCGACTTCGACTTCCTGCGCGCGCAGGACTGAGGGCGCTAGGGCGGTCGCGACGGGCCTTGCGGGGCGCCTGAGATCCGGGGCGCGGGCGTTCAGCGGCCGGCGGCGCGGGGGACCGTCGCGGCGGACAGCCAGGGGCGCCGCCCCTGCGCCGGCTCGACCTGTCCGGCTGCGGCCGCGGGCACGGGCGACCCTGGCGGGGGCAATGTGGTGACCGGCAGACCCCTCGACCATGTCCGGGGATGGCGCGGCGGCCGGTGACGCCAGCGCGTTCGAGCTGTCAGCGGCATTTGCCGACGCGCTCATTTGCATTACGCTGCGTCGGATGAAATGGTCGCCGTCCTTCATCTGGGTGCTCGCGTTTCTCGGGCTGACCGCCGGCCTCGGGGCGGGGGCCGGGTGGTTTTCCTATCGCACCGCGCTGGACAGGCTGGCCGAACAGGGTCGGGCCGACCTGGCGCTGGCCGCCGACCGGCTGAATTCCCAGCTGCTGCGCTACCGCGAACTCGCGGTGGTGCTTACCAGCCACCCCGATCTGCAGGCGTTGCTGCAAGGCGCCGGCGAGCGCGCTGTCGGCGATCGCCTGGTGCAATCGATGGCCGACAAGACCGGCGCGCTTTCGGTGACGCTGGTCGACCGTGACGGCGTCGCGCTGGCCGCCTCCGAGCCCGTGCCGCCGCGCCTCGACCCGGCCGTGTTGCCGCTGTCGCGGGCCTTGCACGGCGCCATCGGGACCGAACACCTGATCATTCCCCGGTGGGACGACCGCCAGACCCGTGCCTTTTCCTTCGCCGCCCCGGTCTATGCGCCGGCGGGCCCGTCGGCGGGGGCGGTGGTCGCCAATGTCGACGTGCGCGCGATCGAGGACAACTGGCCCGCCAACACGCCGGCGGCCTATTTCGTCGACGATCGCGGGCTCGTCTTTGCGAGCAATCGCAGCGATCTGCGTCTCATGCGCATCGGCGAGGGCGGAACATTCCCGGCCCATACGATCCGCGAGATCGCCGGGCACGAGATCTGGCGCCTCGACGGCGGCCCCTATCTGCCCCGCCGGGCGCTTCACGTCCGGCGGGCCGTGCCAACCCTCGGGCTGGACGCGAACGTGCTGCTCGATGCCACCCCCGCCTGGCGCAGTGCCCTGCTCGCGTCGGCCGCCACCACGGCGCTCGTCCTCGGGTTTGGAGCGGTTCTTCTGGTCGCCATGCAACAGCGTCGGGCGCTTCGTGTCCGGCTGGCGCTCGAGGCCGTCGCCAACAGCCAGCTCGAGGCCCGGGTGAGCCAGCGCACCGAGGCGCTCGCCGGGGCGAACCGGGCGCTGCGGCGCGAGGTCGCCGAACGCAAGGAGGCTGAGGCCGCGCTCAAACAGGCGCAGGACGAGCTGGTCCAGGCCGGCAAGCTTTCGGCACTCGGCGAAATGTCGGCCGGTATCAGCCACGAGCTCAACCAGCCGCTGATGGCGATCCGCAGTTTCGCCGAGAACGGCGCGCTGTTTCTCGACCGGGGCCAGCCGGAAAAGGCCGGCGAAAACCTCGGCCGGATCGCCGAGCTTGCCCGGCGGATGGGCCGGATCATCCAGAACCTGCGGGCCTTCGCGCGCCAGGAAAGCGCGCGGGTGACGGACGTGGACCTGGTCGCGGTGATCGAGGCGGCGCTCGAAGTGACCGCGGAAACGGTCGCGCGCCACGGCGCCTCGGTCGACTGGGATCGGCCGCCGCGGCCGGTTCCGGTCTACGGCGGCGAGGTGCGGTTGCAGCAGGTGGTGGTGAACCTGATCTCGAACGCGGTCGACGCGATGGACGAGCTCGGCGCCGAGGTGCCGCGGCGGATCGAGATCGCCATCACCGAGACCGGCGGCCGGATCGCCCTGACGGTCCGCGATACCGGTCCGGGCCTTGCCGAGCCGGAACGGGTGTTCGACCCGTTCTACACCACCAAGGCGATCGGCGCGGCCGAAGGCATGGGGCTCGGGCTGTCGATCTCCTACGGCATCGTTCACAGCTTCGGCGGGACGATTCGGGGCACCAACCATCCCGACGGCGGGGCGGTGTTCCGCGTCGATCTGGCCTGCGCGGCCGAGGTGGCGGCATGACCCGCCGCGTGCTCCTCGTCGACGACGATGCCGCGGTGCGCGAGGCGCTGGGCCAGACGCTGGAGCTCGGCGGGCTCGAGCCGGTGGTCGTCTCCAGCTACATCGAGGCCAAGGATCACATCGCGGCCGATTTCGCCGGCGTGGTGGTGAGCGATCTCAGGATGCCGGGCAAGGACGGGTTCGCCCTGCTCGCACATGCCCGTTCGGTCGACGCCGACCTGCCGGTGATCCTGCTGACCGGCGAGGGCGACGTGCCGACGGCGGTGCGCGGGATGAACGCGGGCGCGTTCGATTTCCTCGAAAAGCCCTGCGCTGCGGCCGATCTGCTCGCCGTCGTCGAAAAGGCGCTCACGACCCGCGATCTGGTGCTGGAGAACCGGCGGCTGCGGCTGCAGGCCGAAGACGGCGACGCGGCCGCGCGGCTGCTGCGCGGCACCTCGCCTGCCTCGGAGCGGATGCGGGCCGCGGCGCGCGCCGTCGCCCGGACCATGGCCGACGTGCTGATCACCGGCGAGCCCGGCGTCGGCACCGGGAAGATGGCCGAGGTGGTGCACCTGCTGTCGGCCGTCGCGCGCGGGCCGTTCGTCAAGATCTCGGGCGCGGCAACCGAGCCCGAAACCCTGGCCGCCACCTTCGACAAGGCCGAAGCGGGCTCGATCTTCATCGACGAGGTGGCGAACCTGCCGCAGGCGGCGCAGTTCGCCCTGCTCGAACAGCTGGAACAGCCGCGCGCGCCGCGGGTGCTCGCCGGCACCTACCGCGACCTTGCCGGGCTGGCGGCCGAAGGGCGGTTCCATCCCGATCTCTACTACCGTCTCGAGGCGGCGCGGATTCACATTCCGCCACTGCGCGAGCGGCGCGAGGACATCCCGGTGCTGTTTCGCCATTACGTGGCCATCGCCTGCGAGCAGGCCGGGCTGGCCGCGCCGGAGATCACCCCCGAGCAGCTTGCCGCATTGATGCAGAAGGATTGGCCCGGCAACGCCCGGGCGCTGATGAACGAGGCGATGCGGTTCGCGATGCGGATCGAAACCGGTGCTGCCGAGGTCGGTGACGGGCCGGGACTGGCGGGCCAGCTGGCCCAGGTCGAGCGGACGCTGCTGGTCGATGCGCTGCGCCGTCATGGCGGTCATGCCACCGAAGCCGCCCGGGCGCTGAAACTCCCGCGCAAGACCTTCTACGACAAACTCGCCAAGCACGGGATCCGGGCGGAGGACTACCGCCGCTGAGACCTTTCGCCCGGAGACCGCCGATTCAGGGTCATGGCGGGCCGCCCCCGGGTGTGCGGAAATCCGCACAATCCGGCGCGGCGCGCTGTGCGGGAAATCGCACATTCCCGCCGTCGGCGCCGGTGCTTTCGTGCCGGGGCGGAAGAACAAGATAAATATATCAATGGGTTGTGGTTGAGGGCGGGCAGGGGAAAGGTAACGCTTGCGTGATGCCGCGGCGGCTCTACTCCTAGGATCGGAACCCAGCACAGAGCCGGGAGACACTGGAGGAGACATCATGAGAATTCTGACAGCCGCCGTTTCGGCGCTCACCGTATCCGTGGCCCTCGGGGGCGCGGCGCATGCCGCCTGCGACGCGGGCGAAACCGTCATCAAGTTCAGCCACGTGACCAACACGGACAAGCACCCGAAGGGGATCGCGGCCAACCTGTTCATGGAACGGGTGAACGAGGAAATGAATGGCACCGCCTGTGTCGAGGTCTATCCGAACTCGACGCTTTACAACGACGACCAGGTGCTCGAGGCGATGCTGCAGGGCGACGTGCAACTCGCAGCCCCCTCGCTGTCGAAGTTCGAGACCTTCACCAAGGTCTACCGGATCTTCGATCTGCCCTTCATGTTCAAGAACATGGACGCGGTCGAGGCGTTCCAGCAGTCGGAAACCGGCCAGGCGATGAAAGACGCGATGGTGCGCCGTGGCCTCCAGGGGCTGGCTTTCTGGCACAACGGGCTCAAGCAGTTCTCGGCCAACGTGCCGCTGATGACGCCCGAGGATGCCGCCGGGCTCAAGTTCCGGGTCCAGCCCTCCGACGTGCTCGTGGCGCAGATGGAAGCGCTCAAGGCCTCGCCCCAGCCGATGGCCTTTTCCGAGGTCTACGGCGCGCTCCAGACCGGGGTCGTCGACGGCCAGGAAAACTCGTGGTCGAACATCTACGGCCAGAAGTTCTTCGAGGTCCAGGACGGCATCACCGAGACCAACCACGGGCTGCTCGACTACATGGTCGTGGCCTCGGTCGATTGGCTCGACAGCCTTGATCCGGCGATGCGCGACCAGCTTCTGACGATCCTCCAGGAGGTGACCACCGATCGCAACGCCGCGGTCGCCGAGGTCGACAATGCCGCCCGCCAGGCGGTGCTCGATGCCGGCGGCGTGATCCGCGAGCTCGACGACACCCAGCGCGCAGCCTGGGTCGACGCGATGAAGCCGGTGTGGTCGCAGTTCGAAGCCGACGTGGGCGCCGACAACATCGCCGCCGCCCAGACGATCAACGACAGCATGTAAGCTGACAGAGGCGCGGTCCGGCACCTCCGGGCCGCGCATTTCGGGTCACAGCGTCAGGGGAGGGGCGTCATGAGCCAGGCGAAACGGGCCAGGGGGTTCGAGGAGAACGCGATTGCGGTGCTGCTCGGCCTGATGGTCGTGGTCACCTTCATCAACGTTGTCCTGCGCTACCTGTTCAACGCCTCGCTGATCTGGGGGCTCGAGGTCACGCTGATCCTGTTCGCCTGGCTGGTGATCTTCGGCATCAGCTACGGGGTCAAGAAGACGATCCATCTCGGTGTCGATGCGCTCACCGCCCAGCTCTCGTCCGGTCCGAAGCGGGCCACGGCCCTGTTCGCCGCCGTCATATGCCTGATCTATGGCGGGCTGATGATGAAGGGGGCGTGGGATTACTGGGCGCCCTTTGCCGGGCTCTACCCGACCGACGGGCGCTGGTTCCCGCTCGGGCTCGACGAGACCGCGCGCGACCGCGCCTTCTACGTCACCGACCAGGTGCCGATGCCGGGGATCCTGCGGTTCCTCGAAGGCTGGATCAACCAGGGCGAAGCCTATGACAAGCTGCCCCGGGTGGTGCCCTACGCGATCCTGCCGATCGGCATGGCGCTGTTCCTGTATCGCCTGATCCAGGCCACCTGGCGGATCTACACCGGCCGCCAGCAGACGATGATCGTGAGCCACGAGGTCGAAGACGAGCTCGACGCGCTCAAGAAAAAGGACGCCTGAGCCATGGATGTCGCGCTTCTTTTCCTGATGATCGTCGGATTGTTGATCGCCGGCGTGCCGATCGCGATCTCGCTGGGCCTGAGCTCGATCATCTTCCTCTTGGTGCTGTCGGACACCTCGCTCGCCTCGGTGGCGCAAAGCCTCTACCAGGCGATGGCCGGGCATTACACGCTGCTCGCCATTCCGTTCTTCATCCTCGCCTCGTCCTTCATGTCGACCGGCGGCGTCGCGCAGCGGATCATCCGCTTTGCCATCGCCGTGGTTGGCCACCTCCAGGGCGGGCTCGCCATCGCCGGCGTCTTCGCCTGCATGATGTTCGCCGCCCTGTCGGGCTCCTCGCCCGCCACCGTGGTCGCCATCGGCTCGATCGTGATCGCGGCGATGCTCCAGGTCGGCTACACCAAGGATTTCGCCGCCGGGGTGATCGCCAACGCGGGCACGCTCGGCATTCTCATCCCGCCGTCGATCGTGATGGTGGTCTACGCCTCGGCGACCGACGTCTCGGTCGGCCGGATGTTCCTCGCGGGGGTCATTCCCGGCCTGCTCGCGGGTCTCGCGCTGATGACCGCGATCTACGTCTTCGCCAAGATCCGCAACATGCCCAAGGGCGAGTTCGCCGGTTGGGGCGAGATCGGGGCCAGCTTCAAGGACGCGATCTGGGGGCTGATGCTGATCGTCATCATCATGGGAGGCATCTACGGCATCCCGGGCGTGACCGGGGCGATCTTCACCCCCACCGAGGCCGCCGCCGTGGCGTCTGTTTACGCCTTCATCGTCGCCACCTTCGTCTACCGCGACATGGGCCCGCTCGCGGCGCGCGACGGCAAGGAAAAGCTCTCGCTGCTGAAGAAACCCCAGGTCCTCGTGACCGCGCTCTGGCATCCCGACACCCGCGCCACCCTGTTCGACGCCGGCAAGCTCACCATCACGCTGATGTTCATCATCGCCAACGCGCTGATCCTCAAACACGTGCTGACCGATGAGCAGATCCCCCAGCATATCGCCGAAATGATGCTCGGGGCCGGGTTCGGCAAGATCATGTTCCTGGTCATGGTCAACCTGATCCTGCTGATCGGCGGCCAGTTCATGGAGCCTTCGGGGCTGATCGTGATCGTCGCACCGCTGGTGTTTCCGATCGCCATCGAGCTCGGGGTCGATCCGATCCACCTCGGCATCATCATGGTCGTCAACATGGAGATCGGCATGATCACCCCGCCGGTGGGTCTCAACCTCTTCGTCACCTCGGGCGTGGCGGGCATGCCGATGATGCGGGTGGTGCGCGCAGCGCTTCCCTTCCTCGGCGTGCTCTTCGTCTTCCTGATCCTGGTGACCTATGTGCCCATCATCTCGACCTGGTTGCCGACCCTGTTGATGGGCCCGGAGATCATCACCCACTGAGACGGCGCGGTGGCGGCAACGCGTCCGTCACCCCCACATCTCGCGCATCTGCGCGGCGACGTCGATCGGGGCGGGGGCGGGGCGCAGGTCGGCACCCTGTCGGTCGGGCGCCCAGTGGAGCGCCTCGAACCGGTCGAGGATCTCTTTCGGGATGAACCGCGTGCGCATCGCGTAGAGGTGCCGGTCGCCGTTCTTCGCCTGCTGGGTGACGTAGAACCTCAGCGGCAACCCGAGGGTCAGCGCGTCCTTCGCCCGCGTCATCGCCACGTAGAGCAGGCGGCGTTCCTCTTCGAGATCGCGGGTCGAGCCGGTGCCGAGATCGGAGGGGATGCAGCCGTCGACGGCGTTGAGCAGATAGACCGATTTCCACTCCTGCCCCTTGGCGGAATGGATCGTCGACAGGATCAGGTAGTCTTCGTCCTTCAGCGGCACGCCGGCCTGGTCGGAGGTGGCGTCGGGCGGATCGAGGGTGAGATCGGTCAGGAAGGCCTCGGCCGAGGGGTAGCCGCCGGCGATCTGCTCGAGCTGCAGAAGGTCGGCGCGCCGGGCCTCGGCATCCTCGTGGATGCGGTCGAGATGCGGGTCGTACCACGCCCTGGCGAGGCCGAGGGCGGCGGGCCACCCCGCCCGGGTCGTCATCGCCGCGACGAAGCCGTGCCAACCGGCTTCGGCTTTTGCGGGCGGCACGACGTCCTGCAATCCGGCGATCGGGTCGGCGGCGAGATCGAGCGCGTCGAGGATATGGCCGGCCGATTTCGGCCCGATCCCGGGGATCAGTTGCAGCACCCGGAAGCCCGCCACCCGGTCGCGTGGATTGCGTGCGAGCCGCAGGAACGACAGCAGATCCTTCACATGGGCGGAATCGAGAAACTTCAGCCCGCCGAATTTCACGTATGGCACGCCCCGCCGCGTGAGCTCCGCTTCGATCTGGATCGCGTGGCTCGAGGTGCGGAACAGCACGGCCTGTTCCTTCAGCGCCACGCCGGTCTCGCGGGTTTCGAGGATCTGGTCGACGACGTAGCGCGCCTGCACCGCCTCGCTCTCCACCGTCACCAACCGCGGCTTCTGGTCGGAGGTGCGCTCGGTCCAGAGGTTCTTGGTGAAGCGTTCGCGCGCCTGCTCGATCACCGCGTTCGCGGCCGCGAGGATGGGCTGGGTCGAGCGGTAGTTGCGCTCGAGGGTGATGACCTCGGCCCGCGGCGCAAAGCTGTCGGGAAAGTCGAGGATGTTGCGCACCGTCGCCGCCCGGAAGGCATAGATCGACTGGGCATCGTCGCCGACCACGGTGAGCCCGCGCCCGTCGGGTTTCAGCGCCCTGAGGATCCGGGCCTGGAGCCGGTTGGTGTCCTGGTATTCGTCGATCAACACGTGATCCCAGGCGTCGCCGATATGGGCGGCGAAGTCGGCGTCGGACATGACCTGGGCCCAGGCGAGCAGGAGGTCGTCGTAGTCGAGCACGTTCTGCACCTGCTTGGCGGCGACGTAAGACCTGAACAGCCGTTTCAGCTCTGCCTCCCAGCGGGTGCACCAGGGGAAATGGTCGCGCAACACCTCGGCGAGCGGCTCCTCGGCGTTCACCGCCCGCGAATAGATCGCCAGACAGGTGGCCTTGGTGGGAAACCGCGCCGCGGTCTTCGAAAACCCCTCGCCGTGACGGCACAGGTTCATGAGATCGGCACTGTCCTCGCGGTCGTGGATCGAGAACTCCGGGTGGAGCCCAACCGACAGCGCGTGCTGGCGCAGGATCCGCGCGCCAAGCCCGTGGAAGGTGCCGGACCAGGTGAGCGCCTCGGCGGCGACGGCGGTGCCCATCGCGGTTCTGGTGATCTGCTCGACCCGCCGGGTCAGCTCACCCGCGGCCCGGCGCGAAAAGGTCATCAAGAGGATGCGCCGCGGGTCGGCGCCGTTGACCAGAAGATGCGCCACCCGGTGGGCGAGCGTGGCGGTCTTGCCCGAGCCGGCGCCGGCGATGATCAGCAGGGGCGGGGCGGCCCCGTCGCCGATGCCGAATTCCACCGCCGCGCGCTGGCCTGCGTTCAGCTTGTCGAGATACCCTGCCGCTGCCATGCCCTGCCTCGCCCTGCCTTGTCGTTTTGCACAGGATAGCGCGGCCGGAACAGAAAAGGAACATGGATCTGGTCGCCGCCGCCCGGCGCGGGGCAGGGAGGCTCGGTCAGGGGTGTTGGACCGGTATCGGACCGGGCAGCGGTCGTTTCCCCTCTCCGCGGCTCGCGCGCGGTAAAATTCCCGTTGGCCGGGGCCGGAGCCGATTGAGATCGGGGCCGGCGACCCCCATATAGACGGTGAGGCGCCGAGCATCCGAATGGAGGGCAAAATGGCACACTCGAAGAACAAAATCCGCAATGATGAATTCGACAGGCTGCACGCGGAATTCGAAACCCTGCGCGGCGATTTCCTGTCGCTGGCGCAGGAGTTGAAGTCCTTCGCCAGGCATGAGGAACGCATGCTCGGAGACAGGGCCAACGAACGGGTCGTGGCGCTGAAATCCTCCGGGTTGGAACAGCTCGAGATGGCGAAGAACTACGCGCTCGACGCGGCCAAGACCGCTGAGGAACGCGTTCGCGACCACCCGGGCTATGCGGTCGCCGGGGCTGCGGCGCTCGGCTTCCTGCTGGGTGCGATCACCCTGCGTCGTCGCTGACGCCGGATCCGGAAATGTCTCGTATCGTCAGGGCCGTTTCCATCCGCCTCGCGCTCATCTCGATGGGCGCGGGGCTCGCCGTATCGGGGCTGGTGCTGCTTCTGCGCGCGGCGTGGATGGCACTCGCGCTGGCCCTGGGGGCGATGTGGGCGTCGGTGGTGATGGGCGCGGGACTGATGCTGGTCGGGGCGCTCGTGGTGTTTCTGTCGCTGCGTCACAGACGCCGCCGCGGACCTTCCGATACCGAGCTGATCGCCTTGATCTCGGAGGCGTTTTTCGACGGTCTGGCGGCCGGGCGTTCGGTGCGTCACCGGTCGGGCGGTGCGGGCGACTGAGGTTCGTCGCACTGCCGCGAGGGCGACCGATTCCGGGTGAGGTGCGCGCGGCAAGACTTTGATTTCCAAGGATCTTCATGACATGTGAGGCACCGGTTTCCAGTGTGCGAGGTCGCGGCCGGAGCGGTCCGCGGCAGCGCCGGCTTCGGGCGCGCGCCTCACCGGTCGGGATCGAAATTGCCGGCATGCGACAGCGGGATGGTTTCGAGCATCAACGCGAGCATTGCCCGGGCGGCCCGCGACAGGCGCCGGTGGCGGGGCGTGTAGAGGTAATAGTAGGCGCTGAGATCGAAGTTGATCAGGTCGAGCGCCGTGAACGCCCCGGACTCGAGCTGGCTCTGCACCGCGATCCGCGGAATGATCGTCATCCCGAACCCCTCGGCGATCAGTTTCTTGGTGATCTCCATGTTCTGCATCTCGATGGTCTGGCGCGGCAGCCAGGCCTTGTCGATCCGCGCGAGCCAGGCGTCGGTTTCGGCGCGGATGCGGGTGCCCTTCTCGCGCAGGATGAGATTGATGTCCTTGAGATCCTCCGGCGCGATGTTGCGCTCCTTGGCCAGCGGATGGCGGCTGTCGACGACGGCGACGATCGGCTCCTGGTGGATCAGGGTGTATTCGACCTTGGGCTCGTCCACGAACAGCCCGCCGAAGCCGAACTCGATCTCGCCGTGGACGAGCTGCGAGATGATCTGGTGCGAGTTGCCGGCGTGCAGGTCGATCGCGATCGCCGGATGCTCGGAATGGAACAACCCGATCAGGCGCGGCAGGAAATAGGTGCCGAAGACCGCGCTCGCGCCGATGTCGAGCCGGCCGCGTTCGAGGTTGGAAAGATCCTCGAAAAGCATCCGGATCTCCTGCAGCGTGTTGGTGATCCGTTCCGCCCGCGACAAAAGCAGCTGCCCTTCGCGGGTGAGTGTGACATCTTTGCCGGAGCGGTCGAACAGCTGGACCCCGAGCGACAGTTCGAGCGAACGGATCTGCTGGCTCACGGCCGACTGGCTGATGAGCAGGGACCGGCTCGCCTCGGTGAAGCTCCCGGTTGCCGCGACGGTCTGAAATGTCTGAATCTGGTTACAATTCAACGGCTTCCCTCGAGGTCTCTGATCGCGGATTGCGGCCTGGGCGCGTTTCCGGTGGCGGTTGGGCTGGACCGTCGACGGTCCGGGTGCGGGACGATGGCCGCGCGCATAAGTATGACTTATGCGTCGCTACATGTCGTCTAATTTGAACCTGCGACACCGCGAATGCTAGCGTCCCGGTGGTCCATTGTGCCATCTGCAAGACCGGACGACCCGGCCCCTGTCCGGCCCCTGTCCGGCCCCCCGGAACGCTCGGGCGACTCGGCCGATGGGCGTCAGCAGTGGCCCCGGCATGACAAGGAGAGAAATCATGACCTCTGTGTATCGGAAAATGTCACTCGGACTCGCGCTCGCGATCGTGGGAAGCCTCGGCGGAGTTTCGGCGGCGCTCGCCGAGTTCCCCGAAAAGCCGATCACCATTCTCGCCTACATGAAGCCGGGCGGTGCGGCGGACATCGACTCGCGCAAACTTGCCGAGATCGGCGAACGGCTGACCGGCGCGCAATTCGTCGTCAAGAACATGACCGGGGCCGGCGGTCTCGTGGCGATGAACCACGTGCTCGAACAGCCCGCCGACGGCTACCTGTTGATGGCGACCACCAAATCGCAGGTCTACAAGATCGTCAGCGCCAAGAGCGATATCGATGTCGAGGATTTCCACTGGTTGACGCTCAACCAGACCGATCCGGAAGCGATCATCGTCAATGCGACCGGCGATCTCAACACCTGGGAGGCGCTGGTGGCCGATGCGGCTGCCAAGGCCGCGGCGGGGGATCGCCAGATCTGGGTCGGGCCGGCCGCGGGCGGGCTCGACCATGTCATGGCGATGAAGACCTGGGCTGCGGCCGGGATCGACCCCGACAGCGTGAAATACGTGCCCTTCGAAGGCGGCAAGGAGGCGATGATCGAGGTGCTGGGCGGGCGCGGTGCGGCCTATGTCGGCAACCCGCAGGACATCTCCGGCCAACCCGACCTCGCGATCGCCGCTCTGTCGCGCACGTCGCGGCTCGAGGCCTTCCCCGATGCGCCGACCTTCGGCGAGCTGGGTGTGGCCGGCCTCGACAACGAAGTGATGTGGCGCGGCTTCGCCATCCAGGACGGAATCCCGGACGAGGCGCTTGCCTTCTGGACCGATCTGTTCGCGCAGGTCGCGCAGGATCCGGAATGGCAGGACCATGTGAAGAAATCCTTCATCGATCCGGTCAATATCACCGGCGACGATTTCCTCGCCGTGGTGAAAGCGGATATGGCAGAGGTGGAGACCTGGTCGCGCGCCGCGGGGATCCTCGAATAGGGCCGCACACTGGCGGGTCTTGACCCGGCGGCCGGGCGCTCCCGCGGGAGCATCCGGCCGCTGCGGTGCGGTGGCAGAGAGAAAGGGCGACGGCATGTCTGACGGAGGCACGCGGGCACCGCGGCAGGGGTACATCGGCAACATCCTTCTGCCGGTCGCCCTTCTGGTCGTCGCGGCGGTCTTTCTGGTCCAGACGTTCGGCTTTCCCGGCGGCAACGGCGATGTCGGGCCGGCCGGCGTGCCCTACCTCTGGATCGGGTTTCTCTCGGTGTTCTCGGTCGGGTTGATCGTGCAGGCGGCGCTCGGCCGGATGGCGCCGGACCCGGTGCCGGGGCGTATCGGCTTCGTCCTGCTGTTTGTCGGCGGGCTCGTGCTCTACCTCGTCGCGATCAAATGGCTGGGCTATTATGTCAGCACCTTCGCGTTCCTGGTCGGCTCGATGATCCTGCTCGGTGCGCGCCGATACGTCGTGGTGGTGCTGGTCGCGGCGGGCTGGCTCGTGTTTTCCTATTTCGTCTTTTCCGATCTTCTGCACATCGATCTGCCCGAAGGCTGGCTTGTCCGGCAGATCTTCGGCTGAACGGGGCAGAGCGTGCGAACGGACCAAGCAACCAGACTGGAGAAGGACCGGACATGGCAAAGACTGCAAAGGCGGACATTCCTCGAAAAGCCATCCGAAAGCTGCTCAAACGGATTGAACCGGACCTCCAGGAACTCCTCGATCTGCTCGACCAGAGCGACGAGGACGTGACCGAAAGCGTGTCGGAAGAGCTGATCCGAGGCGGCGCGCGCGATCTGCTGATCGCGCGCCGGATCATCCGCGAACGCAAGGCCGAACTGCAAGAGGACTAGGGGCGCCGCCATGGGCCGCAGCGGGCCGCATCGGGGCCGGATCGGGGCGACCGTCGCCCGCATTGAGATTGGGCGCGCGCCCGCGGAGTGGCGCCGCACCAGCGACAGATTGGAGATGAGACAATGGCCAGCAAGCGGTTCGTGCTCTTTGCCAGGACAAAGCGGCTCGAAGCGGAGTTCGACGCGTTCATGGACCGGGTGATCGAGGCCAGCCTGTTGTTCGAGCGCGCCTTCCGAGGCTACCTGCGTGACGGCGTGACGCCGGAGTTTACCGAAGCGGTCGACGAGGTGCACCGGCTCGAGCGGGCCAACGACGAGCTCAAGCGCAAGATCGAGACCAGCCTCTACGAGCAGACCCTCATTCCCGACCTGCGCGCCGACGTGCTGCGCCTGATCGAAGGGCTCGACGGAATCCTCAGCGTCCACCAGGCCAACTGCTTCCGGCTGGCGATCGAGAAACCCGAGATACCGGAAGAATTCAGACGCGATTTCAAGGAGCTGGCCAAGATGGTCACCGCATGCGTGGATTCGCTCATCATGGCCTCGCGGGCCTTCTTCACCAACCCCGAAGCGGTGCGCGACCACGATGTGAAGGTGGATTTCTACGAGACCGAGGCCGACCGCATCTCGACCCGGCTGAAGACCGAGATCTTTGCCTCGGAGCTGCCCTTGGAGCGCAAGATTCACCTGCGCTATTTTGCCGAAAGGATCGAGGATGCCTCGAACCGGGCCGAGGACGTGGGCAGCGACCTCGGGATCTTTGCCCTCAAACGTCTGATCTGACGGCGCCATGGACTTCTCCATCCTCATATTCCTCTCCAGCGGGCTGTTCCTCGGCTGGTCGCTCGGCGCCAACGACGCGGCCAATGTCTTCGGCACCGCCGTCGGCACGAGGATGGTGCGTTTCGCCACCGCGGCGCTGATTTCCAGCGTCTTCATCATTCTCGGCTCGGTGCTGAGCGGCTCGGGGGCCGCCCATACCCTCGGCACGCTCGGCGCGATCAACGCGCTGCCCGGCTCGTTCATGGCGGCACTCTCGGCCGGTATCACCGTCTATCTGATGACCAAGGCCGGGATGCCGGTCTCGACCGGCCAGGCCATCGTCGGTGCGATCATCGGCTGGAACCTCTATTCGGGGTCGGGCACCGACATGAACGCGCTGGTCAAGATCCTGCTCACCTGGGTGGCCTGCCCGGTGCTGGCGGCCATGTTTGCGGCTCCGATCTACCTCGCGGTGCAGAAATACCTCGCCTATGCCAAGCTCCATATCGTCCGGCGCGATCTCTACACGAGGATCGGGCTGCTGTTCGCCGGCGCCTTTGGCGCCTATTCGCTCGGGGCCAACAACATCGCCAACGTGATGGGCGTGTTCGTGCCGGCCTCGCCGTTCACCGACTTCTCCTTCGGCGGCGTCGACGTCACCGGCATCCAGCAGCTTTTCCTGGTCGGCGCGCTGGCCATCGCGGTCGGCGTGTTCACCTATTCCAAACGGGTGATGATGACCGTCGGCGACGGGATCATGCCGCTGTCGCCGATCGCGGCCTGGGTCGTGGTGGTGGCGCAATCCATCGTGCTGACGCTTTTTGCCTCCGAGGGGCTCGAATACTTCCTCGCCAGCCACAACCTGCCGACCATTCCGCTGGTGCCGGTGTCGAGTTCGCAAGCGGTCGTCGGCGCGGTCATCGGCATCGGGCTGCTGTCAGGCGGGCGCAATCTGCGCTGGCGGGTGCTCGGCACCATCTCGCTCGGCTGGGTCACCACCCCGATCGTCGCCGCGCTGATCTGCTACGTGTCGCTGTTCTTCCTGCAGAACGTGTTCGACCAGAAGGTCTATACCGAGGTCCGCTACACCCTGAGCGCCCCGGTGCTCGACCATCTCACCGAGCGCGGGTTGCCGGTCGAGGACATGTCCGACCTCCAGGGCCGCACGCTCCGCTCGGCCAGCGCCTTTCTCGAGGCGATCGGCGAGCGCACCTATCTGACCGGGTACCAGCAGCGCCAGCTTCTGAAATTCGCCGAAGTGGCCAATCTCCATGTCTCGCCGGACCTTCTCTCCACGCCCGAGTTCGACTGGTTGAGCGAGGCGCAGCTCGCGGCGCTGAACCAGCTTTCGGGCGAGCGCTACGCCACCAAGTGGGCGCTGGCCGAAGCGCTCGCCGACCTCAGCGACGAATGGCAGCCGCGGCCCGGAACGATCGTCAACAAGAGCTACAACAAGGACCTGCAAGCCAAACTCGATTTCCTCTACAGGGCGTTCGACGTGGGCAGCTGACAATAGTCCAGCACGGAGAGGGATGACATGGAACTCCTGGAAAGCCTGGCCTTCGGTTTCGGCACGCTGCTGGGCTGGCAACCCATCCTGGTGATCGTCGTCGGCGTTGCGGTCGGGATCGTGGCCGGCGCCATGCCGGGCCTGTCGCCCTCCACCGCGGTCGCGCTGCTGGTGCCGTTCAGCTACACCATGTCGCCGGCGCTGGCGGTGATCCTGCTGGTGTCGATCTACATCGCCTCGAACTACGGCGGGTCGATCACCGCGGTGCTGATCAACACGCCGGGCACGCCGGCGGCCGCGGCGACGGCGATCGACGGCTTCGCCATGACCCTGAAGGGGGAGGCGGGCAAGGGGCTCGGCATGTCGCTCATCGCCTCGACCCTCGGCGGCGTCTTCGGCACCATCATCCTGATCCTGTTCGCGGTGCCGCTGGCCCGGCTCGCGATCACCTTTCACCCGGCCGACTACTTCGCCCTGGCGATCTTCGGCCTCACCACCGTCGGCTCGCTCGGCGGCGGCAACGTGGCCAAGGCGATGGTCGCGGTGCTCGTCGGCCTGCTCATCAACACCATCGGGCTCGACCCGATCTCGGGCGTGTCGCGGTTCACCTTCGGCGCCAGCCAGCTCTACGACGGCTTCCACGTGATCCCGGCGCTGATCGGGCTGTTCGCTCTCAGCGTGGTGTTCACCGAGCTCGAGAAGGGCAAGCTCAAGTCGCGCCTGATCGACACGGTCGGCTCGGGTTTTCCGAGCCGCGCCGAGACCTGGAAGAGCAAGGTCACGATCATCCGGTCGTCTGTGCTCGGCACGGTGATCGGCATCTTTCCCGGCGCCGGGGCGACGATTGCGTCGTTCATCAGCTACAACATCGCCCAACGCACCTCGAAGCGGCCCGAGACCTTCGGCAAGGGGGCGATGGACGGGGTGGCGGCGTCGGAAGCGGCCAATTCGGCCTCGGTCGGCGGCGCGCTGGTGCCGCTGCTGGCGCTCGGCATCCCCGGCAGCGCCACCGACGCGGTGCTGATGGGCGCGCTCCAGCTCCACGACATCACCCCGGGGCCGTTGCTGTTCGAGACCCACCCCGAGATCGTCTACGGTATCTTCGCCGCCCTGATCCTCGCCAATGTGATCATGCTGGGCATGGGCTATTTCGGCGTGCGCTATTTCGCCAAGGTCGTCGAGGTGCCGCCCGCGGTGCTCTATCCGATGATCCTGGCGATCTCGCTCATCGGCGCTTTCGCGGTGCGCTCGTCGCTGTTCGATGTCGGCGCCTGTTTCGGTTTCGGCGTGCTCGGCTGGATCTTCAAACGCTACGGCTACCCGGTGGCGCCGATCGTGCTCGGCATCGTGCTCGGCGGCATGCTGGAGCGCAACTTCCGCCGCGCGGTGATGATGGACGGGCCGACGGTGTTTTTCACCGAGCCGCTGTCGGCGATCATGCTGGCGGTGGCCTTTCTGCTGTTCGTCTGGCCGATCTGGAAATCGCTGCGGGCGCGTCGGAGCCGCGCGGCGTCATAACCGGCCGGGCCAGGCCGCGCCGGTGCAAAGGCCCGCGCCGGACGCGGGCCTTTGGCATTGGAGCGGTCAGCGCCGCCGCCGTGGCGTCATTCGCCCGCAGCCGCCATCCGCTGCGCCCGTGTGCGCATCGCCGCGCAAAACTGGGTTTCCAGCGCGTGGCGGGCCAGGCCGTAGAGGTCGCGGTACGAAACCACACCGGCGACCCGTGCGCCGTCCATCACCGGCACATGGCGAAACCCACCGGCGATCATCCGGGCGAGGACGGCGTCGCAAGGGTCGGAATGGGACGCGGTGACCGGGTCGGGCGTCATCACCGCGGCGAGCGGGGTGTCGGCCGGATCGCGCGCCTCGGCGACGACGCGAAAGGCGATGTCGCGCTCGGTGAGAATGCCCAGAAGCCAGGTGCCGTCGGTCACCAGCACCGCGCCGACCCCGTCGCGCCCCATGGTTTGCGCGGCCGCGCGCACCGGGGTCTCGGGGGTCGCCCGGACCACCGCCTTCCCGGGCAGGACATCCGAAATCGGCCCGGCAAAAGCGATGGGCGTGACCGACATGTCGTCCAGAACGGTTTCGAACTGCCGGCTGCTGGCGCGCACCAGGTCGCGCGCGGCGATCACGCCGATCAGCCCCGCTCCGGCGACGACGGGGAAGTGGCGGTGGCCGCCGCGTTCCATCCGCTCGAGCACGGCAATCACGGTGTCGTCGGCCGCGACCGTTTCCACCTCGGGGGTCATGACCTCGGCGATGGTCGTCTGCGACGGGTCGAATCCGCGCGCCACCATCCGAACCGAAAGATCGCGTTCGGTGAAGATCCCGTCGAGCCGGCCATCGGCCATCACCAGGACCGTGCCGACATGGTGTTGGCGCATCAGTCGCGCCGCGGCAAACACGCTGTCGTCGCCCGACAGGCACACCGGTTCGGACTTCTGGAGCACGTCCGGGAATACGGTCATGATCATGATCGGACCCTTTCGGCGATCAAGGGAAGGGGAGCCAACACCGGATCATTCCGGCGCCGGCAGATCAACCACCTCACCATTTCGTGTAGGGGTGGGCGATCAGGTTGGAGTTGAAATAGCGCGGATCGTCGGCGATCTCGTCGCCGATCCAGTCGGGCCGGGCGACGGCCTGGGCTTCGCTGGTCAGCTCGACCTCGGCGACGATCAGGCCCCGGTTCACCCCCTCGAATTCGTCGATTTCCCAGACCAGCCCGTCGAGCGGGATCCGGTACCGCACTTTCTCGATGATCGGTTGTTCGCAGAGGTTGTCGAGCATCGCCTCGGCGTCGCTGGCCGGGATCTCGTACTCATACTCGACCCGGGTCGCGCCGACGGTGAGGCCTTTGACGGTGAGAAAGCCGGTCGCGCCGATGGTGCGCACCCGGACGGTGCGTTCCTTCACCGTCGACAGGTATCCCTGGCGGTAGCGCGTGCCCTCGGCCAGCCGGCGCCAGCTGTCGCCGACGACGAGAAACTTGCGTTCGATTTCCTTGGCCATCCTGTGCCCCTTCTATCGCGGTTTTCGGCGCCGGTCCGCGGGTCAGGCGGTCTGCAGTTCCATCCCGATCACCCGCTTGATCGCGCGCAGGTAGTTGACGTTTTCGTAAGGCTCGAGCCCGAGCATCTGCTTGGCCTCGAGGATCGCGGCGACATCGGTGCTCTCGACCGCGACGGTCTGCAGCGCGGCGCCGTTGATGAGGATCTCGGCGTGTTCGGTGATGCAGTCGTTGACGGTGAAGGCGAACCGGCGCTTGAACACGCTGACCGCGGCAAGCCCGGGATGCGGGCGGATCACCTCTGCGAGGTACTGATCGAGCGTGTAGCTGTCGCGCGCGAGCGGCGGCATCTCGACGTCGAAGGCCGGAAAGACCTGCGCGCGCAGGTCCACGGCGGTCATCGGGAAGGCGCCTTTCATCCGCGGATTCCACTGTTCGAGCCCATCGCGTTCGGCCACCAACACCTTGATATCCATGAGGTTGTCGCGGATCTTGGTGTTGTTGCGGTCGTTTGCGGCCGAAACGATGTAGGTCTCCGTGCTTTCACGGATCTTCTCGCAGGGCGCGAGCGCGCGCATTCTCTCGACCACCAGGCCGAACGTCTGGGCCCAGGTCCGGAACTCGAAGCGCGGTTGGATCTCTGCCATGGTCCTCCTCCAAACTGGCCCGTCCGACTTCGGGCCGTCGCACCCGCCGCGAGGGCCGTCGCCCCGGGCGCGGCACCTCCGGCAAGGGGGCGAAATCATTGCCCAAAGACTACCGGCGGCGTCGGCGCCCAGGCAAATTAGAAGACAAAGCGCTTCGGATAAGCGATCTTTATGGCGTCGCGCGCGGGGGCGCCGCGGTCTGGCGCGGCGGGCAGGGGGCCTGGCGCGCACCGGACCGGACCGGCGGTGACCGCGGGTCTGGCCGGCGGGGATCCGGGGCGACCAGGGCCGCCGTTGCGCGGGGTCGATCGGGGCCGCGGGGCAGGATCCGGGGGGGTGATAATCCGAGTTGACAGACTCGAGACCATGTTATTACCTACCGGTAGGTAAGGAGGAGGACCTTTCATGGAATCGTCAATCAAACTCGCGTCCGCGGCGGTATTCGGTGCGGCGCTTGCGACCTTTGGCATGGCACCGGCATTTGCCCAGGACTGGCAGCCGGATCGCCCGATCAACATCATCGTGCCGTGGTCGGCCGGTGGGTCGACCGACCAGGTGACCCGCGTTGTCGCGCCGCTTCTGGAAGAAGCGCTCGGCACCCCGGTCGTGGTCGTGAACCAGCCCGGAGCCTCGGGCTCCATCGGCACGGCGGCAGCGCTCGAGGCGCCGCGCGACGGCTACACCTGGACCGCGAACGCGATCGCCAACAACGCCACCTATGCGGTGACGGGCCTGGTCGAAAACACCTCGATCGAGGATTATCACATCTATCTGCACGTCGCCAACGTGCCCGTCGTCAGCGTCAACGCCGACGCACCCTATGCCGATTTCCCGGCGCTGCTGGAGGCGATGAAGACCGAGCGGATCACGGTCGGCACCGCCGGCGTGAACTCGTCGGGCGGCATGGCGCTGGCCGCGATCAAGGAAGCCTCCGGCGCGGATCTCGCGGCCGAGATGGTCGCCTATGACGGCGGCAACCCGGCAGTCATCGCCGCGGCAAGCGGCGAGGTCATGGCGACGACCCAGCTTGCGGTCGAGCAGACCGAGATGATCAAGGCCGGCAAGCTGCGTGCGCTTGCGGTGCTGTCGGATTCGCCGCTGATGGTCGATGGCATCGACCCGGTGCCGCCGATCACCGATTTCATGCCCGATTTCCCGGTGGCCGCCGACTACTTCGGCGTGTTCATCCCGGTCGGCGCACCGCAGGAAGTCTATGACACGGTCGACAAGGTCTGGGCCGACGTCATCATGAATTCGCCCGAACTGCAGGCCTATGCCTCCGAACGCGGCGCCGTCTTCGCGCCGTCCTACGGCCAGGCGGCCCTCGATGCCGCGATGCCGGTGGTGATCGCCGAGGCATGTGCCCGGGTGACGCGCGGCGAAGCGGTGGTCGATCCGTCCGAGATCGGCATCACCTGCCCGGCGGAATAGGTTCCTCCCGAGAAGGGCGAGGGCGTACGCGCCCTTGCCCGTTCCGGTGCCGTGCCCCCCGTCTGCCTGTCCCCCGGGGCGCGAACGACACGCCATTCCCCACTCGACGGAGTTTCCGATGCGACTAGATTCCGCGCGCGCCGATCAGGTCACCGCGCTGGTCTTCTTCGTGCTTGGCGTGGCCATGGGCGTCGGCGGATACACGATGGACCGGCTGGAAATCCGCCAGATCCATCCCGCCTCGATCCCCGGGCTGTTGCCGATGATCCTCGGGGGCCTGCTGGCGCTCTGCGCCATCGGCCTCTATCTGGGCGCCCGCAAACGTGAGGATGGCCCCGACACCGACGACGTGAGCCTGCACAACCTCGGCTTCGCCGCGCTCTACACGGTGATCTACGCGCTCGGCCTCGTCGGGCGGATGCCGTTCGAACTGGCGACCGGCATCTTCATCACCGTCTTCGTGCTGCACTTCACCCATCAACGCCTGGCCGAAGGCCGCCACTGGGCGGTCTGGATCGGCGGCGCGGTGCTCTATGCGGTGATCTGTTCGGCCACGGTCGCGAGCCTGTTTCGCTACGCCTTCCTCGTGAGGCTGCCGTGATGTCGACCTTCGCCTCCTATTTTGCGGCCCTCGGCGATTTCACCCAACCGATGATGCTGTTTCATGTGGTCTGGGCGACCCTGCTCGGCATCTTCATCGGCTCGCTGCCCGGGCTGACCGCGACCATGGGCGTGGCGCTGCTGACGACGCTCACCTATTCGATGGAACGCGACGCCGCGATCCTGGTGCTGATCTGCATGTATGTCGGCGCGATCTACGGCGGCTCGCGCTCGGCGATCCTGCTCAACATTCCCGGCACCCCCGCGAGTGCCGCCACCTCGCTCGACGGCTACCCGCTGGCCAAGGCGGGACGGGCGCAATACGCGATGGGGCTGGCCACCGCGGGCTCGGCCCTGGGTACCCTGGTCGGGATCCTGCTGCTGGTCATGGTCGCCCCGCCGCTGGCCGAGGCCGCACTCAAGTTCGGCTCGTTCGAGTTCTTCTGGCTCGCCGTTTTCGGCATCGTCATCTCCGGCCAGCTCACCGGCGGCGTGTCGCCGCTGAAGGGCTACATCGCCGGCATCCTCGGGCTGATGGTGGCGATGGTCGGCTCGGAGGGGATCCATGCCCATGTGCGGTTTTCCTTCGGCTACGACCAGCTCAACGGCGGTATCGCGCTGATTTCGGCCATGGTCGGCGCCTTCGGCTTCGCCGAGGTGCTGACGGCGATCTCGCAGCGCCGACCCGATCTCGTGACCCATTCCGACAAGTCCGACCGGATGCTGCCGCGTCTGGTCGACCTCTGGCGCTACAAGTTCACCATCCTGCGCTCGGGCGTGATCGGCACCTTCGTCGGCATCATCCCCGGGGTCGGCGAGGATATCGGCGCCTGGGCCTCCTATGCCGCCGCCAAGCGCAGCTCGAAAGAGCGCGACATGTTCGGCAAGGGCTCGACCGAGGGGCTGACCGCGGCCGAGACCGGCAACAGCGCGGTGATCCCCGGCGCGCTGATCCCGGCGCTGACGCTGGCGGTGCCGGGCTCGGCGCCGGCCGCGGTGCTGATCGCCGCGCTCTTCATCCACGGCATCCGCCCCGGCCCGATGATCATGTTCGAACAGCCCGACTTCATCTATTCGGTCGCGGCGATGCTCACCTTCGCGACCATCGCGATCGGCGTTTTCGGCATCGCGCTCACGCGGGTCTTCGTGCTGGTGTTGCGGGTGCCGCGCGAATACCTGATGCCGCTGGTCTTCGCGCTCTGCGTCATCGGCCCCTATGCGCTCACCCAACGTCCCTTCGAGATCACCGTGATGGTGTTCTTCGGGCTCGGCGGCTACCTCTTGCGCAAGATGAACTACCCCGTTGCGCCGCTGGTGCTCGGCATCATCCTCGGCGAATTGCTCGACAAGAGCCTGCGCCGCAGCCTGATCCTTTCGGACGGCGACCTCACCCCGTTCTTCACCCGGCCGATCTCGGCGGGTTTTGCGATCCTGATCTTCGTTTCGGTCGTGCTGAGCCTGCGCCCGGTGCGCCGGTTCCTGCTGCGGCTCATCGGCCGCCGGGCCGACGAGGCGGAGGGCTAGGGCATGGCAGCCTCCCCCGCACCGAAACGCCGCAGCGGGCCGCGCGATGCCGAGCGCACCCGGCGCGCGATCCTCGATGCGGCCCTGGTCGAGTTTGCCGAGAAGGGCCATGCGGCGGCGCGGATCGACGCCGTGGCCGAGGCCGCGGGGATCTCGAAACCGATGATCTACAGCTATTTCGGCGACAAGGACGCGCTCTATGCCGCCGCCCTGCGCGAGGCCTATGTGCAGATCCGCGAGGGCGAGAAGGAGCTGCAACTGGGCGATCTCGCCCCGGTCGAGGCGGTGCGCACGCTGGTGCATTTCACCTTCGACCATTTCCGCCAGAAGCCCTGGTTCATCTCGATGCTCAACACCGAGAACCTGCTCGGCGGCGCGACCGTGAGCTCCATCGCCGATGTGAGCGACATCCAGTCGACGATGATTTCGGAACTCAGCCGGGTGCTCGATCACGGGGTGCGCGACGGGGTGTTCCGCGACGGCGTCGATCCGGTGGAGCTCTACATCACCATCGCCTCGCTGTGCTACTTCCCGATCTCCAATCGCCACACCCTGCGCGCCGTGTTCAAGGTGCCGGTGGACGACGCCTGGGTGGCGACCCGCAAGCAGGCGGTGAGCGACATGGTGCTGAACGATCTCAGGCCCTGCCCGGGGCGGGAGGGGAACCATGCTTGAGCTCAGCCTCTGCAACGAACTGCTGGCCGAAGACGGGCTGACCTTCGCGGCGCAATGCGAACGCGCCGCGGCGCTGGGCTATATGGGGCTCGAGCTTGCGCCGGGCACGTTGGCGGCGCGCCCGCACGAGATGGCGCGCGAAGACTGGCTGGCGGTGCGCGAGACGGTCGCAGCGCAGGGGTTGCGCGTCACCGGGCTGCACTGGTTGCTCTCGCCCTATCCGGATCTGTGTATCTTCGATCCTGCGACCCATGCCGAGACGCAAGCGGTGCTGGGCAGCCTGATCGAGGGTTGCGCGCTGCTCGGCGGCAGCGTGCTGGTCCACGGCTCGCCGCCGTCGCGGTCGCGTCCCGCAGGGATGGGCACCGAAGCTGCGCTGGACATCGCCGCAGCATTCTTCGCCCCCATTGCCGCGCGGGCGGCTGAGGCGGGGGTGATGTACTGCATCGAGCCGCTGTCGCCGGTCGAGACGAATTTCTGCGCCACGGTCGAAGAGGCGGTGGCCCTGGTCGAGCGGGTTGGCAACCCCGCCTTTCGCACCATGATCGACACCTCCGCCGCGGCGCAATCCGAGGCCGTGCCGGTGGCCGAGCTGATCCGCGCCTGGGTGCCGACGGGGCACATCGCCCATATCCAGCTCAACGACAAGAACCGCGGCGCGCCGGGCATGGGCGACGACCCCTTCGCCGAGATCGTGCGCGCCCTGGTCGAGGTCGGGTGGGACAGGCCGGTGGCCATCGAGCCTTTCCGCACCTGCATCGACGGCACGGTGACGGCGGCGATCGGGCTGGCCACCATCCGCGCCAGCGAGGCGGCGCTATGACCGCGCCCGTCTTCCGGATCACCGGGGTCGAGCTCGGACAGCGGCCCGTCAGGCTGGCGCTGCCGTTCCATTTCGGCGACATCACCGTGACCGAGACCGCCGAGGCCTATCTGCGGGTCAGCGTGGCGGGGCCGAACGGGCCGGGCACGGGGGTCGGCGCGCAACTCATGGTGCCGCGCTGGTTCGACAAGCGCGCGAGCCGGTCGGCGGTGCAGACGGTCGATGACCTGCGTGCGACCCTGCGCGCGGCGCAGGGCGCGGCGGTCGGTGCCCGGGGCACGGTGCGCACCCTGTCGCTCGGGCTGCGCGCGGATGTGCGTGCCGCGCTGGTGCCGGAGCTGCCCGACCTCGCCGCCGGGTTCGGCCCTGCGCTGGTTGAGATGGCGCTGATCGACGCCGCCTGCCGGGATGCCGGGGTGAGTTTCCCCGAGGCTGTCCGGGACGATCTCTTCGGCGTGGGTGCGGCCCTGCCGGGGGATCTCGCGCAGGCCGACTGGGACCGCTGGCGCGCCGGAGTCCGGGCGCCGCGCGCGCTGCGCGTGCGCCACACGGTCGGCTTCGGTGCGCCGCTGGCGGCAGTCGAAGTGGCGAACCGCCCGGCGGACGGACGCCCGGTGGCGCTCGAAGAGGTGATCGCCGCGACCGGCGGCACCGCCTTCAAGATCAAGATCACCGGCGATGTCGATGCCGACCACGCCTGGTTGCGACGCATCGCCGGGGTGATCGGTGCCGTGCCCGGGGTGCTGGTCACGCTCGACGCCAACGAGCAATACGACCCCGAGCGGCTGGCGGCGCTCTGGGCCGCCGTTGCGAGCGATTCGGCGCTCGGCGGGTTCCGTGCGGCACTCGCCTACATCGAGCAGCCCTTTGCGCGCGAGTTCGCGCTGGCCGAGGGGACGGGGGTCGACCTGCCCGTGCCGGTCATCATCGACGAAAGCGACGACAGCGAAGAGGCGCTGCCGCAGGCCTTCGCCCGGGGCTATGCCGGCACATCCGTGAAGAGCTGCAAGGGCGTGCTGCGCGCGCTCATCAACGCCGCGCGGGTGGCGGCGCGGGGGCAGGGCGCGCTCCTGTCGGCCGAAGACCTCACCTGCCAGCCGGGTCTGTGCTGGCAGCAGGACAGCCTGATGGCGGCCACCGTCGGGGCCACCCACGCCGAGCGCAACGGCCACCATTTCGCGGGCCTCATGCAGGGGGCGAGCGGGGCCGAACAGGCCGCCTATCTCGCCGCGCATTCCGACATCTACAGAGCCGGACCGGCCGGTCCGCGGCTCAACATCACCGCCGGGATGGTGAAGATCGGGAGCCTCGATGCCCCCGGCTTCGCCAGCCACCCCGGCCCCGACTTCGCCGGGCTCGACCCGATCTGAACAGGACGAAAGGAACCCAATGAAACAGAAGCGCATCGGGATCATCATGCATGGCGTCACCGGCCGGATGGGGATGAACCAGCACCTCATCCGCTCGGTCAAGGCGATCCGCGACCAGGGCGGCGTGGCGCTGTCGGACGGCACCATGCTGGTGCCCGACATCCACATCGTCGGGCGCAACGCCGACAAGATCGAGGCGCTGGCCGCGGCCCACGGGGTGAAGCGCTGGTCGACCGACCTGGACGCGGCGCTGGCCGACCCCGACGACGAGATCTTCTTCGACGCCGCCTCGACGGCACTGCGCCCGACCCTGCTCGAAAAGGCGATCGCGGCCGGAAAGCACATCTACAGCGAAAAGCCCGTGGCCGAGGGGCTGGACGATGCGGTGAAGATCGCCCGCCTGGCCAAGGCGGCCGGTGTCAAGAACGGGATCGTGCATGACAAGCTCAGCCTGCCGGGCCTCATCAAGCTCAAGCGCCTGGTCGACAGCGGCTTTTTCGGCCGCATCCTCTCGATCAAGGGCGAGTTCGGCTACTGGGTGTTCGAGGGCGACTGGATGGAGGCGCAGCGGCCGAGCTGGAACTACCGCGTCGAGGATGGCGGCGGCATCGTTTCCGACATGCTGCCGCATTGGCGCTACGTGCTCGACAACACCTTCGGGGCGGTGAAATCGGTAATCTGCACCACCGCCACCCATATTCCCGAGCGCTGGGACGAACGCGGGGAGCGTTACGACGCCACCGCCGACGACGCGGCCTATGCGACCTTCATGCTGGAAGGCGGGGTTGTGGCCCATATCAACTCGTCCTGGTGCACCCGCGTGCGGCGCGACGATCTGGTGACATTCCAGGTCGACGGCACCCATGGCTCGGCGGTCGCTGGCTTGCACAAATGCGTCTCGCAGGCGCGGGTGAACACGCCCAAGCCGGTGTGGAACCCGGACGAACCGAACGAGATCGATTTCTACGAGACCTGGGAGGAGGTGCCCGACAACCAGGTGTTCGACAACGGCTTCAAGGTGCAATGGGAGGCCTTCCTGCGCCACGTCGCCGAGGACGCCCCCTGGGCCTACTCGATGGAAGAGGGCGCCAAAGGGGTGCAACTGACCGAGGCCGCCTACCGGAGCATGCGCGAGCGGCGCTGGGTGGACCTCGAAGACCTTGAGATCTGAGATAGGGAGATCCGAGATGGTGACGTTGAACCTGCCCGGCGGCGCGGTCACGCTGAAAGCCGGTCCCACCCTTGAGAGCGGCGCGCCCTGGACCCGCACCGCCTATGCCGCCGCCCATGTGGTGGCCGATCCGCTGGCCGAGGCCGACCCCTGGCTCGACTGCGCGCTCGACTGGGACCGCACGCTGGCGTTTCGCGAGCACCTGTGGTCGCTCGGCTTCGGCGTGGCGGAAGCGATGGACACCGCGCAGCGCGGCATGGGGCTCGACTGGCCGACCTCGCTGGAGCTCATTCGCCGCTCTTCGGCGCTCGCCAAGGCGGGTGGGCACCTCATCGCATCCGGTGTCGGCACCGATCACATCGCGCCCGCGCCGGGTGTGACGGTCGATGACGTGATCCGCGCCTACGAAGAACAGGCCGAAGCGGTCGAGGCGGCGGGGAGCCGGGTGATCCTGATGGCCTCGCGTGCGCTCGCGGTGGCCGCGAAAGGCCCCGACGACTACCTGCGGGTCTATGAACGGGTGCTGGGCGGCCTGTCGGGCAAGGCGGTGCTGCACTGGCTCGGCGAGATGTTCGACCCGGCGCTGGCGGGCTATTGGGGGTCGGGCGACCATATGGCCGCGATGGAGACCGCGCTGGCGGTGATCGAGGCGAGTGCCGGCAAGGTCGACGGGATCAAGATCTCGCTGCTTTCGGCAGAAAAGGAGATCGCCATGCGCCGGCGGTTGCCCGACGGCGTGGTCATGTATACCGGCGACGATTTCAACTACCCCGAGCTGATCGCCGGCGACGACCAGGGCTATTCCCACGCCCTCTTGGGCATCTTCGACCCGATCGCACCGGTGGCGGCGCGGGCGCTGGGCCAGCTCGCGCAAGGCGACCGGGCGGGGTATGACGCCACCTTCGCGCCGACCGTGCCGCTCTCGCGCCATATCTTCCGGGCCCCCACGCGGTTCTACAAGACCGGGGTGGTGTTCCTCGCCTATCTCACCGGCCACCAGGACCATTTCACCATGATCGGCGGCCAGGAGAGCACGCGGTCGACCCTGCACCTCGCCGAGATCGTCCGGCTCGCCAATGCCGCCGGGCTTTTTGCCGACCCCGCGCTCGCCGCCGCCCGGGCAAGGCCCGTGTTTGCCGCGCGCGGCGTGGAGATCTGACATGCTGACCCCGGACCGGATTTCGCTCAACACCGCCACATTGCGCGAACAATGGAGCCTCGCCGAGTGTATCGAAGGCTGCCAGCGCCACGGGCTCGGCGGCATCGCGCCCTGGCGCGACAAGCTGCAGGAGATGGGGGCGACGCAGGCGGCCCGGGCCATCCGGGCGGCCGGGCTCACCGTCAGCGGCCTCTGTCGCGGCGGCTGGTACACCGCCGAGGGGGCGCTCACCCAAGCCGTGAAGGACGACAACCGCCGCGCGGTGGACGAGGCGGCGGAAATCGGGGCGGCCTGTCTGGTGATGGTGGTGGGCGGGCTCGCCGAGGGCTCGCGCGATCTCGAGGCCGCACGGGCCATCGTCGAGGAAGGGCTCGCCGATACGCTCGCCTTCGCGCAGGAACTGGGGGTCAAGGTCGCGATCGAGCCGCTGCACCCGATGTATGCCGCCGACCGGGCCTGCGTGAACACGATGTCACAGGCGCTCGATATCTGCGATCGGCTTGGCCCGGGGATCGGTGTCGCCTGCGACGCCTACCACGTCTGGTGGGACCCGGACCTCAAGGCGCAGATGCTGCGCGCCGGGCCCGACCGGCTGCTGGCGTACCACATTTGCGACTGGCTGGTGCCGACCCGCGATCTGCTCACCGACCGCGGCATGATGGGCGACGGCGTGATCGACCTGCCGCGGCTTGCCGGCTGGGCCGACGAGGCCGGGTTTGCGGGGCTGCACGAGGTCGAAATCTTCTCCGCTCTCGACTGGTGGCGTCGCGATCCGGACGAGGTACTGGCCACCATCGTGGCGCGCGGTGCCACCGTCTGCTGACCCCCGGGCGGGGCCCGGTGACGGCACCGGCGGTCGGCTGCGGTCGCGCGCGGCAGACCCGGAACGGTGGGTGCCCGACGATGCCCTGGCGCCCCGGCAGCGCTCGGCCGGGCCCGGGCGCGGGACGTGCGGCGCCGGTGTCGGGGGGCCAGCCCCCCGAGCGCCCCGAGGTATTTCGAGACCAAAGAAAGAGGTGCGGGCGATGGCACAGCCGCGATGCGCCGGACCGCGAGACCGGGCCGGGCCGGGTCCGGTTTCCCGTGTGGCAAGGGGACGGCCGCAATTTCGGTGCAGATTTCGATCACTTTGCCGGTTTAACCCCCCGATGCACCGCGGTATGGTCGACCGCGGACGAGAGTAGGCCAATGAAACCCGAACATGCCGAGATCGCGCGCAGCGCCCTGTTGCTATCGAACGCGCCGCCGCAGATCGTCGATTTTCTGCTCGAGCGCGCGACCGTCGCCGAGGTGGCGCGCGGGGCGACGATCTTTTCCCAGGACGATCCGGCGGAGGCGATCTACATCGTGATCGAAGGCTGGGTGAAGCTCTACCGGATCTCGGCCGTTGGCACCGAAGCGGTGGTCGGCGTCTTTACCAAGGGCCACAGTTTCGGCGAGGCGGTGGCGCTGCAGGGCCGAACCTACCCGGTCTTCGCCGAAGCGGTGACAGAGACCACGTTGATGCGGATCGAGGCGAAATCCTTCCTCGGGCTCCTGGAAAACAGCCCGGAGATCGCGATTGCGATGCTGACGGCGACCTACGCGCATCTGCACAACCTCGTTGCCCAGATCGAACAGCTCAAGGGCCAGACCGGGCCGCAACGGGTTGCCGACTTCCTGCTCGACCTCACCACCTCGGAGGTCGGGGCCTGTTCGGTGAACCTGCCCTACGACAAGGTGTTGATCGCCGGGCGGCTGGGGATGAAACCCGAAAGCCTCAGTCGCGCCTTCGCCAAGCTCAAGGCCCACGGCGTGACCATGCAGCAGCACTCGGCCCAGATTGCCGACGTCGCTGCGCTGCGCGCTTTCGCCCGACGCGACCGCGCGGTGGCCTGGCACCAGTCCTGAGCCGGACCCGGCGGGTGTATCGAAGCCCGCCTGCGCAGCCCTGGCGGGCCAGCCGCCGAATCGGCGGGTGCGCGTCGCCGCACCGCGGCTGCCCGGAACCCCCTGGGGACGGTCCGGCGATTCTCGTGCGACATCTGTAGCGTGGCGGATCGCGCGCCGGGGACCGGTCGGGGAGGATCCGGCGGTGTCGGCGCAAGGCACCGCGCCGGACCCGTTTCGGCCCGCCGGGCCCGAGGCGAAGCTCAGGACGCCGTCGGGCGCAGGCTCGTGCGCCGCGCCACTAGGTGGGCCGCACCGATGATCAGCAGCGCCACCAGGTTCATTTCGACCGCGTAGATCAGGCCCGGGATCGCGAGGTCGGGCTGGTCCATCAGGGTCGCGGCGACGAAGAGGGTGATCGCGACGTTCTGCATCGTCGCCTCGACCATGATCGTGCGCCGTTCCGGCGGCCGAAGCCGGGTGAGCCTGCCGGCAGCGATCGCGAGCGCCGGGGCGAGCAGGGCGAACAGCGTCACCGCCGGGCCGACATCGGCAAAGGCAGTGTCCATCGCCGTCCAGTTCTGCGCGAATGTGGCGAGCACCATGGCGAGGAACAGAAGCTTGGCGACCGGGTCGAGCCGTCGCGACGCCCGGGCCGCGGTTTCGGGAAACATCCGGGCGGCGCCGAGGCCCAGCAGCAGCGGTGCCAGCGCGACGCCGGTCATCCCGAAGCTGATCCTCCAGAGCCCGCCGCTGTCCGGCGCGGCCACCGAGGCGGCCACCAGCACCAGCGGCAGGGTCACCGGGGCGGCGAGGCTGGTGACGACGGTCATCGACACCGACAGACCGACCGAGCCGCGGGCCAGCCGGGTCGCGTAATTCGACGTCACCCCGCCGGGGCTCGCCGCGACCAGCATCAGGCCGGCGAAGAGCCCGTGTTCCAGGCCGAAACCGCGCGCGACCAGGAAGGCGATCAGTGGCAGGCCGACCAGCTGCACCAGGAGCCCGGCCAGAAGCGCGCGCGGGTGCCTCAGCGCCAGGGTCACCTCGCGCGGGTCCAGCCGCAACCCGAGCGACAGCATCAGCACCATCATCGCCGCAGGCAGGAAACTCGACAGGATATCGGTCATCGGCGGGATCTCCTCTGGTTCCGTTTTCGGCCGAGCGGCGCGCGCGCTCCCTGACATAAATCAAGGTGCGCGAGCGAGTCGCCGGATTAGATTGCGCAAAAGCAGAACAGGACCACGCCCATGATCGACCGTCGCGCCCTTCTGGCCGGAGCCGCAGCCTTGACCTTTTGCGCGTTGCCCGGCGTCGCGCAACACCAGGATCTCGGCGTGACCGAGGCCGAGACCGAAATGCCGCAGCAACGCCGCTGGATGATGGAAGACACAACCGGCAACGTGGTGACGAACTCCGACATGATCGGCGTGTTTACCTTGATCTATTTCGGCTACACCGGCTGCCCGGACGTCTGCCCGACCACGCTTGCCACCATTGCCGAGGCGATGGATCTGTTGGCGGACAAGGCCGATCGGGTGGTGCCGCTGTTCGTCACCGTCGATCCCGAGCACGACAACCCGCAATTGATGCGCGAGTACGTCGGCTTCATGCATCCGTCGATTCGGGGGCTGCGCGGACCCAAGGCCTATACCGACCACATGGTGGCGGCCTTCAACGCGCGCTACGAGTTTCACGTGCCCGACCCCGAGCACCCTGATCGGTACTCGATCGACCACACCGCCTCGGTGGCCCTGGTGGGGCCGGACGGCTTCCTGATCAAGCGCTACCCGCATGGCACCAGCGCCGCGGCGATGGCCGAGGATCTCGGCGCGATCATCGACGAGGGCGCCGAGTGATCCCGGCGCCGTCGCGGCGGGCAATCCTGGCGGGCGGTCTCTGCGCCCTCGCCGGTCGCGGCGGTCTCGCCGACGACCGGGATCCGCCGCCCTCGGCGGCAAGCCAGGTCCGCCCGGCGATACCCCGCCGCGATGCCTCGGGGCTCCAGCTCGTGGATCCGACCGGCGCCCCGGTCCCGCTCGCGCGATTCGCGGGCGAGGTGCTCGTGGTCAATCTCTGGGCCACCTGGTGCCTGCCGTGCCGGCGCGAGATGCCGTCGCTGGCGCGGCTCGCCGCGGCCCTCGACGGGGCCGGGGTACGGGTGCTGCCGCTGGCGTTCGAGCCCAAGGGGCCGGCCGGCGTGCGGCGGTTCTACCGCGAGATCGGTGTCAATTCGCTGCCGGTGCTGCTCGGCGACGGGCAGAACCTGAAATCGGTCCTCGGGATCGAACGCCTGCCGACGACCCTGATGCTCGACGCCGAGGCCCATCACATCGCCACGGTCGCGGGCGAAGCGCGGTGGGACGATGCCGCGACCCAGGAATGGCTTCTGGGGCTGGTTTGACGCCATTGGCGATGGCCTCTGGGATGGTTGACCTTTTCGATCCCAACCCGGTGCGCCCCCCCCGTGGGGGTGCCGGAAACTTGGGAAACCGGCCGCGGCCGTCCGTGATGGCGAAATGTTTTCAAAGGGTTGGGGGCCGGCTCGCCTCGCGCATCCGGTCCCCAACCCGGTCCGGTCGGGCCGCCCGGCGCGGCGCCCGCGCGCCGGCCGCAGACCCGGTTCGGTTCAGACCAGGTCCGAGCGCGAGAACCGCCAATAGCCGAGACCGGCGAGCGCCAGCCCCAGAACCACCGGGTAGCCCATCGCCCAGGCGACGTAGCCCGCCTGACCGAAATGGTCGAGGATCACGTAGGACGAGGGCCCGAGCAGGATCAACTGCGGGTCGAACAGGATCATCGAGGCGGTGCGGAAGCTCTGCAGCGGATTGGCGAGCGCGATGGCGATCACGTAGTCGGCCACGAAACGTTCCTGGATCAGCACCGACAGCAGCAGAAGATCGAGAAAGGCCACCAGGGTGAGCCAGACCAGCAGGCTGGCCCCGAGGGCCACCTCGGTCGACCGTGCCAGCGCCGAGATCAGGAAGCCGAGGCCGAGGAAGGCGGTGGCGAGCGCGGCGACGAGCCCGGCGTAGAGGGCGACATGGCCCCAGGGCACCGCATGGCCCATGGCGAGCCCGTAGCCTGCGGCGATCGCCAGCGACAGCGCCACCGGCGCCAGGATCAGCACCAGGCGCGACAGAAACCGGCCCCAGTACCACACCGGCAGGCTGACCGGGAAGGCCAGCATGTACTCGAGGTTGCCCGCCTCGCGGTCGCCGACCATCGAGCGCGCCGTGGTCACGATCACGAACAGCGGCACGACCGCCATGGCGATCTGGATATAGGTGACCAACAGGCGCGAGAGCCCGGTGAAGCCCAGCACGCGGCTTTCCGAGATCCCGGTGACGATGAGCAGGAACATCAGCCCGATCACGACCAGCGCATAGAAATGGAACCAGCGCGAGCGCAGGCTCTCGGCCAGTTCCAGCCGCATCGAAAGACCGAGGCTGGTGCGGGCGGGCGGTGCGGATCGGACCGTCTCGGCGACGGCGGTTTCCAGCGTGTCAGGCGTCAAGGCGTTCATCCCTTCAATGCTCCTGTCCTTCTGTCGGCAGGCAGCGCGAGGTCAAGCCTGTGCGGATCACTTCTGCGCGCATCTCTTCGAAACTCAGGGTCTCCGGGCCGGAAGATTCCACCGCGCCGAACCCGTAGTCCATCGGGCTGACCAGATCGGCGACGTAGCGCGCGTCGCGGGCGGCGAGCCAGCGGGTGCCGGTCGCATGGTCGCGCACCCAGAATTCGATATCGTCGGCCTCGGCCCAGTCCTGCATCGCCAGCCAGTGCACCGCGTCGCCGATGTCGTCGAACTTGTAGAGCCTGCGGTCCGGGCCGCCGCGGATCTCGGCGGCGAAGAACGGATCGGAGATGATCATGCCGCAGATCTCGCAGGTCTCGCGGCCCCAGCGGATCTCTTCCGGCCCCTCGGTCTGCGGCTTGCAGGCGGCGAGGAGCGGCAGGGCGGCGAGCAGCCCGACGACCTGACGGCGGGAATGACGGGGACATCCGCACATCGGTCAGCTCCTCCGGGTCCCGTCCTGGTCGAGCTCCAGGCGGTCGATCAGGCTGCCGTAGCGCGCGAGCAGCCCGAGAAACCGGAAGGTCTCGGCGGCGGGCACGGGCCCGGTGAAGCGGGTGCCGGTGGCGTCGCCGTCGAAGCCCCAGTCGGCGAGGGCACGGGCGAAGGGGGCGTGCGGCGCGGAGAGCACGATCTCGGCGCGCCGGAACGCGCCTTCCTTCAGCCGGTCGACCACGCTGTCGTCGAGCACCACCCGGCCGCGGTCGAGCTCGATCACCCGGTTGACCAGCGGCGCCACCTCTTCGAGCCGGTGGCTCGCGATCAGCATCGAGGCATCGCGGCGCGCGGCCAGCAGGTCGATGAAGACCGCGCGGGCCGCGGGGTCGAGATTGGCGGCCGGTTCGTCGAAGATCATCAGATCGGCGTCGCGTCCGAGCGCGATGGTGACGAGGATCTTTTGTTTCTGCCCGCCGGAGAGCTTGTAGAACGGCCGCCGCGCCACTTCGGCGAGGTCGATGCCCAATGCCTGCGCGATCTCGTCCATCCGGCTCCGGCGCGCACCCGCACCCTTCTCGGCGAAGCTCACCAACTCGCCCACCGGCATCCTGAGCGGCGGCGGCAGCTGGGGCACGAAGGCCACCCGGGCGAGCACGCCGGCATCGCGCCGCTTCGCCTCGGCCCCGTCGAACCGGATCTCGCCGCTGTGGCGGTACTGGCCGAGGAGGGCGCGAAACAGCGTGGTCTTGCCGGCGCCGTTCGAGCCGATGAGGGCGATCCGGTCGCCCTCGGCGATCGACAGCGTCAGCTCGTCGAGCACAGCACGCCGGTCGAAGCGCTTCGACACCCTGTCGATGGTGATCATGGTCAGGCTCCTCAGATGATCTTGTCGAGGCCGCGCACGGTGAAGCTCAGCGCGTCCTGCGGGCAGACGTCGATGCAGAGCCCGCAGCGGGTGCAATCGGGACCGATGAATTCGTTGGTATCGGAGGCGTAGCCCATCTTGGTGATCTCCAGCACATGCGGCACCAGGCAGACCTTGCGGCATTCGCCCTCGTGCAGGCACTTGGACAGGTCGTATTTCACCTGCACCGGCGAGATCGCGCCGGTGATGCCGTAGGTCAGCCCGATCGGGCAGACGTAGCGGCACCAGAACCGGCGCGAGAAGAAGACCTCGATCCCGAGCAGGAAGGCCACCCACATCAGCGCGATCGTCGGTCCGTAGATCAGCGCGCGGCTGACGATGCCGACCGGGTTGATGTACTCGAAGACGGTGTAGCCGGTGAACCAGGCCAGGGCCATGAACACCGCCCAGAGCACGACCCGCAGGGCGCGGTGAAACGCGTGGTCCTTGACCCAGCCCTTGGAATTGAGCCACAGGTGCAGCGCCTCGGCCCATTCGGCGAGCAGGTGATAGGGGCAGGCCCAGGAGCAGAAAGCACGTCCGCCGACGATCCACCACAGGCCCACCACGGTCACCGTTCCGATCAGAAGATTGAGCATCAACTCCTTGTAAGCCAAGGTGATCTGCAACGCCGCATTGGGGTCGGCCATGTGGAAGCCGAGGAAGCGCGAGGCCGACATCGAGCCTTCGACGAGCTGCACGTCCCAGGTGAACGAGACGATGAACAGGGCGTTGATGATCACGATCGAGGCCCAGCGGCGGTAGAGCCATTTGCGGCTGACCACCGGATGGTCATGCTCGTCCTGGATCGCCGCCTTGCGCTTGGCCACCTCGTCGGGCGTCTTCTTGAAGCGCTTCATCTCGCGGGCGCGCTCGGTCTCTTCGCCGGGCTCGGCCTTGCGCGGGGCGGCGCCGAACATCATTGCCAGCTTGTGCAGGAACCAGCGCATGTCAGGCCTCCCTCAGCACGATCGACGGGTCGATCACGATGGCGGCCGGCTCCGCGGGGCAGATCATCTCGCAGGTGCCGCAGCCGACGCAGGCGTCGTGGACGACCGGCATCCGGCGGACGTCGCCCGGATCGTCCGACACCGGTTCGAGGCTGATCGCATTCTGGATCGGGCATTCGCGCACGCAGAGATCGCAGATCTCGAGGTCGTATGGGTAGGAGGCCACCGGCAGCGGCTCCCAGCGATCGATTTCCTCGTAGCGCAGGAGGCCTTCGAAGTCGGGTCCGCGCGCCAGCCCCTTGAAGCCCTGGCCGCGCATCGCGAGGCAGGCGTCGGGCCGGGCGAGACGGGCGAAGCCGATATCGACCTCCTCCTTGGTGGCGATCTCGTGGGTGAGCGCGCCGGTGGGGCAGGCGAGCACGCATTGCACCGCGTCGCAGGAGAAATCGCAGGCCTGTGTCCTGGCGTCGATATAGGGCACGCCGAGCCCGTAGCCTTCGTCGCCGTCGCCCAGTTTGATCGCCGCGACCGGGCAGACCTGCACGCATTGGCCGCATTTGATGCAGGCGGCGAGAAAGTCGTCCTCGGGGATCGCGCCGGGCGGGCGTAGCCGGTCGAAGATCCGGTTCAACACCGGGTAGATGCCGACCAGCCCGGCGGCCACGGCGGCAAAGCCGGCCCCCACCGTGCGCATCAGGATGCGGCGGCGTTCGAGCTCGCGGCGGGTCAGGCGCTTTTTCGGCTTGGTCGGCATTTCGGGTGCATCTGTCATCGAGTCAGAAGCTCCAGGGCGGATTTGGCGGCGGATTGCGGGGCGGGGGCGGTCTTGGGCGCCGCTTCGAGCCGGGCGGCGGCATGGTCGATCCGGTCGATCATCGGGCCCTGCTCGCGCACCAGCAGCTCGGGCTCGGTGAAGGGCGCGAGCCGCTCGACGAAATCGAGGGCGGCGAGCGCGAGGCCGCCGCGAAAGAAAGCGGCGGGGGGCAGGTCCATCCACAATCGGTCGGCATAGTTGTAGATCTCGTAAGGCGTGTCGCCGATGCCGTCGCCGTCGGGGTCGAGCCCGGCGTAATCGTCCCAGTGGTTGCCCTCCCAGCTCTCCTTGAGCGCGGTGCCGCGGCCGCGGACCGAGATCTGGGTGAAATTCGAGCGGAAATTGTTGCTCCCGAAGTGATTGCCCTGCCATTCGGTGTGAAACTGCACGCCGATGCCGTTGTAGGCGATCTCGTTGCGGTGAAACTGGTTGGTCTTGTCCGGGTCCCAGGGCGAGGGGTCGAGGTAGATGCCGATGGCGTTGCCGAGAATGAGGTTGTCTTCGATCACCGCGCCGGAGGTTTCCTTGAACCCGATGCCCATGCCCGCCGCCCCCCAGGCGCGCAGGATCTGGTTGTGGGTCACATGTATGTCGTTGGCATACATCAAGAACACGCCGACCACGCAGTCCGAGATCTCGTTTTCGACGACCTCGTTGTGGTGGGCATACATGAAATGGATGCCGTAGCGGCCGTGCTGGATGCGGTTGTGCCGCAGCACGTTGCCCTCGGAATACCACACCACGATGTCGCGGGAATGCTCGATGTGGTTGTCTTCGAACAGGTTGTCGTTGGAATACCAGATCCGCACCGAATCGCCGCGCATCTCCAGCGGCATGTCCTTGGACGAGATGTAGTTGCGGCGAAAGACGTTGTTCGACGCCTCGCTGAGGTCGATCCCGAACAGGCTGTTCTCGATCCGCACGTCGCGCACGACGTTGTAATTGCCCTTCACCTTCAGCCCGGCGTCGAGCCTGTTGTGCAGCCGGCCCGAGTTGCGGATGGTGAGATCCTTCAGCGTGACCCCGTCGCTGGCGATGGTGACGACGGTGCCGTCGAGCCCGCCGTCGATCACCGCGCTGCCCTGGCCGTCGATCACCACGGCGTGGCCGATCACCACCGGCCCCTGGTAGACCGTGTCGGCGTCGAGCACGATCTCGCCGCCCTCGGGCGCGGCATCGACCAGCGCCTGCAGGCTCTCGGCCCTGAGACCGGCAGGGCCGGCGAGGAGCACCGCGACAGCGGCGACGAGCGGGCGGAGGAGCGGGCGCATCGCTGGCCTCACATCTCGGCGGCCGCGGCGCCGGCCTCGTGCAGCTGCTTGCGCCGGATCAGGGCGGCGAGCGCCAGCAGCAGGGCGGCGGCGACCATCAGCCCGAAGCCGATGTCGGGATAGGAATGGGTGGTGAACTGCGCCACCTTGCCGTCGCCGAACACCGTCGGCATGAAGGGTTTGAGGGTGAAGGCGCCCATCCGGTTGAGGCTGTGGCCATACCACCAGAGCCAGGCGGCGTATTCCGCGATGAAGCCCACCGGCACCGCCATCGGCGCGATCACCAGGAGCCAGTAGAAGATCCGATTGGCGCGCAGCGCCGCGAACAGGCCAACCACCATCAGCGCCAGCACCACCCAGAACAGGACCTTGGCGACTGTCGTCATGGTGGCAACCAGCGGATCGTTGCGGGCGGGCTCGTTGAACCAGCGGGCGAGCGACTTGGCGTAGTGCCATCTGAACACCTGCATCACCGACCCGGTCCAGGCCTCGCGTTCGGCGACGGCAAGCTTGCCCTGATCGATCTCGTAATTGTCGCGCAGGTTCTTGATCAGCGCGGTCCGCTCGCTGCCCGCGGCCACCGCGTCGTTCTCTGCCGCCGCGCTTTCCGCGAGGCTTTCCTTCAGCATCCGTACGATCGGCGAGAGATTGGAATCGGACACGTCGTCGGCGGTGTCCTGCCCGAGCGAGACGACCAGCCCCTGCATATAGGCGGTGGTGTGCTTGTTGATCCCGTTTTCGCCGTAGATCGCGAGGCCCATCCAGACCGCCACCGCGCCGTAACCGACGACCGAGACCGCGATCCGCGAGCGCCGGCCGGGGGCGGCGAAGGCGAGCGCCATCACCCCCACCAGGCCGAACAGGAAGGGCGAGAAGGCCTTTTCGACCGGGCCGCCGGAGGCGATCGGGTACATGCCGACATAATGGTTGATGGTGTCCATCTCGTGGACGCAATCGAGCGCCTCGGTCTCCTTGACCTCCTGGCTCACCCGGATGTCGCAGCCGTTCTGCACCGAGTCCATGTGGAACAGGATGCGGATGCCTTGCGGGAAGGTGGCTTCAGGGTAGTTGGGCGCGGTCAGCGACACCCACCAGGTGGGCTGGAAATAGGCGAAGCCCAGCAGCACGACGGCGATGAGGGTGAGAACGCGGTAGGTGATCCCACGCCTTTTGGCAGCGGCCTGGTCCATGGCGATGCGGTCCTTGGGATTGCGGGGCCGGGTGGGGGCGATTGTCCCACCCGGTCCGGTTCATGTCTGCGGTTTACCAGTCGTAATCCGGGTTCACCCAGTCGGGCTCGCCCACCAGTTCCGCCGGCGGCGCCAGACGGCTCACGTAGTCGAGCACCGCCATGGTGTCTTCGTCGGTGAACTTCTGGATCTGGGCGACCATTTCCGGGTTGGCGTTGCGGCGCTTGCCCTCCTTGATCCACTGGTACTGGCGCAGCAGATATTCGTAGTGCTGGCCGTGGATGCGCGGGTAGAACTTCTCGTTGTCGCCCTCGCCGTTCTCGCCGTGGCACTGGACGCAGTTCTCGGCATAGAGCTTGGCGCCGAGCTCGAGGTTGTCGCCGGCGCCGAGGCCCGGTTCGGGGTTCATCGGCAATTTCGAGATGTATTCCGCCACGTCGGCGATCGACTGCGAGCCGCCGATCTCCTGCGGCAGGGCGAAGGGATACATCGTCGGGTTGTCGCGGTTGAGCGCGCGGATGTCGGCGAGCTGCTTGATCGTCACGTTCGGGTGCTGGGCGGCGATCTGCGGGAAGGTGCCGTCGGGCAGGCCCCAGCCGTTGAGGCCGTGGCAGGCCGAGCAAACCTCGTAGGTATAGATCCCGTTCTCGTGGTCGGGGGTGAGGCCGAGTGCCTCGTCCTGCTCGCCGCCGCCCTCGTTCCAGCCGTCGGCCGGGGTGTGGCTCTCGTCGGCAAGCGCCGGCATGGCGAGCGCCAGGAGGGCTGCGGTGAGGATGGTATGTTTCATTTTCGGGGTCCTTCTTTCGGATTATTTCGCGGAACGGTCGATGGTGGCAAGCCAGGTGGCCATGGCGGCGATCTCGTCGTCGTCGGCCTTCTTGATCGTGCCCCACATCAGCTTCGACTGGCCCGAGGTGCGGACCTTGTCGCGGATCTCGGTCATCGCCCGGATCGCGTATTCGGGGTTCATGCCCGAGATGAACGGGTAGCGCGGGTTGGTCGGCTTCGAGCCGTCGGCCCCGTGGCAGGACTTGCAGCCGAGCTGTCCGAAGGCCTTCTCACCGGCTTCCAGCAGCGCCGGGTCGGGGGCCGGGTCGAGCGGCTTGGGCGGGGCCGCGGGCAGCTCGGAGAGCCAGGCCGCTACATTCTCGATGTCGTCCTCGGTGACCAGGTGCATGATGTCGACCATGCCCTGCACGAACGGATGGCCGGTGGCCGCGTCGACCGATCCGACGCGCTTGCCGTCGCGGATCTCTTCCATCTGGTCGACGATGTATTTTGCGTTCTGTCCGGCGAGCATCGGATAGCTCAGGACCGGCTTGGCGCCGTCGCGCCCGTGGCAGGCCAGACAGGTCTTGGTCATGTAGACCCGCTTGCCGGCCTTCAACTCGTCGTCGGAAGCGGCGGTGGCGGCGAGGGCCGAGATGCTCAGCGCTGCGGCCAGGGGAATGAGAGATAGAAGTCGCATGTCTCGGCTTTCTTGGTTGTGAATTCTGTCGCACGTCTCTGAGGTGCGGGCGGCGACACCTGCCGCCGCCCGCGGGGGTGCTTATTGAGCAGTCTTCACCGCGCCTTCCTCGTCGAGGAAGTTTTTCGCGCGCAGGCCGATGTCGGCCGCTTTCACCTGGTACTGCCACCACTGACCGGCCCAGAGGGTCGCGTTCTGCCAGTCGCCTTCGGCGGCCGCGGCTTCCGACTTGCCTTTCGCGTCTTCGGCGAAGGTCAGCTGGTCGGTGGCGTCTTCCACCAGCGCCACGACTTCGGGGAAGTCCTGGTAGTTGCGCTCGGTGATGTAGACCACGACCGAATCGATCACGGCCTGGGTCTGCACGTTGGTCTCGACCTGCTTGTTGTAGTCGTCCTCGGTGTAGGCCTGGCCTTCGTCGATCGCGGCCGCTTCCTCGACATAGCCCTCGGGCTTGACGACGAGGTAGCCGGTCATCTCCAGGTGCAGCGCCGAGCAGAACTCGGTGCAGTAGAAGGAGAAGACGCCCGGATGGTCGGCGACGATCTTGGCGGTCGCGGTCTTGCCCGGTTCGAGCGAGAGGTTCACGTCATAGGTCGAGACGGCAAAGCCGTGGGTCTCGTCCTCGGCGCGCTCGGAGTTGGTGATGATGAACTCGACGGTGTCGCCTTCGTTCACTTCCACGATCTCCGGCGTGAAGTGCGAGCGGATCGCGGTCATGTAGACGCGAACCGTATCGCCGTCACGCTCGATGCGCTCCTGGCCCGGACGCACCGCGCCCTCGTGCCGGCCGCCGGTCCGGGAGTTGGTCCCGTACTGGTAGCGGACCAGCGGCTGGAGCTTCTCGGCGGCGATGGCGGTGGCGTAGTGGGGTTCGCCCAGCGGCACCGGCATGTCGTAGAGCAGCACCATCTTGTCGCCCGAGATGTCGATCAACTGGTGGTTCTGCGGGTGCAGCGGCCCCACCGGGTTGAACCGGTCGATCGCCAGCTTGTTGAGCGAGATCAGGTATTTACCCGCCGGGTGAACGCCTTCTCCTTCCATCGCAACAAGGTGGCCGATGTTGTAGTGGATCGAGATCTTGTCGAGCACCTTGCCTTCGCAATAGTCCCACTTGGCAACCTGGCTGTCGACGTAGAGCGAGGTGTAGACCACGCATTCTTTCGAATCGAACTGGTTGTGCAGCGGGCCGAGGCCCAGCGGCACCTGCACATGCAGGGCTTTTTCCATCGAGATGATCGGAATCCCGTAGGGGTCCGTGCCCTCGAAGTCGCCGGCCTCGATCGCGGCCATGATCTTCTCGAACGAATAGACGCTGGCCTGGGTGTCGAGCTTGCCGCCGACGACGATGAATTTCCCGTCGGGCGAGACATCGACGCCGTGCGGGCTCTTCGGCTCGGCGATGAGATAGACGAGGCCTTCTTCGACCGCCGTATCCATCGAGATGACCGGGTGGTCGTTGATCATGCCGACCTTGCCGGCCTCGTAGACCTCGACGGCCTTCTTCCAGTTGATCACGTGCAGGAAGTCGGTGTCGCCTTGCGAGCAGCCGGCCTCGAAGGGCGGACGGCCAAGCTCGATCCCGCCGACATAGCGCTCGGCGCAGAACGAGTTGGTGAACGACCAGCCGTCGGAGACCAGCTTGCCGGCGTCCGAGAGGTCCTGGCTGTAGGGCGGCAGCTCGATCGAGAACGACTTCGACTCGTCGATCCGTCCGGCCTCGCGGTCGAACTTCCAATAGGTCACCGCGCCGCGGAACTTCTCGTTGAACTCGGAGAGCGGCGCGAAGCCACGGCCGAGCACGCCCGGGTATTGCGCGGCCTCGATCACGTATTCCGAGTTCGGGGTCACGAAGGTGCCGCCATGTTCGGATTGCAGGATCGGGTTCACGACGATCTGCTGGGTCTCGAAGTCATGCAGGGAGATCACGCCGACACGGGGCGCCGACTTGTCGTTGATGAACAGGTACTCGCCGTCGAGATCGCCATCGGTTTCGGTGATTGCCGGGTGGTGCGTGTCGCCCCAGTGCAGTTCGCGCCCGTCGACCTTGCCCGATTCCAGGATCGCCTTCGATTCCTCGTCGAAGCCGTAGCCCTGCCAGGGTTCGGGTGTGAACACCGACACGTACTTCAGGATCCGCATCGACGGAACGCCGTAGACCATGATCTGGCCCGACTGTCCGCCGGATGAAAATACGATGAATTCGTCCCTGCCACCGGTCGGCGTATACGTCTTCGCCGCCGCAAGTAGATCCTGCTGGGTCAACCCGCGGGCTTCCATCACCTCGTCCAGCGATTGCGCGAAGGCAATCGTTGGCAGGGTCAGGCCCACCGCGGTCGCGGTTGCCAGCAGACCATTGAGAATGGTCTTAGCCATGTTTTGTGTCCCTTTCGTTCGGACCGATCTGAGCCAAGCATGGCTCAGGCGCAGGCAGTCCGATCCCCGCGCCCGGCGCATCTTTTTCACGAGGTCTGGGCGGCTACCTTGACATATGTTAAGGACAGCCCCCTGTCGCCGCGTCATTCGGGTGCGACATTTCAACCGGAGTCCTCTCATGTTCCATCCCCGCGCCCTGATCGCGCATCTTCTGGCCGCCGCCGTGGCCCTGACCAGCCCCGCGTTCGCCCAGCAGGCCGTGACGGAAGGCCTTGAAATATCAGGCGGTTTCGCCCGTGCGACGCCGAGTCTCGCGAAGGTGGGAATCGCCTTCATGACGATCCGGTCGCTCGGCGCCGCCGATCGGCTGGTCGGGTACACGAGCCCCGCCTGCAACCGCCCGGAAATGCATACCCATATCGAGCAGGACGGGGTGATGAAGATGCGCCAGGTCGAGGCGATCGAGGTCCCCGCAGGCGAGGTCGTCGAGCTCAAGCCCGGCGGGCTTCATCTGATGATGATCGACCTCAACGAACAACTCGTCGAAGGCGGGACGGTCGATTTCACGCTGGTCTTCGAGACCGCCGGCGAGGTCGCGGTCACGGTGCCGATCCTCGGCGTCGGCGCGATGGGCCACTGAGCCCGGGCAGCGCGGCGGGATCGCCGGGCGAAGGCTTGCGCGCGATATGCAGCCGCGCCACGCCGAACACGAAGGCGCGTTCTTCGACCAGCGCGAGCCCGGCGGCCGCGATTTCCCGCGCGATGTCGTCGCGCCCGGGGAACCGCTCGATCGAGGCGACCAGATAGGCATAGGCGGCCCGGTCCCGGGCGACCGCGGCGCCGATCCGCGGAATGACATGGCGCGCGTGCAGGGTGTAGAGCGGGGCGAACCAGGCCGCGGGCTGCGAGAACTCCAGGAGCACCAGCGCGCCGCCGGGGGCCAGCACCCGCGCCACCTCGCCGAGCGCGCGGGCAGGATCGGTCATGTTGCGCAGGCCGAAGGACAGGGTGACCAGCGCCGCCGACCCATCGTCGAGCGGCAGGGCTTCGGCCGGTCCGTGGAGGGTCTCGAGGCTGTCGCCGGCGCGCGCCCGGGCAACGTCGAGCATGCCGGCGGAGGCGTCGGCGACGATGATCTTTCGGCCCGGAAGGCGCCGCCGCAACCCGAGCGCGATGTCGCCGGTGCCGCCGGCCAGGTCGACGATCGCTCCGGGCGTGTCGCCCAGATGCGCCAGCGCCCGGGCGACCATCACCCGTTTCCACAGCCGGTGCGTGCCGAAGCTCATCAGGTCGTTCATCAGGTCGTAGCGCGGGGCGATACGGTCGAACAGCCCGGTCACCGCGCTCTGACGTTCCACCGGAGACACCACCTCGGCCCCGAATGTGGTCTTCATCTCGTCCAACTGGCGCGCGCGTTTCATTCCGGTCCTGTCCAGGCGATCCTCGGTGGCGCCGCGGTAGCACGGGGCGCAGGGGCCGGGAAATGACTTTGCTCAAATGCCGTTCAGGCCGGCGCGTCTTCGGCCAGTGCGGCAACATCGGCGGGGCCGAGCCGGTCGAGCAATGCGTGCACCCGGGCCCGGGCCTGCGCCCCCCGCCAGCCATCGGGGAAGAAGCCGTCGGGCAGGTCGGCATGGCGCAGGACCAGCCGTCGCCAGCCGTGGACGAGCAGGATCCGGATCGCCGCGCGGTCGAGCGGGGAAAGCGTCCCCGGGCATCGCCCAAGCAATGCGGCGACAGTGGCGAGCCTGGCCTCGAAGTCGGCATAGCTTTCGGCGAGGGCAGGGGGCATGAGGGTTTCGCGGAGCCAGTCGGGCAGGCGCGGGGCGGCGCCGTCGAGCGCGAAGAACCCGGGGGCGAGGCCCGCCGGCGCCGGCCCCGGGCCGAGCCAGACGCCGGGGGCGAGGGCAATACAGCCCGCCGCCGCCATGGTTCCGTCGAGCGCCAGCCGTGCCGGTGGATCGAGCGGACCTGCGACCAGCACGTGCCAGCTGTCGGGGGCCTGCGGGCGCCGGGCAAAGATCCGCGCCGTCGCTGCTTCCGTCTCCGCCCGCCCCGCCTCGGTCAGGAGATAGACCGAGACCCGTCCCGCGCGCCGCGATGCGATCCAGCCGTCCTTGCGCAGCCGGTGCAGCGCGACCCGCATCGCCTCGGGCCGGACCCCGATCCGACCCGCGAGCGCCGAAAGCACCGGCCCGGGGATCCCGGTGCCCGGGGCCCTGGCCATATCGCCGAAGATCGTCACGATCAGCGACCCGGCGCGCAGTTCGGCGCCCTCGGTGAGCGCGGTTATGGCGGTCGCGGCCGACATCACATCGCGTTCATCGTCAGGAGGTCGTACTCCGCCACCAGCTCGGTGTCCTGGTTGGTGAGGGTCACATGCCAGCGCACCTCGCCGTGCTCGTCGGTCCGCCGGGTCTTGCGCTTGACCGTGAGGCGGACGTTGAGACTGTCGCCGGGCTCCACCGGTTTGAGAAAGCGCAACGCATCGAGCCCGGTATTGGCGAGAACCGGGCCCGGGTCGGGCTGGACGAACATGCCGGCCGCGAAGGACAGCAGCAGGTAGCCGTGCGCCACACGGCCGGGGAAGAACGGGTTCGCCGCGGCGGCCTCTGCATCCATGTGGGCGTAGAAGGTGTCGCCGGTGAACTGGGCGAAATGCTCGATGTCGTCGAGGGTGATCTCGCGCGGCCCGGCGTGGATGGTCTCGCCGATCTGCAGCTCGCCAAAGCTGCGGGTGAACGGGTGCACCCGGGCGTCGATCTCCTCTGCCCCCGGCACCCATTGGCGGGTGACCGCGGTGATGAGATCGGGCGAGCCCTGGACCGCGACGCGCTGCATGTAGTGAAGCACGCCGCGCACGCCGCCCAGCTCCTCGCCGCCGCCGGCGCGGCCGGGTCCGCCGTGGATCATGTGCGGCATCGGCGCGCCGTGGCCGGTGGCCTCGCGCGCCGAGGTCGGGTTGTTGAAATAGAGCCGGCCGTGATAGGCGCCCGCGCCGAGCACCACCTGGCGCGCGACCTCGCCCGACGCGGTCACCACCGAGGCCACCAGCGAGCCCGCGCCGCGGTTGGCGAGCGCGATGCCATGGGCGAGGTCGCGGTAGGGCATCACCGTCGAGACCGGGCCGAAGGCTTCGGTCTCGTGTACCTTCACCGCCGCATCCGGGGCGGCGCAGTGAAACAGCATCGGCGCGAGGAAGGCCTCGGGCGAGACCTCGCCGTTGAGCTCGAGCACCTCCGGGTCGCCCCAGACCCGCTCGGCCTCGGTTGCGATGATGGCGGCCTTCTGCAGCACATCCCGTTTCTGGTCGGCCGACACGAGCGCGCCCATCCGGGTGGCCTCGTCGCGCGGGTCGCCGACCACGGTTTTCGCGAGCCGGGCCGAGACCGCCGCGATCACCTCCGCCACCCGGTCTTCGGGCACGAAGATCCGGCGGATCGCGGTGCATTTCTGCCCCGCCTTCGCGGTCATCTCGCGGTGCACTTCACGCACGAAAATGTCGAAGGCGGGGGTGCCGGGGGCGACGTCGGGGCCGAGGATGGTCGCGTTGAGGCTGTCCTGTTCGGCGACGAAACGCACCGCGTTGGTCAGGATGTTGGGGTTCGACTTCAACATCGTGCCGGTGGCCGCCGAGCCGGTAAAGCTGACCACGTCCTGGCCGCCGAGCCGGTCGAGCAGGTCGCCGGTGCCGCCGGCGACGAACTGAAGCGCGCCTTCGGGCAGGATGCCGGACTCGACGATCATCCGTACCGCGGCCTCGGTCACGTAGGACGAGGCGGTCGCGGGCTTGACGATCGCCGGCACGCCCGCGAGCAGGGTGGGGGCGAGTTTCTCCAGCATCCCCCAGACCGGGAAGTTGAAGGCGTTGATATGGACGGCGACGCCCTGCAGCGGCACCGCGACGTGCTGGCCCATGAAGCTGCCCGCCTTGCCAAACTGTTCGAGCCCGCCGTCGATGTAGATGTCGCTGTCGGGCAGTTCGCGGCGCCCCTTGGAGGCGAAGACGAACAGGGTGCCGATGCCGCCGTCGATGTCGGACTTGTGGTCAATGAGCGTCGCGCCGGTGTCGTAGGAGATCTCGTAGAGCGGGTCGCGGCGCGCGTGCAGGTAGAGCGCCAGCGCCTTGAGCATCTTGGCGCGGTCGCGAAAACCCATGGCGCGCAACGCAGGGCCGCCGACCGACTTGCCGTAATCCAGCATTTCGGCGAAATCGAGCGCGCAGCCACCGGCCTCCGCGATCACTTTTCCGCTCACCGCCGACCGTATCGGCCGCGCGCCCTCGCCCGGGCCGACCCAGGCGCCGGCGGCGTAGCTTGCCAGTTTCAACATCTTGTTCTCCCTGTTCGCATCTCTCGTGACCGGGGCCGGCGCCGCGTGGCCAGTGCTGGCCCGTAGCGGCGCCGGTCGGTGTTTGGCGTGTCTCTGCGCGGGACGCGGGTCGCTTGCCCCGGCTTCGGCGCGACGCTAGCCGTGCACGTCGTAGTTCACCTCGATCTCGTCCGACAGCGGGTAGCTCTGACAGGTGAGCACGTAGCCGGCCCGCACCTCGTCGTCTTCGAGCGCGTGGTTTGCGCGCATCTCGACCTCGCCCCGGGTGACCTTGGCCATGCAGGTCGAGCACACGCCCGCGGTGCAGGCGTAGGGCGCGGGCAGGTTGTTGGCGAGCGCGGCTTCGAGGATCGAATGGTCGCGGTCCATCTGTACCGTCCGGGTTGCCCCGTCGATGGTGATCCGGACCTCGGTATCGCCGGTTTCGGTCCGGGCTTCGGCTACCCGGCGCGCGAGGCGCCCGGGTTGGGCCGAGACGAACAATTCGTAGTGGATCGCCGCTTTCGGGAACCCATGCGAGAGCAGCCCCGCTTCGATTGCCTTCATCATCGGTTCCGGCCCGCAGATATAGGCCGCGTCGATCGCACTGAGGTCGATCCAGCGGTCGACCAGGGCGGTCACCTTGGCTTCGTCGATCCGGCCGGTGAACAGGTCAATCTCCTGGGTGTCGGTCTCGAGCACGTGGATCACGGTGAGCCGGCCCATGAACCGGTTCTTGAGGTCTTCGAGCTCTTCGCGGAACATGATCGTGTTGACCGCCCGGTTGGCGTAGACCAGCGTGAAATCGCTCTCCGGCTCCTCTTCCAGCACCGTTTTCAGGATCGCCAGCACCGGGGTGATGCCGGAGCCGCCGGCGAAGCCGAGGTAGCTTTTCGCGCTGCGGGTCTCGGGCAGGTGGAACAGGCCCGCAGGCGGCAGGGCCTCGACCACGTCGCCGGGCCTGAGGTTTTCGTTGGCCCAGTTGGAAAAGGCACCGCCCTCGATCCGCTTGATCCCGATCTTGAGCGTGCCCTCGCCGGGCGAGACGCAAAGCGAATAGGACCGGCGCAGTTCCTCGCCATCGAAATCGCGGCGCAAGGTGAGGTGCTGGCCCGCGTGGAAGCGGAAGGTTTCCTCGTCGCCGGGCTTCGGTGCCAGCGTGACAACGACCGCATCGCGGATGGTGTTTTCGACCTGCATGACGGTCAGTTCGTGAAACTGCATGGATCAGCTCCCTTGCGGCCGGTCGTCCTGATGGAACAGCTTGGCGGTGATGACCCAGGCGCCGCCCGGATCGCGAATGAGGTGAAAGCGGTTGACGAAGCTGCGCCCGTCCCAGAGCCCGTCTTCGAGCAGGGTGCAGCTGGCGGTGTCGCCGGTGAGCGTGACCTCGGTCACCGCGGCGCGGTAGTCGGAGCCCGCGGGCGTGGTGGCCGCGCGTTCGATGAAGGCGTCGGGGCTGCGGACATCGAACCCCGCCCCGAGGTAGCCCGCGACCACTGCCCGGGGGTGGAACAGCGAGCTGAGCAGGGCCGCGTCGCCGTCGCGGGTGCCGCGGACATAGGCGTCGAGGATTTCCTTGATTTCTTCCACGCGGGTGGTCCGCATCGCTATCGCCCCCTCAGATGCATTTGAAATAGTCGAAGGGCTCGAGGCAGCTCTTGCAGCGCCACTGCGCCTTGCAGGGGGTCGAGCCGAACTGGCTGACCCGGTCGAGATCCTCGCCGCCGCAGCGCGGACAGCGCGCCGGGCCGCTGGGGCTGGACGGCGGCGCGATGCCGTAGGCTTCGAGCTTGGCACGGCCCGCGTCCGACAGCCAGTCGGTGGTCCAGGGCGGCGAGAGCTGGCGCTTGAGCGTGAGGTTTTCCACCCCGGCCTGCCGCAGCGCCTGCTCGATCGCGAGGTTGATGAAGCTGGTGGCCGGGCAGCCGGAATAGGTCGGCGTCACCGTCACCTCCAGCGCCGCGCCGGCCCAGGCGACGTCGCGGATGATGCCCAGATCGGTCAGGCTGATCACCGGAATCTCCGGGTCGGGGATCTCTGCGAGGATCGCCCAGACGTCGTCTGTGGTCGGCCGGGTCACCAGGCTCACCAGACCGCGTCCGGGTAGGCACGCTGCAGCCATTGCATGCTCGCCAGGATATGGCCGAGGTGCTCGGAATGCTGCGCCCCGTCGCGCCCGCCGGTATGGGTCCAGCGGCTGTCGGGAAGGGTCAGCGTGGCCTCGGCGCAGGTGGCCGCCAGCGCCGCGTCATAGGCCGCGCGCAAAGTGCCGGGCAGGGGGGCGATCCCGCGGGCGGCCATCTCGGTATCGACCGCGTCCTCGCCGAACATCTCGCCGACGTAAGGGTGGAGCCGATCGAGCGCGGCCTGCATCCGGGCATGGCTTTCCTCGGTGCCGTCGCCGAGGCCGACCACGGTATCGCGCGAGCGCTCGACATGATAGGCCACCTCTTTCGACGCCTTTGCGGCAATCGCCGCGACCCGGTCGTCGGAGGAGCCTTTCAGCGCCTCGAGCGCGAGGGCCTGCCATTGGTCGAACAGGTACTGGCGCAGGATCGTGTTGCCGAAATCGCCGTTGGGCTGCTCGACCAGCAGCGCGCAGCGGAAATCCCAGGCGTCGCGGCGGAAGGCGAGGGCATCGGCGTCGCGCCCCGCGCCCTCCACCTCGCCCGCAAGCCCGAGCCAGAGCTGGGTCTGGCCGATCAGGTCGAGCGCGGTATTGGCGAGCGCGATGTCCTCTTCGAGCACCGGCGCATGGCCGCACCATTCCGACACGCGGTGGCCGAGCACTAGGGTATTGTCCCCCATCCGCAGGCAGAATTCGAACAACGCGCTGTCCATCCCATCGCCCCCCATCACATCGCGCCCACGTCATCGGGGATGTCGAAGAAGGTCGGGTGGCGGTAGACCTTGCTTTCGGAGGGCTCGTACATCGGACCCTTCTGCGAGGGCGACGAGGCGGTGATGTCGGCGGCCCGCACCACCCAGATCGACACGCCTTCGTTGCGCCTCGTGTAGACGTCGCGCGCGTTCTTGATCGCCATCTCGGCGTCGGGCGCGTGCAGCGATCCCACGTGCCGGTGGCTCATCCCGTTCTGGCCGCGGATGAAGATCTCCCAAAGGGGCCATTCTTTCGACATTGTGCTACTCCGCTGCTTGCGGCGCGCAGCGTTCTGCGCGCCAGAGGTGGGCATCGGCCAGGTGGTCCCAGCCGAAGGCCTGATCGGTGGTGCCATGGGCGTCGAGATGGGCGAGACGCGCCATTGCCTCGTCGGGCGTGGGCCGGGTGCCGGGCGCGACCCACCACATGGCGAAATGCATCGAGCCGAGCGCGTCGAACCACTCGGCGCGCCGGCGGTAGAACGCCTTGTGCAGGGTATTCCAGACGAAATGCTCCAGCGACGCCGCATCTTCCCAGACTGAAAGGTTGACGATCACCCGGGGGTCGTCGCCGACACGGGTTTCGGTCGCGTTGCCGCTGTCGTCGACGTGGCGCCAGACGAAGCCGGGAGAGCGCTCGGCCACGCCGTTGATGGCATCGAGCGCCTGCATGAAGGGGGCGACCCGGGGGTCGTCGACGTCGTGCTTGAGGCGCGCGATATTGACTTCGGCGAGATGCATCACTCGGCCGCCGTGCGCTGGCTGCGTTTCTCGGCATGGGCCATCAACCCGTCGCGCACCCAGGCGCCGTCGTCCCAGGCTTTCCGGCGGGCTTCCATCCGGTCGGTGTTGCAGGGGCCGTTGCCCTTGAGCACGGCGTAGAATTCCGACCAGTCGGGCTCGGAAAAATCCCAATGTCCGGTCTCTTCGTTGAATGTCAGATCCGGATCGGGAATCGTCAGACCGAGATAGGCCGCCTGCGGCACCGTCTGGTCGACGAATTTCTGCCGCAGCTCGTCATTGGTGTTGATCTTGATCTTCCAGGCCATCGACTGTTCGGAATGCACCGAGTCCTTGTCGGACGGGCCGAACATCATCAGCGACGGATACCAGAACCGGTTGAGCGCATCCTGGGCCATGCGGCGCTGGGCCTCGGTGCCCTTCGCCATCTTCATCATGATGTCGAAGCCCTGGCGCTGGTGGAAGCTCTCTTCCTTGCAGATCCGGATCATCGCCCGTGAATACGGCCCGAAGGAGGTCCGCTGCAGCGGCACCTGGTTCATGATCGCCGCGCCGTCGACCAGCCAGCCGACGGCGCCGATATCGGCCCAGGTGAGGGTGGGGTAGTTGAAGATCGACGAGTATTTCATCGAGCCGTCGAGCAGCGCCTCGGTCAGCTCGTCGCGGCTCACTCCCAGCGTCTCGGCCGCGCAGTAGAGGTAGAGCCCATGCCCCGCCTCGTCCTGCACCTTGGCCAGCAGGATCGCCTTGCGTTCCAGCGTCGGCGCGCGGGTGATCCAGTTGCCCTCGGGCAGCTGGCCGACCACCTCTGAGTGGGCATGTTGCGCGATCTGGCGGATCAGCGTGGCGCGGTAGCCGTCCGGCATCCAGTCTTTCGGTTCGATCTTTTCGCCGGCGTCGATCCGGTCCTGGAAACGGGCCTCGTCGGGGCTCATCTCGTCGCGGGATTTGACCCCGTGGCCGGTCGATTTCACCATCTGTGCATACATCAGTGCGTCTCCTTTCAGCTGCGCCCGAACAGGCGCGCAAACAGGCCGGGTTTGCCGGGCCGCGCTGGCTCCGGTTCCCTCCAGATTTCTTTCAGCTGCGAGGTGCCGTCGGCGTTGTAGACATAGCCGTTGGCATCCTGCACCTCGGCACCCAGCACCTCTGCCAGCGCGACCATCTTCGCGACCGCCGGGCCGTCTGCATGGATCACGTCAATTGCGCCGTCGAGCCATTTGAACCACCATACCTCATCTTCGGACGCGGCAAACTCGGCCATGCCCGCCTCATCGAGGGTCAATTCGGGATCTGCCTCGGCCGCCGCGATCCATTCCGCGCGCGTGATGTCATTGCCTTCGTCGGCAATATGCTCGCGCCGGGTGATATGCAGCTCCCAGCCCATCAGACCCTTTCGAGGATGAGGGCGACGCCCTGGCCCACGCCCACGCACATGGTGCAGAGCGCGTAGCGGCCGCCGGATTGCTGCAATTGCCAGGCTGCGGTCATCACCAGCCGGGCGCCCGACATGCCGAGCGGGTGGCCCATGGCGATGGCGCCGCCGTTGGGGTTCACGTGGGGGGCATCGTCGGGCAGGCCGAGGGCGCGAAGCGTCGCCAGGGCCTGGGCGGCAAAGGCTTCGTTGAGCTCGATCACGTCGATCTGGTCGATGGTGAGCCCGGCCTTGGCGAGCGCCTTCTGCGTCGCCGGGATCGGGCCCACGCCCATGATCCGCGGCGGCACGCCCGCCGCCTGCATCGTCACCACCCGGGCGATGGGGGCGAGACCGTGGGCCTCGGCGCCGGCCTCGGAGGCCATCAGCAGCGCCGCCGCCCCGTCGTTCACCCCGGAGGCATTGCCGGCGGTCACCGACATGTCGGCGCCGTTCACGCCCTTGAGTTTGGACAGGTCTTCCACGCTGGTGCCGGGGCGGGGGTGTTCGTCGGTGTCGACCAGCACCGGTTCGCCGCGCCGCCGGGGCACTTCGACCGGGCAGATCTCCAGCCCGAACCGCCCCGCCGCCTGCGCCGCCGCCCACCTGGCTTGGCTGCGCGCGGCGAAGGCGTCCTGGTCCGCGCGCGACACGGCGTAGTCGGCGGCGACGTTGTCGGCGGTCTCGGGCATCGTGTCGACCCCATGCGCCGCCTTCATCGCCGGGTTGACGAAGCGCCAGCCGATGGTGGTGTCGTAGACCGCGCCCGCGCGCGAAAACGCCGTCTCCGCCTTCGGCATCACGAAGGGCGCGCGCGACATGCTCTCGACCCCGCCGGCGATGGCGAGATCGTAGTCGCCCGCCCGGATCCCGCGCGCCACCATGCCGACGGCGTCCATGCCGGAAGCGCAGAGCCGGTTGACGGTCGTGCCCGGCACGTCGACGGGCAGATCCGCGAGCAGGGCGGCCATGCGCGCGACATTGCGGTTGTCTTCGCCGGCCTGGTTGGCGTCGCCGAAGACCACATCGTCGACCCGGGTCCAGTCGACCCGGCGGTTGCGGGCTTTGAGGGCCTTGAGCGGTACCGCCGCGAGGTCATCGGTGCGCAGCGACGACAGCGCACCGCCATACCGCCCGATGGGCGTGCGTTGCGCATCGCAGATGAAGGCCTCTGCCATCCTCGCGTCCTCCCTGGCCCCGGCGGCTCGCCGGGTGTTCCCGCTTAAAGCCGACCGCACGGTCAGGGATACTTGGCGTCGCGATTCGGCGCAAGTGCATTGTTACGCAAACGCAAGGCGCGGCGATTTCCTGTAACATCTCCATCGCTTGTTCCGGCGTCGATGCCGCTATATGGGGCGGATATGCAGCTCCCGCCCACCTCGCACATCGCCTTCACCGCGCTCCTGCTCGCCGCGGGCGCCGCCACCGGCGGGCTGTTCCAATGGATCGGCACACCGCTGCCCTTCATGCTCGGCAGCCTGTTCGCCTCGGCGCTCGCCGTGGCCTTCGCCCAGCGGCGCTTCCCCGAGGGCTACGGTTTCCCGATCAGGTTCCGGATGCTCTTCGTCGGCGTCATCGGCGCGATGATCGGCGCCCGGCTCACCCCGGACGTCGTGTCGCTCATGCCGCGGATGCTGATCTCGGTCCCGGCGATCCTCACCTTCGTGATCTCGGCACATGCGCTCAACTACCTGATTTTCCGGCGGTTCGGCGGGTTCGACCGACCGACCGCCTATTATGCCGGCGCGCCCGGCGGGCTGTTCGAATCGATCCTGTTCGGCGAAGAGGCCGGGGCGGATCTGCGCCTGCTCACCCTCATGCAATTCCTGCGCATCATCACGGTGGTGACGCTGGTGCCGGTGGCGATGTCGATCTGGGAGGGCCACCCGGTGGGCTCGGCGGCGGGGCTCAGCTTCGGCACCGGCGAGGCGGCGCTCTACTGGGTTCCGGTGGTGGCCGCGTTCTCGGTGGCCGGCGTCTGGATGGGGATGAGGCTCAAGCTGCCGGCCGGACAGCTGATCGGGCCGCTCTTGCTGGTGGGCGCGGTTTCGGCGACCGGGCTGGTCGAGATCGCGGCCCCCGGCTGGCTGGTCGCGGTGGCCCAGGTGGTGCTCGGCACCGGCCTCGGCATCCGCTTCACCGGGATGACGGGGGCGATGTTCCTGCGCGGCGCCGGGCTCTCGTTTGTCTCGGTCACGGCGATGATGGCGGTTGGCATCCTGCTGGCCCTTCTGGTCCACCAGGCGGGCGGGCTGCCGGTGGACGTGCTGGCCATCAGCTTCGCCCCCGGCGGGGTGGTCGAGATGAGCCTCATCGGCCTCTCGCTCGCCGCCAACCCCGCTTTCGTGACCCTGCACCATCTGCTGCGGATCCTGTTCACCGTGGGCGAAATGAGCATCCTGCGCCGGAAAGGCTGGTTCTGAGAGGCCGGGCGGTGGGAGCGCAGGGTCGCCCCTTCTTTGGTCCGAAAATACCTCGGGGGGTCACGCCGGAGGCGTGCCTCCGGCACGACGGGGCTGGCCCCCCAATGACCCGCCCGCCGCAGGCGAACCCTTTACCGGTTGGCGTCGATCCAGCGCGACATCAGGCTTGCGTCGCGGAAACACTCGTCGGGGATCGCGCGGCGCTTGACCCGGGCAATCCTCTCGGCGAAGGCGACCTGTTTCGACGTCGCGCCGGGTGCGCGCGGGCCACCGCGCCGGTGGGCGTCGATCCATCGCGACAGCGCCTTGCGATCCTCCAGCTCAGTCCTCGGGATCGCCTGGTCCAGCCGGCGCGCGATCTGCCTGGCGTAGTCGAGCTGCTTCGGGGTCGGGGGCAGGGACGGGATTTCGTACATCGGCGTTCTCCACTCTCGGTCTCCATGGATCAAGAACAAAGATAGAACATATGGCCGATTGTTTCAAGTATTCGCCTCTCAATTGTGCGTGAGCGCGCAGGACCGCCGGTCGATCCCGGGATCTCCCTCGGGGCCCAGCCAGGGCACAAAGGGCCGGCCGCCACGCCCGGCCTCAGGCGCGGGCGTGGCGGCCGGTCCAGATGCCGCGGGGCAACGCCGAAACGCTAGCCGAAAACCTTGGTCAGCGCCCGGTCGATCGTGTCGGTGATCTGGTCGATATCGTCGGGCGTGGCGATCAGGGCGGGGGCGAGGCAGAGCACGTTGTTGAGCCCGGGCACCGAGCGGTTGGTGGCGCCGATGATCGTGCCCTGGGCGGCGCATTCGGCGACCACGGCACCGACCTCCTTCTCGCTCACCGGCTCTTTCGTCGCCCGGTCCGCGACCAGTTCCGCGCCGAGGAACAGCCCCTTGCCACGCACGTCTCCGACCACCTTGTGCTTTTCCATCAGCGCTTCGAGGTTGGCGAGGCCGCGCGCGCCCATCGCGGTGCAATTGTCCAACAGCCCCTCGTCCTCGATGATCCGCATGTTCTCGATGGCCGCGGCCGGCCCGGCGGTGCAGCCGCCGAACGTGCTGATATCGCGGAAATAGTTCAGCGGGTCGGAGGCGTCGTCCTTGAACATCTCGAACACCGCCTCGGTGGTCACCGTGATCCCGATCGCGGCGTAGCCGCTCGCCACCCCCTTCGCCAGGGTCACGAAATCGGGGCGCAGCCCGTAGTGCTGGTAGCCGAACCAGGTGCCGGTCCGGCCCATGCCGCAGACCACCTCGTCGATGTGAAGGAGGATGTCGTAACGGTCGCAGATCTCCTGGACCCGCGGCCAGTAGCCCTCCGGCGGCACGATCACGCCGCCCCCCGCCGTGACCGGTTCGAGGCAGAGTGCGCCGACGGTGTCGGGGCCTTCGCGCAGGATCACCTCCTCGATCGCCTCGGCCGCGCGCAGCCCGTATTCCTCGCCCGTGAGATCCCATTGAGCCCGGTATTCGAGACAATGCGGCACCCGGACGAACCCTTCGGGGAAGGGGCCATACTGCATGTTGCGCTCGTTCTGGCCACCGGCGCTCATCGTGCCGATGGTGCCGCCGTGGTAGTCGCGGTCGCGGTACAGGATCTTGAACTTCTTGCCGCCGTAGCGCTTGTGGGCGATCTGGCGGACCATCTTGAAGGCCTTCTCGTTGGCCTCGCTGCCGGAGTTGGCATAGTAGACCCGGCGCATCCCCGGCATCTTGGCCGTGAGATTCTCGGCGAAGATCGCGCCCGGGATCGAGCCGCCCGAGCCGGCGAAATAGTTGAGCTTCACCAACTGGTCGGCAATGGCCTTGGCGATGCTGGCCCGGCCGTAGCCGACGTTGACCGTCCAGACCGCGCCCGAGACGGCATCGAGATATTCCTTGCCGGTCGCATCCCAGACCCGCATGCCCTTGCCTTCGACGATGATCCTCGGGTCCGAGGTCTCGAACGGCTTGTGCTGGGTGAGGTGGTGCCAGACATGGGCCTTGTCGGCCTCGACCACCTTTCGAATGTCGTTGTCGCTGAATCCATCCATGTTGCGCTCCTCGGCGGGTCGAATTTTGATCAAATGCTAGGAGGCGCGACCCCGCCTGTCCATCGCCAATCCGCGGCCCGGACCGATGGATTTGCCCCGTCGATGGTGTAGAACCGGGAAAACAGGGAGGCGAGCCATGCCGCATCTGAGCTTCGAACATTCCCGCGGGCTGGGGGCGCTGACCGACCTCGACGCCTTCGCCGCCGCCTGTCGCGACGCGCTGGTGGCGACCGGCGCCTGCCCGCTCGGCGGCATCCGGGTGCGCGGTTTCGAAGCCGGGGCGCAGGCCATCGCCGACGGCGGGGCCCATCATTTCTGCGACATGGTGTTGCGTCTGGGGCAGGGACGCGACGCCGCGACCCGCGGCCGCATCGCCGATGCGCTCTACGGCGCGGCCGAGGCGCGCCTGCGCCCCGATCTCGCCGGCACGCCGTTCATCCTCAGCCTGGAAGTGCAGGAAATCCAGTCGGAATTCTCGCGAAAGTCCTGGTCGACGATCCACGCGGCGCTGGCGGAGAAGGGCTCGTGAAGGCCTATGACCGCGCCCTGCCAATCGCGCTTCTGCGCGCGCGTGAGGCGACCCTCGCCCCGTTCCGGCGCGAGCTCGATGCCATCGGCCTCACGGTGCAGCAATGGCGGGTGATCCGGGTGCTGGCGGAGGGCGAGCCGCGCACCGCGGGCGAGCTCTCGGAGCTTTGCGTGCTGATGCCGCCGTCGCTGAGCCGGATCCTCAGAAGCCTCACCGAACGCGGGCTGATCGCCCGGGTCGAGGACGAGGACGCCCGCCGCCGCCGGGTCGAACTGACGCCGGCGGGCGGTGACAAATACGGCGAGATGGCGGGCAAGTCGGCCGATATCTATGCCCGCCTCGAGGCCGCTTTCGGGCCCGGGCGGATGGAGCAGCTGCTCGATCTGCTGGTCGCCCTGCGCGAGGCGGCCGATGCGGTGAACGACGCGGATTGACAGATTCGGCAAAGGTACTTAACACGTTAAGGAAATTCACCGGGGCGAGGCGAGGCAGATATGGCGGTTTTTGACGAAAACCTGAAAAAGGCCGAGGGTTACCTCGCGAAATGGGCCGAGACCGGGGTGCTGAACCACATCGGCGGGGCCTCGGTCGAAGCCGCCTCGGGGGCGCGGTTCGAAAATCGCTCGCCGGTCGACGGGGCGCTGCTCGCCACGGTGGCGCGCGGCGGCGGCGCCGACGTCGATGCCGCGGCGAAGGCCGCAAAAGAGAGCTTTGCCGCCTGGGCCGCGGTGCCGGGTGCGGAGCGGCGCGGGATCCTGCACCGGATCGCCGACGCGATCGAGGCGCGCGCCGAGGAGATCGCCTTCACCGAATGCCTCGACACCGGCCAGGCGCTGAAATTCATGGGCAAGGCGGCGCTGCGCGGGGCGCAGAACTTCCGCTTCTACGCCGACAAGGCGCCGGAGGCGCGCGACGGCAAGTCGATGTACGGGCCCGGCCAGATGAATGTCTCGAGCCGGGTGCCGCTGGGTCCCGTCGGCGTGATCACGCCCTGGAACACGCCGTTCATGCTGTCGACCTGGAAGATCGCGCCCGCACTCGCGGCGGGCTGCACCGTGGTGCACAAACCCGCTGAGCTTTCGCCGCTCACCGCGAAACTGCTGGTCGAGATCGCCGAGGGCGCGGGCCTGCCGCCGGGAGTGTGGAACCTGGTGAACGGCTTCGGCGAGGAGGCCGGAAAGGCCCTGTGCGAACACCCCGATCTCAAGGCCATCGCCTTCATCGGCGAAAGTGCGACCGGCAAGCTGATCGTCGCCCAGGGCGCCGCGACGCTCAAGCGCGTCCACCTCGAACTGGGCGGCAAGAACCCGGTGATCGTCTTTGCCGATGCCGATCTGGAGCGGGCGGCGGAAGCGGCGGTATTCATGATCTACTCGCTGAACGGCGAACGCTGCACCTCGTCGTCGCGGCTGCTGGTGGAAAGCTCGGTGTACGCGCAGGTCACCGCGCGCATCGCCGAGAAGGCCGCGCGGATCAAGGTCGGCCATCCGCTCGACCCCGAAACCGTCATCGGCCCGCTGATCGGCGCCAAGCACGAGGCCAAGGTGCTCTCCTACATGGACAAGGCGCGTGCCGAAGGGGCGACCATCGCCGTGGGCGGCGAAAAGGCGGGCGAGGCGGGGCATTTCGTCAAGCCGACGCTGTTCACCAATGCCACCAACGACATGGCGATCGCGCGCGAAGAGATCTTCGGCCCGGTGCTGACGGCGATCCCGTTCGCCGACGAAGCCGAGGCGCTGCGCCTTGCCAATGACACCGACTACGGGCTCGCCGCCTATCTCTGGACCGGCGACGTGACCCGGGCGATGCGGATGACCGAAAGCCTCGAGGCGGGCATGATCTGGGTCAACTCGGAAAACCTGCGCCACCTGCCGACACCGTTCGGGGGCGCCAAGGCCTCGGGTATCGGCCGCGACGGCGGCGATCATTCGTTCGATTTCTACATGGAAACCAAGAACGTGGCGTTCGCGACGCGTGAGCACCGCATTCCGAAACTGGGCGGGTAAGGCGCTTCGAAGCGCCTTGAGGAAGCGGTTTCGAAACCGCTTCGCCCGGCCCGAAGGGAGAGAAAGATGGGAGAACTGGTTTTCGCCGCCAAGGTCACGCATGTGCCGACGATGCTGATCTCGCTCAAGGAGGGCCCGCTCAAGGGCACCCGCAAGAACGCCATCGACGGCCATGTCGAGATCGGCCGGCGGATGCGGGCGGCCGGGGTGACCACGGTGGTGGTGGTCGATACCCACTGGCTGGTCAATTCCGGCTACCATATCAACGCCAAGGATCATTTCGCCGGCGTCTACGCCTCGAACGAATTCCCCCAGTTCATCGACCGGCTGGAATACGATCTGCCGGGCAATCCGGCGCTCGGCGACGCGATTGCGCGGATCGCCACCGAGGAAAAGGGCGTGTTCATGCTCTCGCACCAGGTCGCGGCGCTGGATCTGGAATACGGCACCCTGGTGCCGATGCATTTCATGAACCCCGCGGGCGATCTCAAGGTGGTCTCGGTGGCCGGCTGGTGCGAGGCGCACCGGTTCGACAGCTCGCGCAAGGTCGGCGAGGCGATCCGGGCGGCGATCGAGGCCTCGGACGAAAGGGTGGCGCTGCTCGCGTCGGGCTCGTTCAGCCACCGATTGTTCCCGACCGAGGAATATGCCGAGAAAAACGGCACCTTCAACATCAGCCGCGAGTTCAACCGGCAGGTCGATCTGATGATGATCGAGATGTGGCGGCGCGGCGACTGGGCGACCTTCCTCGAATGCCTGCCCGATTATGCCGAATACTGCTCGGGCGAGGGCCACATGCATGACACGGTGATGCTGTTCGGCGCGCTGGGCTGGGACCGCTACCGCGGCGAAGCCGAGCTGATCGGCGCGTATTTCCCCTCGTCCGGCACCGGCCAGGCGAATCTGGTGCTGCCGGTGGAGGGCATGGCATGAAGCTCGCGAGCTGTTCGGTCGGCGGCGATCGATTCTGGGGCGCGGTGGTCGAGGGCGGCATGGTGGCGCTTTCACCGGCCTATCCCGATTGGCCGAGCTTGCGCGAAGTGATCGCGGCCGGGGCGCTGGACCGGGTCGCGGCCACCGCCGTCGGGCGCGCCGTGACCCATGAGACCGGCACCTTCCGCTGGGAGATCCCGATCCCGTCCCCGGAGAAGATCATCTGTGTCGGCGTCAACTACCCCGACCGCAACGCCGAATACAAGGACGGGAAGGATGCGCCGCCCAACCCCTCGCTGTTCGTGCGATTCCCGCGGTCCTTCGTCGGGCACGGCGAACCGCTCGTGCGTCCGCGCGAAAGCGTCCAGCTCGACTACGAAGGCGAGATCGTGATCGTGATCGGCCGCCAGGGCCGGCGGATCGCGCAGGCGGACGCCTGGGATCACATCGCCGCGATCAGCCTCGCCAACGAGGGCACGGTGCGCGACTGGGTGCGGCATGCGAAGTTCAACGTGACCCAGGGAAAGAACTTCGACGCCTCAGGCGCCATCGGGCCCTGGCTCGTGCCCTTCACCGATCCGGCCCAGCTCGCCGATATCGCGCTCGAGACGCGGGTCAACGGCGAGGTCCGGCAGGTCGACCGGACCGCCCGGATGATCTTCCCCTTCCCGAAAATTATCGAGTATGTTTCGACCTTTACCACGCTGGTGCCGGGCGACGTGATCCTCTGCGGCACCCCGACAGGGGCGGGCGCACGGCTCGATCCGCCGGTCTGGCTGAAGCCCGGCGACGTGGTCGAGGTCAGCGCGGAGGGGATCGGCACGCTGATCAATCCGATCACCGACGACGCCTGACCCGGCGCGCCGCAAGCAAACCCGGCGCGGGGCCTGTGACCTCCGGTCGCGGGGGGGGCGTTCCCATTCCGTTTTCCTTTGACACGCCCCCCAAACAGGGGCAGAATCCAGGTGTCGACAGGCGAGAGGGGTATTGCGTTGCACCCGCAAGCTCCCGTTTGGGGTTCAGACCCCCGGGCGCGCTGAAGGCAAAGGGGAATCCGGAAAGGGTGGCCCGTTCGGGCTGCCCTTTTCCGTTGTCGGGTGCCGTTCGCGCAGCCGCCCGCACCCACGCCCGAGCCGTTCCGCCGCACGCCGTTCCGCAAGCCCGTCAGGGGCCATAGGTCCGCTTTTCCAGCACCGGATACCCGCCGCCCTGCGGGAAGGTGACGACGTGGATCTCGCCGAATTGCACCGGCGGTTTGGCGGCGACGCCCAGCTCGGCATAGAGCAGCGGCAGGTTCTCCTGGTTGCCGACCCAGACGATCGTCCGGCCCGGATGGGCACCCAGCAGCTTTCGGCCCGCGCCCGGGGCGAGACGGGTGTTCACCTCGAGCCCGCGGTCGCGTGCCAGCGGCGTCGCGGTGTCGATGTTGCGCTGGCGCGGCGTGGTGTAGATCGCGTCGATGGCCAGATCCGCCAGCGCCGCGGGCAGGGTGGCCGCCCGGGCGACACCTTTCTCGCTCAGCATCGACCCGGAGCGGTCGGCATGGCGCAGGACGATCAATCGGCCATGCAGGTCGGGCGGCGCGCCGGTGCAGCCCGCGAGCATTCCGCCGGAGCTGGCGACCGCGAGCGGCAGGAAGAGAAAGTGGCGGCGTTTCATGCGGTGCGGGTCTCCCGGTCGGTCTGTGTCGGGCCGAACTGGCCCGGGTTCGACGCGACCGAGGCTAGGGCGGCGGCGCGCGGCTGTCCATGGCATGTGGCGCCGATGCCACGCCCGGCCGCTGCCTTTGGCGGATTGCCGCCCGCGGCTCGCGCCGGTCCGGCCGGCTTTGTATCCTGCGGATCAAACCAGCTTCGGGGGGAAGAATGGGCCACAGGTCTTTCGCAGGCATTCGTCGGGCATGTGCCGCCCTTGCGGTCACGGCGGCAGCTTTTTCCGGGTCGACGACCGGGGCGCTGGCCGAGCAGGGCGGGTTCGATTTCGATTGGCCGGAAAACCCCTTCGCGCCGACATTGTCGGACTCCCTGTTCGTCGACACCGGCGAGGCGCGGTTCGAGAAGGCGAGCCGGGTCTTTTCCCAGTCGATGAGCGGGATCGGGGCCGAGCTCGGCGACATCGCCTCTTTTCCGTTTCGCGATCCGGGCAGCTTCGGTGTCTTCGCCCTGGGCGTCGGCGCGCTGACGCTGGTCGACGAGCAGACGACGAAGGCCTACCAGAAGACCTTCATCCCGATCGGCGAGCGGTTCAATCTGCCCGACCTGGTCGACATCGACAACCTGACGGTCGACGCGCAGTACCTCGCGCTCGGCGTGGCCGGCACCTATGCCTACGGTCTCGCCGCCAACGACGAACGCTCCCAGGTCGCCGCGCTGCTCGCGACCAAGGCCGTAGCCTATTCCTATCTGACCTCGCACCTGGTCCTGAAAACCGCTTTCGGACGGATCCGCCCGGTGAAGGATCTCGCGAACCACAAGGGTCCGACGGGCAATTTCACCACGGACCCTTACGATTTCTTCAACAGCACCGGCGTGCATTTCGACACCGAGCCCTACGCGACCGCGATGCCGTCGTTCCACTTCACGATGTATTTCTCGACCGCCCGGGTCTATTCGGGCGTCTATGACAATTACCTGATCCCCTACGGCATCGCCGCGGCGCTCGCGCTGCAATCGGCAGAGGGCCACAACCACTGGGTTTCCGACATGGTCGCCGGCGCCCTGATCGGCACCGGCATCGGCAACGTGATCCTCAACAATTACGAAGACCGCCGCGGCGGGATCGACATGAGCTTCACCCCGATCGCCAGTTCGAAAGGCGCCGGGCTCGGCTTCCAGATGCGGTTCTGAGGCACCCCGGGACCAAGACCGGCCGCAGCGGCGACCGGGAAAGTCGATGCCGGCTCTGCGGCCATCCGGTCGTCCAACCGGTGATGACGCCGGTTCAGACCCCGTAACGGCTGCGTTCGACCCGTCCGGCGCTCAGCCCGTCCATCGGCACGATGAACATCTCGCCATACTGGATCGGCGGCTCGCCACCGGCCCCGATCTCCTGCCAGAGCGCTTCGAGGTTGTCCTTGTTGCCGACCCAGAGCAGCGTCCCGCCCGGCTGGCGGGTGAACATCGTCCGCGCGATCGCGACCGCCGGGATCACCTGGACCTTCAGACCCTTGGCTTCCGAGAGCGGCGTCACGGTGTCGATGTTGCGCTGGGTGGCCGGGGCGTAGATCCCGTCGATTTCCACCCCCGCCAGCGCGTCCGCGAGGGCCGCGGCGCGGGCGATGCCCTCGGCGTTGAGGTCTTCGCTGGTGCGCTCGGCGTGGCGGATCACGATCAGCGTGCCGCCCATTTTCGGCACCTCCAGGCCCGGGGTTGCGCGGCGCAGGCCGCCGGCGCAGGCGGCGAGCAGCGGGGTCGTGGCGAGGCTGGCGAGGAAAGTACGGCGGCGCATGTGTGGTCTCCCTGATCTCACCTGCGAGCCTAGCGGAAATCTGTCGCGCGATGAAGCGCCTGCCGGTGCCGAGGGGGACCGACTGTTGTTTTGCGGTCGGTCGGGTGGCGCCCGTCGGCACCGGCAGAACAGGCATGATGTCGCACCGGTCGACGGCCGCGCCGGCGCCACGGGGGCTTGATTTGCCCGGGGTCAGCGCGCAGTCTGTGGCCGGATATTCCTGGGAGACGAGACTATGACTTTGGACCGTGCGGTGCTGGCCTTTGCCGGCGTGATGACCCTTCTGAGCGTGGCGCTGACCGTCTGGGTGAGCCCGCTCTGGGCCTGGTTCACCGTGTTCATCGGGCTCAACCTGATCCAGTCGGCCTTCACCGGGCTCTGCCCGGCCGCCTGGGCCTTCCGCAAGCTCGGCTTCAAGCCCGGCGAGGCGTTTCAGTGAACCGCGGCCGCGGCGGCGCCGATCCCGGGGCGCCCCGGCCTGAACAGCGCGCGCGATGACGGAGCCTCCGGTGAGCCGGTTCCCGGTGCCCGATCTCGCGGCTCTGCCCGACGATATCCGGGCGCGGATCGAGGCGGTGCAGGACAAGGCGGGCTTCGTGCCCAACGTCTTTTTCACCCTCGCCCATCGGCCGGACGAGTTTCGGGCGTTCTTTGCCTATCATGATGCGTTGATGGAGAAGGACGGCGGCCTGAGCCTGGCCGAACGCGAGATGATCGTCGTTGCCACCTCGGCCGCCAACCAGTGCCAGTATTGCGTGATCGCTCACGGGGCGATCCTGCGGGTGCGGGCGAAAGACCCGCTGATCGCCGACCAGCTCGCCGCGAACTACCGCAAGGCCGACATCACGCCGCGCCAGAAAGCGATGCTGGATTTCGCGCTGAAGGTGTCGGGGCCGGCCTGGGCGGTGAACGAGGCCGATTTCGCCGCCCTCGAGGGCCACGGCTTCACCCGCGAGGATGCCTGGGACATCGCCGCGATCGCGGCCTTCTTCGGGCTGTCGAACCGGATGGCCAACGTCACCGAGATGCGGCCCAACGCCGAGTTCTACACGCTGGGTCGCTGAGCCGGTGTCGGGCCTCAGGCGCGCCGCAGCGCGAGGCGCGGATGGCTGAACCAGCGGGCGGCGGATCTGATCCAGACGGCGACGGTTTCGGCCCGCAGCCGGTGGCCGGCGCGCACCAGCGCGTCGATCTCTTCCGGGGTCGGGAAGGCGGTGTCTCTGGGGTCCATGTCTCTGTCCTCGATGGGTGTTCGTTGCCGCCAGGATAGTCCGGCCGGGGCCCGTGCACATCGCCCGATCCAGGGATGCCGCCATGTGCTGGGCGCATGGGCGGGGGCGCGGGGCGGGGCCGGTTCGGCGTCGGGGCGACGGATTTTGCCGCGGTGGGGCCGGCTGCCGAGGGCGTTTCGGGCGGTTTCACGCCTTCATCGCCGGGGCCGGCGAGGGGCGAGGCCCGCCCGGGCGAGGGGCGGGCGAACTCGGACAGGGGGTCAAGCTTTTGATTTCGCTTGCGCTAGCGCTAACTGCGGTTGGGCGGGCGAAGCGGCGGGCGCGGCTTGCTTGGGGCGACGAGCGCCGCGGCGGCGTAGAGGAACCCGGCCAGCGCCGCCGCAGTCGCGATCCAGCCGAAATACCACATCTGCCCGGCGAAACGGTCCTCGGCATAGGAGGCGGCGAAGCCGGCCTTGCCGGTGGTGGCGACCCGGACCGCGGCGACGGTGGCGGCGACGAACAGCGCGGCCCGCCAGCGCGGCGCGAGGACATAGCCAAGCGCAAAGGCGAGCCCGAGACCGACGGGCGCCCCGATCAGCACCACCTTGCCCGACCACCAGGGATGCGCGCCGAGGATCCGGGTGAGATCGGCGAGCCAGATCACCGCCATCGCGGCAAGGGACAGGGCGAGGGGCAGGGGTTTCATCTTGGGGCTCCGGTTTTAGGGGAGCCTGACGGGGTGGGGGCGGTGAGGGAAGGTGGGATACGCTTGTGTGATGGGGCGTGAGGGAGCGGTGTTAACCCGCCATTTACCAGGATCCCGCATCATGACGGCATGTCGAACTACCGCCGCATGTATCGCCCGGGGGGAACGTATTTCTTCACGGTGACCTTGGCGGAGCGAGGCGCGCCTCTGCTCGTCGATCGGATTGTCGATTTGCGCGCCGCTTATGGGGCGGTAGCGGCCGCGCATCCGTTTCGCACCGAGGCCATTGTGGTGATGCCGGATCATATCCATGCGGTCTGGACCTTGCCCGAGGGGGATGCGGATTATTCGGTGCGGTGGAAGAAGATCAAGACGCGGTTTTCGAAGGCGGTTTTGAATCGTGGATCGGATTGTGGGGTGTGTGGCGGGGTGAATGGTGGGTTGGCACCCACCCTACGGGTTTCGGCGAGCAAACGGGCGAAGGGCGAGGTCGGGCTGTGGCAACGCCGGTTTTGGGAACACACGATCCGGGACGAGACCGATTTCATCGCGCATGTGGGGTATTGTCATTTCAACCCGGTGAAACACGGGTTCGTAGCACGGCCCGAGGATTGGCCGTATTCGTCGGTGCATCGGGAGAATCACGCGGGGCGGTGGGCGTTGGGTGGGAGTTAACCCACCGTTGCGGGGCGTGTGGGCGGGACGGTGGCGTGGGGCGCGATGTGTCGGGGAAGGTGGGTTGGCACCCACCCTACGCTTGCTCCGGAAGTTTGGAGTACTCGCGTTTCAGAACGCCAAGCGCTTTCCGAACCTCTTCGTCCAAAGGGCGCAATCCAAACCTCTCATTGGCGATGTATATTCGATCACCCCACTCTCGGTGATCCGCGATGCCAGAAAAATAGGCCAGCCATCCTTCGGCGCGCACGCTCGTGATCTCCTGACTGCTCAGTACCAGTTTACTCTGCTGTAGTCTTGCCGCATGTTTTCCTGCTGTCGAAACGTCCCATATCATTTTGAAGCAATCATGTGACTCAGCCAATTTCGCCTTGTAGAAGCTGTCCTTTGACTCATGTGTCAGTCCGGCGCCTTTCAAATCGTGGAAAACGTGTGAAGCAAGCGAGTCCAGCGCCCAGACGGCATTCAACCCCAAGCGACGGTTGCCTGGTTCAGCGGAAAACGCGTTGACGTTCGGTTCAACAACTTCAGCGAGAAGCTCTGAAACCGAAATCATCGCGCCTACCTCGTAAACTTCTTGTACTTCAACCGCTTCGGCTCCAGCGCGTCCGGTCCCAGCCGGCGCTTCTTGTCTTCCTCGTAGTCCTCGAAGTTGCCCTCGAACCATTCCACCTTCGCCTCGCCCTCGAAGGCCAGGATATGCGTACACAGCCGGTCCAAAAAGAACCGGTCGTGGGAGATGATGACGGCGCAGCCGGCGAAGTCTTCGATGGCGTCTTCCAAGGCGCGCAGGGTTTCGACGTCGAGGTCGTTCGTCGGTTCGTCCAAAAGCAGCACGTTGCCGCCTTCTTTCAGAAGCTTGGCCATGTGGACGCGGTTGCGCTCGCCACCGGACAGGAGCCCGACCTTCTTCTGCTGGTCGCCGCCCTTGAAGTTGAACGAGCTGCAATAGGCGCGGCTGTTCACCTGGGCGTCGCCGAGGTCGATCACCTCGCTGCGGCCCGAGATCTCCTCCCAGACGGTGGCGTTCGCATCCAGAGCGTCGCGCGACTGGTCTACGTAAGCGAGCTGCACCGTGTCGCCGTACTCGATCGTGCCCGCGTCGGGCTTTTCCTGGCCGGTGAGCATGCGAAACAGCGTGGTCTTGCCCGCGCCGTTGGGGCCGATCACGCCGACGATGCCGCCCGGGGGCAGGCTGAACGACAGATCCTCGATCAGGAGCTTGTCGCCCATGTGTTTCTTCAGCCCGTTGACCTCGATCACCTTGCCGCCGAGGCGGGGGCCACGGGGGATGACGATCTGGGCGCGCGAGATCCGCTCGCGTTCCGACTGTTCGGCCAGCTCGTTGTAGCGGTCGATGCGGGCCTTCTGCTTGGACTGGCGGGCCTTGGCGCCCTGGCGGATCCAGTCGAGCTCGCGCTCGAGGGTCTTCTGCTTCGACTTGTCCTCGCGCGCTTCCTGGGCGAGGCGCTTGGCCTTCTGTTCGAGCCAGGCCGAGTAATTGCCCTCGTAGGGGATGCCGCGGCCGCGGTCGAGTTCGAGGATCCAGCCGGTGATGTCGTCGAGGAAGTAGCGGTCGTGGGTGACGATCAGGATCGTGCCCTTGTAGTCGATGAGGTGCTGTTGCAGCCAGGCGATGGTTTCGGCATCGAGGTGGTTGGTGGGCTCGTCGAGCAGCAGCATGTCGGGGTTTTCGAGCAGCAGGGCGCAGAGCGCGACCCGGCGCTTCTCGCCGCCCGAAAGGTCGGCAACCGCGGCGTCGTCGGGCGGGCAGCGCAGGGCTTCCATCGAGACATCGACCTGGGCGTCGAGATCCCACAGGTTCTGGGCGTCGATCTTGTCCTGGAGATCGGCCATCTCGTCGGCGGTCTCGTCGGAGTAGTTCATCGCCAGCTCGTTGTAGCGGTCGAGGATGTCCTTCTTGGCCTTCACCCCGAGCATGACGTTTTCGCGCACATTGAGGCTGTCGTCGAGTTCGGGCTCCTGCGGCAGGTAGCCCACGCGCGCGCCCTCGGCGGCCCAGGCCTCGCCGGAGAAATCCTTGTCCCATCCGGCCATGACCTTGAGCAGGGTCGACTTGCCCGCACCGTTGACGCCGACGACGCCGATCTTGACGCCGGGCAGGAACGACAGGCGGATGTTTTCGAACACCTTCTTGCCGCCCGGGTAGGTCTTGGACACCCCGTCCATGTGGTAGACGTATTGATAAGCAGCCATGACATCCTCCGCAGTTTGGCGACCCTGCCGAGATAGACTTACCACCGGTCGAGGGCAATGGCAGACGCGGTCCGGGGGGTGCCCGAGCGATTTTGTCGGGTTGCCTAAAAGATGTATCGGTGATACAAGAATAACCGCAGGAGGGCCAAGCCATGAGTGAAACATTCCGCAGGGCCGACAGCGGCCGGATTCACCTCGCTTTCATGATCGATTCGGAACTGACCAAAGAGGCCCTGGGGGCTGCAGTCGAGACGGCCAGGGCAGCGGCCAGGGAGGTCGATCGGGACAGGATCGAGTACGCGCCGCCGATCCGGGTCAAGGCGCCCTTGCCGTCTCTGGCCTTCGCCTCGGGCGGTCTCTGCTTCGCCGTCAACCTGATCGAACAGCTGATGGCCGGCTACAAGGGCGCGACGATCGTCGATCTCCGGGAACCGTCGGTGGTGATTTCGCGCGAACCGAACCTCGCGCGCCAGAACATCAGCGTCGTCACCCGGGACGGGGCCGATCATGTCCGGACAGCGGGCCTCGCCAGGGACCGGCTCGACCGGATCCTGGTGGGCCTTCTGAGCCTGCCGCGGTCGACCGGCGAAGAAGGCCTGGGCAAGGAGGATGTGGCGGCCATCGTCAAGGGCGCGACGTCGGACCGGCAACCCGGTGGCACCGTCGCCGTCGCCTGACCTCCACATGGCTGCGGCGGGGCGGGGCGGGTCACCGGCCGCGTGCCGCTTGCTTGCGGCCGGAAAACGGTGCCGACAGGCAGGGTGTTCGCGTTGACAGTGCCGTGAGGCGGGCGTCTACTCCGCTCGAATACAGGAGGCACGCATGACACATATCCGCCCCGCGCGACGGTTTCCCACCCGCTATGTCCCGGCCGAGGATCGCTACGAAAGGATGGTCTATCGCCGCTGCGGCGCGTCGGGGCTGAAGCTGCCGGCGGTGTCGCTGGGGCTTTGGCACAATTTCGGCGAGGACACCCCGCATCAGACCAAGCGGGCGATCTGCCGGACCGCGTTCGACCACGGGATCACCCATTTCGATCTCGCCAACAATTACGGGCCGCCGCCGGGCAGCGCCGAGGAGGCCTTCGGCGAGATCCTGCGGACCGATTTCGCGGGCTTGCGCGACGAACTCATCATCTCGTCCAAGGCGGGCTATGACATGTGGCCCGGCCCTTACGGCGAATGGGGCTCGCGCAAATACCTGATCGCGTCCTGCGACCAGTCGCTCAAGCGCATGGGGCTCGACTACGTCGATATCTTCTACAGTCACCGGTTCGACCCCGACACGCCGCTCGAAGAGACGATGGGCGCGCTCGACCAGATCGTGCGCTCGGGCCGTGCGCTCTACGCCGGAATCTCGTCCTACAACTCCGCCCGGACCCTCGAGGCGGTAGAGATCCTGCGTGGTCTCGGCACCCCGCTCCTGATCCACCAGCCGAGCTACAACATGCTCAACCGCTGGGTCGAACGCGACGGGCTGCGCGAGACGCTGGCCGAGATCGGTGTGGGCTCGATCGCCTTCACGCCGCTGGCCCAGGGGATGCTGACGAAGAAATACCTCGGCGGCATTCCGGAGGGCAGCCGCGCCAGCCAGGGCAAGTCGCTGAACCCGGACATGCTGAGCGAGCGGGCGATCGAAAACATCCGGGCGCTGAATGCGATCGCCGAGCGGCGCGGGCAGACGCTGGCGCAGATGGCGATTGCCTGGGTGCTTCGCGGCGGCGGGATCACCACGGCGCTGATCGGGGCGTCGAAGCCGGAACAGGTGATCGATTGTGCCGGTGCGGTCGGCAACCTCGCGTTCACCGAAGCCGAACTGAAGGAGATCGATACCTATGCCGACGAGGAGGCGATCAACCTCTGGGCGAAGTCGTCCGAGCGGGACTGAGGCTAGTGGCTTTCACTTTTCGAACAATATCGGCGGTCTTTTTCGAGATTATCGCGATGAAGTTTCACTTTTACTGCAATCCTCAATCCTGAGGGCAAACCCCGGGTGTGACCGGCGCTTGCCCGGCAGGCGCGCCGGCGGGGCAGTCTTTGCCGACGACGGGCCCGTGGTCCGCGAGGGCGACCGCATGTGACACAACGGGGGGCGCCATCGCCCCGCACGCGGTCCGGGAAGGCCGATTGACTTGCCGCCGGCGGCACGCGAAACCGGGGGATGCGCTACGAGTTACCATATGCTGCCCCGGGGATGAGCGTGGGCCTGCTGGGGGGGTCCTTCGACCCGGCCCATGCCGGGCACGTGCATATCACCCGCGAAGCGCTGAAACGGTTCCGGCTCGACCGGATCTGGTGGCTGGTGAGCCCCGGCAACCCGCTCAAGGCGCGCGGGCCCGCGCCGCTGGACGCCCGGCTGGCCCGGGCCCGGGCGCTGATGCAGCACCCGCGGGTGGAGATCACCGGGCTCGAGGCGCGGCTCGGGACGCGCTACACCGCCGAGACCCTGGAGGCGCTGTTTGCACTCTACCCGGCGGTGCGGTTCACCTGGCTGATGGGGGCCGACAACCTCGCCGGTTTTCACCGCTGGGAACGCTGGGAGGAGATCATGCGGGCGCTGCCCGTGGGGGTGATCGCGCGGCCCGGCGACCGGGTGGCGGCGCGGACCTCGCCGGCGGCACGGCGGTTTCGCGCAGCCCGACTGCCGGACGCAGGTGCCACGCTGCTTGCGCAGGCGACACCGCCCCGGTGGTGCCTCGTCAACGTGCCGATGGTGGCGCATTCCTCGACCGCGATCCGGGCGGCCGGCGACTGGCACGGTGGCGCGAGCTGACGGCGCGCCGTCGCCACCCCGCGCGAGAAGGCGAGAAAGGGTGACTGCCCGCGCCTATTCCAACCTGGGCGCCTGTCACCGTTAAGCCGCGGTGAACAAAATGGTGCGAATTGTTTCCAAGTCTGGTCTTGTTCCGACTCGGGTAGGTTGGTTAACTGCGCCTCATGCTCGGGGGCATGTCACGACGTTTGTTTCTTGGGGGCGCTGTTTCCGCCTTTGCCGGGGTTGCCGTAGGGGAGGCTCCGCTCAGGTCCATTCGGCCCGCGCCAAGGCCCGGAACCGCGGTCGCTTACAGCGCACCGGCGGTCGAGGAGCTCATTGCCCAGGCCCGTCTCGGCGGCGAGGTCGGATTTGTCGTCGCCAATGCCCGCACCGGCCAGGTGCTCGAATCGCACAATCCCGGTCTCGGCCTGCCACCGGCCTCGATCACCAAGGCGGTCACGGCGCTCTACGCGCTCGACGCGCTCGGGCCGGATTTTCGGTTCCAGACCAGCTTTGTCGCCACCGGACCGGTGGTCGACGGGGTCGTCCAGGGCGACCTCCTGCTGCGCGGGTCGGGCGACCCGATGCTCGACACCGACGCGCTCTCGGCGATGGTGGTGCGGCTGAAGGCGGCGGGGGTGACCGGGGTCACCGGCGGGTTCCGGATCTACGCCGGCGCGCTGCCCTATATCCGCTCGATCGATCCGCGCCAGCCCGATCACGTCGGCTACAACCCGGCGATCTCGGGCACGAACCTCAATTTCAACCGGGTCTATTTCCAGTGGCAGCGCGGTGCTGCGGGCTGGGACGTGAGCATGGACGCGCGCTCGGAGACGATCCGGCCCGCCGTGACCGTCGCCCGGATGGCGGTCGTCAACCGCGACATGCCGACCTACACCTATACCGCCGCGCAAGGGGTCGACGAATGGACCGTCGCCGCCGCGGCGTTGGGCAACGGCGGCTCGCGCTGGCTGCCGGTGCGCCGGCCCGACCTCTACGCCGGCGAGGTGGCGCAGGTGATCGCGCGCGCCCACGGCATCCGGTTGCCGGCGCCCACGGTGGCCGAGGGCGGCGAGGACGGGGTGGGCGGCACGGTGCTGGTGGCCCATGAAAGCGCCTCGCTCGCAACCATCGTGCGGCTCATGCTGATGCATTCGACCAACCTCACCGCCGAGGTGATCGGGCTCACGGCCACGGCGGCGCGCGGCGGCGATGCCGGCAGCCTCGAAGCTTCGGCCAAGGCGATGACCGACTGGATGCGCACCGAAGCCGGGGCCGAGGCGGCGCATTTCGTCGACCATTCGGGGCTTTCCGATCTCAGCCGGGTCTCGGCCGCCGACATGGTGAAACTGCTGGTCAAGGTCGGACCGGGCAGCACGCTGCACGGCCAGCTCAAGGAGATCGTGCCGCTCGACGTGCAGGGCGAGCCGGTCGCCGACGCCGCCTACCGGATCCATGCCAAGACCGGCTCGCTCAACTTCGTCTCGACCCTTGCGGGCTTCGTGACCGGCCCGGACGACGCCGCGCTGGCCTTCGTGGTGCTGTCGGGCGACGTCGCGCGGCGTGCCGAGATCGAGCCCGACGACATGGAGCGGCCGGACGGCGCATGGTCCTGGGCGCGGCGCGCGCGCTGGCTGCAGCACCAGTTCATCCACCGCTGGTCGGCGCTCTACAAGGGCGCCTGACCGCCGCCGCCGGCGCGCCCCGGCCGACCCACCCGAAAATCCGCCGGTCCGGCAGGGCCGAACGCCGCCGGCTTGCGCCGGATCAAGGCGGGTTTCGGGATTTCGTGATCTAATGCTAACCGCAGAAGGGAAGGAGGCTGAGATGATGAAACGTCTTCTGATATCCACTGCGCTGGTCTTGCTGGCCACCACGGCGCCGGCATTGGCCGATATGGAAGCGGGCCGGTCCGAATACATGATCGCCTGCGCGATGTGCCACGGCGAAAGCGCGATGGGGAGCGGTCCGTTCGTGGAGTACCTCAACATCGATGTGCCGGGGCTGACCGGGCTCGCCGCAGCCAATGACGGCAAGTTTCCGTTCCTCGAGACGCTGATGATCGTGGACGGACGCACCGGGGTGCGGGGTCACGGCGGGCCGATGCCGATCTGGGGCGACCGTTTCGAAAAGACGGCGCTCGAACAGGCCGGTGTCTTCGGTGCCGAGTTGATCGCCCGCGGCCGGCTGGTGTCGCTCGTCGAATACCTCGAATCGATCCAGCAATAGCGCATGATCCCCGCCGGGGAGACGCACCGTCCCGGTCTCAGGACCGGGGCGGGACGTCGATCGCGGTCTTGCTGGCGGGCCGGGTCGAACAGGCCTGGTACCAGCGGGTGAGGTTGGCGAGATCGCCGGCCTCGAGTTCGTCCCAGGCCTTGTAGCCGATGTCGAGCGCCCGCACCCAGGGCCAGATCGCGATATCGGCGATGGAGTAGTCGTCGCCCATCACGTAGGCGCGGCCGGACAGGCGCTCGTCGAGCACGTCGAGCAGACGCTGGACCTCTTCCTTGTAGCGCCGCCAGGCGTATTTGTCGGCGATGTCCTTGCCGCCCTGGGCGTGAAAATGGCCGAACTGGCCGAACATCGGCCCCGCTCCGCCCATCTGCCACATCAGCCATTGCAGGGTCTGATACCGCGTGGCGGGGTCGGTCGAGAGGAATTGGCCCGTCTTTTCCGCAAGGTAGATCAAGATCGCGCCCGATTCGAACAGCCCGAGCGGCGCGCCGCCGGGCCCGTTGGGGTCGATGATCGCCGGGATCTTGTTGTTGGGATTGAGCGAGAGAAACTCGGGCGTGAACTGATCGGCCTCGGAGAATTTCACCGCGTGGGCCTCGTAGGCGAGCCCGGTCTCTTCCAGCATCGCCGAGACCTTGATGCCGTTGGGCGTCGGCCAGGAATAGAGCTGGATGATTGACGGGTCTTTCGCGGGCCAACGCTTGGTGATCGGGAACTGGTCGAGCATGAGATTATCCGGGGCTGGGCCGCGTCTGCGGCGGGTCGCGACGAGATGTCCCGCAATCGCGGGGCGAGGTCAAGGCGCGGTCGTGTCGTTCCAATAGACTGGGCGCCGGGAGGACATGCCATGTCGATGCAATTCGGGTTCTGGCTGCTCCAGGGGCCCGGATGGCTTCTGGTGCTCTATCTTGTCATCGCGCAATGCGTTTCGGCGGTGAGCTATGACACCGGTGTGCGGATGGGGGCGCAGGAGCCTGCGTCCGAGGTTACCGCTGTCGGGCGGGCTCTGTTCTGGGCCTTCGCCTTCGCCGATCTGGTGGTCTACACGCCGCTGCTCGCGCTCGGGCTCATCGGGCATCTTCTCGGAGCGGGTTGGACCGACCTTGTGCTCGGGGCGGCTCTCGGGATCACGGTGTATTGGCCGATTGTCAGCCTCGCGACCGTAAAGGCGGCTCGGAATGCCCCGGGCTGGAGCCTGCCGAAGGAAGCGCAATATTGGGTGGTCCTGCCGCTGATCGCCCTGTGGGGGTTTGCGGGGCTCGTCATGCTTGGGTTCGGCGGCTAGGGGGGCGGTGATGCCGCATTACCGCGGGCGTTTGCCGGGCTGGCTCACATTGGCCGTTGTGCAGGGTGTTTCTGCGCCGCTCATCTACCTGGGCGTGATCGCGGTCGGTGGCGCCATGCGGCCCGGCTACAGCCATCTGAACCAGGCGGTGAGCGAGTTGACGGAGGCGGGCGCGCCCGATCGTGTTCCGCTCAGCATTGCGCTCGCAGCGATGGAGGTCTGCAGCATTGCCTTTGGTCTCGGGTACTTCGCCCTGGTGCATCGGCTTGATCGCCGGCTCGCGGCAAGCGCGGGGCTGATGGCGGTGATCGGTGTGATCGGCCTCGGCTTTGCCCGCTTCCCGATGGATCCGGTGGGAAACGCGATCACCTTCGACGGCTTGATGCATCTCGGGATTGTCACCGTTTCGGCGCTTGCCGCGATTGCTTCGGTTCTGCTCGCCTGGCTTGGCTGGCGCCGTGTGCCCGCCGCGCGTGCGCTCGCCGTGGCCAGTTTCGCCGTGCTCGCCGTCATGCTCACCTCAGGCGTCATCTCCGGCTATGTCGGTGTCAATGCGGCCGCCGGGATCGGGCTCTGGCAGAGGATCAATACCGGTGCCTTCGGGCTTTGGCAGATCGCCACGGCGGTTTTCCTGCTTCGACACGGCGCGGATCTCGTGAGGCCAGGGCGCAGCTGAGCCGCCTGGTTCGTTCTTGGCAGGCGCCATGGGGCCGGGCGCGGCCCGCGCTCACTCGTCGAGGGTGACGTGGCGGGCGCGCGCGCCGCGCTCGATCGCCGCCGCGTGCAGCCGGTCGACCTCGAGCTCGTGGCGGATTTCCTCGAGGATGCGCAGTTCCTGAGTGTGCAGCGCCCCGTCCGAGGCGCCGACGTCGCAGGCCAGCGCGTAGGCCGTCTCGTAGAGCCGTTCGGGGAGGTTTTCGCGCACCAGGCCGAACAGCGCGTCGAGCCCGTCTTCCTCGGCGAACAGATCGAACACGACCTGGGCGACGATCTTGACCCGGTCCATGTCGTAGGTGGCGAAAACCGGCAGGTTGTTCACGCTCGATTCGATGCGCAGGAGCTCGACGGTGCGCACGTCGCCATCCGAGGCCGAAACGGCGATCATCACCGCGACAAGACAATCCTGCGGCGAAAGGGCGTGGGGTAGATCGGGCACCATGGCCTCCTTTGCAACATGTGTTGCATTGCAGAATATTGACCCGGGTGACAGGCTTCAATAGGAAGCGGTGCTTGCGTGGGCGCGGCGCCCCGGAGAAGAGAGAGACAGATGTCCGAATTCAGAGACCTTGCGATGACGTCCAATGCCTGGCCCTTCGAGGAAGCGCGCCGGCTGGTCAAACGTTATCAGAAGGCGCCGCCGGAAAAAGGATATGTTTTGTTCGAGACCGGCTACGGCCCCTCCGGCCTGCCGCATATCGGCACCTTCGGCGAGGTCGCCCGCACCACCATGGTGCGTCGGGCCTTCGAGGTGTTGTCCGACATTCCGACCCGGCTGATCTGCTTTTCCGACGACATGGACGGATTGCGCAAGGTGCCCGGCAACGTGCCGAACCGGGACCGGATGGCCGAGGATCTGCACCTGCCGCTGACCAGGGTGCGCGACCCGTTCGGGACCCATGACAGTTTCGGCGCACACAACAACGCCCGGCTCAATGCCTTTCTCGACAGTTTCGGCTTCGAGTACGAATTCGCCTCGTCGACCGAGTATTACACCTCGGGCCGGTTCGACGCGATGCTGCTCACTGCGCTGGCCCGGTTCGACAAGATCATGGAGATCATGCTGCCGACCCTCGGGCAGGAACGGCGCGCGACCTATTCGCCCTTCCTGCCGGTGAGCCCGAAGACGGGCCATGTGCTGCAGGTGCCGACGCTGGAGCGCAATGTCGAGAAGGGCACCATCACCTACGAGGAGCCCGACGGCGAGCGGGTCGAGGTGCCGGTGACCGGCGGCCACGTCAAGCTCCAGTGGAAGCCCGACTGGGGGATGCGCTGGGCCGCGCTCGGGGTCGATTACGAGATGTCGGGCAAGGACCTGATCGACTCGGTGACGCTCAGCACCAAGATCTGCCGCGCACTCGGCAAGACGCCGCCGGAGGCGCTCTCCTACGAGCTGTTCAACGACGAGCAGGGCCAGAAGATCTCCAAGTCGAAGGGCAACGGGCTGTCGATGGAGGAATGGCTCACCTATGCCGCCCCCGAGAGCCTGTCGTATTTCATGTATCTCAAGCCCAAGACGGCCAAGCGGCTCTATTTCGACGTGATCCCCAAGGCGGTCGACGAATATCACCAGCAGCTCGCGGCCTACCCGGGGCAGGATGCAAAGCAGCGGCTGGCGAACCCGGTGTTTCACATCCACGGCGCGCAGGTGCCGGCCTCGCACATGGTGGTGAGCTTCTCGATGCTGCTGAACCTCGCCTCCGCCGCGGGGGCGCGGGACAAGGATGCGCTCTGGGGCTTCATCCGCAGCTATGCGCCCGACGCCTCGCCCGAGACCCACCCGGATCTCGACGCGGCCGCGGGGTTTGCGGTGAAATACTACGAGGATTTCGTCGCTCCGGCGAAAACCTACCGGATGCCGACCGATCTGGAACGCACGGCGCTCGAAGACCTGCGCGGGCGCCTGGCCGCCTGGACCGGACCGGCCGACGGCGAGGCGCTGCAGGGCGAGGTCTTTGCCTGTGGGCGCGAGCGGTTCGACCCGATGCGCGACTGGTTCAAGGCGCTCTACCAGGTGCTGCTCGGCGCCGACCAGGGCCCCCGTTTCGGCTCCTTCGTGGCGCTCTACGGGGTCGACGAGACGGTGAAGCTGATCGACCGGGCGCTGGCCGGGGACCTGGCCGGCTGAACCGTTTCGCGTGACACCTGAATCCAGAGCCTTGCGCGCAGCGCGCGCAACGCCCTGATGTTGCACGGGGTTGGTTATCTACCCGTGTGACGGGTCCATCTCCAGGCCCCTCGGCGCGGTTCCTGACCGGGTGGCGGCATCCGAAACCGGCTGCAACGGGTCGCAGAGGTCGCTGACGCGCGATGGCTCAGCCCGGCAGGAACCGGTGCACGCAGTGCCGCGTCGCAGGCGTCGGTTTCCTAGGAAACGGGGGCCAGTTTCCTAGGAAACCGACCGTCAGAGCCAAAAAGAAAATCGCGTCTTGTCAAAGCTTTAAGTGTTATCCCGCAGTAACCTTCCGTTAACCCGAGGAACCGGGGATGCAAGCCGGTCTAAGCCGTCTCACGCGGCTCCCAGAGCTGGATCGGATTGCCTTCCGGGTCGCTCAGAGAGGCGAAGACGCCGTTGGGATAGGTCTCCGGATCGACCGTGACGGCAATTCCGGCCGCCGCCAGATCCTGCGCCGCGGCGGCGAGGTCTTCGACCCGGAAATTGAGCATGAACTGCTGCTCGGGCCGGCCGAAATACTCGGTGTCGGCGGGAAACGGGGCGAATACCGTCGTGCCCGCCGCCTGGCTCCAGGCCGGCGTGTCGTAATCGTCGCGCACCTGGAGAATGCCGAAATGGCGCTCGTACCACGTCGCAAGCGCCTTGGGGTCTTTGGCGCGGAAAAAGAAGCCGCCGATACCGGTGATTTGAACCATGCCACGTCCTCCCGAGGGGTAGAATAGGGCGTTTCGAGACAAACGCGAACCACAAGCTGATCGCGAACCCGGCGCAAACCCCGTGCGTTTCGGGTCTCGCGCAAGCGCCCCGGGTCGGGGTCTTGGAGAAACGCTTCGGGCGAGACGGCTTGCCGGCGCCGGCAAGGTCTTGTGAAACCATTTGCGGCTTCGGCACGTAGAAGATCGATGGAGGTAGGATGACATGAAACGACTGACCCTTGCGCTGGTTCTGCTGTGCCTTGCTGCCGCGCCGCTTCGGGCGGACGAGCCGGGCGACGGCATTCGCGCGGTCATCTCGGACCAGATCGAGGCCTTTCGCAGCGGCGATTTCGCGCAGGCCTTCGCCTTCGCGTCAGACGGCATCCGCGAGATGTTCGTCACCCCGGAGACTTTCGCGACGATGGTCGAGCGGGGCTACGCCATGGTGATCGCGCCGGCCGATGTGCAATACGGCGCGCTGCGCGAAGACGGCGGCGCGCTTTGGCAGAGGGTGCTGGTGCTGGACAGGGCGGGGGCCTGGCACGCGCTCGACTACCGGATGACCGAAGAGGCCGGCGCCTGGCGGATCAGCGGGGTCGTGCTGCTCGACCGGCCCGGCGTGGGCGCCTGACGGCATCGGCGGGTTGCGCGGGGTCTGTCGGGCCTGGCGCCGGTGCGCCGAGGCAATCGGGCGCGACGCGTTTCGCCTCAGACCTGAACCCGGAGCTTTTCACGAAACGCGCAACGCACTGAGGTTGCCCGCGTTTCAAGACAAACCTGTGTCGGGTCGGTCTCGAAAGACCCTAGCGGTCGTCGTCTTCGTAGTGCAGCAGCCAGCCGTTCGGGCCGGCGATGAAGGCGGGCAGCATCGTCGGCAGCATTTCGCGCAAGGCGGCGGTCGCCAGGACTGCAATGATCACTTGGTCGACACTCAGATATTCGAATACTGCCACCGTGGCCTCCCCTTCGCTTTCGAGGCTCACAATTGCGGCGAAACCGGGCGGGAATTGGGCAGCCTCGCGGTTTGGTCATGGCTTTTCGAAGAATCGCGGCAACACTCCGGGCGCGCCAGGGTCTCTGTTGCTATTCTGGAAAACGAATACCTGCATTCTTGTTGACCGGGATCAAAGCGGGGCGAAGGTGGCGCCGGTAAAATCGTTGCCAAAGGAACAAAGGGAGAGAACGCATGGCGACAGCATCCAGCAAACCGACTGCGGCGGCGGTCAAACCGGTGACGGGCGAGAGGCCCTCCGAGGCGACCGCGGAGACACCCGCGGCCGGGGAGCAGACCGCACCGCCGGCTGCCGCACCGGGGGAGACCCCGACGGTGAAACCCGCGGTGGCGAAGGGCGCCCGCGACCGTGAGGAACTGCGCGCCCGCGCCCGGGCGGCGCTCGCGGCCGAGAAGAAGATGGAAGAGGAACTGGAACGCGAACGCGCCGCCGAACGGAGCAGACAGTTTCCGCAGGTGACCGCCGACCTCATTCGCCAGACCTTCGAGAACGGCGAATACCCCTATGAGGGCAAGATCGACCGGCGCGACTACGAACGCGAGAAGGCGCGGCTGCAGGCCGAGTTGCTCAAGGTCCAGAAATGGGTCAAGGACACCGGCCAGAAGTTCGTGCTGATCTTCGAGGGCCGAGACGCAGCCGGCAAGGGCGGCACGATCAAGCGTTTCATGGAGCATCTCAACCCGCGTGAAGCCCGGGTCGTGGCGCTGGGAACGCCCACCACCAAGGAGAAGGGCCAGTGGTTCTTCCAGCGCTACGTCGAGCAGCTGCCGACGGCGGGCGAAATGGTGTTCTACGACCGGTCCTGGTACAACCGGGCCGGGGTCGAGCGGGTGATGGGCTTCTGCACGCCGAACGAATACCTCGAATTCATGCGCCAGGCGCCCGAGTTCGAACGGATGCTCACCCGCTCCGGCGTGCGGCTCTACAAGTTCTGGTTCTCGGTGACCCAGGAGGAGCAGCGCCGCCGCTTCAAGTCGCGCGAGGGCGATCCGCTCAAGCAGTGGAAGCTGTCGCCGATCGACAAGGCCTCGCTCGACAAGTGGGACGACTACACCGAGGCCAAGGAAGCGATGTTCTTCTATACCGACACCGCCGACGCGCCCTGGACGATCGTGAAGTCGAACGACAAGAAACGGGCCCGGCTCGAAGCGATGCGGCATTTCCTGCATTCGCTCGACTATCCGGACAAGGATCGGTCGCTGGTCTTCGCCCCCGATCCGCTGATCGTGGGCCATGCCAGCCAGGTCATCCACGGCGCCGACCACATCCTCGGTGCCAGCCTGCATCCGAACCAGCGCCGGTCCGGCAAGTGATCTGACCCCGCGCGCGGCATCGATGCGGCGCGCGGGGTCGTAAGGCGTGCCGGTTCGGGCCCGAGCCGGCGCGCCGCTTTTCGCCCATGCGCGCTTTCGCGGTATGCGGCCGGTTGTGTCTCGGGTTACGCTCGGGCCCAAACGGGAGGTTGGCTCATGGCGGATCCGGCAGGCTTGGCTCGCAGAGGGCGGCGCGGTCCCGGCGATGGTCCCCACGAGGCCGGGGCCGGGGCAGGGGCCGAGGTCGGTCGACCGGTGGCGGTGTCCGCCGCGCCCGCACCGGCCTTTCTGTCGCGCAGATCGCTCGGGCTCGGGCTTGCCGCCTTCGGGCTGGCGTCCTGCGGCGGCGGGCCGGCGGGGGTGAGTTTCGGCAGGCCTGCACAGGCGGCCTCCCTCGACCAGCCCCCCAAGCCGCGCCCGGACCCGGGCTATCGCGCCTGGGTGCAGCGCTTTCGCAGCCGCGCCGCGGCCAAGGGGATCAGCCAGGCGACCCTGGATGCGGCGTTTCGCGGCGCCGGCTACCTGCCGCAGGTCATCAAACACGACCGGGCGCAGTTCCAGGCGCGCCGGACACTCGAGGATTACATCGCCATCGCCGCCTCCGACGCACGGCTGCGGATCGGCGCTTCGAAACTCAAGAAACACCGCCGGTTGCTCGACAGGATCGCCGCGCGCTACGGTGTCGACAAGCACGTGGTGGCGGCGATCTGGGGGGTCGAAAGCGGGTTCGGTGCCCAGCGCGGCGAGACGCCGGTGATCTCGGCCCTGTCGACGCTTGGCTACGAGTCGCGCCGGGCGGCCTTTTTCGAAAGCCAGCTGGTGGCGGCGCTCGCCATCCTTCAGGCCGGCGACATCAGCCCGGGCGCGATGAAAGGCAGCTGGGCCGGTGCGATGGGGCATACCCAGTTCATCCCCACCACCTACCTCTCCCACGCGGTCGATTTCACCGGTGACGGACGCCGTGACATCTGGGCCGACGACCCGGCCGATGCGCTCGCCTCCGCCGCCAATTACCTGTCGAAATCGGGCTGGCAGACGGGCAGGCTCTGGGGCCTCGAAGTGCGGCTGCCCGGGGGCAGCGACGCGCTTGTGTCACGGCCCGTATCGGACTGGCGCGGCCGCGGCGTGACACGTGCGAACGGCGGCGACCTGCCGGATCACGGACCGGCGACACTGATCCTGCCGAACGGGGCCGGCGGGCCGGCGTTTCTGCTGTTCGCCAATTACCATGTGCTTCGGACCTACAACGACTCGATGAAATACGCGCTGGCGGTGGGACATCTGTCGGATCGTCTCGCCGGCGGCGACCCGCTGGCCGGAAGCTTCGGCACCGACGCGCAGGGGCTCAGTTTCGACGAACGCAAGGAACTCCAGGAGCGGCTGACCCGGGCCGGCTTCGACACCGACGGCGCCGACGGGGTGATCGGCGACAAGACCACGGCGGCGATCCGGGCCTATGAGGCCGCGCGCGGGCTGCCGGTGACCGGCCTCGCGTCGAAGGCGCTGCTGCTGCACCTGAGGGGGTAGGGGCGCGGCGGTCGGACCGGCCGGGTCGGGCCGGAGGTTGACCAGAGGTTAATCGGAGATGCCGCGATACCGCGGGCAATAACCTGTAAAATCAATGGCTTGGAGGGATTTCGCTTGCGCCGGGATGAGACCAGTCCCCTAGGGGACTAGGGCCCTAGGGGACTGGGGACGCGGACCTGGCACTTGGGGAGCCAGAGACCGAATTCAGCGGCCCAATTCAGCGGCCCAGTTCAGCGGCCCAGTTCAGCAGCCCAGTTCAGCAGCCCCGAGACAGACCCCGGAGCGGCCTTCGGGCCGGGCGCCGCAGCCGGCGGGCAGCGGCGGGCCGTGTCACGCCGCGCGCGGGCGGACCGAACTGCGGATCGTCTCGCCGATGGCGTGACGGGCCCGCTCGACGTCGTGCTCGACCTGGAGTTGCAGCCAGAAATCCGCGGCGGTCGAGAAGTAGCGCGCGAGGCGCAGCGACAATTCCGCATCGACCACACGCTCGCCGGCCAGCAGCCGCTCGATGCAGGAGACCGAGACACCCACCTTGGTGGCGAGCCCGGCGGCGTCGAGCCCGGCCGGCGCCAGGTATTCTTCGCGCAGCACCGCGCCCGGGGTCGGGCAGAGAAACAGCGGCGCCACCTTCTCGGTCTGTCCGATCTCCTCGATCGCCTCCTCGATCGGCAGGCCGGCGGCCTTCCAGGCGGTGAGCCCGCCCTCCATGTGCATCACGTTGGCATGCCCCGCCTTGATCAGCATCCGCGCGGCCGCGGCCGAGCGCTTGCCGATGGCGCAATGCAGCACCAGGCGTTTGTCGCCGACCGCCGGGAACAGATCCGCGTCCAGCGAGGACAGCGGCAGCAACAGGGCGCCGGCAATGTGCTCGAGGTCGTATTCCTTGGTCTCGCGCACATCGACAAGCACCACCTCGGCCGCATCGAGCCATTCGGCGACGGTGGCGGGGCTGACGGCAACGGGTTCGGTCGTGTCGAACATGAGGATCTCCTTGCGTTGAGAGAGATCCTAGAGCAGGGGCGCGGGAAATGTCCGCCCGAAGGTCGCGGCCGGGGCGTGATGCGGTCTCGCCGCCGGGGGCAGGATCGGAACATTGTTCCGGTTCCGGCGGCCAGAGCCCTGGACTCACTCCGATGGCGCAAAAAAACGGCGCCCCGATCGGGACGCCGTTCTTCCGCCCCGGAAGGCGGCAGGTCTGGTTGGTTCAGACGGCTTCGCCGATGAACTTGACCGCGTCGCCGAAAGTCTGGATGCCTTCCGCGGCGTCGTCCGGGATCTCGATGCCGAACTCTTCCTCGAACGCCATGACCAGCTCGACGGTGTCGAGGCTGTCGGCGCCGAGGTCGTCGATGAAGGAGGCCGACTCGGTGACCTTGTCTTCTTCCACGCCGAGATGCTCGACAACGATTTTCTTCACGCGATCAGCGACGTCGCTCATTGTATTTCCTCACAGTTTTCAGGCCCGAGGCCCGGTTGTTCCGGCCCTGCGGCCGCTCCGATGTCCTGGGGTTGAACACCCCTACCCGCCCCCGTCGGAGGCCGAAATCTGCGCCCCCTTTAGCATAAAGCGGGAGGAGGGCAAACGGTTTGTCCCGGTGCCGGGCATAGTTGCGGTATCGCGCCTCAGAGCATTGCCATGCCGCCGTTGACGTGCAGCGTCGCCCCGGTGATGTAGGCGGCTTCGGGCGAGGCGAGAAAAAGCGTCGCGGCGGCGATCTCTTCCGGCGTGCCCATCCGCGCGGCCGGGATCTGGGCGTTGATCCTGACCTTCTGGTCGTCGGTGAGCGTGTCGGTCATCGCCGTGGCGATGAAGCCGGGGGCGATGCAATTGGCGGTGATGCCGCGGCTCGCGACCTCGTAGGCGATCGACTTGGTCATGCCGACCATGCCGGCCTTGGAGGCGGCGTAATTGGCCTGGCCCGGGTTGCCGGTGGCGCCGACGATCGACGAGATGTTGACGATCCGGCCCCAGCGCGCCTTCATCATCGGCCGCATCACCCCGCGGCAGAGCCGCATGGTGGCGGTCAGGTTGATGTCGAGCACCGCCTGCCAGTCGTCGTCCGACATCCGCATGAACACCTGGTCACGGGTGATGCCGGCGTTGTTGACGAGGATGTCGACCCCGCCCATCGCCTCGGCGGCCTGCTTGGGCAGCGCGTCGACGGCCGCCGGGTCGGAGAGGTTGCAGGCCAGCACCTCGGCCCGGTCGCCAAGCTCGGCCGCCAGCGCTTCGAGCGGGTCCACCCGGGTGCCGGAGAGACCGACGGTGGCGCCGGCGCCGTGCAGGGCCCTGGCGATGGCGCCGCCGATGCCGCCCGAGGCGCCGGTGACGAGGGCGGTCTTGCCGGTGAGGTCAAACATGGGTTCTGTCCTTCTTTCTGGGCCCCGCGCAAATCCCTTCGAAGGGATTTGGCAAGGCTTTTCGAAAAGCCTTTTGCGCTCAGACGGCGATGTGCTCGACGGCCGCTTTCACCTCGTCGGGGGTGCCGACCTGGCGGGTGGCGATCTCGCGGTTGATGCGGCGGATCATGCCCGAGAGCGCCTTGCCGGCGCCGATCTCCCAGATCTCGTCGACGCCGTGGGCGCCCATCCAGGAGATGCTTTCGCGCCAGCGCACCGCGCCGGTGACCTGCTCGACCAGCAGCGAGCGCAGCGTCGGCGGGTCGGAGAGGCCGGCGGCGCGCACATTGGCGACCAGCGGCACCGCCGGGCGCTCCAGGTTCACATGCGACAGGGCGTCGGCCATCACCTCTGCCGCGGGCTGCATCAGCGCGCAATGGAAGGGGGCGGAGACCGGCAGCAACATCGCCCGTTTGGCGCCCTTTTCCCGGGCCAGCTCCACGGCGCGTTCGACCGCGGCCTTGTGACCGGAGACCACCACCTGGGTGGGGTCGTTGTCGTTCGCGGCCTGGCAGATCTCGCCACTGGTCGAATCGCTGGCCGCCTGTCTGGCGATCTTGGTCGCGGTCTCGAAATCGAGCCCGAGCAGGGCGGCCATGGCGCCGACGCCCACCGGCACCGCCTCCTGCATCGCCAGGCCACGGGTGCGCAGCAGCCGCGCCGTGTCGGCGACGGTTAAGGCGCCGGCGGCGGCAAGGGCGCTGTATTCGCCGAGCGAATGGCCGGCGACATAGGCCGCAGCCGCGATGGTGACGCCCTCGGCCTCGAGCGCGCGCATCGCCGCCAGCGAGGTGGCCATCAGCGCCGGCTGCGCGTTCTCGGTAAGGGTAAGCCTGTCCTGGTCGCCCTCCCAGATCAGCTCCGAGAGCTTTTCGCCGAGCGCCTCGTCGACCTCTTCGAACACCGCCCTGGCCGCGGGGTAGGCTTCGGCGAGGGCCCGGCCCATGCCGACGGTCTGCGCCCCCTGGCCCGGGAATACGAATGCGCGGGTCATGGCCCCTCCCTTTCTGGCTGAATCGCAGGCCACAGGTAGCCGAGGCGGGGCGAAAAGGGAAGCGCCGCACCGCCGGGCAGATCGGCGGGGCGGCGCGGGGACGAGTGCGGCCCGTTACCCGGGCGCGCTGGCGGCACAGAGGCGGATCGCTGCCCCGGTCAGGCGGCGATACGCTGGTGCCGGTCGAGCTGGCGCCCGACCGGTTGGCGGCTCTGACCGGAGAGATCCTCGGTCAGGCGTTGTTTGAGCACTTCCATCCGGGCCTTGCTGCCGGTGGCGATTTCGAGGCCGGTGTTGAGGTCGGCGAGCCGCAGGAACAGGCGGGTGGGGCGGCAGTCTTTCGACCGCAACAGGAAGACCGAGCTGATGGTGTCGAAATCGACCCGGCCGGACTGGCGAAATCCGTCGCCCTGGGCGCGGAACCCGATGCGGATTTCGCGGTGTTGCAGATCGACCCGGTACTCCGGCAGCGACGCGTTGCGGCCGGCCCAGACGGCATAGCCGCCGAACACGGTGAACATCACCATCGCTGCGAGCTTGATGCCGAAGAGCTCGGCACCGTAGAGCGAATCCGGCATCACCCAGAGCCCGGCGGCGGCCATCAGCAGGATCGCGCCGAAAAAGCGCCCCACGGCGCTGCCGGCGGCGCGCAGGCCCGGTGCGGCGTCGTGGGCGCGGATGATGTAGCCCCAGGGCGTTTCCTCGATCCCGGGCCCGTGACCGGCGCTCTCCGGCAGCTGTCGCGTTTGAATGTCGAAGTCTTCCGCAACCATCGCCATCTCACGTCCTCGGTTCGTTGCATTCCCACCGATTAACCTCATTCGAGACCATGGCAGGAGTGCGGCAACTGCCCGACCTTTTCGCGATGCTCGCGGGGTAGTTGTGTGGTTGGCGAGCCAACACTCACCGGATGCAGGCGCCCCGGGCTGGGCGCGCCGCCCCGGGGCGCTTGCATCCCGGGGCGACGGGTGTATAAGGCCCCGTCCTTCCGCACGACACGAACCGCGCGGCCCCTCGTGGATGGGCGCGGAAGGTTTCTGCCCATTCTTTGAAGCCCGCCTGACAGAACTGGAGAGAGCATGCCGCTTTATGAGCATGTGATGATTGCGCGTCAGGACCTGTCCAACGCGCAGGCCGAAGGCCTCGTCGAGCACTTCGGCACCGTCCTCAAGGACAATGGCGGCAGCGTCGTCGACACCGAGTACTGGGGTGTCAAGACGATGGCCTACAAGATCAACAAGAACCGCAAGGGCCACTACGCCTTCCTGCGGACCGACGCGCCGGCGACTGCGGTGCAGGAGATGGAGCGCCTAATGGGTCTCCACGACGACGTGATGCGTGTGCTCACCATCAAGGTCGACGCCCATGCCGAGGGCCCCTCGGTGCAGATGCAGAAGCGCGAAGAGCGTGGCGACCGCCGTGGCGGCCGCGACCGTGATCGCTAGGATAGAGAGAAGGAGCTAACACATGGCTGCGAAACCGTTTTTCCGCCGTCGCAAGGTCTGCCCGTTCTCCGGCGACAATGCACCCAAGATCGACTACAAGGACACCCGCTTGCTGCAGCGCTACATTTCCGAGCGCGGCAAGATCGTGCCGTCGCGGATCACCGCCGTCTCGGCGAAAAAGCAGCGTGAACTGTCGCGTGCCATCAAGCGCGCCCGGTTCCTGGCGCTGCTTCCCTATGCCGTGAAGTAAGGAGGATAGACCCATGCAAGTCATTCTTCTCGAACGTGTGGCCAAGCTCGGCCAGATGGGCGAGGTGGTCGAGGTCAAGCCCGGCTATGCCCGCAACTACCTGTTTCCGCAGGGCAAGGCCCTGACCGCGAGCCAGGCGAATATCGCCCAGTTCGAAGCGCAGAAAGCCCAGCTCGAAGCGCGCAACCTGGAAACCAAGAAAGAAGCCGACGCGCTCGCCGCAAAGCTGGCGGGCCAGCAGTTCATCGTGATTCGCTCGGCCTCGGATTCGGGCGCGCTCTACGGCTCGGTCACCCCGCGCGATGCGGCGGACGTGGCCACCGAGGGCGGTTTCTCGGTCGACAAGAAACAGGTCGTGCTGAAAGCGCCGATCAAGGATCTCGGCCTGCACGCGGTCGAGGTGCGCCTGCACCCGGAAGTTGAGGTCGAGATCACCCTCAACGTCGCCCGCTCGGCGGAAGAAGCCGCGCTGCAGGCCTCGGGCAAGTCGATCCAGGAACTGGCCGCCGAAGAGGACGAAGCCCACGATTTCGAGATCGCGGAGCTCTTCGAAGACATCGGCGCGGCCGTCGAAGAGGACGAAGACCTCGCGGTGGCCGTCGACGAGTCCGGCGAGACCGAGGAACAGCCTCAGTAATCCGGGGGCGTCCAGACAGAGTCCAGGGCCGCGCGGGGGAGACCTCGCGCGGCCTTTTTTTCTCGCCTTTCGCGCGCAGGGCGGCGTGGGTGCAATCGGTTAGGTATTGACCTAACCTTTCTGCGCTCTATGGTCAGGTGCATGCCTAACCAGAACCATGTCTTCGAATCCACGTTCAACGCGCTTGCAGATCCGACGCGGCGCGCCGTCGTCCAGCTGCTCAGCCACGGCTCCGCCACGGTCTCGGAACTGGCCAGTCCCTTTTCGATGGCGCTTCCGTCGTTCACCCAGCACCTCGGCGTTCTGGAAAGCGCCGGGCTGATCGTGTCGCGGCGCGAGGGGCGGTCACGGGTGTGTTCGCTCAATCCCGAGGCGCTGAAGTCGGCGGAGGATTGGCTGGCGAGGTGCAGGCGTGAATGGGAAGACCGGCTCGATCGTCTCGAGGCGCATCTTGCAACGACCGCGAAGGAGAACCGAGATGAGTGAAGACGCCAAGGCACCCGTTTCGGCCTGGGCGGCGATGCCCCTGGACCGGGAGGTTGTCATCGCGCGGGTTGTCGATGCCGACCGCGACACGGTGTTCCGGGCCTGGACCGACCCGTCGCAGATCGTGCAATGGTTCGGGCCACAAGGGTTTCGCATCGAAACCGCCGAGATCGACATCCGGGCGGGCGGGCTGTGGCGGTTCGACATGGTCGCGCCGGACGGCACGCGGTTTGCCAACCGGATGGAATTCCTGCGGGTCGAGGCCCCACGGCTGCTCGAGGTCAATCACGGCACCGATGCCGAAGACGATCCGGACCGCTTCCGGATGCTGGTGACCTTCGATGCGCAGGACAACGGCAAGACGGTCGTCACCCTGCGCCAGCTGCACCCCTCCGCAGATCGCCGTGGCCGCGTCATCGGGTTCGGAGCGGTCGAATACGGCGCTCAGACGCTGGACAAGCTGGCCGCCCACGCGGCGATGGCGGTGGCCGACCGGGCAAGCGCAAGCTGAGCTCGGACCTCACCGGCCGGCAGGTCTGATCGCGCGGGTCTGATCGCGCAGGTCTGATCGCGCAGGTCTGATCGCGCAGGCCTGATCGCGCGGGTCGGATCGCGCGGGTCGGATCGCGCGGGTTGGCCCGGGCAGGGGCCGATCCGGGGCAGGGGCATCCGCCACTCCGCTCCCCCGGCCCCCGCGCCGGCCCGGTCCTCGCGGACAGGCGATCGGCCGCGCCGTCGCCGCGGCGTTCCGGAGCGACTACGGCGCGACTACGGGGCGCTCAGGCCTCGCAGGCCATGTCCTGGCCGCAGCACGTCGGCGACTTGATCTTGCCCTCGCATTTGGGGCATTTCGAGATCTGCACCGTCGAGCCGTCGTCGAGGGTGAGCGTGTCGTTGACCAGCGGTTCGTTGCAGTCGGCGCATGTGGCGTTGACGCCCATGCCGCAGACCTTGCAGCGGTAAGTTGCCATCGGGGTTCCTCCTGTTCGCCTGGAGCGATCCTGAGCGAAGACCGCGTGCGGTTCAAGTCCCTGTCAGCGATCTCTGCGCGGGGGGCGGAGGATCCTGGAGCGGCAGGGCGGTGGTGAACTTGATCTCCTCCATCGACAGCAATGCCGTGACGTTGAAGATCTTCACCTCCGAGATCAGCGCCTGGTAGAAGGCATCGTAGGCGCGCGCGTTCTTGACCCGGACCTTGAGGATGTAGTCGATCTCGCCGGCGAGCCGGTGCGCCTCCATCACCTCGGGGCGCGCCTTGAGGGTGCGCAGGAATTTCCCCTGCCAGTCGGCCTCGTGCTCCGAGGTGCGGATCAGCACGAAGAAACAGGCCTCGATCCCGAGGCTCTCGGCATCGACGATGACCGTCTGCGGCCCGATCACCCCGGCCTCGCGCATCTTGCGGATCCGGTTCCACACCGGGGTCTTGGACGAGCCGACCTTGGCGGCGATGGTGTCGAGCGATTGGCTGGCGTCTTCCTGGAGTTCGGCGAGGATCTTGCGATCGACGGCGTCGAGGCGTGCGGACATTTCGGCGTCTCTCCCTGGGGCAGGCACATGTTCTCTCACATCCGGCGTGCGAGACGATTGTTCCTGTTTCGCCGCGCGTGTTGCGGTCGATTGGGAGGATGTTCTATTCAGCGCCGTGAGACAAGCGCAAAGCCCAGACCAATGTGCCGCCGTGCCGGAGCCCCCGCGGCGGCGTGCCGCGGTGCCTCTCCGGCCTGCCGGGGATATCGACGCAGACAATCCGTCGCGCCCCGGCCGCTGGATTAATTCCTGTATCCCATATACAGGTTTTCGCAATACCGCTGGGCTGCTATGGCCCCTGAAGCGATAACATGGCGAGACAGACGTGACCGAACCCAAGACCAGACCCGTGCCCACCTTGCCCGATGCCCAGACCGTGACCGAGGTCGAGCATTATACCGACCGCCTGTTCCGGTTCCGCTGCACCCGACCGCTGTCGCTGCGGTTCCGCTCGGGCGAATTCGTGATGATCGGGCTGATGGACGAGGACCGCGGCAAGCCGCTTCTGCGGGCCTATTCCATCGCCTCGCCGTCCTGGGACGAGGAGTTGGAATTCTACTCGATCAAGGTGCCCGACGGCCCGCTCACCTCCAGGCTCCAGCACATCAAGGTGGGCGACGAGATCATCCTGCGCCCCAAGCCGGTCGGCACCCTGGTGCTCGACGCGCTGCTGCCGGGCAAGCGGATCTGGTTCTTCGCCACCGGCACCGGCATTGCGCCGTTCGCCTCGCTGATGCGCGACCCCGACACCTATGAGCGCTACGAGCAGGTCATCATGATGCACACCTGCCGCGACGCGGCCGAGCTGGAATACGGCCGCAAGCTGGTCGAAGACCTCGAAAACGACCCGCTGATCGGCGAAATGGTCGAGGGCAAGCTGATCTACTATCCGACCACAACGCGCGACGACTTCCCGCACAAGGGCCGGATCACCGACAACCTGACCTCCGGCAAGGTGTTTGCCGATCTCGGGCTCGACATCCACAAGCTCGACCCGGAAACCGACCGCGGCATGGTCTGCGGCTCGCTCGCTTTCAACCTCGATATCAAGGACATCCTCGAAGGCTGGGGCCTGAGGGAAGGCGCCAATTCGGATCCTGCCGAATACGTCGTCGAGAAGGCGTTCGTCGACTAGGTGTGAGCTTTCCACAGGTTGTCCATTCGATCCCGATCGAGTTGGTTGGAGTTACCAGGCGCCAACCATGTTCGGAGGGATCGAATGAACATGCATCAGAATGCCCGGCTGACGCCGAAAGGTCGAGAGCGGCTGGTCGGGCTGATCGAAGCGGGTGCCGCAGTTTCTCACGCCGCCTCGGTCTGCGGCGTCAGCGCAAAGACCGCTGCCAAGTGGCACCGACGGTTCCGGGCCGAAGGGTGCCGGGGGTTGCAGGACCGCCCGTCACGCCCCGTCAGGCTGCGCAATCCGACGCCGCCAGCCGTGTGCGACCGCATTGTCAGCCTGCGGCGGGACCGCCTGACCGGCGCGCATATCGCCGCGAAGACCGGTGTCTCGCCCGCCACCGTCAGCCGGGTGCTGCGCCGGGCGGGCCTCAGCCGCCTGCGCGATCTGGAGCCGGCCGAACCGGTGCACCGCTATGAGCGGGACCACCCGGGGGAGCTGATCCACCTCGATATCAAGCGTCTGGGGCGGTTCGAACAGACCGGCCACAGGATCACCGGCGATCGGCAACAGGGGCAGTCGCGCGGGGCTGGCTGGGAGTATGTGCATGTCTGCATCGACGACGCCTCGCGGCTCTCCGTCACCCGGATCCATCCCGACGAGAAGGCCGTCAGCGCCGTGGCGCATCTGCGCGCCGCGGTGGCCTGGTATGCGTCGGTAGGAGTGACCGTCGCGCAGGTGATGACCGACAA
>SWCD01004110.1_pt1 | contig 113101 bp, 88 predicted proteins | sample 4693011 | NCBI WGS metagenome assembly SWCD01 (sample SAMN10267278, study PRJNA491770) | bioreactor metagenome | isolation source: DHS bioreactor inoculated with marine | place: Japan: Omine Ridge, Nankai Trough | reverse complement strand
TCCAGCATGAGTCCAGCCAATGCTAAATTGGAATTCTGGATGTTGCAGGGATATGACTATCCACATGACTTTAAAGTCTACTATTCAACTGATGGTGTGACTTTTACTGAATTTTGGGATTCATACGGCACCGGTTATCCGGCCCACGTATGGTACTATGTTGCTTTGGATATCAGTTCTCTGATAGCCGAAGGCAGCGTAATGTTCGGATTCCAGTATTATGGTGTCGATGCCGACCTGTTTGGTCTGGATGATATTACCATAACTGATGATGCCGAAGCTACAGGTCGCTGTTGTTATGGCGATCCTTCTGCCCCTGACTGTGCCGATGATGTCACCACTGGTGAGTGTGATGCTCTTGGTGGTTATTCATGGGTCAGCGGTGGTACATGCGCTGAAGATGAATGCCCAGTCGCAGGTGAAGATGATAACTGTGATAGTGTCACTCCACAGGCCCTTCCATTTACCTTTGTAGGTAATAATGAAGGCGCCACTTATGACACATACTGTCAATATTTCACTGAGTATCCAAACTCCTGGTTCGCTTTCACTGTCGACGAATGCTCAGATGTAACCCTTACCTATTGCGGAAGTCCTACCGGATGGGGTAATGGTTGGTTGAATCTGGTTACAGATTGTGCCTGTCCTGAAGGCTCACTGATTTCCGGTGCAACCTATGACTTTGATTGCGCAAACGGCAATCCACGTATTTACTGGCAATTAGAAGCTGGTACATACTACTACCCAGTAATGCTTGATCCTTCTACAGGCGCATCAGGCGATTGGGTAATCGATGTATCCGCAACACCATGTCCTCCGGCTCCAGACAATGATGATTGTGCTGATGCTGAAGCTATTGGTGATGTAGTTGACTATGTTGCACACAACTTTGGTGCTACTACCGATCAAGCCGGTTATACTAACCAGAATATCTGGTACTGCTACACCGCTACTTGTGATGGTTTTGCTACTGTCAGTCTTTGTGGTTCTGATTTTGATACTAAATTAGCTGCCTATGATGGTTGCTCATGCGACCCATTAGGTGCTCAGGTAGCATCAAATGATGATTATGACTGCCCAGCTAAGGCTCTACAGTCTCAAATCATGTTTGCCGTTACTTCAGGTAATCAATACATGATTGAAGTTGGTGGCTACGGTTCAGGCGAAGGTAATCTCCTGATCAACATCTCTTGTGCAGGTGGTCAAGGCGAAGAAGGTGATAACTGCTCCAACCCAATTAAAGTTGATATTCCTGCTCTGCCGTTTGAAGACCTCGGTCAGACAACTTGCGGACGTATGAATATGTATGAAGATCCTCTTGATGATATCTGTATGGGATATTATACCAACGGTGAGGATATCTTCTATGAAATTTCTGTACTCTCAGATGTAACAGTTAATTTCCATCTTGATCCTCTGGGAACCTCATACTCTGGTATGGGTCTGTTCTCATCATGTCCTCCTACACTGGACAACTGTATTGAGTATGAAACAAGTTCCACTTCATCAGAAAAGAGCATGACTTGTCTCGAACTGACTGTTGGTACTTACTATCTCATGATCGACACCTGGGCTTCACCAGCCTGTATTACAGAATTCGATCTGAGAATAGTTGATACAACATGTGTGGTTGTTGAAATTGAAAATGATGATTGTGCCGACGCTACTGAGATTAACGAAGTAGTCGATCTGGCCTTCTCAACAGTAGATGCTACTTATGATGGTGGCGGATCCTGTCAAAGCGCACCAAACCTTTGGTACTGTTATACCGCTACTCAGGATGGTCTTGCAGTTGTAACCCTTTGTGGTTCCGATTATGATACCAAACTGGCCGTATATGATGGTTGCTCATGCGATCCTCTCGGTGCTGAAGTTGGTTGTAATGACGACTCTGATTGTGGAAAAGCTCTTCAGTCAACAGTCGAAATTCCTGGCGTTGTTGCTGGTAACACTTACTTAATCGAAGTTGGTGGCTACAGCTCAAATGTCGGTACCGGTATCCTGAACATATTCTTCGTAGAAGAATGTGAATATGAATGTCCTTCAGGTGCAACACCAGAAGGTGAAGTATGTCTTGGAACTGACGCTGAAGATGTAACCAATGGTGGTTGTAACTCTGAACCTCCAGTATTCGGTTCAATCGCCTGTGGCGAAACCGTCTGTGGTGAAATCAGCACATACCTGTACACTGGTTTATCATATCGTGATACCGACTGGTATGGATTTACTCTTGATGACTGGTATGAAGTAACTCTGGATGCCGAAGCAGGCTTCCCGTTTATCGTTGGCCTCTTAGAGCAGGTTGTTCCAGGTGGTGGTCTCGATTGTAGTAACTTCACCGGATATATTGCTCCTTATGCTTCTCTTGAAGCATGTGAACCAGTTTCATTTACTATGACCTTAGCTCCGGGTACCTATGCAATCTTTGCTGGCGCCTCTGTCTTTGATGGTCTTGACTGTGGAACTGGCCCACATAACTATCACCTAACCCTGACTTGTGTACCAGCTGGAGCAGTTTACTGTGAAGCCAGTGGTGGTTGTGATGAATACATTGAAAACATCACAGTTGGTGATATCAATAATACTACTGCTTGTGATAATTATGGTGATTATACTGCCCTTTCAACTACCGTTGAAGCCGGTGGTACATATCCTATTTCCTTCACAATTGGTGGCGCATACTCATCCGATCAGGGTGCTGTATGGGTTGACTGGAACCATGATATGGACTTTGATGATCCGGGTGAAGAAATTCTCTACGGAACTGGTGTTGGTCCATATACTGGCGATATGGTTGTTCCTGGTGACGCTCTTGCTGGTGAAGCCCGCATGAGATGTCGTTTGACCTGGAACGCTGTTGCCACACCATGTGGTGTTACATCTTATGGTGAAGTTGAAGATTATACCATTATTGTTGGTGAATCAGCTCCATTATTCTTGATGGATCCTGATCCTTTCTTGGCTATCTATGAGTTTGCTCTGGATCCAATGAGTGGATCACTCTATCTGACCGGCGGACCTGCTGGTGGTGATGTGAGCACTTTAGCTGATGCTACATTTGATGTTGGTGGTTGCACATTTGCTGCAACTGGCTATGAAGTCTTCCCGGGTGGTTATGGAGCGTTGGTTGAAGATGCTGTCAAGATCTCCTTCCCGCTGTCTGCATATCTGGGTTGTGAAGCCTCACTGCAGCCTGATGGTCTGCTCTGGGATAACATTGATTCATTCTTCGATATCACATATACAATCGATGGTGCTCCTGGTTCTTATTCCGGTCAGGTTCTGGTTATTGGACATACGTCTGGTGATCTTAACATGGACGGACAGGTTCTCATCGACGATCTGACATTCTTCGTCAACTACATATTCAAGGGCGGAGACGCTCCTCAGATTATTGAACTTGCCGATTGTGATGCCAGTGGCGGAATTCCGAACATTGCTGATATGGTCTACCTGGTCTCTTATGTATTTAAGGGTGGCCCGGCTCCGACTCATCCGTAATAGGAATTACCTGTTTAATATGATGATATCTTTTTGAAGATAGATTCTAAAAAAACCCGCCGGTTAACGCCGGCGGGTTTTTCATTGGTGCAATATCAATTCTTATAGCATAGACAGGTATAGACCTGCTGCCACGATGATGGTAGAGTATTTATATATTGTGAGGGCAGGCGAACCAGACAATGCCTGTCCATATCTGTCCTAAATTATTGTTTTCTTTATTCTTTGACAACGGGGACAGAAATGGGCGGAACGAGAACCTATCTTTTCTCTGATTATCGATTTTCCACAGTTGGAGCAAGGCTCCCCCTCCTGACCATAAGCTAGCAGATATTTTTGAAAGCCGCCTGGTTTGCCGTTTACGCCTGAGTATGTATCAACCGAAGTTCCCATCAAACGAATTGCTTTTTTAAGCAATCTTTGAATATGGCCATGAAGTTCTACGAGCTTCTTTTTTGATATGGAGGAACTAATTCTTTGAGGATGAATTTTTGAAGCATACAAGGCTTCATCAGCATAAATATTCCCAATCCCTGCAATAAATGATTGATCTAGTAAAGCCGGTTTTATCATGCGATTCTTGCTTTTACACAATACGACAAAATCTTGGGCTTTTATTAAAAGCGGTTCCTCCCCTAATGATTTCAAACCTTGCTGTTCCCAAAGTTCATTATCATAAAAGAGGCGCAGCCTCCCGAATCGGCGATAGTCATTAAACCTGAGGTGGTGTAGTGCGCCGCATTTGTTTGATCGTGAGTTAAAGTCAAAGACTACTAAATCATGTTTTTCAATTGGTTCTGAAGCGTCTTTCCAAAAGAAATGACCGGTCATTTTAAGATGCGCCCACAAAGTGATATTATCACTTAATTGTACTAATATGTTTTTACCCCTGCGATTAATAGCTAATATCTTTTTTCCTTTTAAAATAGAAGTAAAGCTTCTCTTTTTAAAAGAATCACTGACAACAATTGTACTGGGGGGTGCGTTGGTTTTCACAAGGGTAATGGTTTTATTTATAATCGTACTGCGAAGACCGCGTATAACTGTTTCAACTTCGGGAAGTTCAGGCATTGGCGTAGCCAACCCTTTCTGTTTTTAAATCTCGTTTATAACAGAGAGCCGTTTAGAACTTTCAATAAAAACTGACCGGTGTATGATTTTTTAATTTTTGTCAAATCTTCCGGGGTTCCCGTAGCAAGTATTTTACCGCCGTCATCTCCGCCTTCAGGTCCTATATCTATAACCCAGTCTGCCGTTTTGATAACATCAAGATTGTGCTCAATAACAATAACCGTATTTCCCCTGTCTACTAATTCATTGAGTACTTTTAAAAGCATCTTGATATCTTCAAAGTGAAGTCCTGTAGTTGGTTCATCAAGAATATAAATAGTCTGTCCGGTTGCCATTTTGGAAAGTTCGGAAGAGAGCTTTACTCTTTGGGCTTCACCTCCGGATAGTGTTGTTGCCTGTTGGCCAAGATGAATATACCCCAAACCAACATTAAATAATGTGAGAAGTTTTTTCTTAACGCGCGGGATATTTTCAAAAAAGTTAAGAGCCTCTTCGACAGTCATATCAAGAATGTCGGCGATATTTTTTCCCTTGAAAGCTATTTCCAGCGTTTCCCGATTATAGCGTTTCCCTTTGCAAATTTCACAGGGAACATAAACATCAGGTAGAAAATGCATTTCGATTTTAATTATGCCATCCCCGCGGCAAGCTTCGCATCGTCCCCCTTTGACGTTAAAAGAAAATCGCCCGGGCATATAACCACGTGCCTTTGATTCCGGAATGCCAGAGAATAAATCCCGAATATGCGTAAACACACCCGTGTATGTGGCCGGGTTGGAGCGGGGCGTACGGCCGATAGGAGATTGATCAATATCAATTACTTTGTCAACATGTTCTAGCCCCACTATAGATTTATAAGGAAGTGGAGATTTGCGGCTGTTGTAAAAATGTCGTGAAAGAATCGGATAGAGTGTTTCATTTATTAAAGATGATTTTCCCGAGCCGGAGACGCCGGTTATGGCTGTGAACTTGCCTAAAGGAATTTCTACCCCTACATTTTTGAGATTGTTACCTGTCGCTCCGGTCAATTTAACAATGTTGCCGGTTCCATCGCGGCGTTCTTCGGGGATTTCTATTTTTCGTTTGCCTGAAAGGAATTGCCCGGTAATGGAGTTTTTGCATTTTTTAATATCACTGAGTTTTCCCTGAGCGACAATTTCACCGCCATGAACACCAGCACCGGGACCGAGATCATAAATACAATCAGCAGATTCAATCGTTTCCCGATCATGTTCAACAACCAGAACCGTATTTCCAATATCTCTAAGCTCGGTCAAAGTTTTCAAAAGTTTTTGGTTATCGCGCTGATGCAGACCTATTGAAGGTTCATCCAGAATATATAACACTCCAACTAAACGGGAGCCAATCTGGGTAGCTAATCGTATCCTCTGAGCCTCGCCACCAGATAGAGTTGCTGCTGAACGATCTAAAGTTAAATAATCCAAGCCGACGTCTTTCAAAAAGCTCAGACGCTCGCGAATCTCTTTTAAAATCTGACGGGCAATTAATTTCTGGCGTTGGCTGAGTTTGATATTTTTGAAAAATTTATCTGCAATTTTTATAGACATCGCCGCTACAGTATCAATTGTCTCCCGGTCAATAATAACTGACAAAGCTTCTGGTCGAAGACGGGCTCCTTCACAGGCAGGGCAGGAACTAATAGTCATATATCCTTCGATCCATTGCCTGACACCATTGGATTCGGTCTGTTTGTAGCGTCGTTCCAGATGTCGGACAACCCCCTCGAAAGTTGATTTATAAATGCCGGCACCATGTCCTTTGCCTGAAGCATGTTCGTATTCAAAAGCTATCTCTTCGCTGCCGGAGCCATAGAGTAAAACATTTTGAACCTTTTTGGGTAATCTTCTTAATGGGGTAGAGAATTTAAAATCATAATATTTTGAAACGCCTTTAAGCATGTAGCGATACCAGTTGGGCATATCAGCCCCACCCCAGGGTCGAATAGCTCCCTCGCTTAATGACTTTGACCAATCGGGAATAACCAGATCAGGATCAACTTCCATTTTCTGACCCAAACCGTCACAGGTCTGGCAGGCTCCAAAAGGAGAGTTAAACGAAAACAGTCTCGGGCTGATTTCTTCATAGCTGATATTGCAATTTAAACAGGCAAACTGTTCTGAGTAAATCAAATCCTGTTTTTTAATATTTATAAGAACTGTACCCTGGCCAGCCTTAAGGGCGGTCTCAACCGAATCAGCCAGACGGCGTTTGGATTTGGCTTTGACAATCAACCGATCAACCACCGCTTCAATGCTATGTTTTTTCTTCTTATCCAGATCTATTTCAGAGTCGGTATCTAATATTTCACCATCAATTCTCAGCCTGACAAATCCCTCGCTAAAAGCCCCTTCGATTATGTCTTTATGCTCTCCCTTTTTACCTCTGACCAGGGGAGCTAATACCATCAACCGCGTACCTTCTTCAAAACTGAGAACCGAATCGACAATTTGTTCTACTGTTTGCTGGGTAATTGGCTGACCGCATTTGACGCAATGAGGAACGCCGACCCGGGCAAACATAAGCCTGAGATAATCATATATTTCGGTAACAGTTCCTACGGTAGAGCGAGGATTTTTGGTTGTCCCCTTCTGTTCTATCGAAATAGCCGGAGATAAGCCCTCAATAAAATCCACATCCGGCTTTTCCATCAATCCCAAAAACTGGCGGGCGTATGATGACAATGATTCTACATAGCGCCGCTGACCCTCGGCATAAATAGTATCAAAAGCCAATGAGCTTTTACCTGAACCGGAGAGGCCGGTTATCACCGTAAAGGTATTCCGGGGGATCTTAACGTCTATATTTTTTAAATTATGTTCTCTTGCACCTTTGACATGCAGGAACTTCTGGTTGTTGACATTTCTTTTATTGTTATTCGCCATATCTACTTTCGTTTCAGGTCAACCCCCAATATAATCGGTTTTTTCATGATACAAAGAATTTTTCCATTTATCATATCACTTTTATTACTAATGTTTTAAAAAATATTGATCATTTGCGTTCATAATACCGAAAATACTTGACATAATTTGTCCATTCAATAAATTGCTTCATGACTCATGATATGCATCAGGCTTTTTTCGACAAATTAGCAGCAGAATGGGATTTGATGTTCACTGCTGTGGATCTTGAGTTCCTGTCACACATTGTTGACTCTCTCGATGTATCCGAGGGTATGGATCTTCTGGATATTGGTTGTGGAACGGGAATCCTGTTTGATATGCTTCGCCGGAAAGTTGGCAAGGAAGGATCTATAACCGGGATTGATTTCTCATTTGAAATGGCTCAAAAAGCCCACCGTAATTTCCCTTTCAAAAATGTCAATGTGGTTGATGCTGATGCGGTCAATCTCCCCTTTGCCGATTCAACTTTTGATATGGCCGTTGCATTTGCTGCTTTCCCTCATTTTTCCGACCAGAGGAAAGCTCTTGATGAAACTCACCGTATCCTGAAACCTAAAGCAAAATTTTATATTATCCACCTGTCTTCATCAAAAGAACTGTCTGAGATTCATCATCGGATGGGGGGCATTGTGGAAAATGATGAAATTCCTCCTGCTGAAAAACTCAATGAAATGTTTGCCAACAGTAAATTTACTGATGCCACTATCGAAGACCACCCCGGTTTGTATCTCGCTAAAGCAACTAACATAAAATAACCCGGATTACTTTTAATGCATGTAAACAGAACTCGTTTTATATCACATAGTGCGCTTTATCTTGCCCTGGCTGTTTTATTGCCAATCGGTTTTCATGCAATGGGATTAGGGGGCAGGTTGTTCCTGCCTATGCATATTCCAATACTGTTAGCGGGATTTTTAGCCGGCCCCTGGTGTGGATTGCTGGTTGGGTTACTGGCTCCGGGATTGTCATACCTTCTTACAGGAATGCCGCCTACTTATGCCGTTCCGTTGATGTCGATGGAACTACCCATGTATGGCCTTGTTGCTGGAATCGCATTTTATAGGTTAAAATTTAACGTATATATTGCTTTAATTATAGCAATGCTGATTGGCAGGTTAATGTTTGCTTTTGGTCTGATAATTTTGGGTATGTTTATGGAGTTGCCTTATACTGCTACTCAATTTATTGCTGCGGGTGGAGCGCTTTGGAGCGGTTTGCCGGGAATCGCTGTTCAGATTGTGTTGGTACCGTTGATTGTTGCGGCGGTTAGGCGACGGCAAAACAACAAATCATAAACTAAACTAATTCTTCAATACCGTAACTTCACCGCACGTAAGAGCTATCAGCTCTCCGTTTTGATCAAGCACCAACGCTCCGTCAGGATTTATATCAATTGCTTTTCCTGTAATAGTTCTCTTCCCCAATACAACAGACAAAGTCTGGCCAATAAGCGAAGAAAATTTACGCAAACGATCTAATGAGTTTGCTAATAAATTTTCAGAGTATTCCAAATACTCTTGTTCAAACTGATTTAAAAAATCCCCAACGAGCTTAGCTCGGTTTATTTTTTTCCCATTCACAATGCTAACCGATGTTGCCAGAGATTTTATTTCTTCAACGAAATCACCATGTGACTGATTGATATTAATGCCCACACCTATAATCAAATAATCGATTTTATTTTTTTCAGCTGATAGCTCTGTCAAAATCCCGGCAGTTTTTTTTCCGGAAAGCAAAACATCATTGGGCCATTTTATTGTGGCTTGGTCACAACAAAACTTATTGAGTGTTTCTGTTAATGCCAGTGCTACTATCAATGATATACCCGGAGCATTTTCGGGAGGGAAATCCGGTCTGAGAATAATAGAGATTGAAGCTCCGCATCCCGGAGGTGACTGCCAAACACGGCCAAACCGCCCTCGCCCCTTTGTTTGCTGATCGGCAATTATAACTGTCCCATGCGGTGCGCCGTTCTCGGCTTGTTCTTTGGCGATGTCGTTAGTTGATTTCACTGATCCATAACAGGCCACCTTGTGGCCTATTTTATTTGTATTAAGATAATATTTAAGTTCGAGATCGGATAACACATCCGGAATACTTGTTAAACAGATATCGGTTTGTGTAAGTGTTATCCCATAGCCCCACTCTTCTATGTGGCAAGTCGCTTTCTTAATCTTTTCTATGCTAATATTAAACTCAGATGATAATTCAGCTACAGGCACTAACTGATTTATTTTATTTCGGAGAGATGCAAGAATCTTTTCAGAATTGTTTTCAAGCTCAATTTGATTCATTGAGATGCTACTCGGAAATTTTCATACTCAGATCTACAACCGGAGCAGAATGAGTCAATGCGCCGATAGAGATAAAATCTACTCCCGTAGAAGCAATCTCAGCTACATTTTCAAGCGATACATTTCCTGAAGCCTCAAGTTCAATTTTGGAATTAATCCCTCTTGCTATACTGACAAGATTACTGAGTGAATCTATCGACTGGTTATCAAGCATCAGACGATCAACCTTGCATGCTAATGCTTCTTTTAATTGCTCTTCAGTAGAAATTTCAACTTCTATCTTAACTTTGTCAGAATCATTTTTGAAACATTCCCTGAATTCATTGCTATGCAAGTATTCATGAATCCGGTTGATCGCTATGGTAATGGATCCAGCCGAGGCAATATGATTATCCTTGACCAAAATCATATCATACAAGCCATAACGATGATTATCTCCGCCACCATGAAGCACCGCATATTTTTCCAGAATTCTGAAACCGGGATTTGTTTTGCGAGTATCTAATATCCGGCACTTGGTTCCCTTGATTTTTTGGACGAACTTACTTGTGAGTGTTGCAACTCCGCTGAGATGAGCCAAAAAATTAAGAGCCACCCGCTCGGATGCCATCAGAGTAAGATTGAAACCATCGATCTCAGTTATCGTGTCACCCTTTTTAAAAGCATCACCATCTTTAAAATAGGCTTTAACGATATTTGCAGAATCCACAATACTAAAAACCAGCAAGGCTGGTTTAAGCCCGGAAAGGATGCCATCCTGTTTAGCGATAATTTCTGCTTTAGCTGGATTGGGTTCCAGACAAGCCCTCGAAGTAAGATCACCAGGACCTATATCTTCGTTTAAAGCTGATCGAATCAGACTAATAATTGATTTATCAATTCCCATAATTACATAAAGATAAAGATTTTGCCATTTGTCAATTGGCTTTATCAATTTCAATGGCTATATTGAAGTTTAATTAAGGAATAATTATATGAAAAAATCAATAGCTATAATCGGTTACGGTGCACAGGGCAGAGCAATTGCTCAAAATCTCAGAGATTCGGGATATGATATTACAATCGGATTACGCACCGGATCAAAATCCCGAGCTATTGCTAAAAAAGACGGCTTCACTGATGTTACTACTATAAAAAGAGCAGTCAGTAAAACAGGCAAAGCCTGCTGCTGTATGGCATTTCCGGACCACCTGCATAGCAGGGTTTATGATGAATATATCAGAGAAAGCCTAATAAAGGGAGCTACGCTCCTGTTTTTGCATGGGATGTCGATCCATTTTGGATTTGTTGTGCCACCGGAAGATATTGATGTTATTCTTGTAGCGCCCCATGCTCCCGGAGCAGCAGTCAGGGAAAAGTATCTCGAAGATAAAAGCGTATCGGCTTTTTATGCTGTTGATCATGACTATTCAGGAAAAGCAGAAAAAAATGCAATTGAAATAGCCAATGCGATTGGATTCCAAAGAAAAAATCTTGTCAAAACTACTTTTGAACAGGAAGCGGTTGGGGATCTTTTTGGTGAACAGGTAGTTTTATGCGGCGGGATGGCTTCGCTTGTAAAAAACGGATTTGAAGTTCTGGTTGAAAATGGTTTCTCGGCGGAAAATGCCTATCTTGAAGTTGCTCATCAGTTGGATTTGATTATTGCTATGATAAAAAAGCACGGTATCGAGGGGATGCTCAAGCGAATTTCTGTAGCCGCTGCTTATGGAGCAGTAAAAACCGGACCCAAGCTTATTGATAAAAACGTTAGAAGAAAAATGCAAACATCGTTTGACTGGATCCGTTCCGGGCGTTTTACTGATGAACTTAGTAAATTGTCGGACAAAGATTTAAAAAAGCTCAAAGACGAATTCTACTATATGTCTGATCCCCGTTTCGAAAACGTTGTAAAAAAATATTCCGAGTAACATAGTTACTTATACCGCGAGGCGTTGTATCGTGATTTCCTTACAATATTTTAGATTTAATTTAAACTAAGCATCAAATGAGAATATCATTTGCCACTTTCATTCTTGTAAAGTAGGGAATCCATTTTATATATTAAAATAATTTGGCAGAACCGAAAAGTAGAATTTGGTTCTGCCCTACTACTGCATTTACTTTTACCGCAATGCGTTTAACGTGATTTCCTTATAATATTATAAATTTCATTTAAACTAAATGATAAGTAAGAACAAGATTATTGTAGATCGAAATCTCTTTGGTTTCGACACGAATTAACAAGGCTGTATTATTCTTATATGTAATTCCAATAATTAAAATATGTGTAGGGACACGGCATGCCGTGCCCTTACAATAGATAACATATAACATCTATCAATTAATACTCAAAACATGGCATCACTGGTGGTGGGCCGCCTTTGAAGACTGTATTTGTTAAATAGGTTAAATCACTAACATTAACATCTCCATCACAGTTGACATCGCCAATTAAAGGGCTTGGAAATGGAGCTTGCCCCCCTTTAAAAACATAATTAACAAGATATACTAGATCATTTATTAAAATTATTCCATTGTCGTTTAAAATGTCACCTCTCGAAATTGAAAGAATAGCCCGGAAAGCATCCACCCGACCATAGCCATATTCTACTGAAGGAGTGTCAGGGAGAGGTCCCCAATCCAAATCTGTCTGCGCAGAATTTCTGAGAATATAATATACCGCCTGAGAACTAAGAGTGGAGTCCTTGGCTAAGAGTAATGATGCTACGCCTGAGACAACCGGGGCTGCTGCAGAAGTTCCTCCAAATTTGCAGTCATAATCGACATCATTACTTGCGGGTGGACAACTGCTAATAGCGGAAGGATTCAAACCAAGGTTCGACATTTGATCTAATGTCCATACATCACCTTGTAAATTAACATTACCACTGGGGGCAACAATGTCAAGACCAGTACCATAGGCACTATAATTCCATCTGTCATCATCATGCTCTGTTGCTCCGACAGAAAAAGATGTCCAATAGCTTGCTGGAAATGCTAATAGCCCGGGTGCTCCTTGAGCATGATTTCCTGATGCAAAAATTACAGGACAACCACGTCCATTTCTTCCAAAAAGATATGCTCTTTCCAAAGCATCGCCAACAATATCAATAACAAATTGAGCAGGAAAAGGGCCATACCCCCAACTGTTAGATAACAAATCAGCTCCATTCTGCCAGGCATAATTAATAGCCATCGCGAGTGAATCAGCTACTGTTCCAAGTCCATTATCATGAAAAATCTTAACAGGCAATATGTTTGTATGGTCATCTAATGAGAATGTACCTGAAGAGGTAGATAGCCCGGTTACACTATCAATAGTATGAGTTGCTGAGATTATACCAGCACATCCCATTCCATGAGCTTCACCATTCCCAGGTCGAGGGTCAGAATCGCATTCTGCAAAATCATATCCTGATAGTATTCTACTTGATGGAAGGTCTTCATGTTCAATAACGCCATCATCTAATACAGAAACAGTAACCGTGTCCGATAACCCATAAAAATCCCAGACCGATGCCTGATTAAAATCACCTATTACTTTTTTCGTATGATCCTGATAGGTACCATAATAATCAAATAGTTTATATTGGTGCCTTATAGGCCTGACACCAAATCAGGGATGGGCGTAGCGTGTTTCATCCAGTTCATAATAAATATTTGCCAATTCAAGAATTCGATAACCGGAGGTTTTGGTGTTATTTATCACAAAAACATTATCCATCCCCATAACTTCATAATCAATATCAACATTAAAGATACTATTGATACTGTCTATTTCATCTTCCGTTACATCCTCTTCAAATGCCACACAAAATCGATATCCTACAAGTAAAGCGGAATCGTTAGTAGCCCGATAGTAAGGCTCTGAAAAATCAATACCATCAATTGTATCAAGTGAATCAAGAAAAGTGAAATAATTATCACTCGACGACAAAGTAAATGCCAGAAATCCCTCAATAGCATGGTTATCAACCTGTACTTGATCAATCCGACCAATGTTATCTATAAGTGCATTTCTGTAAGTAGTTGGAATGCTGTCATTGAATTTTATTGTTACCAAAGATGAGTCAATAACAAGAGGAATAGTATTTCCTCCACCATAATAGTAATCATCTTGTGCATAAATTGTACTGAATGTTACAATTATTATTATTGATAGAAATATACAATTCTTTTTCAATGTAATTTCTCCTTGTGTGTGTTTTTATTTCAGTTGTTGTACTGACAAGTTAGAAAACACATTATAATTAGTTTTTTGAAAATCTATAAATTTACGTTTTCATAAATCATACAATACGATCCATCCGGCATTGTTAATTCCGAGTGTAGAGTTTGAACCCACCAGCCATCGATTGTCTGGCGTTACTACCGATCTTCCAAATAAAAAAAATGGGGGTGTTACACTATCGATAGAATGCGTTACCCTAACCACTTCATCTAATTGATTAGTTTCCAAATCAAAGATGTAAAGGCTATCATTACCGATAACTACCGCATCTCGGCCCGGATTTCCGTAGATAGCGTATTTACCATCTCTGGAAGAGGTTGTTGCCCCATAGCCGGGAAATAAGAAATGTTCATACATTATTGAATCCAGCACAACATTATAGACGACATGAGCAGAGATAAAGGTTTCTATTCTGTTATACATTAGCCACTTATTTCCATCCGGCGTAATTGTCATCTGAGCAATACCTCCGATTTGTGTGAACACTTTATAAGTCGATTCGGGAGGAGAGATATTTAATTCCAAAGTATAAACTTGCTCTTTATCACCTTCTGTTACGATACCGATATAGCGTTTACTATCAGCAGTAAAGGTTCCATTGCTTACTCCGATAGAGTCCTGATAAAAGAGACTATAATCGCCAGTATTCAATACAATTAAATCTCCGGTTTCAACAGCCATCAACTTATTATCAGGTGACATCACCACAGGATTTCTGGAAAAGTATGGCAATTCAGTAATAAAGTTGAGTGTGGAGGTATCAAATACATATATAGCTGTACTCCCGGCAACATAGAGTTTCTTTCCATCGGCAGATACTACCACCCAATATTGAAGGTCGATAGAAATTGGAAGGCTAGCAGAATCAAGCTTTTGAGTTACAGGATGATAAGTAAAGAGTTTACCGTGTTGCTCGATAAAATAAACCGGGTAGTCTTTAGCTGATACAGGCCCGGTAGGTTTTTTATTGCAGGCTAAAAGATACAGCCCAAAGCAAATAGTTGTAATTAAAACCAATAAAACTATTATTTTTATAGATCTGTGCATAAACCCCTCACTTCAAAATATCACATTGCTCAATATGTGAATTTATTTTTTTATTCTGCCAGTAAAAAATTAATTACTGTCAGTAACTAATATTACAATCATATTTTTCACCACCTCCTAATGCAAATTCTCAAAATTGCATTACCCTGATGTTGTGTGCTTCGATTATTGTGTACTCAAGTGCAATATATATTATAATAGACTAAGATGGCAAGTATTATGTTGAAATCTTTGTTAGCACTATTATGAAAGCGTAATAAACCTGGCAAATCAACACTATAAGGTTACTATATATACCTCAATTTACCAAATTAACATGACATAAATGTGACAATAATAGATAAGATTAGTATACATTCTTTTCAAATTAAAAAGGAGAAGTATGTCTAAAATTCTATCTATTATGTTCGCATTGTTATTGGTGTTTAGCGCATTTGCAAATGCCGTTAATTTTGAGGGTAAAGTTATTTCCTCAGAAGACAATACCCCGGTCGGGTATGTAACAATTCACATCCATGAAGATGGCACTATGCTTGAGGCCGATGAAAATGGTATTTTTATCATCAAAAATTATACCGGCACATCAGCAACTGTTACAGTCAGCCATGTTGGTTTTGCAACTATTCAAAAAGTAGCCTTATCACCTGAAGGTGAAAATGTAATTTCTATTAAACCATCAGCGCTTGTGCTGGATAATATGGTTGTAACAGCCAATCGATATAATCGCGAAGCCTACAAAGTGACCCAGCCGATAACGGTTGCTACTAGCCAGGATATTGAAGCCAAAGGCCACACCATTGTTTCTGATGTTATCAGAACTTTCCCCGGTCTGGATATGAACGATGGCGGACCTTTCCGTTCCCGTCCTGTTATTCGTGGTCTTTTTGGAACCCGTATTCTGGTTTTGGTTGATGGCGAGCGGATCAATGATCAGCGCGACATTACTTCGTTTGCCGGTGCATCAATGTCACTTGTTGATGTCAACGAGATTGATAGAGTGGAAGTGGTCAACGGGCCATCTTCAGTATTATACGGTTCCGATGCTATGGGCGGCGTTATTAACATAATCACCAAAAAGCAAAACCATACTGCCGAGTTAAAACCGGTTATCAAATATGCAGGACGCTATTCTACCGCCGATGAACAACACTCCAATCGTATTGATTTAGGTTTGACAAGTGAAAAGCTATCAGGATCAGTTGGTTTTCAGTATCGCGAAGCTGATTCAGATTACAAAATGCCTGATGGTTGGCAGGATGAAGCTGAATATTCTGTTTATAGTGCAAGATTTTACGATAGTCTCAACGAAGCGACTGGAAAAGATTTCTCAAATGAAAACTTAGCCAACTCTCGTGCCAGAATTAATAATTACGATGCCAGGTTAACATACAAACATAGCAACAAGCATAAGCTTAGTTTTGATATGGGTGTTTTCCGCGGCAGTGATATTGGTTATCCGGGCGTGCCGAATGATTCCACCCCGTTTTGGTTTTTCTATCCCAATCATGACCGCGATAATTTTTCTGTAACTTATACCGGAACAGGGCTGACCAATAAATTATCCCGTCTTGAGACAAAAGTATATTATCAGAAAATATCAAAACAATTCCTGACAGATTTCCTTGGTGGTGTTTCATTCCCGGCCGGTCCTGGAATGACAATGTCAATTGTTAACAACTTAAATACAACCGAAGTGACCAAATATGGCCTTAATTTTCAGGAACTCTATGCTCTTACCAAAAAGAGCACGGTTACTTTTGGTGTTGATTATTTGAGAGAAGAGATTGATGGCGGTAATGCTACTCTTTCAAGATTAGATATGGGCACTATAAGTACCTATTCTACCGAGGCTTCATCTCCGGTTCCTAAAAACAAATGGGATGAACTGGGTGTTTATGCCGCCGGTGAAATGCGTCTTGACCCTCTGATGATTAACCTTGGATTGAGATTCGATAACTTCTGGATTACAACCGAAGAGACCAAAGGATATGTTGATGATGATGACGAAATCCTTCCAACTGAAGATGAAAGCTATTCATCATTGAATGTTTCAGCTGGCCTGGTATATGAATTGGCCCCTAGTGTTAATTTGGTGGGTAATATGGGAACTGCTTATCGTGTTCCTAATGTTGTTGAAAGATTCTATCATGGCTCAGCATCCAGTAGAGAGACCAGGCCTAATGCTGAAATTAAACCTGAAAAATCACTAACAGTTGATTTTGGTGTAAAAGCCATTCATGATAACGTGAATTATACTATCATAGGTTTTTACAGTAATTATACCGATTTTACCCAGCTTCAGAATTTTGATTCACTTCCTCCTGTACATGGCCCAAGTTATACTCCATTGTGGCGCTATGAAAATATTGAAGATGTAGCGATTTATGGTTTTGAAAGTGTAATCGAAGCCCAACTCGAAAGCGGAATTTATGGAAATCTGACTTTATCTTATCAGCGTGGTGAGAATAAGACCGATGACCAGCCTATATTTGTTTCTCCATTTAAATCCAGTTTGACAATGGGTTACCGGAATCACAAAGATGGATATTTTGGTGAGTTCACTGTGAGAAAAGTTGCAGACCAGAACCGTATTCCGGATGTTACTTACCTGGATGATATTGCTACAAAAGGGTTTGTGTCAGTCAATTTGAGTACTGGTATTAAACTGTATGACACTATAAGATTTTCTGTAGCTGTCAATAATCTCCTTGATGAGACATTTTCTGAGCCGTTTAATGGTCGTAATGTTGACAATCCATTACCGGAACCGGGACGCAATCTTATATTCTCAGTCTCCGCTGGACTTTAAGTCTTTGTAGTACAATGGTATGGCAGGTTGTGCCTGTCTCGATAATATAATAATTCCCTGATAACCGAATTATCAGGGAATTTTTTATGTTGTTTTTATACAAATTCTTGATTCCCTTTCTTAATGCAAATGCTTCATCAAAGCTCTTGCTGTAAACTTGGAAAGTGTTAAATTCTCGCTTATGAAAATGTTACGAACATTTCGAATTGTTATAGCAGTTATCTTGATATTGATTGTTACATATTTTGCTTATGAGCTTTTCAGGCCAATCCATACCAACGATAAATTAGCCAAAATTATTCATCTTGAGGATCGCCGCGAGGGCTCGGCCAGATTAGTAAGTTTCTTAAATGACGAGGAAGCTGAAGTTCGTGCGCGAGCAGCACTTGCTATCGGACGAATCGGAGCTGAAGATGCCGGTGAAATCCTTATGGGTGTTGTGGATGATCCTGATTGGAAAGTTGCCGCAACGGCAGCATTTGCTATTAGCTTAACTGGTGAAAAAGATAAAGCTATGCCTCTTTTGGATTTCGCTCTTGAGGTACCAGCTTCGATAACTATCAGTGCGGTCAGGTCTGCTGGAATTTTATCAGACAGTACCATGACCGAAGAAATATCGATGATGCTCTCATATCTGGATCATGCCTCCCCTGAAGTCAGAGAAGCGACGCTTATGGCACTCTTGCGAGCCAATGCCAAATCCAAAGCGACTATTATTATTGAGTATCTCGAAAAGGAACCTGATGAATATGTTCTTCAGACCGGGCTTTATGTTCTCTCCAGAATGGGTGCTGTGGAAGCTGAAGATCTTTTTATTGATTATCTCGGCGATACAGATCCTTACCTCAGATCTCTGGCGGTTCGCGGATTAAATAAAGCAAAAATAAAAGATGCGGAAAAATTCTTAAATATCGCCCTTAATGATAATAACAACTTTGTAGTTTTCCATGCTATAAATGGAATTAGTAATCTAACAAGCAGCAATGCCACAAAAAAATTGTTGTCTAAATTGGATTTTGAAACAGATGAACAGCTGATTGTTGCACTAATTGACGCTCTAAGAAAACTAAAAGAACCTTCTGGTGTAGAAATTGCAAAAAAAATCGCCGATCGAGAACAATCATCAAATATAACAGCCGCTACAGTTGTTTATACCGCTACGATTCAAAAAGGGAGAGCCTTTAATTATATCGATTCCCTTATGCGTGAAGATGATCCTATTATCAAAAATGCCTGTACGGATGCTTTGGCTGAAATAGCGGATCAATCTGTTGTTCCTCGGTTAGGGGTTTTATTTAAAGACAAAAGTGCAATTGTCAGAGGTAGTGCTTTTACAAATCTAACGGTTTTAGATAGCAATAATACAGAATTCTATATCGATCAGGCTCTTAATGATACTGATTTCATACCGGTGATTTTGGCTATTGATGTGATTTCTGAAAAAAAATTGAGCAAGTATCTCCCTGCCCTGCAGACCATGATGTCCAGGGGGTATGCAATTGACTCAGATGTCCGGCGTTCAATCATTGGTGCCGTTGGCACTTTTATTGAAAATAGCGAAACTGATCCGGTTCTATTGGATATTATCAAGTTAGGACTTAAAGATCCTGAGTATATAGTCAGAAAAGATGCTAATGATATTCAGGCTAACCTGCCTGAGGTTGAACATCAACCGGTATCACTGATTGCTGAAACAAAATTTTCTGAACGACAGATTAGAACAGCTCTGAAAAAGTACAAAAAAAATCCCTATGCAAAGATTATTACCTTAAAAGGTGAATTCGAAATAGAATTATATTTTGATACAGCTCCTTTGACAGTGATGAATTTTATCCGCCTGTCTGAAATGGGATATTATAATAACCTATTGTTCCACCGTGTGATTCCTGATTTTGTTGCACAGGGTGGAGATCCAAGAGGTGATGGATGGGGCGGTCCGGGTTATTCAATTAGATGCGAATATTCAAATGAACCATATAAAAGAGGAACCGTTGGTATTGCTACTTCGGGTAAAGATACCGGCGGCTCTCAGTTTTTTGTAACTCTATCACCACAACCTCATCTTGAATCGAGATACACTATTTTTGGACAGGTGCTTTATGGGATGGACATAGTGGATAAATTGGTGGTGGGAGATAAAATCGATAAAATTGAAATACAGGAAGGATCAGAATGAGGTCTTTAACTGTAACATGCCTGATATTTGGAATCCTGATTTTATCAAGCATGGCTATAGCCCAGCAGGGAACGGGGATAGATCCTGAAGCATTAATTGAGCAGGTATTAATTGTAGAAGACAGGCAATATCAACAAATCAGCGATATTGTTTTTGATGCCGAAATGCTTCTGGGCAGTTATGATAAAAAGAAGGGTTTTGAGGAAAAAGAACGCTTTAATAAAAAAATCTATATGAAATATCTTCCTGATACCGTTCTCTATGCCGAGGAATATCTGGAATATTATGAAAACGGGGAAAAGAAGGATCAGAAGAAATGCGAAGAAAAAGGAAAGGAGCAGATTGAAAAAAGCAAAAAGCGAAAAGCAAAAAATTTATCTACTCCAATACTACGCCCTTTTTATCACGAATTTCGTGAATTTTATGAGATAGACTACAATGGCGTAACCGATGAAAAAATTGATGATTATATATGTCATCATTTTACTGTAAAATCACTCGAAGAGCATGAAGATTTCATCAATGGCGATTTCTATTTTGAGGCTGAATCATTCAACTTGGTAAGGGTTGATTTTACTCCGGCAAAATTACCGGGTGGGATGATGTTCAAAATGAAAAATCTTAATATGTCCATAAGATACGGCCCTACTTCGGAAGGACTCTGGTTTCCGCTTCAATTTGATATTAGCGGTAAAGGTAAAGCGATTATGTTTATCGGGGTTAACTTTGCCGGAGTTGAATATTTCCGCAATCCGCAAATTAACACGGGCTTATCAAATGAAATTTTTGAGGTAAAAGAAAATGAGTGAAGTAAAATATAAAACTCATCTGGTTAAAATCGATATTCCCGAAGGATTAAATATTGTATTTGGGATGTCGCATTTTATTAAAACTGTTGAAGACCTTTATGAAACTCTGATAGAAGCATCACCTGGTTTAAAGTTTGGTATTGCATTCTGTGAGGCATCACAGAAAAGATTGATCCGAACCGACGGCAACAATGAAGAGATGATTAAAAAAGCCAGTCAAGCTGCGTTTGATGTCGGATGTGGACATACCTTTTTTGTTTTCTTGCAGGACGGGTTTCCAATCAATGTTCTTAACCGGATCAAAAATGTTAGCGAAGTGGTCAGAATTTTCTGCGCCACTGCCAATCCGGTCGATGTGCTTGTTGCGGAAACTGATCAGGGACGAGGGGTGATGTCGGTTATTGATGGCGAAATACCATTGGGAATTGAAACCGAAGAAGATAAAAAGGAACGAATGGAATTTTTAAGAAAGATTGGCTACAAAAGGTAGCGTTGCTACTTTTACCGCGAGGCGTTGTATCGATTTTGACTACTAAATGGGTGGCCCACAGCTTGTTGTGGGAAACAAAAAATAAACAAACAATGGAGTTTTGAGTAGGTCAGGAGGCCTGCCCTCCTGACTTTTTATTTCGTCAGGCGCACAGGGCACCTGACCTACTCGATATAAAACATTAAATAGCTGTCAGGATAGGAATCCTAACAGCGCAAAACAACGGAGAACAACAATGCGTTTTGAAATAGATCGTAACCCGACCGAAAAGATTATTATCGAAGATAGTGAATTCAAAGGCAAAGAACTCGTCTCACTCAGAATTCATTTCCTATCAAAAGAAGATGAATGGCTCCCGACTAAAAAAGGTGTCACCTTCCGCCGCGACCAACTCGAAGAAGTTATCGATGCTTTAACAAAAATCAACGCCGGGGTGGCGTAGCCACTCTTACCGCAAAACGGTCACATAGTGACTTTTTCTGCGAAGCATTGTATTAAGATCTCCTTAGTAATTATTAAGAATTATTCTTTGATTATTTTGGTCTGGTAGCTCACTATTTATGGTGGTGTATTATTCTACAATACTGATGTTGATTTGATGGGGACTGTCAGATCACATCCGCCTGGGTGGACAAGGTCTGATAGAACAAATATATTATTTAAAAGTGTTATCAATATTTATTAGGTAAAAGTAGCTATACTACTGCGTCAGGGAAAAGTAGCTTGGCTACCTAATACAACTTTTCTCTCTTCGACAAGAAAGCATACAATGCCTTATCAAAAGGCATGGCGGTATCAATGGGGTGGTAATCAATATTGGCTTGACGGCAGGCTAATGATATTTCATTACTAAAACCTTTTACAGCATCAGCATAATCTTTTTTGATCTGATAGGGCAGAGTCGTCAGCTCCTCCCCTGTCTCCATATCTTTGAAAACCGCTTCACGCGGGAACGCAAAATCCCGTTCTCTTGGATCAAGCACATGAAAAACAATCACTTCATGATTGTTATACCGAAAATGTTTTAATCCACTGATAATATTTTGGGCACTATCTAATAAATCAGAAATAATTATAACAAGACCGCGTCTCTTGATGCGTTCCGCCATTTCATGCAATGTATTTGATATATCCGTTTTATCCGATGGTGTCTGGGCGGCAAGTTCATTTAGCAATACATGGATATGGCCCGATTTGGAACGCGGGGGAATATAACGCCTGATTTTATCATCAAAGGTAACCAATCCAACCGCATCTCTTTGACGAAGCATCAAATATGATAAAGCTCCGCATAATAAACCACCATAATCAATCTTGCTTATTCTATCTTTTGATTGATAGGCCATAGATTTGGAACAGTCCAAAAGTAAATAACCTTTGAGGTTGGTCTCTTCTTCGTATTGCTTGATATAGTAGCGATCACTTTTGGCGTAAACTTTCCAGTCAATGTCACGAATGTTATCTCCTGGCATATACTGCCGATGTTCAGCGAATTCAACCGAAAATCCATGATAGGGAGATTTATGCAGTCCGGCAATGAATCCCTCCACGACCATACGGGCGCGCATCTCCATCCCTTTGAGTTTGGAGACAATATCCGGATTCAAATATTTTCTATGATCAGTATTCATGAAGCTATGGCAGCTATGCTACCTTTATTGTTTCTAATAGACGTTTAATGATTTCTTCCGTATCAACCCCGTCTGCTTCAGCGTTAAACGAAGTTACAATGCGATGTCTTAGAACCGGATAGGCCGCAAATTGAATATCTTCCGGTCCTGGGGTTGGGCGGCCATCAAGGATAGCTCTGGTCTTTGCAGCTAAAATCAGATACTGCGATGCTCTTGGTCCGGCTCCCCAGTTGACCCAGTTCTTTACAAAGTCAGGGGCATTAGGTTCATTCGGGCGAGTTGCGCGAACCAGTTCAACCGCATATTCTACTAAATGGTCAGAGACCGGAACTTTGCGGACCAAATTCTGAAAATTGACTATATCATCGGGAGATAAAATATTCTCCAGCTTATATTCCATAATAGTGGTAGTTGCTTTGACAATTTCCTGTTCTTCAATACCAGATGGATAATCGACAAAGACATTAAACATAAATCTATCCAACTGTGCTTCCGGTAAAGGATATGTCCCTTCCTGTTCAATCGGATTCTGGGTGGCTAATACAAAAAATGGTTCATCAAGCTTATATGTCTCCCCGGCAGTAGTGACTTCGTGTTCCTGCATAGCCTGAAGCAAAGCGGCTTGAGTTTTTGGGGGAGTACGGTTGATTTCATCAGCCAGAATAATATTGGCAAAAACCGGTCCTTTGACAAAGCGAAATTCTCTTTTGCCGGTTGTATGGTCTTCTTCAATAATTTCCGTTCCGGTAATATCTGAGGGCATAAGGTCGGGTGTGAATTGAATGCGATTGAATTTTAAATTCAATACATTAGCCAATGTTGAAATCAACAATGTTTTAGCTAATCCGGGAACACCAACCAGAAGGCAATGTCCGGAAGAAAGTAATGAAATCAATAATTGTTCAATTACTTTATCCTGGCCAATAATAACTTTTCCGATTTCACTTTTGATTTTACTATAGGCAGTGTTTAGGTTTTCAACCGCTTTTAGATCTGAATTCGCATCAGAAGGGACCACTTAAACCTCCGGTGAGAAGATATGTTTATAATTAATAACTATTTATCAGTCTTAGGATTATACCCGTAATAACGGGTTTATATCCTGATTTATATCTATTTCGGGATAATTATGATAAATGACTACAGTTTTATTTTCCAGATTTAATAATTTTTCAACACATTAATTATGGATGCAATATAATTAACCAAAATTCCTGTAACAATGGGGTAAAATCACCCTATTGGGTGATGCTTTACTACACTAATCAGAGTCTAACTCTTTTATTAACAAAAAGTTAGAAAGCGAATATTTTGTGGAAAACAATCTCTTTCAACAATCATCATCATATCCTATGTTGTTGCGTGGCAGCGCATTGCTTGGTTATCCACAGTTTTTAGCCTTTTTCCACAAATTCAAAAAAGTGTTGATTACTTTGTTTCCTTTTCATCGGCCAGTGTGAATTTCATTGATTCCTTCTTTTCAGCCTTTTGATCCTTCTCAGGAGGTAAAAAGCCGAGATCGGGAGTTTTATTTTTCATGTTGCAAGCGCCACAGAAAATAGCTCCCTGTTCGATTACTAAAGATTTTGTCTTTAGATCTCCATCCATTTCACAATTGGTCTGAAGTTCCACTTTTTCCGAATTGAGAATATTACCGTGCATTTTGCCGGCAATGATTGCCGTTTTGGAATCCAGCTCAGCGTCCACCACTCCGGTTGCTCCAATTGTAACACATTCTGAGCAGATCACTTTGCCGTTAACGGTACCGTCGATTCTTAAATCACTTTTCACATCAATGGTTCCAGTGATTATTGTGTCTTTGCCAATTATTGTACTCATTAGTCCATCCGACTCGTTAAAATTGTTTTTTTTCATCATTCTATTCCAACGGATTTATTGGGTTATTATTAATTCTTACTTCATAATGTAAATGGGGTGCGGTCGATTTGCCAGTGTTTCCCGACAGAGCAATTCTGCTTCCGGGAGAAACCGATTCACCTGTTTCAACCAGCAAGGTATCGTTGTGTCCATATAATGTTGAAATGCTGTCATTGTGTTTAATGATAACCATGTTACCATAAGTCGAATCAAAAAATGCAAAATCAACAATACCTTCGGCAGTCGCCAGTACCGGGGTTCCCACAGCGCACGCCAGGTCTATCCCCGGATGAAAATGATCAACATCTTCAATTTCAAAATCCTGGGTGACAAATCCCTGCAATGGGTAACCAGCCGGAACAGTAGCATCAGTTGTTGAGGGACGAGTCAGGATAGCTTTTGATGGTTTATCAAGCGATGCAAACAGAGTTGAGTCATTGGGGATTTCGGGGAACTCATAATCTATTCCGGCCATTTTTGTCAAACGTTCTACAACTTCGCGGGTCTGCATTAGGTTTTCTTCCAACAACTGCACTTTGTAATAATATTTTCTCAATTTTTCATTTTCACTTTTTAATTGATCAGTCATTGCGGCTCGCGCCAGCACCGATGTATAAAATGAAAAGAAAGCAATAATACCTACCAGTAAAATAACAAAACCGATAACAATTGACCTAAGAATCCATTGCCGCATTCTGAATTCGCGACGGGAACCTGATCCATCGGGGATAAGCATCAATGTTATATATTTGCCTTTGTTCATTTATTATCAACCAAGTTTTTGAAACATATCCAGCAGGCGGTTAAGGTCAGACTCGCCGTAGTATTCTATTTCAAGACGTCCCTTTTTTGGACCATGGACAATTTTGACCGATGTTCCAAATAATTGTTTAAGGTTCGACTCCACTTCCATAATAGCCGGAAGTTTCACCCTCTGCATTCTTCTACGTTTTGGTTTGCGGGATGTTTCCTGTTCAAGTGATCGCACTGAAAGAGATTCATCGTGGATACGTTTAACCATTAAAAGCATTTGTTCTTCAGTCTCAAGTGACAGCAGTGTGCGGGCATGACCTTCGCTTAGGTCGCCGGAACGAACCATCTTAATGATACTATCAGGAAGACCAAGCAAACGCATGGTGTTGGTAACAGCAGTACGGCTTTTACCTACACGTTCGGCAAGTTCATTTTGAGAAAGATTGCAGCGGTCAATAAGAGAACGATACGCTTCGGCTGTTTCAATCGGATTTAGATCTTCTCGCTGAATATTTTCTACAAGAGCCAACTCCAGCATCTTGTCTTCATCGATATCATCCATAATTACAACGGCAACTTCTTCAAGTCCCGCCAAACGCGCTGCCCGGAATCTTCTTTCACCGGCGATAATAGTAAAATCGGATCCATTATTCTTTACAATCAGGGGCTGCATCAGTCCATTTCTTTTTAAGGACTCGGCCAGCTCCTGAAGTTTGCTTTCGCTGAACTCGTGCCTTGGCTGCATCGGGTTTGGAGCGATGCGATCAAGGGTTACCATTTTGTATTTTTTATCATCTATGGCTGTGGCCGACTGGCTTGGTATCAAAGCATCCAGTCCTTTTCCCAGTACAACTTTTTTCATTGTCCCAGCACCTCTCTGGTTAGGGCCATATAATTATCTGCTCCGGTTGAGAGAATATCATATAGGATTATCGGTTTCCCGAATGACGGCGCCTCTGACAGGCGGACATTGCGGGAGATAACTGTTTCATAAACTTTGTCACTAAAATGTTCACACACCTGTGAACGAACTTCGCGCGAAAGATTAAGGCGGCTGTCATACATTGTCAACAGCACCCCTTCTATTTCCAAACTTGGATTAAGATTCTGTTTTACCAGTTCGATTGTTTTAATTAATTGACTCAGCCCCTCCAAAGCATAATATTCGCATTGGATCGGAATAATTATCGAATTAGCCGCAGTGAGAGTATTAATTGTCAGGAGACCCAAAGAAGGCGGGCAGTCGATAATGATATAATCGTAATCATGGGCCACTTTTTCCAGTGCTGCCTTGAGTTTGTGTTCTCTTGACATCATTGAAACTAATTCTACTTCAGCCCCAACAAGCGAAATCGAAGAAGGCATCAGGTGCAAATAGGACATACTTGTTTCAAGAACACCCTCTAAGAATGACTTATTGTTTATAAGGACATCATAGATAGAGACTTCTATTTCATTTTTGTCAAATCCAAGTCCACTGGTTGAGTTGGCCTGGGGGTCCATATCTATTAAACAGGTTTTATTTTCAGCAGCAGCCAAACAGGAAGCTAAGTTAACAGCAGTAGTTGTTTTACCTACACCACCCTTTTGATTCGCAATAGCTATAATTTTAGCCAAACAACACTCCTTATTGTTTGTGGCTCACATCTAATGTGAATTGTTAATAGGACTTATATAGTTTTAAAGTATGATATAATCAACTAAAATGTTGAATAGTTTTGAATTATCTTTTAAAAGTAACATAGGTAGCATTGCTACCCTTACCTGATGAATATGTAAATGATCTTTTTTGAAAGATAGAGTTATCCACATCCAACTCTGTTTTGGAATAATAAATAAATGTCCCATTGGGGCTTAAGAGAGATAATATTTCAGAGAGCATTGGTTTGGTAAGTTTGACCAGGCGGAGAGTTATTAAATCAAAAGATTCTTTTTCTGCTTTATAATTTTCAAATGAAACCGGGTGGATATCAACTTTTTTGTTAAGAGCCATAAGCATTCGCCTGAGAGCCCCTGCTTTTTTCTGAGTGCGTTCCACGAGAGTTGCCTGTGAAATATTTTGGGTAATAATTATAGGAATAGACGGAAACCCGCCACCAGAGCCAATATCCAGATAGGTGATATCATCACCAATACTAATAGTTGTTAACGGAAGCAGAGATTCTGCGGCTAATTGAAAAAGATTGCCTTCGGCAGTAGAACCGCCTTCGGCGGATAGACCACCTAAAGTGGTTTCACGTGAAACAAGGTTGATCTTTTTGTTTTCTCGTAGGAGGAGGTCAAAATATAAAGGCAATTTATTGTTCTTGTCGAATTGCGATACTATATCTTTGGGATTGTATGGTATTTCGGTCATTGTGCTCCCAGACTGCGGTTGTGTCGGCTTAGGAATATTGATAATACAGATATATCACCGGGGGTGACTCCTTCAATTCTACTGGCCTGTCCCAGGGATTGAGGTTTGAAATGGATAAATTTCTGTTTTGCTTCTGTTTTAAGGCCATTTATAGAGTTATAGTCAAAATCAAGTGGTATTTTGTCTGATTCCATCTTTTTGAATTTATCAATCTCACGCTGTTGTTTATCAATATATCCTGAATAACGGATTATAGTCGCTGCTCTCTCATAGGTCTCCTGATCAATCTCTTCGGAGCTTTGCTTTTTAATAAAATCGAAGGCTTCATTAATAGGGATATTAGGTTGTTTGATCAAATTCTCGAAACTAATTGATTCAACCCGTTTGAATCTCTCTGAGTATTGGCCCAGATCAGATATTTTGATCCGATTTTTCTTAAGATATTTAATTAGCTCTTCTGTTTCATTTTGCAGACCCTGAAAATCAACATATTCTGTGTCATTGATCAAGCTTAGCTTGTGGGCGTAGTTGATCAGGCGATCGCGGGCATTGTCTTCCCGAAGGGCCAGGCGATATTCTGCCCGGGAAGTAAACATCCGGTATGGTTCGGTGGTAGATCGGGTAGTAAGGTCATCGATCATCACTCCAAGATAAGATTCAGATCTATCGGGGATAAACGGAGGTTCATTTTCTATCAATAATACGGCGTTAACTCCAGCAATAAGTCCTTGTCCGGCAGCCTCTTCATACCCGGAAGTGCCGTTGATCTGACCAGCAAAGAAAAGACCTTTGACAAGTTTGGTCTCCAGAGATGGCTTAATCTGGTGAGCGGGACTATAGTCATATTCGATAGCATAACCAGGTTGAGTAATTTCTGCTTCTTCCAAACCAATAACCGTTCTGATCGCTTTTCGTTGTATATCCTCCGGTAGAGCGGTTGAGAAACCATTGGGGTAGATCTCACTGGTTCCGTTTCCTTCCGGTTCAAGGAATATCTGGTGGCGTTCTTTTTCAGCAAAACGGAAAAATTTATCCTCTATCGAAGGGCAGTATCTGGGACCGGTTGATTTGATCTGTCCGGAAAACATGGGCGAACTCTTAAAATTTTGTGAGATCAGTTCTTTAGTCTCTTTGCTGGTGTAGGTAAGATGGCAGCATGATTGTTCAAAGGATCTTTTTTCTGAACGATGCGAAAAGAAGGGGATGGGTTCTTCGCCGGGTTGAATCTCGCATTTTGTCCAATCAATAGTATTGCCGTCGAGGCGAGGTGGCGTTCCTGTTTTCAGGCGGCTGACTTCAAAACCATAAGAAAGAAGAGATTCGCTTAGTTTATAGGCACCCTTCTCCCCCATGCGACCGGCTTTGATTTTCTTTTCGCCAATGTGAATCAAACCGCCAAGAAACGTTCCGGTTGTGAGGATCACACAGTGGCAGGACACCTGGTGTCCATTATTTAATATTATTCCATTAATCTTATTATTTTTTGTAATTAGTTCTTCAGCAGTCGCCTCAATTACGGTGACATTGTCACAATTATTTACATAGTTAACTATATAATCATTATAAGCTTGACGATCTGCCTGGGCGCGAGTTGACCATACCGCCGGACCACGAGAAAGATTTAGTCTTCGGAATTGAATACCGGTCGCATCGATAGCCATCCCCATCACACCCCCAAGGGCATCAACCTCTTTTACAAGATGCGACTTTCCGATTCCACCAATAGCAGGGTTGCAGGACATCAAGGCCAGCTTGTTGGCATCCATCGTGACAATAGCAGCTCTCTTCCCCATTCGAGCTGAGGCAAGGGCACATTCTACCCCGGCATGTCCTCCGCCTACTACTACTATGTCAAAGTCTTTTTCAATCAGCTTCTAAAGTCCTTTATTATAAAATCCACAGGGTGGTTTCATGTGAAACACACGTAGTGTGCCCACCTAGTGGGTTTTGTTAGAAACAATATATAGTAAATACGATGTTATTTATCAATATTAATAAAAATTTTCATTATATGTTGAAGCTTTTCTTTTGTAGGATAGCATCCCTAAGCGATCCTGCCACAGGCATAGCCTGTTTCTTTATGGCAGCATCACCTACTGATACTATCCTACTGATACTGAACACAGATCTGCGTTCACTACTACTACTGGATTCCCAGTCAAGCTGAGAATGACAATTAAAATTATCATTAGAATTTTTAGGTGTAGCTACGCTACCAATAAAAGTGACTACGTCACTTGCCGACGCAGAAGGATGAAAAGATTTTGCCTAAAATATCCTCATTGTAAATTTTGCCGGTTATTTCATCTATTTCGTTTATAGCCTGGTTTAGTGTGAAAGCAATCAATTCCGGTGAATCTGAAGTTTTAAATTGTTTATTGGCAGTTTTCAATTGTTTTAATGAGGCTTTTAATTTTTGCTGATGTCTGGCTGAAGTGACCACCAACCCCGAACTCAAATCCGTGAAGCGTAGCTTCATTTCTGTTGAAATTAGTTTTTTCAGGCTAGTAAAACCCCTCTTAGTTTTGCATGAAACGGGCGTAATACGTTCTGTAGCAATATTATAACATTTTTTTGCACTGTTGATTTTCTCACAGATTTGTTTTGATGATATTGGTTCTTTTAGCAGATCAATTTTATTTGCCACTAATAACAGACTATCGTTTTTATGATCTGGTAGTTTTTCCATATCATCACTTATGAGGGATTTCCAGTTTTTCTTTGATATATCAAACATCCATAGGATCAGATCAACCTCTTTGAGAATCTTATTGGTCTTCTCCTGCCCTGCTTTTTCTATTTGTGTCCCTTTTTGGCGAAGTCCGGCGGTATCAATAATGTTGACTGCCACTCCCCCGATATCAATCCATTCCGAAAGAAAATCTCTGGTAGTTCCAGCAGTAGGTGTTACCAAGGCTCTTTGCTCTCGCAAAAGAAGATTAAAAAGAGATGATTTGCCCGCATTTGGTCGTCCGGCTATGGCTATCTTGTAACCTTCTTTAATAATTCTGCCACTATTGTAAGTTGACAATAAATTCTCAATTGATTTAGTGGTATCACTAAGTGATGTAGATAATCTGCTGAAGGTGGCAGGTTCAATTTCTTCTTCAGAAAAGTCAATACTTGCCTCTATTTCTGCTAAAATAGAAATAATATTGCTTCTGATAGATGAAATAAGCTCAGAGTATGCTCCCGTAAGATGTTCTGATGCCACCTTGTGGGAAACTTCCGTATTAGCAGAAATAATTCCTGCCACTGCCTCTGCCTGAGTTAAATCCATCTTTCCAGCCAGAAAAGCAAGCTTGGTAAATTCACCTGGTTCGGCTGATCGTGCTCCCGCTTGCAATAATTCTTCCTGTATTTGCCTGACAACCTGTCTTCCCCCGTGACAGAAGATCTCAATTTGTTCTTCGCCGGTATAGGATCTACCATGTGGCATATAAACCACCATAACTTCATCAAGCAGCAAGCCAGCTTTATTTGTAAATTTGCCCAATTGCAATAGAAAGGGCTTGAGTCCCTCTTTTACTTGTGATTTGAAGTGCTTTTTAATGATTTTTCTGCAATCAGGCCCAGCGAGTCGAATTGCCGCAATGCCACCCTCTCCGGGTGGCGTTATAATTGCAGCAATTGTATCTCTATTTGATTTAGTTGGCACCATCGGTGCTCCAAATATTAACTACAGCTTAAGCAGACTGGATTTCAGGATTCTTCATTTTGTTTCTCTTAAACAGGAACCAATCTAATAGTGACATTAGTGAGAAAACAGTCCAGTAGAGAATCAATCCTGATGGCAGACTGTAGAAAAGGAAACCCATAAATAATGGAAGTATATAAATAAATGCTTTTTGGTTCTGTTGTCCTGATGCCATAGTCAGTTTCGAAGATATAAACTGAGTACCAATCATCAGAACCACAAGAATTAGATATGGATCGGTAAAGCCTGATGCTCCCCGCGAGAGATCATCAATAAATCCGACAAAGGGAGCAGCACGGAGCAGGATTGTCGCCTGGAATACCCGGAACATGGCAATCATCAGTGGCATTTGCGGCAGCATTACCAGACAGCCGGACATGGGATTAACCCCTTCCGCTTTATACATTTTCATCGTCTCGCGCTGAAGGGCCTGTGGATCTTTTTTGTATCTCTTTTTAAGCTCTTCAGTTTTAGGGGCTAAATCTTTCATAGCCTGCATAGATTTGAACTGACGCATAGATAATGGAAGAGTGATTATTTTTACCAGTAAAGCAAAGAGAATTATTACCACCCCGTAATTAGGGATAACATTGTACATTTTAGGCAACAGCCAGATAATTGCAATTGCAAATGGCTTAAGAATCATTCCAAAGAATGGCATAGTTCCGATATCTAAAATATCCTGAAGATCAACATCGTAGCTGGCCATTAAAAGATAATCCATCGGGCCTACATAAACAGTAAAGCTGTCAGACACGACTGGTACATTGGCAAAGGGCATCGTTAATCCGGCGGTAACATGAATCTGTTCTATGCTTCCGTCGGGAGTGGAAATTTTTGTCTTCTCCCCTTCTGCAACCGCCGCGCTCGCTTCACGATCTCTGGGAATTAAAACAGCAGTAAAATATTTTGACCTCACCCCTGCCCATGATGTGTAGCCTTCCATTGATTGGCGCAGCCGGGTTCCTTCAAAATCATCCAATGCTTCGCGAGATCCGCCAAACATAGCCACTGCCTGCATCGATTGGTAGTCTTTGTCTATCTGAGGTTCAGTAGTTTCAAGGGGCGTGTTCCACATCATATTGTACTGGCTCTCAAAGCCGAGCTTATCACGATTTTCTATTTCAACGACCAAGTCAAAATGATATTGGTCAGGGTAGAAAGTATATCTCTTTCTTATGACTCCGTTATCTGGCGACGTGTAAGTATAGATCACGCTAAGCGTGTCGTTAGTAATTTCGTATTCGTTTCTTGTTAAATCTGATGAAAAAGGAATTGATGCGGTCGAGAATGTTCCTCCGGCAAATACCGGGCTGGGGGTTGCCCCTTGTGCATTAGGAATCATTTCGATCATCTCGCCATCACGATAATGATGATCTTTGAGTTTTAATGAAACAGGTCCGCCACCCTGGCTGCTCATGGCTACGATATACTTACTTGTATTAATGTAAGTTGTATCAACCGGAATGGAATCACTCAGAGTATCAGCCGCCAGAATGGGATGTTCTTTATTAGTCTTTTCAAAGGCTCCAAGTTCCTTTGAAATAATAGTATCTCTTAAATGAGATAAAGTATCCGTACTCCCTTGAACCTGTTCTGTTGTGACCGGCTCAGGTGGTGGCGGTTCATAAAGACCAAGAAATTCTAAAATCTGGTAATAAAAAATTACTATAATTACCAATAATATTACTAACGGCAGTGTTTTTTTATCGAGCATATTTATCCTATAATATTGAACTTATATCAATGTTTACTCTGAGACCTCATTTTTAACTGGAACCGGATCATAGCCTCCCTCGTGCCACGGGTGGCATCGGAGCACTCTTCTTGCTCCCATAGTGCTCCCGACCCATACTCCATGCTCCCTGATAGCATCTTCGGCATAATGCGAGCAGGTAGGGTAAAACCGGCAAGAATTGCCTATATGTGGCGACAGGGTTACCCTGTAGATTTTAATTAGAAATAATAGAAACAAGGCTGGGATAGAAGCCCTGTTGGAGTTATTCCGGGATTGACTTGAATATTCTGCAGATTTCTCCATTTACAGACTCGTAATCCGGAAATTTATTTGTGACAGCCGGAAACAAAACCATCTTAATTGATCGGGGGAGATATTGCTTGTTACAGCGGATAACTTCCCTGAAGAGGCGCTTAAGACGGTTTCTATATACAGCGTTTCCATGCTTTTTTGATACAATCACTACGTAGCCAAATGCTTCCGTAGGTTCCCATTTGAGTTTAAAGCCCTTTGCCGAGACAAATTTACCCTTATTAAGCAGTTTCCTGATATCCAGTCGCCGCTTAATACTTTCATTGCGGGGAAGCTTATTTCTTGCGGGCAACGCTGACTGTAAGTCTTTTTCTTCCTCTTGCACGACGTCGAGCCAATACTCTGCGGCCTCCCTTGGTGGACATACGCGCCCGGAAGCCATGGTCGTTCATTTTCTTGCGATTCGAAGGTTGAAATGTTCTTTTCATTTATCCAATATCCTATAAAAGTTTAGCCCGAAAATATAAGTAATTTCTTCAATACGTCAAGACAATTAATCAATAATTGAGATATATTCGGCTTTTTTTACTCATTTACTATTTTATACGAGAAAAATGGTTTAATATTCATTTTATTTTGCTATTTTATAATTATATGACCTACGATGATGAATACAACAAATCCAAAGATTATTTTGGGTCCAAGCCAGAAGTCATTCTTGAGGATAATATAAATATAATAGATCCGGCTAAGCCAGTTTTGGATATTGGGGCAGGGCAAGGGAGAAATTCATTTTTCTTAGCCCAAAATGGATTTAATGTTATTGCGATAGATCCATCAGAAGTAGCAGTAAATACTATTAATGAAGCAGCCAAAGAAAATAATCTTAGTATTACCGCAATCAAAGCTGACTTTGATCATTATGTGTCTACAACACTTCCGTATTCTGCAATTTGTGTTTTTGGCTTAATCCAACTTCTATCTCGGGAAGAGATTGATCATCTAATTGAAAAGATTGATTTATGGTTAGATAAAAATGGAATTTTATTTCTTACCGCTTTCAGTACAGATGATCCTTCTTTTGTTAATTATAAGAAAATCTGGAAGGAAGTTAGAAAAAACTCATTTGAAGGTGATGGTGTTGTTAGCAGGACCTTCCTGGATAAAAATGAAATACTCACTTTATTTAAAAGCTACAAGGTAGCTCACCATTGGGAGGGGATGGGGGAGAGGCACCGTCATGGGGATGGCAAACCGCACAGGCATGGCATGATACATGCAGTTTTACAAAAGTAAGCGGAACGTCCGCAGCGATTCAAAAGTATAGTAATAAAATACTAAATGTCCAAAAGTGGTTTAACTGTGTCGTGCAGAGCAGCTCTATAATGAAGACCTCCTATTGAAGAAGATCTCATTATATTTGAAAAAGATTCAAATTCTTCAATTTTAACCAGGCGAACTTCGCGAATCTCTTTATGGTCAGTGAATTGAAAATCTCCGCTTAGATACTTAGCCTGAAAAACATAAGACGACCAGGCAATCTCATTGCCAGCGATCTCATCCCCTTTTTTGTTAAACTTAACCGAAGTTTCCAAGAGGAACGTTTCAATCTCAATTTCACATCCGGTTTCTTCCAATGCTTCTCGTTTTGCTCCGGCAATAAAATCCTCGCCCAATTCTACTCCGCCTGAAGGCGCTCGAAATAGATCAGGGGGATAGAAATGTTTGGCGATTACAATAATCTGATCATCTTTTATAATATAAAGAGTGACATCATGTTTACGGCCATTTTTTTGAGAGCCGCGAATTATTTTTTCTTCCCTGTCAGAAATTTCAAATTGAAAAGATTCAAACTTGGGATTTCCATATTGATTTTTTAGAGATTTAATCGTCGAGTCGGTAATAAACATAGGAGGAAGGTATTGATAAAAGGGGATTTATGCAAATACTACAATTATTTTATCTTAGTAAGGGCGAAGCATTCTAATACAGTTTCATTTATAGTTTTAGGTACAATAATAGCGAATGCTTCGCCCCTACATTACAATTAATATAATACTTCACTACAACGCTTTGCGGTAAAACAGGCAGTGCCTGCGCCTCGCGGTAAGACACCCTAAGGGTGTGTTGACAAATTAGGGAGTGTTTTATATATTGGAAACCGTAGTTTTGTCGTGGTAAACTATTTTAAGCGGGTGCAATGCCCGGAGGTGAGATGATGACATCAGATAAAGGTTTATTATGTTGGAATTGTGGCAAACCAACCGGTATTATGGGGCGGGTAACTCGGATGGACAGTTGTGTGGAATGCATGACCGATCTTCGATGTTGTCATGGTTGCAAATATTTTGATCCTCGCAGTCATCTTTCATGTCGTGAGCACATTAGAACTCCTATTAGCAACAAAGAGAAAAACAATTTCTGTGACTTTTTCAAACCGCGCGATGCGATGAAACAACCCGGGGGAGTGGGCGAATCATCGGGCAGCAAAGAGGACATCAAAAAGAAGTTGAACGATTTGTTTAATGACTAGCCACCTTGTGGCTTTTACCGCGAAGCGCAGGCGAAGCCTGTTTCTCCGCGAGGCGTTGTAGTGAAATAAATCCTAAATAATATAGTTTTTAAAATATTAAATTTATTTTACAAATAGACTTGGATTTTGTGTAGCCTACTGCTTGCAGTGGGTTTACTATTCACAAAATTGGTAATATTTTATATATTAATTTGAACTGCAATCTCACGCAATAATCAACGGCGGAAGTTTAAACGAAAATAATTCAAATTAAATCCTTTAAGGGGCAGACGAGGACGTCTGCCGCCCACGAAATAATTTATTATTATGTTTAATTCGCTATGCGTCAGGGATAAGTGACTATGTCACTGGCGGGTCCGTAAAGCGGAACCGCCCTACAAAACTGACACATTGTGTCTTCTACCGCGAGGCGTGGCATCTAAATTATCTCTTAATAATTAATTATTAATATTCCTATGCGTCAGGTAAGGGTGGCTATGCCACCTTCGCGGTAAGAGTAGCTATGCTACCGTTGGAGGTCGGTTAACCAGGTGGAGAAGAATTCATAATGCTTTTCGGGATTGTAGTTTAATATTCCCACCACTTTTTCACGGGCCATACCACCAATAACAACTCCGTATTTGGGATGCAAAAACGAAACGCTGTAGCCTTTGTCAAAATCGATCAAAGGAGGAGTTTCCAAAATCGTGGTAGTTTTGGCGTAATCTTTAAAATTAATAAACTGTTCGCCATTCGGATCATGAGTCAGGAAAATTGTCACCGTATCCTTATTGACTATAAAATCGGTAGTGTATGCCTGATTAAAATCAGGAATATCAATATAGTTGTAAGCATAGTATTTTAAAGAAGTGTGAATTTTGTCTTTATAGGGGAAAAGAATATACCAGTTTGGAATAAGCGGCTTCTCGGAAATTCTGCTCACAATTTCATGTCCCAGCAATGAAACTGCAGTGACGGCATTACCGGTTGTATCTTCTGTAGAAAGAGTGATTACATATGGTCCCTGGGTAATATAGCGAGATGCTCCAATAGTAAAAGCTTCGGCTCCCATTTTAATTAATTCTGCATCGTTGGAGCGTAAAATTGAGTAATGGCCATAAGCATCTTCTGGTGATGCAAACTCGGCAACTTCAACAGTAATCGGAATCCCTTTAACATCATATTTTGTGGATGTTAATCCGATAAAATTATAATCCAGATAATGCCCCGCCGAGCCACCCATGTTTGTTTTTGAATCGGCTGCTTTTATTGTCACGCTCTCATCAAGACGATTGATGTTGTAAGTTTCAATTGTAGGAGGAAGAAGCGTATCGGCATGATACTCCAAATCAGCAAGGGTTTGCATATTAGGTTTTGTTTTGACAGTTGCTTCTTTTTTATCATTCTCATTAGAGCAGCTCACTAAAATCAAGAATAAAAATGATACAAAAATAAAAGTGGCTATGCCACTTAGTAGTAGAGAATTATGCTTGCTGTTATTAACCATAAAAACACCGTAATTAAAATTGGTTTGTCGCTGATAAAAACATGAGTGGGCGATCCGCCACGATCTTCGCGATAGATCAAATACAAATATCTGAAAACTCCATAGACAACAAATGGAATAGTTATATAAAGCTTAGTTGTTCCAAGTTTTGTCATGACTTCGGTGGAGAAACTATAGAGCATATAGATTACTATTATAGCGGCGGTGATAATTGCAATAAATTGATCAAGCAACTGCGGGGAATACATGCTGAGTGTTTTGCGATGGGTGTTGGCACCTTCTTCAAGAAGAACAAGTTCATGTCGTCGTTTTCCAAGACCAAGAAACATTGCCAACAAAAGTGTATTGATAAGCATCCAGGTCGAGGCCGGAACTTCAATTGCAAAGGCGCCGGCATAGGCGCGTATAACAAAACTAATTGCAATAGCCATTACATCGAGTATGACAATATCCTTCATCCACAAAGTATACAATGTATTTAATCCCAGAAAGACCAGTGCTGTATAGAAGAAATGAATATTTACAAACCATGCCCCAACAAGACCGCATCCTGCTAAAATTAAAATAATTACCACTGCCATACCGGTGCTGATTCTTCCTGAAGCAATCGGGCGAGTTTTTTTTAGGGGATGCTGACGATCCCGTTCTTTATCGATAAGATCATTGAAAGTGTAAACTGCTGAGGAGAGAAGGCAAAATAGAAGGATAGCAATAATTGATAATTCTATGCTTCTAACATTTGACAGTTCCCCGGCAAAGACTAATGCAAGAACAATAATTCCATTCTTGAGCCACTGGGTCGGGCGGATTAATTTTATCAGATCAAATAGCATGGGAAATTATACAAAATGATTGAATTGCTTACAAGTTTATTTCTTGAAGGGGAGAGCCTGTTCAATGCTGGGATAGAAGTTATTAAAAAACTCAATGGCTCTGTTGGTTGCCTGTTCTGCATCTCCATTTTCGATTTCCAGAGTCAGTCTGATAAAAGAAGCATCAGTTGGCTGAAGCATGAGGGAGTTTTTCATAAGATCCCATTTGATGCCAAACTCTTCCCGGATTGATCCGCTTCGGGTCTCAAACCAGTAGAACATCAGTTGCTGCGTATCTTGTGTTCGGACAAATACACGATTGACCTCTTTGGTAACGCCTCCGGGAAGGGGAAGCATGTATGGTTCGAGATAGTCTATTTTCCAACCGCCGCCGGGAAGGCAGTGTTTGGGAGAATGGATCTGGCTGCCATATTTTTGGGATTGGAAATAGGCAACAAAGAGCCAATAAATTTGGCCGTCAGGTCCAACATAGCGACGAAGAGTAGTAGTGTCGGCTTTTAGGACATCGTAACTGACATCGGAGAAACGTTGTTCATCGCCGAGATAATCTTCAGTATTGTAGGGGACAAGTCCAAAATCGGGAGGTTGATCAGGCATCTGTTCTTCAAAGCGGAGATAATTGCCGAATGCGCCGCCTACAAGAATAATTATTATTGTCAAAACAACTTTTGTTTTCATTTGAAAATCCTCTTAAGGATATAGCCCTCGATAAAGAGGGAAATAAAAGCAAAAACAAAAACAAGCATTCCCATAATAGAATGCATCGGTTCTTCGGTGACCTGATCAGTAACTGTGGCGACCATTACGGATGTTACTAAAACTCTAAAGACATTTGCTATTACGGCAATCGGAACTGTCGAAAGGAATAATATCAACTGAGCAATGAATTTCTTCTGGGTAGTGTATGCATAAATCGCCCCTAATGCTAAAAGCGAAATTAGTGATCGTATACCAGAGCAGGCTTCGGCAACTTCGAGAGTGTGTCCGGTAATGTGAATAATGTTCCCCTGCCGGATAGCACTCATCCCGAGAGTATTTAAAATTACAACTGTGATTTTGGTAGCCAGAGTTTGCATGGGGAAGGTCACCGCATAATACAAAACGTAGGGGACAGGGATCATAAATAGCAAAATGAAAAACGGGAACCAGATCTCTTTGATAATTTGTTTACCAAACATGTAATACGTCAGTCCAAACAAGCAGAGGACGAATGAAAAGCGGAGGGTGAAATATTCAGCAGCACCATTGGCGACAACAAATAAAATGATACCGAGTATCAATAAAATTAATCCGGTATTATCCTTTTTAAATAAAACAGTTTTCAACTGTTTGCGCTTTTGCCAGATGAGGAATGCCGAGACAATGGGGATAAGGAAGCCATGAGAATAGTTGGGATCATTGCTCCAGTCCTGCACCAGATCATACAAGGCTGGTAGATAGACCAATACCAGGGCTATATATGGAAGATACCCCAGCATATTGAAAGCAGTTTTCGTTGTTGTAGTCGCATTCTGTGTCATTAGAAAGAATTACGGGTATAAAATGAAATAAAGCAAATATAAACAGCCACCTTGTGGCTTTTTCCGCACACAGAGTGTGAATTACCGCGAAGCGTTGTATTGAAGTAAATTGCCAATTGAGAGTAACTCTCTGTTCCATGATCTGAAGGCCACTTTGTGGCTACTTCCCCAAAGCGCACACTATGTATGATTTTCTGCAAAGCGTTGTATTAAGTTCAATAACAATTTTGGGTAGCCAAGTAGGTCGACTCCTGTAGTTTTAACGCAGGTATCGTTTGAATATCTATTTTTCCCCCAAACATAAACCTTTCCCAAATGGTTTTTTTGAGTATAATAACCCAATGAGACAGAGACATCAAAAAGGACCCAGAAATCATTATCTGATTCTGGTCAATAAAAGTGCTACCGAATATGCCAGGAAATCTGTCAGCAGATTGATAGGTGCTATAAAAAGAAGCGGGGGATTGTTTACCGTAGAAGAGCCATCCACCCCCGAAGAATTGTTGATTGTCGGATATAGAGCCTGCGGATTAAAGAAAAGCCATCGTCCCCTGCCACATTATATGATGAGACGCGGTAAGGTTACTTCGCTGGTAGCAGCCGGTGGGGATGGAACCGTTAATCTTGTAGCGCAGATTGCCCTTAAAGCTGATCTTCCGATGGGAATTCTTCCGATGGGCAGGTTCAATAATATTGCCCGAAGTTTTGATCCTGATCTTGATCTTGGTAAATTTATCAAAAAAACCACTCGAAGAAATTACCAGCCGATTGATACAATGAAATTTGATAAGCACATTGTTATGGGATCGCTTGGGATCGGATTCACAGTTGAGATGTATGAACTATTGAAAGATAGAAAAGCTCCCCGGTTTGGTTTCCGGTGGGCATCACTCAGCCAGAAAGCTCTTGGTAATGTTGTGGCTCAGAAAATGACAATAAAAGTGGAATCATTTCGGTTTGATGTAAACCCGTCTATGCTTTCGGTTAATATGCTTCCTTATGTTTTTGGTTTGCCGATGACGCCAATATCCAGCACCGATGACAGCCTTGCTGAGATTATTTTTGATGTAGGGAATTCCAAAAAAGAGATCAGTTCTTTTGTTAAAGACATTCATAAAGGCCGTTATCTTTATGGCAGCAGTGTGCGTTTGTATCGAGGAGCCACGATTAATATGACACCGGTCAAAAACAGGCCGGTTTTGCTGGACGGTGATCTAATCAATGTCGAGAAAGATGAAATTGAGCTTTCAATCAATGAAAAGAAATTGAAGATTTTCTGCTAATAATATGAAGTCGGTATTATTTTTTATTATAACTTTTTTAATCTGTACAACATCTTATGCCGATGATACAGAGCCGATTGACACTATCACGATAGACACAATTCCACCTGCCTTATTAGATTCTACTATTTCAGACTCAAGCCACTTTGTGGCTGATAGTGCAGATACATTAATACCCACCCCTCCAAAAGATACGATAATATTTCTCCAGAGCAATACGATGGATCTCTATACCCCGGTTAATGACACTACCAATTATGAAAACAAGCTTTACCAAAATCCGACTAAAGCTTTGTTCAAATCGATGCTCATTCCCGGATGGGGACAGTATGGCAACAAGAAATATTATAAAGCGGTTATGTTTGTTGTTTTGGATATCTGGTTGATAAGCAATGCCGTCAAGTATGGGGGAGAAGCCAACGACTATTTCAAACTATATGAAAGTGAAACAACTACAGCAGGACGTAATGAGTATTACAGACAATATGAAAACAAAAAAGACAGCCGGAATAAATATACCTGGTTTGCAGTAATTGTTTCGTTCATCTCAATGTTTGATGCTTATGTAGATGCCCACCTATCAGGTTTTCCTGATAAAAATAGATTTAGTGATTTTGATGTAGATGTCCAATATGATCCCAGGAGTGGTATAAAAGCAGCAGTGTCGCTTCCGTTTAATCCTTAAGGATGAAGTCGCGCAGGTTTAATCCGTATCTTTCAGGTTCTATCAATCTGATAATAGTACGATGATAATTTTCTGGTTGAGAAAGATCGACCCATATCGGTTCTTCCAATAGACCTTTTATGTTGCCGATAATATTGACCATCGGACGATCCATCTCATCATTGTTAGCTAACACAAGAGCGATTTCATCAGTAGATAAAAGAACCAGGGTACCGGCAGGATAAATTCCAATAACGCTGTGGAATAGTTTCAAAAGGAACGGATCGAATTTATTGTTCATATGCAGGCGCATTTTTTTGAGTACTATTTCTGGAGAAATTTTCTTTTTAATATAAACTCTTCCGGAAGTAAGAGCGTCAAACACATCAGAAATAGTAATAATTCTTGAAAATAAGTTTAATGGTTGAGTATTGTTTATTCGGGGATAACCGGTAAAATCGATATTAATATGATGCTCAAATGCAGCACATGCTGCTCGGGCAGTATGAACATCAATTTTAAAATTACGAAGCAATGTTTTGGCTCCCATCAGAGGGTGTTGCTGCATTTGCTTCCAGTCATTAACGTCAAAAGCGTCAGGTTTACATATAAGGTCGTGTGATAATTTGATTTTGCCTATATCATGAAAGAGAGCCGAGAACCCAAGCTGGGACAACCTTGCTCGATCCATTCCCAGGCGCACTCCCTGAGTGAGAGAGTATATGCAGACATTGGTAGAATGGGCGCAAGTGTAATCATCAAAATCATTCAGTGCTGTTAATTCCAATAGAGAAGACAGATCATTTTCCATATGATCAACCAGCGAATGAACAACCCTTTTGGTTTGTGAAATATTCAGATTACGACCCTGGGCGCTTTTTACAATGATATCTTCTACAGTTGTTATTGCTCTGAAAAATAATCCTCGAGCAGTTTTACGAAGTTCCCGGCGTTGTTCTTCGGTGGTCAGTTCTTTATCATCTTCGATATCATCAGATAATAGAAGAACTATATTTCCATCGGTCATCTTTTCCAGATGTTTGGCAAACATCTCCGGGTCTGATATCAGTTCCTCGGGTGAGATTAAATAATTCAGAAATGTACTTATGTGTTCTTGATTGACATCAGTGGTAAATACCATTCCACCAATACTAAGCTTTTTCCATTCAGTCAAAACCTGTTCTGCTTGTAACAGTGAGGATCCGTCAAAGCGGACAAATTTTTTATTTATAAAGAAATGATTGGTTATAATTTTTATGCTTGCTTCGTAATCTTCTTCGCAAATTTCATTTATCAACTCCAGAAGTTGATTTAGAAGCCGTTCATAATGAGGGTTATTCTTTTCCAGAATTTTAGCATTTTTATATAAAGCAAAAAGGGTCTTGAGAAATTTTTCTTCCTTTTCACTTCCAATTAAATGATCACTATATGCAATGTTATTATTTGTCATTATTACCCCCGGATAAATTCTTATCACGAGCTATTAGTGCATCAATAGCTTGAATTCTAACATTTGCACGCCAATTTTTTGAAAGTTTTCTAAGCTCTTTCTCGGCATTATCACTACTATTAAATGATAGAGCGTAAAAAGCAGATTCACGAACGTATAATCCCTTTTGCTTGTTGAATATAATAAGAGGTTTGATAAGCCTCACAAGATATGGGACAGCATTTTCTCCACCAATTTCAGAATATGTTCTCAAATGGGTTTTATGGTCAATACTATTATTATTGAAAAACACTTGATTTTTTATGATAGAGGAAAACAATTCAAAAGTTTCTATGTTTGCCTGTTTCATAAGATGGTTAAGTGCTATTTGACTAATCTCATGGTCTTTATCAAGAGTGGATTCACATAATAATTCAGTTGCTATATGATTATTAACTCCTTCAAGTGAATTAACAATTTCAATACGGACCCTTTTTTCCTTGTGATTGATAGCTTCAAATAAATATCTTAATGATTTTTCATCCCCAATATGGGCCAGGATATTTACAGAATTTCTAACAACAAACCAGCGTTTGTCATAAATGCCACTTGAAATAATATCCGCTTTCCCTTTACCATTTTTTATGAGGAAGTCGCATATTGCTTCACGATGATGACGATGTTCAAGAACGCCCAATAAGTCGACTATCGCTGCAAATGACTGCCATCCAAAAATACTAAGATACTCTAAGATATCATCATTATTTACTTCTTCATTATTATTGAGTGATTCGCTCAAATCATTAAACCTGTCTCTGCTTCCGATTGTCATTCTTGATTCTTTTATGCGTTCAGCCCAGATAGGTTTTTTCTTTTGCAGTATTGCTTCATAATCGCCAAGGAAAGTTAACAGGACAGTTGCCAGATCAATCCGTCCCTCTCTAACACATTCGGAAATCATTTTTTCACTGATAGTAATTGACTCAAGAAATGGTTCCAGTTCCACTTCCTGAAGAATGACTTCCTTAACCAGATAGCAGTTGGATTCAAAGCTGTTGAACTGTTTATCATTTTTGAGAATATTTTTAATTTTAATTTTTTCTTCATCGGTCAAAAGCTTTTCACTACCGACAATCAATGTAGTTTTTGAGTTGGGTGTTGATGTTTTTTCGGAATCATTATAACCCATTGCTTCATTAGCTTCTTTTAATTTTAAGCGCTGAGATTCTTCGGGTGAAAAATCAAACTGATCCCAGCCGCCATCATCAAAAGTATATTCATCCGATTCAGGTATATTGGGTTTGAAAATCTCTTTGTATGTCTCAATGACAAGACTGCCAGTTGAATTATCATCGCTAAGCCCGACCTTTTCATAATCCTGAAATTCCAAAAGAGACTTATCCTCAAACGTAGAAAACTTGAATCCCTGCAAATCTAAATTCCAGAATAATTCTACCAGATCACATCCACGCTCAGCTTCATTTTCATATTTTTTTAAGGTTGATAAAATTTGCTGAATATCATCAGGAACAATTTTTTCATTGAAGATCATTTCTTTAATGCCGGCATCAAAGAAGATTCCTGCTAATCTGTCCTCTTTGGATTTATCCTGAAAAACAGTTTCATTGTCAACTTTAAGGAGTCCTTTTTCAGATTCAATTTTAATTGGCCCGTAAATACTTACCAATTCAACTAATCTACTTGAAAATGACTGCCTCAGTGATTGAGGGAGAGGGTTATCTTCAGGATATAGCGAGACGACCTTGATAACTTTCAGAAGATCCTTTAGAATAAGTTTTATGTCCGCAATTTTATCCGACATATCAGCCCAGGTTATAAAAAATTTACGATTAAATTCTTATCATATATTATCGGTAGATTAGGTTTTTTTTTAATATAGATGTAGGGACAGGCTTGTGAGCCTGTCCGGGATAAGGATACTCCCCAGAGGGTTGTCCCTGCAATTACAAAACGGCGATTTTTTTGCGGTTCTTTTTGACCCCTTTGGTAGCATTTCTGGAATCAAAAACTACTTTGGAATTATTAACAATCCACTGGTATTTATAATCAGAATGGTGGGTTAATATTACTGTTAAATCAGCATTTTTTAGCAATTTCTCAGTAAGTTTTGTAGATTTTTTTATACCACCCTGCCATCTGATTTGAGGGACAAAAGGATCATTATATATTACTCTGGCGCCCTTATCTTCAAGCAGTTTCATTACATCAAGAGCAGGAGATTCGCGGACATCCTGAATATCGGGCTTATAAGCAACTCCCAGGACCAGAACTTTCGATTTATTCAGAGCTTTGGCAAAACGGTCATTGAGCGTATTGGATATTCTCTCCACAACCCATTCCGGCATACTGGAGTTAATATCTCCGGCAAGTTCGATAAAACGGGCATAATAATTAAGCGATTTGAGTTTCCATGAGAGATAGTGGGGATCAATCGGGATACAATGGCCGCCCAATCCAGGGCCGGGATAGAATGGCATAAATCCGAATGGCTTGGTAGCGGCAGCATCGATGATCTCCCAGACATCCAACCCAAGACGGTCGCACATCAAGGCAACTTCATTGACCAATCCAATATTAACCGAACGGAATGTATTTTCCAGAAGTTTAACCATCTCGGCTGCCTGAGTTGATGAGACAGCATGAATATTGGGCATTATCTGTTCATAGAAAATCTTAGCTGCTTTGGTACAGTTGGGAGTAGTTCCGCCTACTACGCGAGGAGTATTTTTGGTAGTGTAATTAACATTGCCCGGATCAACTCTTTCCGGAGAGAAAGCCAGGAAAAAATCCTTACCCGCCTTACGACCATTCTCTGATAGCAGCGGCAGGATAAGATCCTCGGTAGTACCCGGATAAGTAGTGGATTCCAGAACCACCATAGCCCCTTTTTTAAGATTAGCTTTGACATGATTGACTGCGGATAAAATATAACTGACATCGGGATCTTTGGTTTTGGAGAGAGGAGTAGGAACACAAATTGAAATAGTATCCATTTTGGAAATAAGTTTGAAATTATCAGTCGCTCTGAATTTTCCGCTTTTGACAGTATCAGCTACAACTTTGTCAGGGATATCATCAATATCAGATTTGCCTTTATTCAGAAGGCTTATTTTTGGTTTGGCAATATCAAAACCGGTAACAGTAAAGCCAGCATGAGCCAATTCCATAGACAACGGCAGCCCCACATAACCGAGACCAACCACGCCAACATTGGCAGTTTTGTTTTGAATTTTATCAATCAGCTTTTTATAAGCAACGTTACCTTTTATTTTCTTTCCTGTCATTCTAACTCCCATCAACTCAAATTTATTGAGTAGATATTTTGTCTAACCAATATTTATAAGTGTCACTTAGTGACTCTTTTAGCTTGTATCGGGTTTTATATCCGAGTTCTTGAACAGCCCGTTTGTTACTTCCCCTCAGAATAGGAATATCATTTTTCCTGAAACGAGATTTATCAATTTTTACATTTATTTTCTTTGAACTAAAACTAATCAATGTTTTTAAAACCGAACTTATAGCTACTGCTTTACCGGAACATAACTGGTAAGTTCTGCCCGGTTCGCCTTTTTCTGCCATTAACCGGTAACCTCTGACAATGTCTCGTACATCGGAAAGATCCCTTTTGGTAGAAAGATCCCCCACCGACATAGTCGGCTTTTTTAAACCGAGTTCGATTTTAGCAACCTGGTGAGCAAAATCAGGAACTACAAAATTCTCCGCCTGTTTTGGACCGCAGTGATTAAATGAGCGGGAGATAACAATTGGAAGATTGTATTGTCTAAAATAATAGTGGCAATGCCACTCGGTGGTTGCTTTGGAGATGCCATAGGGGGAAATTGGGTTTAAAGGATAATCCTCAGTTACAGTAATTCCTTTTGGTTTGATTATTCCGTAGCAATCCGAAGAACTGACATAAACCACCTTTGGTGGTTTTTTTTGATTCATTGCTGCTTGTAATATATTTAGAGTACCCTCAACATTAACTCTATAAGTCATTCTCTCCATCGAAAATGATTTACCTACTGAAGCCATCGCAGCAAGATGAAAAATATAGTCAGGTCTTATTTTAGAGACAATTTTGTTGCATTTGTCGGGCTTGAGAATATCTAATTTAACAAGAGTTAGACTATTTTTGATCTCTTCAATATTCTGAGTGGATTCCCTGGGGTATAATGCCCCAGCGACCTTGTAATCATTATCTAATAATTCCTGAGCCAGATAAGAACCGGCAAAACCGGCAATACCAGTGATAAAAGCAGTCTTTTTTTTCATTCTTATTCTTTTGGAGCGTGTATCTCCAGATCAGTCTCAACCATCATTTTAACCAATTTTTCAAATGAGACCGAAGGCTCCCATTTTAATATTTTTTTAGCCTTGGAAGGATCTCCTAACAGCAGGTCAACTTCAGCCGGACGAACAAATCGAGGGTCGATAGTGACATAATCTTTGAAATCCAGATCGACATGTTCAAAAGCCAACCGTACAAAATCTTCAACAGAATGAGTTCGTCCGGTTGCAATAACAAAATCCTCCGGTTTGTCCTGTTGAAGCATGAGCCACATCGCCTTGACATAGTCACCGGCAAATCCCCAATCGCGTTTGGCATCAAGATTTCCCAGCGCAAGCTTGTCAGCTTTACCATGCTTGATACGAGCAACACCATCGGTGATTTTGCGGGTTACAAATTCCAAACCACGGCGAGGTGATTCATGATTAAAAAGAATTCCTGATGAAGCATGAAGGCCATAACTTTCCCGATAATTTACTGTGATCCAATGACCGTAGACTTTGGTGACTCCATAAGGTGAGCGGGGATAGAAAGTTGTTTTTTCATTCTGAGGAACTTCCTGCACCTTGCCGAACATTTCAGATGATGAAGCCTGATAGAATTTTATTTTTTTGTCAACCTGACGGATTGCTTCCAAAACTTTGGTTACTCCCAAAGCATTAAACTCACCTGTTAGTACCGGCTGGTTCCAACTGGTCGGGACAAATGACTGGGCAGCCAGATTAAATATTTCATCGGGGCGGTGTTCTTCGATAATTCTATAGATGGAGAACTGATCAAGCAGATCTGCCTGGGCAAATTCTATCTTATCTTTGATATGGTTGATTCTTTCAAATGATTCGGTTGAAGCCCGCCTGACCATACCGATTACTTTGTAACCTTTTTCCAATAATAATTCGGCAAGATAAGAACCATCCTGTCCGGTAATACCTGTAATGAGAGCTTTCATTTATAAGACATCCTTCTGGTTTTTAGTAAGGCGATAACTTTGTTATTCACATATATGAGCCTTAGGCTCTGAATATAATCCTGCATTCGGCAGGGGTCAAATATAATCATGAAGTTATTGGCTCCATATCTTTTAGTCGGTCATATATTGGTCTTTATACAACCAAAATCGAGTGGATATTAAAATTTATTTGAATTAAAGCTCTGATTGGGTATAATAGAGCAAATCTGGAGGAAATATGAAAATAATAATTACTATAGTATTATCTTTGATATTAATATCAACTGTCTGGCCAATTGAAGTAGAAAAAAAAGGATCTGATGTGACAAATACAGAAATAAGTGCTGATTCACTGCTAAATGAAGGGGATGTAATATTTAAATCCCGCGAATATGATAAAGCACTCGCAAAATATTCAGAGGCATTAAAGGCTTCACAAAGTGAGTTTAATAATTCTGTTGAAGTCGAGGCTCTTTCACAGATTGCCCGGATGAATCTTATTACCGGCAATAAAGAAGAAGGCCGCAAATGGATCACCGAAGCAGGCGAAAAAGCCAGAGAATCTGATCCTATGGGATGGTCGCGCTATCTGGGAGTAAAGGGTCGTTTTGAATGGCAGGACAATGATCTTAAAACTTCTTATATAACCTTTGACCAGATGTACACCTTTTGCCATGTCAATGCTCTTTGGGGAAGAGCGGTTGATGCGGCGCATATGATAGCTATTGTTGCGGAAACTCCCGAAGAGCAGATCGAATGGGGACGCAAAGGGATCGAAGCCGCCGAAGCGAGCGAGAATGAAAGCTGGCTGGGACCTTTGTGGAACAATCTTGCAGGGACCTACTGGGAAAATAAACAATACGACACCGCTCTGGAATGTTATCTGAAAGCTCGTGAATATCACTGGCGTTTTTCTGGTGAGATTGCCAAGCTGTTTGCTGATTATCATGTAGGGATGACTCATCGCTTTTTGGGTAATTACAAAGAAGCACGTCAGTGGCTACGTCCGGTATTAGCCTGGGCAGAACGTTTGGAAAATCACGGTGCAATCGGGCAGGCCTGCGAAGATCTCGGCGAAGCCGACATAGCCGAGAATTTAAGTCAATCCGGCCTTGAATTTTTGAAGCGAGCACGGGATGAATATAAACTCGAAGGTTACGACAAATCCTGGCCGGATATCTGGGATGGGATTAATAAGCGAATTGGTGAGTTGGAGTGATGCGATCACAACGTTTCCTGACGTAAGACAGGGATGTTATCAGTTAGTTATGATGGGTTTTATTTAATCGGATATTAAATCACACAAGGTGTGTGTAGGGGTAGACGAGGGCGTCTGCCGCCCACAGGAAACACCTCAAGCGGTGTGCAACCCAGTTGTAATTTGTAAGGGTGAAGCATTCATTAATACCCGATAATAAATTTTTATGTCAATCTAACAGAATGCTTCGCCCCTACTTAAATCGAAATGCCCATTAAACATTTGACTATTTTCTATAAAACCATACCTTCCGATCATGAACGAAAATCATAACAATCACACCAAAACCGAAAAGCTTCTTCTGGAAGCAGCACGGACATTTAATGATACTCTCGACTACGAAGAGCTGATCAAGCGGATATTACAATTGGTAATGACTGCCGTTGATGCTGAAGCTGCCCTTGTGTTCAGAATCGATCACGACCGCACCAATATGAAGATTCGGTTTCTGAAAACTGGAAATAATGGTGTAAAGAAATTCCGCTGGGAATTAGGCAGCGGGGTTGTCGGCTGGGTTACAAAATACAAAGAACCGGTCATAGTTAATGATACCGAAAATGATCCCCGGATTGATAATGAAATCGAAGTTCAGAGTGGAGTTAAAATAAAATCCCTGATCTCTGTCCCCCTTATTGGCAAAGGGAAAATGCTCGGCGTTATCGAGGCTTTCAATAAATCAGAAGGGGAATTTGATTCTATCGATCAGGATGTGCTTGTTGGTCTGGCCAATCAGATTGCCGTAGCAATTGATAATGCTCATTTATATAGGGAAATGAAACGAGAAGCATTAGCCAAACATCTTTTATTTGAAATTGGTAATAAGTTGTCTACTACTCTGAAGCTTGATGAAGTTTTAGCGGAAATATTGAACCTGCTTAATAAGGCTGTAAAGTTTGAGGCGGGCGGAATATTTTTGGTTAATCCTGAAAAAGGTGAGATTGATTCAATCTTTACCGAGGGATATAGTCCTGAAAAAGAATCTCAAATAGCTATAAAAATTGGTCAGGGATTAATCGGCTATGTTGTTAAAACAGGCGAGCCGGTAATTGTCCCCAATGTAAACGAAGATGATCGTTATGTCTCAGCCCGTTCTGATACTAATAGTGAAATCGTTGTCCCTATGATTTTGGGTGAGAACAGCATAGATAAAAAAGTAATCGGGGTTTTAAATCTGGAGTCGGATGAGCAATATGGTTTTGACCGCCGTCATTTATCATTAGTAGAAGCCTTTGCTTCGCAAGCGGCAGTGAGTATAGAACGCGCCAGACTTCACGAGGAAATCCTCAGTGGGAAAAAAATTGAAGAGCAGCTTAATGTTGCCAGAGAGATCCAGCGTACTTTTCTGCCGCGTGAGGACATCAAGCTCCCTGGCTATGATATTTCCGGTATCAATATTCCCTCCGGACAAGTCGGTGGCGACTATTATGATTATATAAAAATTATCAGCAGCCAAACCGGTATTATTATTGGTGATGTCTCCGGCAAAGGGGTTCCGGCGTCTCTTATTATGGCATCGTTTCGGGCATCTCTGATAGCTGAGATAAGGAACAACTATTCAATCAGAACTATCGCCCGAAAAGTAAACAGCCTTCTTTATGAATCAATTAAACCGGGCAATTTTGTTACAGCTGTCTATTGTGTTCTTGATTCACAAAATCATATTCTTACGTTTTGTAATTGCGGTCATGATCTTCCCATTCTGTTGAGAGAGAATGGGGAAGTGGAATTTCTTAGAGAAGGGGGACCGATTCTTGGAGTGACTGATGATATTGAATACGAAGAACGTCCGGTTTTTCTTAATCCGGGTGAAATTATTGTTTTTTATACTGATGGCGTAACGGAAGTATTTGATAGAAATGGTGAACAATTTGGAATCGACCGGCTGATTAAGTGTATAAAAGATAACCGTGATGAACCGGCGCAAAAAATACAAAATATTATTCATAGAGCGGTCAATGAATTTGCATCACCGGAACATGTCTTTGATGATTTTACTATGATTATTCTGAAGAGGATGACCTGAAGATTTTTCTTTTAAGCTTATGATCTATCTATTATCTTATAAAAGAATACAATTATAATAATATGCAGGAGAAGTATTTATGAAATGGCTTATTACAATTCTTGTGATTTTATCAATGACATTAATTTGGGGCTGTGGTGGTGATGATGATGATGGTGGAGGAACTGATCCTGTTGTTGGTCCGCCAAGGATTCAGGTAACAACAAGTACAGCTGGCTATGTTCTTAATGACCCTCAAGCATCCGACTGGGGCTTGGTTGATTCGGCAACAATAGAAGTATCAATGGGGAACCCCCCGGCTAAGATTAATCCATCGTTGGCAGCAGTTGTAACCAATGCAGTCAAAGTAAAAGCTGCCACCAGAGATGACTCACTATTTATCTTGCTCGAATGGGTTGATAACAGCTATGATGTCTGGCCCAATAATTGGAACATCACCCAGATTACCCCTGGTTTGGCATATGATAGCGCTCTTTTTGATCGTGAAGATCAGTTGTATGTAATGTTTAATGGTGGTAGTTCATTTGGCTGGGATGTCTGGAACTGGAGAGTTATAACTACTGGTGCTGGAAGTATGGCCGAGGGAATGCTTTGGAATTCATCAACTTTAACAACCGATGCTGATGGTAATGTTTCTGGCCTTAAGGTTGCCTTAAGAAATAAAAAAGCAGGCTTTAATCAACCGGAATTTGTACACGAAGATACCAGTGAGCATATCGATCCGGTGCTTTTTCTTACTGATGCGATAAGCACCAATTATGATATTGAACGAGAATTTGATACTGTAAAATGGTATCAAACTACCGGATGGCAGGTTGATCAAAAGATACAGGGATGGCTGATTGATAATTCAGTGTCCGGACGCAGCGAAGCCGATCGTGGCAGCCGATGGGATATTGGAGCATATTCTGCTTATCAAAGTGGAGTATATTCAGTTGTACTGGCTGGTAAACTTAATACCGGCTATGAAGATGATCTGAATCTGTCTACACTTGATTCGGTAAAGGTCCAATTAGGCGTATTAAATGATCAGGATAAATTTCATGCAGGAACCAGTGATCGCGGATTCTCAGAGGATTTTTGGTTGATTTTTTAGGCCGCTGAGTGATCACTTTGTGGCAATTATTGGAATTGTATTTATTAAACAATTCAAACTAAATATATGTCGCTACGTTTCATAAGGTTATGGCGTAGCGATTTTTTTTATATTTAAACGTTCTTCAAAAAGGGGTTGCATGCTAACTGCAAACTGTTATTTTGTTTACAGATAGAGAAAGAAAAAAATTATGTGCAGCATTGCCTGAGTTATAGTCTGTAATAATATAAAAAGCATAAATTTGCTCTCAGGGCGACTGACTGAATTTGAATAGGATTACTGATACTATCAGGACGTTTTTGATATTCGGTTTATAGTAATAGATCAGTGGATATAGAAAATACAGGGTCCGTTTTCAGATAAAATTTCTGATCAGTCATTAATAATATATAAGCTGTGCAGGTAGGATTAGTTACAGGAGAACAGTAAAATTATTATGTCATCAAAAACACAATCAATTCTTATTCCAATTATGTTGGCTGGTGCGATTCTTGGGGGAATAGCAGGTTATTTTATCCCTGAGTTTATGTTATCAGTTAGTGTCATTGGCCAGCTTTTTTTGAATCTTCTAAAAATAATTACCCTTCCATTGATAATCTCGGTAATTATCGTTGGGATCGCATCCCTGGGGGATACTCGTAAAATTGGTAGAACTACAATAGCATCTGTATTGTATTTTTTAAGTACATCGGCAGTTGCTGTAATTATAGGGATTATTTTAGTCAGCCTTATCGAACCCGGTTTGTACTCGTCTGCATCAGAAACTATTGGACGTACCGGTGTACCCGATATTGTCTCCTATGCTAAATCATTTAAATTTGCAGATATATTTGGCGCTTTTATTCCATCGAATATCATAAACTCAACCACTGGCGGTCAGTATCTTGGCATAGTTGTCCTTTCATTAATCTTTGGTACAGTAGCGGCAACAATGGGCAAAAAAGCAAAAGTTGTTCTGGATTTTTTCAATGTCATTTCCGAAGTAAGTCTTAAAGCTGTTTATGGAATTTTGTTTATTGCTCCGGTTGGTCTGTTTTTCCTGGTTGGATCGGCTGTTGCAGAAAATCCGAATTTCAATTTTGGAATCAAAATCAGCTTTCTGATGGTAACTTTATTAGCAGGGATCATTATTCACGGTCTTATTATCCTGCCGGTAATTCTCAAAATTTTCGGAAGAAAATCACCTCATTCTTTTGCTGGAAATATGTCCTCAGCTTTAGCAACCGCATTGGGTACGTCATCATCAATTGCAACAATGCCGGTTACCTATTCCTGTGTGGTAGAGAAAAATAAAATAGACAACCGGGCAAGTTCATTGGTGATTCCATTGGGATCGTATGTTAATTTAAACGGTACAGCAATGTTTATGGCGATCATGACTATTTTTGCCTGCCAGATGTATGGCGTATCACTCTCCATATTAAATATTATGTTAATTGGCTTGATGTCTATAATATTATCATTCTGTTCAGCCGGTGTTCCGGGGTCATCAATTTTTATGATGGCAATTCTATTCAGTATAATGAATCTCCCAAATGAAGCCTATGCAGCCCTTGGACTATTGGCGGCAGTAGACTGGCTGTTTGATCGCGGACGGACGGTTCTTAATGTTTGGGGAAATGCTGTCGGCGCGGCAGTTATTGGCGAGAGGTTTGATTTCAAAACGGTGAGTAAAATTAAATCTTCAACACCACCCAAAAAATATGAACGCACCTATGGTAGAAAAACGAGTTATAGTAGAGAGAAATCAGACAAGCAGGATCGACCCAAATATGCTAAAAAAACAAGAGAGACAAAAGCAACAAGGACAGCAAAAGATACAAGAGATATTAAAGAGAGAAAAAAACCAATAGCGAAAAAGAATGAAAAAGTAAACGCTACAAAAACCAAACCAAAACCAGTAAAGAAGAAAAAAGAAATTATTGAATCTAAAAAACAGACTAAGCCTCTTGTTGATAGAAAAAAAGTTGAGGTTAAGCCTGTCAGAAAACAGACATCAACATTGAAACCTCCTGCAATTCCACCGGCAAAAAAAAGAGATGCTTCTACAACTGAAAATGTTACTGAAAAAAAATCCAGATCAAAGCGGACAACATCTGATCAGAATGAAATTGAATTCATCAATAATCCCAGCAATGAAACAATTGAGCGGGAACGTGCAAAAATTGCAGCTCAGTTGGCCTCGATGAAAGTCCAGGAGCACTCTGGTAGCAATATTGAAGATAAGCCTGAACCAATTACGAAATCGAAAGAAATGGAAACAGATAACCATGAGTTATCAGTACCGACAATTGATTTTTATTCTGATGATGATCAGGTTGAAAAAGAAAAGCCAGCTAAAGAAAAAGAATCGTTCTTTAGCAATAATAATATTTTAGACAAAGTTGAGAGCCTTACTATTCCCGATTCATTAGGGGAAAGCATAATTGAAGATGAACCCGATCTTGAGCCGGAAGCTGAAATTGAGAAAGAAAAAGAGACGGAAGCAGAAACGCAGCTTGTAATTGAACCAGATATAAAAATATCCAAACCAGAGAAAGTAGTAGAAAAGATTGAGCCTAAAATAGTAGTACCTGAGATTAAACCTGTAATAAAAGCAAAACCAGAGCAACCTTCACAGGTTTCAGCAGAAGAATCTGAACTAGAATTAGAAAAAGCTCCGGAACCGGAAGCTAAAAAAGAACCTGAAAAGGCAATTGAAGAGACACCAGAACCACAGTTTGGGCGTACCAAGACCCGTAGAGGAGGGGCGAAAAAACCCGACTCAGATGGTGATGATAAAAGCAATGACGCTCCTGTTCCTACTACTTCATCTGTAACAGTAGTTGAAGACGAAGAAAATATTTCCTTTGGGCGCACAAAGAGGAAAAAGACACCAAAGTAACAAACACGCTTCGTATGATATTCCGCAAAGCGTTGCACCAATTTGTTTAGTGGGCGGCAGACGTCCTCGTCTGCCACTTATAGAATAGGCAATGTCTACCAGCTGCCAAATAGAAAAAGAAAACACACATTGTGTGTGGCGGGATCACAGGGATCCCACTCTACTGATTTAAGATATTTCATTGAATATCTTCTAAACTTCGATAGTATATAATTCGTATAAACAATGTAATATGTTGACGCGATACTCTTAATTGAGTTAGATTAATATTGTTAATTAGTGGGCGGCAGACGTCCTCGTCTGCCCCTTATAGAATAGGTAATGTCTACCAGCAGACGAAGGCGTCTGCCAGGCACAAAGTGTTGACGGGACAGATTGAAAAAGGAAGATTAGTAAAAAGAGGATATGATTAGTATATGAATACGATTAAAGTTACATTTTTGATGCTCGCCCTAATGATGCTGTTTGGTTATCTCGGTTTCTATTTTGGCGGGCCAAACGGAATGATTATCGCTTTTCTAATAGCGGTCGGGATGAACTTTTTCAGCTACTGGTTCTCTGATAAAATAGTCCTCAAAATGTACAAAGGCCGCGAGATTACCGAAACGGATCACCCTCGTTATTATCGCATAGTACAAAATATTTCCAATGTGGCGATGGTTCCTATGCCGAAAGCTTACATTGTACCCTCCAAAGCTCCGAATGCTTTTGCAACCGGACGGAATGCCGAGCATGCTGCTGTTGCAGTAACAGAAGGACTTCTGGAAATGCTTGATGACGGTGAATTGGAAGGGGTTATCAGCCACGAATTTGCCCATATTATCAACAAGGATATGCTGATTGGTACAATTGCGGCTACATTTGCGGGTGCGATAAGTATAATAGCTACTATTGCTCGTTTTGGAATGATATTTTCTGGTGGTTCTGGTGATAACAGGCGCGGCGGAGGATTGGGAGTTTTAATAGCGGTTATAGTTGCTCCGATTGCTGCAATGGTTATCAGATCTGCAATTTCTCGCAAACGGGAATACAAAGCAGATGAAGTTGGTGCGCGTTTTACCGGTAAATATAAAGAGCTTGCCTCGGCTCTAAGCAAACTCAATAGTGCGCCGGTTAGAATGAATCTCGATAAAAAACCGGCAACGGCTCATATGATGATAGTAAATCCGCTTTCAGGAAAAGGGCTTGCATCAATGTTTTCCACTCATCCTCCTGCTGAAAAAAGAATTGAACGACTACATGAATTAGCCGAACAGCACTATTATCAATAGCTTGTATTTCTGATGCATTATTTGCCTGAAAATAATTGAATAATATTTGTGGCAATTTTTACAATTATTGTTATAATATTTTTATAAGAGAATGGATAATTCAAATTACAACGAACAGTCGGACGACCCTTTACCTATATTAAAGGGTATTAATTAAAATGGATGCCAAGCTTATTCTACAGCTTCTGGCTATCTTTGTCCTGATTCTCGCCAATGGCTTTTTCTCTATGTCAGAGTTTTCTATAATAGCCTCACGTAAAACCAAACTTCAGCAATTAATAGAAGAAAAAAAGAGAGGCGCCAGAAGAGCCGAAAAACTTCGCAGCAAACCTGATAAGTTTTTAGCCACAATCCAGGTTGGCATTACCATGGTTGGAACAATTGCCGGAGTATTTGGCGGTGTGACATTAGTTGCCCCATTAACAGATCTGTTAAATATGATTCCTGTCGATTATATTTCTGCTGCTTCTGGTCCTTTGGCGGTTGTAATCGTTGCGATTTTAATAACAGTCATTACCGTTGTCATAGGAGAATTAGTTCCAAAATATATTGCTCTGTCACATCCTGAGAAGTATGCTCGTCATGTTGCTCCACCAATAAACCTATTTACCAAATTGACCGGTTTTATTTCCTATACTCTGAGTGGCGCTGCAAATTTAATAGTTAAAATGCTCGGGGTCAGATCTTCCAAAGCTTCACAGACAATTACCGAAGATGAAATCAACTTGATGATTTTCGAAGGGAAAGAAAAAGGAGTTTTTGATGACACCGAAGAGCAGTTGATAAAATCGGTTTTTGATTTTGCCGACTCCACTGTTAGAAGGGCGATGACTCCCCGGATGGATGTAGTTGCCATATCATCTGAATCCTCCCCTCAGGAAATTATCAAAGCGGTAATAGAAAATGGACATAGCAAATATCCGGTTTTTGAGAAAAATGTTGATAATATAGTTGGTGTGCTTTATACCAGAGATCTTGTTCATCAGAGATTAAATCCAAAATTGATCATCATGAAAGATTTAATTCGTAAGCCTGTTTTTGTTCCGGAGACTTTTCCGCTGTCAAAACTTTTAAGGGATTTCCAGCGTAAAAAGAAAGAGTTTGCAATTGTCCTTGATGAATATGGTGGAACAGCCGGAATTATTGCATTGGAAGATATTCTTGAAGAGCTGGTTGGTGAGATTCGGGATGAAGATGATGTTAGTGCTGATCCATTGGTAAAACATTCTGAAACGATAGCTTTTGCGGATGGGGCTGTATGGCCGGGGGCAATAAATGAAATGATGGACAGCCATCTTCCTGAAGATGATGCTGATACAATTGCTGGTCTGATTATGGAGCATCTTGAGAGGCTGCCTGAAAAAGATGAAGAGATTATTATTGAAGATATGAAAATCAGCATTCTGGAACTGACCCATAACCGGCTTAGCCGGTTAAAATTGGAACTCATTAATCAGGATGTTGAAAAAGAGAGAGAATAAGAGTAAATTCCTTTTATGAATATATTAACATTACCACTACGATGGATACGTTCCCTTTATGACTGGGTATTGGCCTGGGGTGATTCCAAACATGCTTTAACGGCTCTGTTTTTTCTTTCATTGGCGGAAGCCTCTTTTTTTCCTATTCCTCCCGATGTCTTGCTGATTGCCCTTTGTATGGGAGCTTACAAAAAATGGAAAAAGTTTGCTCTGGTTTGTTCTCTTGGCTCTATAATCGGAGGTGTGCTGGGATATTTTATAGGCATCGCAGCTTATGATCTTGTGGGTGAAAAGCTGTTAGCTATTACAGCATCCCTCTCAGGTACAAATCCGGATGAGTTGCTGGAAACCGCAAAATACTGGTTTAATGAAAAAGAGATGCTTGGTATGAAAGTTGGTGTCTGGGCAGTCGGATTAGCAGGATTTACACCGATACCATATAAAGTTTTTACCATTGCAGCCGGCGTAATGAATATGGATTTAATTGCTTTTATATTGGCATCAACTATCAGTCGTTCTTTGAGGTTTTTCCTGGTAGCCGGAATTATCGGGCTTTTGTACAAAAAATACGGTGATAAAATAAAAATCTTCATTGATAAATATTTTAATTATTTAGCATTGGCGTTTGTTATTCTCTTGATTTTGGGGTTCTGGGCGATAAGTTTATTAAAAGGAGAATAAGTGGCCATGCAACTTTTATGAACCACCACCATCATCATACCGGATCTTCCGGCAAAAAACTCATCTGGACAATTCTATTTAATCTTATCATTACCATTGCAGAATTTGTTGGTGGAATAATAACGGGTTATTTGGCCCTGATTGCTGATGCTGTTCATAATCTCTCTGATGTTGCCGCGTTAATTCTGGCCTGGTTGGGTATCAAAGGGTCACAACTGCCAGCTACCAAGCGTTCTACTTTTGGATATAAGCGCATCGAAGTAATGACTGCTTTGCTATCGGCAATCGCATTGGTTGTAATTGCTATTTATATATTAATGGAAGCATACAATCGCTTTATTGATCCTCAGGAAATCAAATCACCAATTATTTTTATGACGGTTGCATTTATAGGATTGTTGGGGAATGTGGTTTCGATCTGGTTATTACATTCTGAAAAGAACAGCTCTTTGAATATGAAGACTGCCTTTCTGCATATGCTCTATGATGCTATTTCATCGGTAGTGGTTTTGATTGGCGGGATAATTATTATCCTGACAGATTGGTACCTGATTGATGTTTTCCTGACGGCTGCTATTGCTCTGATGATATTTTGGTCGTCATATCTGGTAATCAAAGAAGCAGTTTGGATATTGCTTGAAGGGGTTCCGGATAATATTGATTTTGACAGAGTCTATGGAGCCATCAAAGATATCCCTAAAGTGAATGATATTCATGATCTTCATATCTGGTCGTTATCTTCTAAAGATATTGCTCTTTCCTGCCATGTGATAATAGATCAAAAGGATCTCTTGACTGGACCTACTATTATTGCTGATATTAACAATATGTTACATAAAGAATTTGGTATAGGGCATGGAACGATCCAGATTGAAACAGGGGATTGTGACCGAAGTGATGTTTTATGCCAGTCTAATGATCATGACCGGGAGTAGTGGTGAACGATAAGCTGATTGAACTGGAAATAAAAGATCTCGCTTTCAATGGTAAAGCAGTGGCTAACAATGATGAAGGCAAAGTTGTCTTTTTAAACGGAGGTCTTCCGGGAGAAAAGGTTTTAGCTGAGATTGTAAGCTCCAAACCCCGTTATGATGAAGCAATCGTAAAAAAGATATTAACCAAATCTGATTTACGAATTAACCCTCCCTGTCAGCATTTTGATATTTGCGGCGGGTGTACCTGGCAGGATCTCTCTTATAAAGCACAGTTGGAATTTAAGCAGAAACAAGTAGTCGATTGCATTGAGAGAATCGGGGGATTAGATAATGTCAAAGTCTTCCCTGCGGTTGGTTCTGCCGAGCTTTTCAAGTATCGCAACAAAATGGAATTTTCTTTTAATGCTAATGAAGATGACAGCTTTAATCTTGGTCTGCATGTTAAAAGAAGATTTGATAAAGTCTTTGATGTTGAAAAATGTTTTCTGCAAACGGATTTAGCTAATGAAATTGTAATTTGGATGCGAGAGTTTGTACAGGAGCATAAAATTCCTGTCTATAGCATTTTAAATCATACCGGCTATATGCGATTTCTTGTTATTAGAGAAGCAAGAGCAACGGGCGATTTGATGTTAAATATTGTCACTAATTATGGCGAAATTCCCTCCCGAAATGAACTAATAAGAAAAATGAAAGAATTCTTTCCCGAAGTAAAAACTCTGGTTCATAATCAGAATGGCCAGAAATCTAATATTGCAGTGGGAGAAATAGAAAAAGTACTTTTTGGCTTGGGTTATATCGAAGAACAGATATTGGGCTGTCGTTTACGGATTCGGGCGAATACTTTTTTCCAGACAAATTCTGTACAATGCGAGACACTTTATAGGGCTGCTTTTGATATGATTCTCCCGGAAAAGACTGATAGGGTAATGGATCTGTATTGTGGAACAGGCTCAATTGGGCTTCTAATTGCTCAGCATGTGTATAAGGTTATTGGGGTCGAGGTTGTCGAGGATGCGGTTATTGCAGCTCGTGAGAATGCCCAGGTTAATAATATAAATAATATTGAGTTTTATCATGGCGATGTGAAAGATTTTCTTAGAAGCGAATATGCAACTGACAAACCATATAATATTATTATAATTGATCCTCCACGAGCCGGAATGACGCCAAAAGCCCTTCGACGATTGATCAGATTGAACCCTGAAAAGATATTATATATCTCATGCAATCCCTCAACATTTGCCCGTGATACAGCCGAGCTTGTCAAAGCAGGTTATCATCTTCCCGAAGTCAAACCGATAGATATGTTTCCGCATACTATGCATATTGAGGTAGTTGGCGTCTTCTACCGAAAGTAGCGGAGCTACTTGTAATTTCATTACATTTATGCGATTTATTATTCATTTTGTATAATAATTGACGGCAAAATATAGCAAGGCTATGATTACTTGCCATGAATGGCTATTATAGCTAAATTGGCTGCAATATTTATAAGGAGTACTAATGCTGCGTAGAATTACCACTTTTATTTTATTGATCAGTTGCCTGTTGTTTGTATCAACAGGAAACCTGGAAGCCAAAAAACAGACTTTTGAAGAATTATGTCTGGAGATATTAGAAACTATCCAATCATTTTATCCCGTCCGTTCAACAGAGATGGGAATCCATTCTTATGATTACCGCTTAACCGATTATTCCTCGACTTCAATTAATAGTTTTGTGAAAAAGCTAAAAAATTATGAAAAGAAATTATACAATTATAAGAAATCCAATCTAACTGAATATCAAAGCATTAATAGGAGATTGATAAAATCAAATGTTGATATGGCTCTGCATGACATCAAACAGATTTCATGGTACAAAAAATCACCTCATTTGTATGCTGAAGAATTAGTAAATGGAATTTATTTTCTTTTATTATCCAATGACGCTCCCCTTGTAGAACGTTCAGTTTCAATAATATCCAGAATGAAATCAGTGACGCGCTATCTTGCCGTAGCCAAAAAGAACATTAAAAAACCACCTCAGGTTTATATTGATGCTGCTACGGAATCACTTGAATCCGGAATTGATTTTTATCAGGAAGTTGCTGCAGAACTTATGAGGGAATTTCCTGAAAAAGCAGATAATATTTTAAAACAATCAACCCAAGCCCGGGAAGCGATGACTGATTTTATTAATTGGCTTTCTGAAATCGAAGTTGGTCCGGAAACTGCTTTTGCAATCGGGAAAGATAATTTTGATTATAAACTCGAACATGAGTATTTTTTGGATTTTGATTCTGATTCAATGCTGGTTTTAGGGGAACTTCTTCTTGAAGAAATAGACAAAGTCTATAAGGAATATGAACAATATGTTGAGGAAAATCACCAGAACGGACAGGACTCGGTTTATATACCCTCTTGTTTCAGCAGGAGTGATATTCTTGATTATTATAACTGGGAAACAGAGCAGGTAAAAATATTCCTCAAAGAGAATAATATTGTTACAATTCCTGAAGATATTGCTCCAGTGTCAGTAATTGAGACTCCGCCATTTTTAAGATCAATGATCAGTGGTATTGCTTATCAGCCGGCGGCAGCGTTTGATACAATTCAACATGGATATTTTTATATCAGACCGCTTCCAAAGGAACTGGATCAAAGACAGCTTGATGGACGCTATCGTTATGTCCATCGTCGTGGGTTCAAAGGATCAGTTGTACATGAAGCTTACCCGGGACATCATTTGCAAATGCAATTAGCAGGGATGAACTCTGATCCGGTCCGCAAATGCCAGTTCAATCTTATGATGATCGAAGGTTGGGCGCTTTATTGCGAAGAAATGATTTATCATGAAGGTCTTTATGGTGAGGAAGATCCTGCCCGATGGTTGGGTACTTTAGGAGGAATAAGGTTCAGAGCGGCTCGTATTGTAGTTGATGTTCGTCTGCACACCGGACAGCTTAGTTATTCCAGTGCTGTTAACTGGATGATTAATACGCTTGATGTCGATACAGATTCAGGACGAGAATATATTGCCAAAGAAGTTCGCCGTTATACGCATTCGCCCACATATCAGATGTCATATCTGATGGGTAAGCGGGAGATTATGAGATTGCGGAATGCGTTAATGGAAAAAGAGGGTGATAATTTTTCATTGAAAGAATTTCATGATGCAATATTAGCCGAAGGATCAATCCCACCGGCATTATTATGGGATATATTGGGTGTTGAGAAGTAGGGTTAGTTGTAATTAATGTAGTTTTAATTATTATGAGAAGCATGAAGTAATATTATGTAAGGGCGAAGCATTCTTTTACTATTAGTATTTAAAAATTGAGTTTCATAAAATGAATGCTTCGCCCCTACGCATGCATTGATAAAATAGAATGTATAATCACAAACACAAACTACATCGTCAATCAACACGTTTAAAAGATTATGATTATTCTCAAGCAGGTGGATATTTTGTAACAATAGTTATTCAAAACAGAAAATGTTTGTTTGGGGAGATTGAGGACGGAGAAATAAAATTATCATCATTTGGAAAAATTATTAATTTTCATTGGAATAATATCCCTCAACATTTTCCTTATGTGAAATTAGATGAATTTATAATTATGCCCAACCATATTCATGGAATCATTAATATTATTGAAAATAATGTAGGGGCGATGCATTCAATTGAAAAGTCATACAAAAATGGTAATATAGTGCAGGAGAATGCATCGCCCTTACAACCAATTGGAACAAAACCAAGGTCATTAAGTGCCGTTATTCAAAACTATAAATCTGTTACCTGTAGGGAAATAAATAGGGTTCGTAAATCCCAAGGCAAAAAACTCTGGCAGAGGTCTTTTTATGATCATGTAATAAGAAATGAAACCGAATTGAATAATATACGTGAATATATTATATATAATACAGTAAGATGGGATAGAGATAAGGAAAACCCTGATAGATTGTAGGGGCGCGACATGCCGTACCCTTACGAAAAAAATAAATATTATGCTCTTATATATTCTTCTCATATTTATTCTGCTGTTAACAGTAATCCTGTTGCTGCATTTACGTATTCGTGTGGTCTGGGGTGATGGCAACAAGTTGCTTTTTGTTGGGTTGGGGAAAACAGGTCCTGAGTTTAATTTCAATTCCAAAAAAGCCAGGCTATGCCTGTTTAATGTAAAAATAAAAGAATTTTCATTAGAGAAAAAGCCCAAAGAAAAGAAGAAACCAGAGAAGAAAAAAGTAAAAGACAAACCAAAAAAACAGCGTTCTTACAAAGACATGCTTCGCATGTTTCCTAAAGTTTCCAAAGAACTTTTCAGTTATATCAAAAATATCCTCGCTTCATTAATAGTAGAAGAACTTGAAGCGGATATTGAAGCAGGATTTGAATCTCCAGATCTCACCGGTCAGGCTTATGGTTATTATCAGGCGGCATTAGCGGCAGTCCCGGGAGTAATGAATCATATTAATTATTCCCCCAACTGGACACGACCGACCTTGTCGGTTAAAACAAGAGCAAGTGTATCCTTACCATTGTATAAATTGGTCTGGCGGACAATTGTTTTGCTATGGCGGTTACCATTAAGAGAATTATATAAATTGGCGATAGGAACTAATATAAGGAGGACATGATGTCCAATAACGTAGTAGATATTTTAAAAGGCGTAGTTGGCGAACTTCGCGAGATTGCCAAATCGGAAACGATCATTGGCGAATCGGTTACAATTGGCGATACCACTGTAATCCCGATAGTAAAAATCTCTGTCGGTTTTGGTGCTGGCGGCGGTCAGGGTGAAGATGAAAAAGCCCGTTCCGGATTTGGCGGCGGCGGCGGCGGCGGTGCCAAAATTGAACCGGCTGCTTTTATTATTATTGGTCCCGATGGTGTTAAGTTAATTCCGGCTGGAAAAGGAAAATGGGATACTATTATAGATGCCATTCCGGGGATTGCCAAAAAGCTTGGTAAAGTTGCTGATAAGTTTAAAACTGATGAAAATGATAAAGAAGACTCAGATACTCCTGATACCGATACCAAAGATTCAGAATAAATTTGATCTAAAAAAAACAAAGCCCTCAAGTTAAAATAACTGAGGGCTATGCTCAAATGGAGAAAGGGATCTGCTCTTTATAACAAAGCAATCCCATTAAAAGTTCATTTTAACTATTATTTTGTACTTTTTTAATCCACTTTGCAGTCTGCTGACCGTACTGTTTCAAGCCTATGTGGCTTTATGGTAACAAGTTACAAAATGCGCGCTCATTTCCCTTCAATTAATAATAAGAATTGCTGTCGACATTCGACAAAAAATACTGGCTTTACGGTAATTAAAAGTTATATTTTTTTGTTAACAGATGGAACTGTTCAGTTTTTGATCAGTTAGTCGATAATATAAAGGAGAATTGCTAATCGTGTATTGGCCAATTTTAATGGGCGGCGGCGCCGAAGGTGCCGGTGGTGGCGGAATGTTTACGCTGGTATGGTTTGGACTTATTTTTGTTCTGATGTACCTGCTGTTGATTCGGCCCCAGAGAAAAAAGCAAAAAGAGCATGATGCTCTGCTTAAAGATTTGAAAAAAGGTGATAAAGTTGTAACAAGCGGCGGAATGTTCGGAACGATCTTTGCCATTGATGAAGAGCGAGGCAGGATAGTTCTCAAGATCGGGGAAAATACCAAGTTGGAATTTTTAAGAACCTCGATTGCCGCCAAAGTAGATAAATAGTTTTAAGGAGTTACTGTGGCAGAACGGTCGATCGTTATATATGGCGACCAGGTATTGCGAGAAACTTGCGATCCAGTTGATGAATTCAACCAGGATATCAAAGATTTGGTGTCAAATTTAATAGACACTCTTAGAAAAGCACAGGGTTTAGGGTTGGCCGCACCACAAATTGGTGTTACCAAAAGAGTTTTTATTGTAGATATCTCGGCAGTAGATATTACTGCAAAGATTACAGTCTTTATAAATCCGGAGATTATCGAGACCAGCGAAGATGAGGCTGAGTTCGAAGAAGGTTGTTTATCCTTCCCGGGACTGTATCAAAAAATTGACCGCCCAGCAAAAGTAAAAGTGCGGGCGATGGATATCGATGGTAACCAATTTGAGCTAGAAGCTGAAGGTATAACGGCCAGAGCAATACTTCATGAGTACGATCATCTGAATGGCGTATTATTTATTGATCGCATGTCAGCTTTGACAAGAACAATGCTTTCTGGAAAACTAAAAAAGCTGAGAAAAGTTTCTTAAGTTCTGCTAAGGCAATGCCGCTATTCGCTATGCGGCGTTAGATCGCTTCCACAGTAAACAACTGCATTATGAAGTTAGTCTTCATGGGCACGCCGGAATTTGCCCGAAAGATACTGGTGTGTCTGAATGAAAGTAAACATGAGATCCTGGCAGTGGTAACCGGTCCTGATGAACCGTTGCCGCGAGGGAATAAAACCGCTCCGACCAAAGTCAGAGTGGAAGCGGAGAGGTATAGCATCCCTGTTTTAACGCCAAAATCTCTAAAGAGCAAAAAACTCTACGAATCTCTTGAAGCTCTTAAAGCGGATATTTTTGTAGTAGCAGCATTCAAGATTCTGCCTCGCAAATTGTTTACTCTGCCAAAACTCGGTTCAATTAATATTCATGGTTCATTGTTGCCGGCTTATCGGGGAGCGGCTCCGATAAATTGGGCGATTATTAATGGTGAAAAAGAAACTGGCCTGACCAGTTTTGTCCTGAATGAAAAAGTTGATACCGGGGATATGATTCTTCAGGAAAAAACCAAAATTGGTGAAGACGAAAATTTTGATTCTCTTTATAACCGCATGGCTGAGATGGCTGGACAATTTACGCTGAAGTCGCTGGATTTGCTGGAAGATGAAAATTTTACTCCCTTGAATCAGGATCATAGCGGAGCAACGCCAGCACCAAAAATTACCAGCGAGAATGCCATGATTGATTTTGGCTTTCCGGCTGACAATGTCAAAAATTTTGTTAGAGGATTGGCTACCTTACCCGGTGCCTATACCTTTTTTAAAGAGAAGCGGGTGAAAATTCTTGAATGCAGGGTAATTAATGATAGTGATGGGATAGAAATTAAAAACGATACCAAACCAGGTACGATTCTAACCCATAAAAAAAGATTGATAGTTCAATGTGCTAAATCAGCTATTGAACTGTTGCAGCTCTCCATCCCGGGAAAAAAAGTGATGGATGGGAGTTCATTTAAAAACGGATATCGCCCTTTAGAGGGAGATTGTTTTGGAGAGATTCCGAAACAGACTGAGAAATTGTAATGGAAAAAGTAATTTTAATAAACTCAACCGATTATGAAAAACGAGTAGCTATTCTTGAAGACAACAAGCTGGTTGAGTTGCAAGTGGAAAGACCTGACAATGATCGCATGGTCGGGGATATTTATAAAGGAATAATAAAAACAGTACTACCAGGTATGCAGGCTGCATTTGTAGATATTGGATTGCCCCGGGCAGCGTATCTTCATTCTTCGGATATTGGAAAAGAATATGTCAGTTCCTATGGAAGTGAATTTGAGGACGAAGAAGCGCCGGCTGATATAGTACGCAAAAAAAGACGCGATAAAATTGAAGCAGTTCTTAAAAAAGACCAGGAAATTCTGGTACAGGTAATAAAAGAACCAATCTCTACCAAAGGTCCTCGCATTTCAACCGAGATTTCGATTCCAGGTCGTTATATAGTTCTTGTTCCCGATGATGACCATATTCGCATTTCAAAAAGAATTTCAAGCTGGAATGAAAAAAAGCGGTTGAAAAAAATAGCTGCTCCTTTACGTCCTGAAGGTTTTGGACTTATCATCCGAACTGAAGCTGAGGAAAAAGGGGAAGGGGAGATTCGTTCAGATGTCAAAAGAGTTCTCAAACTCTGGTATAAATTAAAAAAGCAGGCCGATAAATTACGGGCTCCGGTTCAGATTCATAAAGAAGCCGATATGGTGGTCTCTATGATCCGCGATGTATTCACCGATGAGGTCAAAGAGATATTGATTGATAACAAATCGGATTACAAAAGGGTTTTCAGTTTCACTCGTCAGGTTATGCCGCATCTGAAAGACAAAGTAAAGCTATACAAAGAAAAAGAACCCCTTTTCGACCAATATAAACTGGAACCGGAAATAGACCGGATGATGGAGAAAAAAGTCTGGATCCGCAAAGGGGCGTATTTGATTATTGATCAGACCGAAGCTATGGTGACAATTGATGTCAACACCGGTCGATTTGTTGGTGGTAAAGATCAGGAGACGACAATTTTCCAGACAAATATTGATGCCGCTCGTGAAACTGCTCGTCAGGTTCGGCTCCGCGATATTGGCGGACTGATTGTCTGCGACTTTATCGATATGTACAACCGTGACAACCGACGAAAATTGTATGAAGAGTTTGTTAAGTGTTTTAAAAATGATCGCGCTAAAGGTGCTATAAATCCTGTTACTGAATTTGGTCTGGTAGAAATGACACGCGAAAGAGTGCGTCCATCACATCTGCATGCCCTCTCAGATCCCTGTCCGATGTGTGGCGGCAAAGGGCGGATTATTTCCAAAGAGACAATGGCGACTAAAATCGAACGATGGTTCCTCCGAGCCAAAGCCGGTAATAAGTATTCTAAATTCAATTTGGTTGTAAATCCGCATCTTGCTGAAATGATGTCAGATAACGGAACCAACCGGGTTGAAAGAGTGATGAAGATTCATAAATTCAAGATAAACCTTGTCCGCGATACAACTATAATGGCTGAGGAATTCAAAGTTTTTGATTCCAATACTAACGATGAAATCACCAAAGAATACATAACATAGGCAGTCTAGCTGCTTTTACTGCAAAGCGCAGGCCTAGCCTGTCTTACCGCGAAGCGTTGTAGCGAAGTTTTTGAGTGGGCAGGAATTATTTCCTGCCCGTTTTTATTGATGGCGGGAATGGATTCCTGACAGCGCACACTTTGTGTGCTTTGCAGTCTTGTAGGGCGGTTCCGTTTTCGGACCCGCCTTTTTTACTGGAACCAACAAAATTTTTTACGTATATTATATCAAATGGGAAACTCATACGATTTACAAAAAGAGATAGAAATAAAACTCGATCTGGGATCGTTTACCAACTATCTGAAACTACTTGGTCATCTGGGACAGATCGATCGTGAGCTAAAACAGGTTAATTGTTTTTTTGATACCGAGGATTATCAGATTACAAATGACGGCTGGGCACTCAGGGTACGGCTGGAACCTGTTCGGGGATTGGTTACTGTTAAAGGCAAGACATCGACAAATGAAAAAGCAGCAATCAGAGAAGAGCTTGAAGTTCAAATTTCATATAGCGATGCGGAAAACATTATCAATCTGAATAAAAATATTTTGTCATTGGAAATTAAACCGATTGAATTTATAAAAGAGAAATGGAATCCTCCGGCATTATCAAAACTTGTTCAGTTTGAAAACAACCGCCAATGCAAAGAATTCAAAGTTGGTGAACAGGTTTGTATTTTTGAAGTAGATTCAACTTCTTATTCTGATGGCTCGGTTGATTATGAACTTGAGATAGAATTAAAAGATGAATCTGAAGTTGAAACAATCTATGACAACCTTCAAAAATTATTTACTTCACTTAGCATTCCCTTTGAGAATCAATCCCAATCAAAATTCGCCCGCGCCCTAAAACGCGCTAAGATATTTTAGAGGCGAAGCCTCGTTTTTTTAGTGGCCGACAGATACCCTCGTCTGTTACAAGCTAAGGGGCAAATGTAAGAGTACTCCCACTATATTCCATTTCATCGAAAATTGACATATCATTGATAATTAAGTATACTATGTTCAATAGGGTATTGTAGATACTACACTCTCGCAGGAGGAGTAACGCATGAAGGGTCGATATTTTTTTCTTCTGATAGTTATCATACTAATTGTTGCAGTTTTATCAAATGCTAATGACCACACAATAAGTGTTACAAAAAACCTGGCATCCATGCCAATAGCATTTACTGAAAATCAGGGGCAATGGGATGATGAGGTTCTATACAGAGCCAATGCTGGTGGAGCCACAATGTGGTTTACACTCAATGGAGTATTTTATCAGTTTACCCGTCGAATAATAGACGAAAACAGTATTGACTCTGATGAAAATTTTGATCCGATTTATTACAATTTTGATAGAGAGCCGAACAATATTGAAACCATGATGATAAAGGCTATTTTTGTTGGAATTAACTCAAGCCCTGTTCTACGTTCTGAGGAATTGATGGAGTACAAGTGTAATTACTTTATCGGTAACGATCCGGAAAAATGGAAATCCGATGTTTCCAATTATCAGGCTATTGTTTATGAGAATATTTATAATGGTATAGATCTGAAATACTACGGCAACGGTAGACAGATGGAGTATGATTTTATCTGTGATCCGGGAGTTGATATTTCACAGATCCGGATTCAGTATGAAGGAGTTGAATCGATCTCAGTAAATGCATTGGGTGAATTAGTTGTAGAAACAAAATGGAACAGTGTTACCGAAGAACACCCAGTTGTTTATCAGATGGAAGGCTCAACCCGTAAAGAGATTTCAGGTCTATATCAACTATTTGAGAATAATACTTTCAGCTTTGAATTGGGTAATGATTATGATCCGACAAAAGCTGTTATTATCGATCCGGTACTTGAATACAGCTCTTATTTGGGAGGTGTTTCAGAAGGGGAAAATTCTACAGATATTGAAATTGATGATAATGGGAATGTCTACATCACAGGATATGCCTTTTCATCTGATTTTCCGACATTAAATCCCTATCAAGAAGAATGGGCGGGGAGTTGGGATGTGTTTTTAACAAAGATAGACAGTACTGGAGAAAACTTGATATTTAGTACTTATTTTGGAGGAAGTGTTTCTGAAACAAGTAAGGGTATAAAATTAGATATGAATGGTTCTATCTATTTAACTGGTCATACTAATTCACCAGATTTCCCTACAATTAACGCTTACCAATCAATCTATGATTCATGTGACGCTTTTATAGCCAAGTTTAGCAATAGTGGTAACGAATTGATTTACAGTACTTATTTAGGTGGTAGTAATTATGAAGCATGTGCTTCGATTGATATCGATAGTGCTGGTTGTGCATACGTTACAGGCTTTACTAAATCAATTGACTTCCCGACAGTGAATCCTATTCAGGAATATCAGGATGGTCAAGAGGTGTTTATAACCAAAATGAATGCAAATGGAGATGATATCATTTATAGTACTTTTTTGGGTGGAAGTGGATCGGAGTTGGGTCAGGAGATTGTAGTTGATTCTGAAGGAAATGTATATATAGTTGGTTTAACAAATTCAACAGATTATCCAGTTCAAAATCCTTTTCAAATTCAAAATAGTGGTTTGTATGATGTATTCTTAACTAAGTTAAATAGCATAGGAAGTAGTATTCTATATAGTACTTATCTAGGAGGAGAGAGCAACGATCATTGTAGCAATATAGTATTGGGTGATCCAGGAGAGATATATCTAGCTGGAGGAACAATTTCTGCAGAGTTTCCGGTAGTTAATGCTTACCAGGATAATCATGCAGGTGATGCTGATATTTTCATTACCAAATTGAATTACTTAGAGAACGAAATAGAATTTAGCACTTTTTTTGGTGGAAGTAGTAGTGAAAGTGTACATGGGCTTTCCATAGATTCAACAGGAGTAATATATTTAGGTGGAAATACAAATTCCTTAGACTTTCCACTATTTGAACCATTCCAAAATTCATTTCAAGGTCTAAATCATGATTGTTATTTTACATATTTTAATAGTGATATCACTGAAATAATCTTTAGTACATATTTGGGCGGTAGTAGTGATGATGTCATAGCTAGTCTCGTTGGAAACAATTCAGGGGCAGTTTATTTTGTAGGGAGTAGTATTTCTGAAGATTTTCCGGTTCGTAATGCATTTCAGGATGAATTAAATGGCTTTCACGATATTACTATTGGTAAATTTACACCTTTACATTGTTGTAACCACGATGGTATTCGCGGTGATGCTAATATTGACGGAAGTATTCTTGTAGATGATTTGATAGATCTTGTTGATTATCTCTTTAAAGGGAATTATGCCCCTAATTGCAAGGAGGAAGGGGATGCAAATGGTACTGGACAGATTTTAGTGGATGATCTTATACTTTTAGTAAATTACATATTCAAGAGTGGACCACCTCCGGTTGCATGCCCATAGTTAGTTATAAGTCATTAATTGTTCTTAACAGGTTCAAGGATTTCTTCTTTGATGCCGGCGAGACGTTTGGCTATCTGAACTTTTTTTTTCAAGGTTAGCAGTTGTCCTGATAACCATCTTCGCACCATCAGGTGATCCACCACCATGCATACAAACCGGAACACCTCCACTAATAGTACACCATAATTTGCTCTGTCAGATCTTGATTCGTTTGAACGAATTGTGATCTGACAGTACCCATCAAAGAAACATCAATATCTTAGGATAAAAAATCCCACCATAAATGGTGGGCCACCCGACGAAGATAATTTACATAAAATCATTAAGTTGTTTGATTATTGCCCTTCGGGTAAAGACACACTATGTGTGTCAAAGATAGTTTACCTGATATCAATAATTGCTTTATTACAACCCTTCGGGGAAAGACATATAAAATATGGGACGCCACTGGAGGAGGTCGTGGCGTCCCGGTAGCTGATGACTTGGGCAAATCATCAGTTACTATAGTGGTGTTCTCACCAATATTACCTGCTAGCAGGCAATACGTTTTTATGGACAAGAAGGCGGTGTAGCACCGTTCTTGAATATATAATTTACTAGAAATGTTAAGTCGGCAACATCAATATGCAAACCACCATTAGTTATACCATCAGCATTACCCTCTTCTATACAGACAGGAGCAGAACCTCCCTTGAATATATAGTTAACAAGATACGTCAGATCAGCAACATTGACAGGACCGCCGGCGCCATTGACACCATCGGCGTTACCTCGATAGGAACAACAATCCTGAGTACCAACTCTTTGGATAACCACCGGGATATTAGATGTCCCTTTGAATGAAACTTCTGCTGAAAGAAGATGCCCTTCTCCTGAGTAATTAAATAAATCACCAAGAGGAAGCAATGCTTCGGGCAGCCAATTAGTATTTAGGTCAGGTATAATTAGTATTTTTGTGAAAGGGTCAACATACATGTTTCCTTCAGTATGGTTGGGGAAGTCAAGATCAGGTTCAATTGAGTCTCCAAATACTAAATAAACAGCAGTAAGGCTATCGGCATATTCAATAGACACAGTGTTTGTATTATCATTTTGAATAATGAAGCAAGTATCGGCGACCTCAGTTGGGGATTTTGGATATGGTGGAGTATCACCAATAATAATTCTATGCATGAACATTAGATCATTTAGCGATAAAACGATGCCGTCGGCGTTGACATCTGTGGCAGCAATTTGTGCTTCGATGTTAACTGTGAAGACACTGACACCAAAATAGAAATAATTAGTAAAAAGAACCCAGTCAGCAATTTCATTGTCAATACCATTCAAGTTTACATCACCACGATCATCAATTGAGTCGAAACAAATCAAATTAAAACCACCATGATAAAAATCAACAGTTCTGAGATTTGTTGTACCAGGTGTAACTTCTCCAAGGCATTCATATGGTGCCCCATATGTAGTGGGGAGTTGATGGTTTTCTCTGATTGAACCACCCCATGAATTGTATTCAAAGATTTCATTTGAGATGAATAAGGTATCAGAATTATCATCAAAGGTAATTGTATTATTAGAACAATCATACCATACAAATTGAATTGGAGAATTAATACAATGATAGCTGAGATCATCGGTAATGTCGAAATTCATTACAACCAATTCACCAATAGAATCGGCCAAACAGGTTGGATGAAGATCGCCATTATCTGTCTCAGCCATTCCTTTTATATAAATAATGCCATCAGGACACGGTGAACCGCCACAATCCAAACCTGACCCGTGCCCCCATGACATATATTCCCAGCCGCAATCGATCATTAATTGACCAGCTGTGGCTGAACCAAAAGTTGCTACATTTGTATCATATTTTATGAATAATTCAAAACTATCGAATGTTTGATATTCTTCTCCATTAGGGAGATTGTTGTTTAGATAAACACTTACATATTCAGGTGCATCAAAAAACGTACTATGAGTCATTTCTATGTAAAGTTTGTTTCGGGCAGGAAGAGATGTATCAATCCCAATAAATTGTACGCCGCCACTATGAAAATCTATAGCTCTGGTGTGAAGAGTATCTCCTGATCCGGAGACACAATCATCAGGTGCACCGGTATATGAAGGCAGAGGCAAGTTGTCTGTTATCTCTATGTCATTAAAATCAAAAACATTATTGGAAACTAAAATATCGTCAAATTCATCATTCATCGATATGGAATTATCCAGGCAAGTATCCCAATAAAATTCCAGAGGATAGAATTGTCCGGTATCGCCATGAGTATAAAATATGATGCTTCCTAATTGTAATGAACTATCGATAAGACACGAATTACTAAACATATAACTTTGGGTTTGGATATGTAATAATGATGTGGAACATGGTGATCCGTCACAATCAGGATCAGGAGTAATATACTTGCTCACATTGCTCAACTGGCAATCTGGAAAATAATAGTTATAATTATAACCATACCAGGTTAAACTCTTTGGCGTTAACGCCTCGGAGTTGTATTTGATAACCAGATTAACCTGATAAAACTCAATTGATGGAACCAGAAGTTCCATATTGATTGGTACTTCCAGCAATGGTCCATTAATGGCATTCAATTGATCTTCAATATTAATAACAACCTGCGGTGTTTGTGCAATAGCAGATGAAACAATGGCGATTAATAATAGAGTGAAAACAATAAAAAATTTTGATGAGGAAATTCTGCGCATAAAAAAAATGCCTCGTTTAAGATTAAAAACTTATCCCTTAATTTTCTTATCGGGTTCAGATTTTTAAAAACGATAGCAATCTTTAAATAGGCAGTAATTTTACCTTTATGATTTGTAGTTTTGTTTTGTACCCTTCTAAATAATATTTCGGATTAAGTTTGTCAAGTGAAATATCCATTTTTTTCGTTAAGATATGATTGTGAGATACTTGACATCATAATATATTAGAAAGTTATGGATATTTTTGACGATAAAAAGGATAACTCGGTCGATCATGGCATGATAAATATTCGTCCCTTAGCGGACAAAATGCGGCCTACGAATTTTGATGAGTTTGTTGGGCAGGATAAAATTGTTGGACAGAAAACTCCTCTGCGTATAGCCATAGAGAGTGACAAGGTCACTTCAATGATTTTATGGGGACCACCGGGGACTGGTAAGACAACACTGGCAGAGCTGATTGCCAAAACTACCAACGGACAGTTCATTCCGTTTTCGGCTGTGTCGTCTTCAATTAAAGATGTCAAAGCAGTTATCTCCAAGGCAGGCAACTATTACAAGATGAGCGGACGGAGAACATTTATTTTTATAGATGAGATCCATCGTTTCAATAAAGCCCAGCAGGATGCTTTTCTTCCATACGTTGAAAAAGGGGATATTATATTAATCGGGGCGACTACTGAGAATCCATCTTTTGAGGTTAACTCGGCGTTGTTATCCAGGATGCGTGTTTATGTTCTTGATCGTCTTTCTGATGATGCTCTCACTACTTTATTAAAACGAGCTATTGATGATAAAGAAATTGGATTAGGCAAACTTAGTTTGATTCTTGATGATAAAGCTCTGGAATTTCTTGTTACAATTTCTGATGGTGATGCAAGACGCGGACTATCACTGTTGGAAGCTTCAGCATCGTTTGTGGGAGAAAAGGGATCTTTGACAATTGATGTTCTAAAGGATGTTCATCAGAAGGGTGCTCTTGTTTATGATAAAGCTGGCGAGGAGCATTATAATTTAATCTCCGCTTTACATAAGTCGATCCGCAGTTCCGATACTGATGCTTCGCTATATTGGTTGGCGCGAATGTTTGAATCCGGGGAAGAACCGTTATATATTTTGCGTAGATTGATTCGTTTTGCTACTGAGGATATTGGCTTGGCTGATCCTTATGCTCTGACAATTTGTATCAATGCCAGGGATACTTATCAATTTCTTGGTTCACCAGAGGGAGAGTTAGCAATTGCAATGGCTGTAATTTATATGGCCTGCTCTCCAAAATCGAACTCTGTTTATACTGCTTTTTCAAAAGCCCAAAAAGATGCCTCAGAAAAAGGATCTCTGCCTGTTCCATTGCATATTCGCAATGCCCCGACCACTCTAATGAAAGGAATAGGTTACGGCAAGAATTATCAGTATGCCCACAACTATGAAGATGCCATGACTGATCAGGAACATTTTCCTGAAGAATTAATCGGGACAGAGTATTATCATCCAACCGAAAACGGCCGCGAAGCCCGCCTTGCCGAATATCTCAGGAAATACAGGGAATACAAGAAGGACGGAAAGCCGCAGAAATAAAGTCGATTAGTCTGTATCTCAGATTAATATGACAATAGTAATTAGCAACTATCAAAAAATGTAAACGTATAAAAGTTGTGATGAAAAACCACGCCATAGTATTAACCGGTGCACCGGCCTCAGGCAAGACAGCCTGTTTTGAAGCTTTAAGGATTGATCCGCAATTTTCCGGGTTTGTTTTTTTTGATGAATTAGCTCGACAGCTTTTGCAGGAAAATCCAAAATATCGTTTTCATACCGATGACTTTCATCGTGAAATCTACAAGCTGCAAATCAAAAGAGAAGATGAAATAAAAGAGAAACCGTTTATAACAGATCGAGGAACTTTGGATGGGTTTACGTTTTGCCCTGAATTGATAAGTGAAATGGATACTACTATCGAAAGAGAGTATCAAAGATACACTACGGTGATACAGTTAGGTTCAACAGCTATTCTTGGAGAAGAGTATTACAGAAAAGATGTGATTAGAACTGAACCTATCGAAAGAGTTCTTGAGCTGGAAAAGGCAACTACCAAAATATGGGGAAAACATCCAAATTTTGTGCTATTGCCAGCAGAAGCGGATTTTGAAAAAAAGCTTTTAAAACTTAAAAAAATAATGAATTTTTGATCGTATAATAAATATTATAAGTAACAGTTGACATTTAAGGCGTGAATACGTCAATTATAATAATGAAAATAATAACCTGTAAACTCCGGGGGAGTAATGTATAAAAAGTTAACGTTTGTTTTAGTATTCTGTATTTGTTTTATCTCGGGAGGAGCAACTGCTGATTCTGATTTTTTAATGAAATTTAAGAATGATTATTCCACTTTAGACCTTGATCTCCTTAACAATGATATTGAAACGGCGACAATAAAAGATTTTGTTTATCAAAAAGATGCAGCCACATTTACTTTCAAAGAAGGAACTATCTATCTTCTACGTTATGTAAATGATCGTCCCACAACTGCTATCTTTCTTGGCCAGGGTCATGCTAAAATAGATGTTCCTTTACCTACCGAGAGAAATGGCTTATTGAAAATATCCGGCGACAGTCTTGTTGATGAAAATTTTGAATTGCTTTTTATGCGCTTAGGGGATGACTTTGATTTAAAGATTAAAGAAAAATTTAGTTTTACTACCACCCAATTGGACTGGAAAGATTTTACTATCACCAAAGAAGCCCAGGGGGAATTTTTCTTCAAACCAAATATCCGTCATCCGCATGATAATTATTTTCAATTGCTTCGTTCAATCTATGAGCGTTCTGATGATGGTTATTTCTGGGCTGATTTCAACCGCTATGTTTTTTCTTTTGATCCCAATCGTGCTGAAGAAGTTGAGGTTGCTTTTGAATTTGAAGGTGGTGATATCGTAACCACCACAGCCAGCAAGTTTCAACGCATGGGAAAAAATAAAACAGACAATTCTCAATTATCAGAAATGCAATATTGCGCTACTGCTATATCTAAACATGGTAATATTGTAATGGGCGGCAATGATGGCCGCAGAATTGAATCATGCGAGGGGATCCTTGAGTTTGTAGTTAACCAGGACAGTTTGAAATTCATTTCATCGTTTCTTCAGTATAATCTCAATCTTGATTCTATTATTTTAAATGACCAGCAAGTTGATTTTATGAGGCGAAAGACTTTTAAATTTGTTGGAGTCATTTTGCCTGAATATTTTTACAAAGGGGATACTGTTAAATTGTCATTCTGGTATGAAGGAGCAAATTTTGATCACTTCATGCCATATTTGGAAAATCCCGCTCCCTGCTTATACAGTTTTAATTTTACCGTTCCAAAGGGGTGCAATTATTATATGCCGGGAATGAGCACTGTAATGGAACTTGATAAAAAACATGACCAATTTACAGTTGCCTCGCCTTTGCAGTATAATAATTTCTTTTTCCATTTATACTATGGCGGAGTCGAAGATACAATTGGTGTGATGTCTGATCTTGGTTTGACGCTGAATTTCCTGAAGGTTAAACACATTAAAAAGAGAACCCCCTGTTTTATTGCTCATGAAAAATACCGTCAGTCAGTAACTGATGCTTTTAATTATTTTGCTGAACAATTTGGTCCTCCACCAAATACTTTTGTTGAATATATTATCCCGGAAGGATTTCAGAGTATGCCCGGAATGATAAAGGTTCCGCAGATTGCTTGTGTTACCGAAGGCGGTTGGGATGCACTGGGAGGAATAGATCTTATCTCCGGCAACTCGGTTGTCAGGCAATGGATGGGATCAAATATGCGTCCGGCTACTAATCGGGAAAAGTGGTTTATGGATGTGCTGCCGGAATATTTAACTCTGATGTTCCTGCAGTCAAATCAGGAGCCTGTAAAATATTATACTAATTTGTATAATCGTCGTGATTCACTGTACACCGCCCATGACCGCGACCGTGATATTCCATTGGTTTCCGGACCAAGAGTTAATGGCTTAACTGATGAGGAAAATAGAAGTGATTTTATCCGTTCTATCCAGTCCAACAAAGGGGTCTGGGTTATGCATATGCTTCGTTTTCTGATGTTTGATCTGGAGACTCAGTCGGAAGCCACATTTATAAAATTTCTCAGAAAGCTTTATCTATTGGTGAATAACAAACTCTTTACTAATGGTGATTTTATTGCTTTGGCTGAAAAATATTACGGTGATTCTTTGACTCCGTTTTTTGATCAATGGTTTTATGGTGTCGATTTTCCTCAGTTCAAGGTTGACTATTCCATTGAAAAACGAGATGGCCAATTTTTTATTCCGTTAGATGTAAACACAGTTGGAGCTGCAGGTACATTTCAGATGCCGGTTATTATGAGAGTGGGTGATAAAGAAGGTGGCTCTCAATTTTTGAGAGAAGTTATCAAAGCCGGATCAAACAGCCTGGAGCTGGGACCATTTGCTAAGGAACCGAAAGAACTGATCTTTAATGAATTCTTTAGTGTGTTATCTAAGGACAACGTGAAGAAAAAGTGATGACCTTGTCATTTTAATTGATGAAGGCTATTTTTAGAATATAAAAGCCATTAACACAAGTTAGTGGCTTTTATTTATATTTGATCTTATACTTTGTTGTATAAGATGAAAGAGTAAAATTATGACAAACGAATTCGGACAAAATACAAAAGTTAAAATAGTTGATTTCGAGCCAAAATATGCTGGCGAATTTCGTGATTTAAATTACGAATGGCTGGAAAAATATTTTGAGATAGAACCCTATGATCGGATTGTTCTGGAAAATCCCATTAATCATATTTTAAAATTAGGCGGTTTTATTTTCATTGCTCTGGTGGATGATAAAGTTGCCGGAGCCTGCGCTCTCATGAAACACACCGAGAAAAAATATGAATTAGCAAAAATGGGTGTAACTGAAGAATTTCAAAATTTTGGTATTGGGCGTAAGCTGGTCGAAGCAACAATTGAAAAAACAAATGAAGTCAATGCCGATAAATTGATTTTAGGTACCAGTAAATGTCTTGAGGCAGCCAATCATTTGTATAAGAAGATGGGTTTTGAATATTGCGACCTGTCCGAGATCGGCCCCCTTCCTTATAACCGCGAGACGGTGGTTATGAAGATGGAATTTCCCAAATAGAACAACAAGCATTCAGAAATACTTCACTAAAAGATTTAATCCCATAAGTTAGAGCTTTTAAAATGTACATTTAAGTATGTGTTTAGTCATTAATATTGCTATAAATAGCGGAAAAATTTGACAATAATCACAATCATTGTATATTGTCATTGTTGTAAAATTATCCCTTTTTATCAGGGGATATGAAATATTTGTGAATGTAAATTTTTTTAAAGGGATGTGTTCGTGGAAGATTTAATCTATCTTGATAATGCAGCTACCTCGTGGCCCAAGCCTGACAATGTATATAAATTCATGGTTGATTTTTACAGGGATTGCGGTGTTAATCCGGGACGCAGCGGGTTTGACAAAGCCATTGAAGCTGGAAATATTTTAGAAAATTTACGATCACGTCTAACACGGTTTTTTGGCGGTGATGAAGACACGCCCAAAAGATTATGTTTTGGTTACAATGCTACTGATGCTCTCAATATTATAATTCAGGGAACTCTCAAATCTGGTGATCATGTTATTACTACTAATGTAGAACATAACTCTGTTATCAGACCGATCAATCATCTTGTCCGGGATAATAATGTAGAGGCTACTTTTGTACGGTTTGACAGAGATGGGTTTGTTGATCCTGATGATATTGCCAAAGAGATTAAAGCAAACACCAAGTTGGTTATTGTTAATCATGGCTCCAATGTATTGGGAACGGTTCAACCGGCTAAAGAGATAGGGAAAATCTGCAAAGAAAAAGATGTTCTCTTTGCAATGGATGCTTCCCAGACAGCCGGCATGGTACCAATCAATATGAAAGATATGAATGTTGATGTCCTTGCTTTTACCGGACATAAATCTTTGATGGGTTCTACCGGTATCGGCGGACTTTGTGTACGTAAAGATGTCGAAATAAATTCTGTACGCAGTGGCGGAACAGGTGTACGATCGGCATATCCTTATCATCTTGATGAATACCCTTACCGCCTGGAATACGGAACTCCTAATATGGTGGGAGTGGCATCATTATGGGCAGGACAGGAATGGATGGATGATCGTGGTCTTGAGAATATCTATGCACATGAAATGAGATTAGCAAAAAAATTAGTCGCTGGCTTGAAAGAAATTGATGGTGTCACAGTTTATTGCTGCGACAGTATGGAGAATCATCTCGCTACAGTGACTATGAATGTTGATGGCTATGAAGCAGGCGATGTCGGGATCATGCTTGATGTTGAATTCAATATTGCCACCAGAACCGGACTTCATTGTGCTCCACTGGTTCATGAGCAATTGGATCTGATTAAAATTCATGGCGGTGTTCGTTTTGCTGTGGGACCATTTAATACCGAGGCCCATATTGACAGAGCTATCGAAGGGGTCACTGAAATTGCTGACAGGGCCAAAAAGAAAAAGCAATTAGCGGTATAGTGATTTAGTACTATACATAAGATTATAAATCAGAAGAGCGTTCCTTGGGCGCTCTTTTTTTTGCGCTGTCAGGAATCCTTTCCTGACAGTAACTTGTATTAAATAAGCAGACAGGAAAGGATTCCTACCTGCTCTGAAAATACAGGATAAAACTTTGGCAGGATCGCTTTGGGATCCTGCCCTACAACTACAATTTACTATCAGTGTATAAAAATTAAACATCAGTATATTCTGAATATGCACATTCACAATTTCATTCATTCTTCAAAGAATGTATCGCCCCTACATGAATTATAATCAATAAAATTAAGTAATTTATGAAGCTGATAAAATATCTGTCGATATACCTACTAAACTGGAGTTATTTACTATTCCTATATGGGTGAAATATGTCTGTTGAAGTAACAATAAAAGAATCACAATCGATTGTCTCCGAAATATCCCTGGATATATTTAATAATCTTGATACAGGGGTTTTTATATTTGGAGCAGATAAATCAGTTAAAGATATAAATCAAATTGGGCTATTGCTTGTTAGTGCTATCTTTCCTGATATAAGTTCTATTGAAACTGCAAAAGAACTAACTCTTGATAAAATTTTTAGTGAGAAAAACTTTCCAGGGTGGCTTGATAAATTTGAATCTGAAAATTATGAATCCGGTGTATGGTTGAGTGAATATCTTAATACCCCACTTGATTGTGGTAATCGAATTTATTTTGTAAAAGCAGGGTCTGTCTTATCAAAATCCGGTGAAAGTTTATTTGTAGTTCTCATTAATGATATAACAAATGAAAAGAAAAGCCAACATCGGTTGGCATGGCTTGAAAAACAGGCAGAAAAAGGAAGCATGGCTGCAATTATTGTCCATGATCTCAATAATTATCTCAGTTTATTGCTGGGTGGAGCAGAGCTTGCTGAAATGATGCTAAGTAGCGGTAAGACCGACAAAGCGGCTGATAAAATTGAAAAAATAAAGATCAATGTTAAAAAGATGGAGAAATTTATTGCCGGTTTTACTGATGATTATAAAATTGAAACCAATAAGATCAAAGCGAATCTCAATAATTTGATTTCAAATGTTGTTTTATGTTTATCAACCAGAGATATTTTTACTGATATTTCCATTATTACCCATCTTGATTCACAGATCCCTGAATTCGAAATTGATACTGATCAATTTTCCAGATTGCTATTGAATTTTTTAAATAATTCCGCTGAGGCAATCAACGAATCAGAGACAAAACATGGCAAGGTAACAATCAATACGGAATTGGATAATACTAATATTGTGCTAACAATTTCTGATAATGGTCCCGGGCTTACTGAAGATGTAAAACAGAAAATATTTAGAAGACGATTTACTTCAAAAGAGAATCATACGGGATATGGACTTATGGATTGTGGTTTAATAGTTGGTATTCATAATGGCCAGGTAGAGATTGTTGAAAATACAGATGCCGGTGCCGCGTTTGAGGTTACTTTACCAATAGAGTAACTGTTGTGAATTTATAAATTAGAATATTAATTAGACATATAAAAAATAACGCCCGTTCAGCAAATACTAAACGGGCGTTTTCATGTCTATAGCGGTACGGGGACTCGAACCCCGGCTTGGTGGCTGAGAACCACCCGTCCTAACCCCTAGACGATACCGCCAAACCATGCGCAATGCAAAAAAAGCAACAGAGCTTGAATATAGAGATTATACTTATCTTGTCAAGTGCGTCTAATGCGTTGTGGCTGAGTTGGTTATGGATTTGGTTGCTTGTAATCCAATGCCGGCTATAGTATTAGTAATTTGTAGAATTAATCAATAATTTACCATTATTAATTGAAAAATAGAAAAATGTGATAATGAATATTATGAAATAAAATAAAATCACATGCCATAATGGCGGTGTGGTTGGCAGTTTGGTGGGGTTGTTACTCTGAATATATTGGCATCATTGTACTTAAGAATTAATCAATTGTATTCTTTTTATCATCCTTTTAACTTTCATCATAATATTAACTTTTCTATATTTGCGGGTAAATTGAGAATATATTGGAGGAATAAATGCCATCTAAGATTAAGAAAACATCAACAAAATATCATGAACTCAATTATAAAGATCTGAATTTCCAAATTGATTATAAACCCAAAGGGGTGAAATCATCTGATGACCTATGTCCCTGTAGTGGAGTAATTGGGCAGAGTAGAGCTATCGAATCCATGAAAACAGGACTTAACGTAGATAGTTCTGGGTATAATGTTTTTATTGCAGGATCGGCAGGTACGGGAAGAGTAGAGGCGGTAAAGTCTCTAATAAAAAAGCATGCCTCCGACAAACCGGAACTCCAGGATATATGTTACGTCAATAATTTCCAAAATGATGATTGCCCCCGCATAATAATATTTAAAGCAGGTGATGGAGTTCGATTCAAAAAGGATATGGCCTATCTTGTCAATTCGCTTCGCAAAGTTGTACCAAAAATATTTATGTCAGAGGATTACAAGGATCGTCAGAATAGAATTATCAGGGAATTTGAAAACCGTCAAAAAGAATTAATACGGGGATTTGAGGAACGATTAACCAATGCCGGATTTGTAATGGTACAGATTCAATCGGGAGTTGGGGTTCGCAATGAAATACAACCAATAATTGACAATGAACCATCTTCAATGGAAACTCTGGAGCAATTAGCCAAAGAGGGGAAATTTTCTCTTTCGCGTCTTGACGAACTGCGCCGAAATTGGGACAGCCTAAGACGGGAATTTGATCTGACATCGATTGAATCCAAAAAGCTTACGACAAAAATGGAAGATGCTCTTGAGAAGCTTAATTTTTCAATTGTTTCACCACTTATATCTGACAAAATTAATTTATTAAAAAAACGTTATCCATTTGAGAAAGCGCTAAAATATTTTGATGAGGCTGAGGAAGCTTTGCTTGAAGATTTGGACCGTTTCCGTGAAGCGCAGCCACGTCGCGGAGAAGAAGAGCCGCCGCCTTATCGCAAAAGAGAACCGTTTGAAGAATTTTCTGTTAATCTAATTCTGGATAACTCCAAAAACGATACTGTACCGCTTATAATTGAAAAGTCTCCTTCATATAAAAATCTTTTTGGATCGTTAGAGCGCGTGGTTGACAGGTTTGGTTACTGGCGCACAGATTTTACCCGAATTTTTGCTGGTTCTATCTTAAAAGCTGCCGGTGGATATCTGGTAATAAATGCAATGGATGTAGTGAGCGAGCCGGGAGTTTGGATGCATTTGAAACGGACGCTTCGCAATCAGGAGTTTGAGATAACCGGTTTCGATCCCTTTTATATGATGGCTGGATCAGGAATTAAACCGGAGCCGATACCAATAAAAGTAAAAGTAATACTTATCGGTGAACCGAAAACATATCGTTTGTTATGGCAGCTTGACGAAGATTTCAAAAAAGTTTTTAAAATTAAGGCTGAGTTTGATTCCGAAGTAAAATCAGACAAGAAACATATTCATAAATACTTTGAGTTTGCCAAAAAGATAATAGAGAATGAAAATTTACCTACTTTTGATATAAGCGGTTTGCAGGCAGTTACTGAATATGGAATGCGCCTTTCAGGAAAACGAGGAAGACTCACAACCCGCTTTACAACGGTGGCAGATATCATTAGAGAAAGTTCCGACTGCGCCAGAGGCAGGAAATCAAAAAAAGTAGAGCGAGTCGATGTACATAATGCAATCAAACTAAAACGAACCCGGGTAAATCTGCTTGAAGATAAAATTCAGGAAATGTATGATGAAAACACCCTGATGGTATCATCAAAAGGCAAAGTAGTTGGACAAATCAATGGTTTGTCGGTTTATAATCTTGGCGAGTATTCATTTGGTCGTCCAACAAGAATTACAGCAAGTACATCTATGGGACGCGCCGGGGTTATTAATATTGAACGTGAGTCTGATCTTTCCGGACCGATTCATAATAAAGGCGTTCTTGTGTTAAGCGGGTTCCTGCGCCATCTGTTTGCTCAGGATAAACCGCTGCAGATGTCGGCCTCAATTTCATTTGAACAGTCATACAGTGGTGTTGATGGTGATTCGGCTTCATCGACTGAAATCTATGTCATCCTTTCATCATTGACAGGAATTCCAATCAATCAGGGGATAGCAGTTACCGGATCTGTTAATCAACAGGGAGAGATCCAGCCCATTGGCGGAGCTAACCAAAAGATCGAAGGATTTTTTGATGTTTGCAATAGTCGACGATTGACCGGAAGCCAGGGGGTGATTATACCACATCAGAATGTAAAGGATCTTTTATTGCGTCCTGATGTTATTGATGCTGTCAATAAAGGTAAATTTCATATTTATCCCATCAAGACAATTAGCCAGGGTATAGAAATTCTAACAGGTGTTTCCGCAGGTAAAAAATTAAAGAATGGGAAATTCACCAAGGATTCTGTATTTGAGAAAGCAGACGAGAAACTTTTATCAATGGCGTTAGCTCTTCAGAACTTTGGACGTAAAGACAAAAACAACAAGAATGATAAATGATAAATAATATATTTTGCTATCATTGTAAACATGTATCGTTTTTGTTAACGTTTGAAAGCCGCATATTTATTCTTTAACTACAATTATTATTGATCAATGATTCATTTCATTGATCAATGATTATTAATTGTTGAATTTTTTTTATTGACATTAAAAATAAAATTCGTTCTTTGAATGAGACCTCTAACATTTAAGGGAGGATGCTGAATGCGCAAAGCAAAGAAAGCAACAAAGAAAAAAGCTGCACCGAAGAAAAAAGTTGCAGCCAAGAAAAAAGCTGCACCGAAGAAAAAAGTTGCAGCCAAGAAGAAAGCTGCTCCAAAGAAAAAAGTAGCAGCCAAGAAAAAAGCTGCTCCAAAGAAAAAAGCAGTAGCTAAGAAAAAAGCTGCTCCAAAGAAAAAAGTTGCAGCCAAGAAGAAACTTAGATGCCCCGCAAAGACTGCAGCAGGGAAACGCTGCAAACGTTTTGCGAGTGGCAGAAGTAAATTCTGCTCAGCACACAAGAAAAAGTAATTTTGTGTCGAGTAGTTACGATTAAAGCACGATCTTAGTGATCGTGCTTTTTTTATTGTAAATAATGAATATATACTTGGTTGATTTGTTAAAACATCTATGATGCTTAGAAATCAGCTCCGAATGAGAAATAATAATACGGTTTATCCGACACATATCTATAGTCTGTTGACCAGGCCAGATCATATCTTATTAGTATAAAGCCGAGGTTTGCCCGCATTCCAAATCCAAACCCAGCCTTTACATCTTTTAAGCGTGAACCATCTTTGGTGGTACCAAATTTAAAATCATCATTGGTCCAGGTGCTGCCCATATCATAAAAAATAGCTCCGGTTACATTTGTTATGGCTATTGCCAAGGGGAAACGCATCACAAAATAATCGATCATAGGGTAGCGGAACTCCCAGTTAATCAAGCCGTAACGGTTGCCGGACAGATCATAATAATCAAAACCCCTTAAAGGTGTGATCACATCAGCAAAATAAAGATTCTCAACATCATAAACTTTGGCGTCCAGAGTGCGGTTGCCAATCCAGTTAGTGGTGCCGCCAAGGAAATATTGTTTTGGTGTATTTCCAAACGAAGCTCCTCCGGAGATCCGGAAGGCCATTGAAAATAATTTTCCAAAATGCCAATATTTACGAAAATCCAAATCGACAGAAGTAAACTCAATATCATTCACATCAAATAAGTTTGCTCCATAGGTAACCGATAATTTTGTTCTACGGCCATTGATAGGACCGGTAATCCCCCAGATTATATTATCAGTTACATAAGTCAATTCCGTAGTTGTTACTTTGGAGCTGCGATCCTCTCTTAAATCATTGCGATCATGATATTCGCGATCGATAAAAAACTGCGATGCCTTAAAATCAATCCGGCTGAAAGTTGAGAAGGGATAGTTGGCAATAAAATGAAAACCATAAAAACGATCAGAAAAGAGATGGTCAATATTATCGAGATAATAATTTTTTGTATGGAAAAAACCAATTCCAAGGCTTGTTCTTCGTTTATTATAAAAATAAAATGCCTGTAAAAATGATTGATCAATATTATTAACCAGTTCTGTTGCAATATAGATCTGGTGATTGCCCAAATAATCAGAAAAGACAAAGTATGATTGTCCGCTCAGTCCAAAGAAAGTATTATAATTGAATCCACCGCCAACATAATCGGATGTGAACCGGGCTTTATATTTTTTAACGATATAATCACCTGATGCTAATGGAGGAGGGACCGAATCAAATGAAGCTGGTTCCGAAACGACCGGTTTATAAAAATCGGCGGAATCACCAATTGGGATCATAAGAGAATCAAGGGGATCAATCTCCTCTTCATCACTAACAAAAACATATTCATCATCATAGATACCAGTTTCGGTTTCTAATGAATCTTTGAAGGTAGTGCTGTCTTCATCCAGGCTTGTTACGCTATCGGCAAAAGATGTATCAGATAGATTAGCCCAGAAGGTAGTATCGACATCATAAGTTGAATATTCTGACAATGTGTCTGTTTCAATATTAGTTGAGTCGATATTTTTTTTATGAGCCATTAGTGTTTTGTCTGCGCGATATTTTTTAAGCAGGTCATATTTACCTAACATATAATCGGTTGGATCCGGATGACCATTTTCTACTACTGGTATCAGTTCTTTTAGCAGAAAGATATCAAAAACACCTTTGAAGAAAGCAGAAAATGCTATGTTTTTTCCATCCGGCGACCAGGATATATGTCTTATAGCTGAGATAATGTCAGTGATAGCAAAATATTTTGTACTATCCAGGTAAGCAATATATAGGTTATCAATCCCGTTGCGATTGGAAATAAAAGCAACCTTGTTTCCATCGGGGGAGACAGATGGAGATTTGTTCTGACCAGGTCCAACATCAAGGGTATCAAGCTTATTATTGATTAAATTAAAAGTGAATAAATTATAATATCCATAGGTAAAATCACCGGGCATGTAGGCACCAGAATCGACATAGAGATGACTTTCCAAATCGACCAATTGATTCTGGGGGTGCGGACGATCTGATGAAAAAACGAGTTTGTTGTTATCCAATGTCCAGCTGGGATCAATATCATCGTAACGATCATCTGTTAATTGGGTGACAATATCTTTTTCAATATCATAAACAAATAGATCCCGCTTGAATCCTTCAAGCGCCGAGAAGGCAATCTTTTTTCCATCAGGAGACCATGAGGGTGAAAGGACGTTGTAATAATCCAATTCTTTTTTGCGATATGTTTTTTTCTTTCTGACGCTATAGAGGAAGAGTGATTCTTTCCCTCCGGATTTACCTACAAAGGTAATGCTCTCACCATCAGGTGAAAATGATATGCCAGAAACATAAGAGTGGAGTGATTCCAGATCACCGGATCTGGCGGATTTAACTAATCTGCTGACATGTTTTCCATCAATAGCAGAGATCAGGACAATTTCAGTATAATCAGACTTGTCAGTGAATATTGCGATTTTATCGCCTTCGGGAGAGAAAGCCGGCTTTTCATTAAAATACGAGCCGTCTTTTCTTGCATGCGTGAGTTGTTTGGCAATCTCATCCGGATCCTTACGATTCGCTATTTCCGGCCAATAACGGCGTTTCATCTCTTTGCTAAAATCTTCCCAGAATTCTTCCTCGGTGATACCGAGCGTTTCTTTTAATGTCCGTTTCATGGTGAGATGAATTTTCCCTTTGCGGAGAATCTCGCCTAATTTTTCTTCGCCGTATTTTTCAGCAATGTATTTTACCATCGCCTGTCCCTGTTTATACGCCAGATATCCGCCGAGAGCCCAGGGGGGAGCAAGGTAGCCATTGATCGTGGCATCGCGCACAACCATATCGGCCCAGTAATCCCATCCGTGACGAGATGAATATTCAGCATACCCTTCAGCTAACCAAAGCGGCATAGAAAAGAGGCGTTGTCGGGACACTAAGGATTTGAAAGCATTTCCATAAAGCATATCAAAAGTTACAGCATGAGTTAATTCATGGTGCAATACATGACGGAAATCTTCATAAGAACCAGCGAAAGGAATAACGATACGATTTTTAAAAACTTCGGTAAAACCGCCGACCCCTTCTGATATAAGTCCTGATGTAATATTTGTCTGTTGAAAATCATTGTGTGAATTATAAATAAATACCGGGATTCGCTTTTGGATCATATAGTCCAACTCTTCGGAAATTTCAGAATAAGATGATTCCAAAACTGTTGCAGCAAATTTGGCAGTAGGGTAAGCTTCTTCATAGAAGTGAAGATCAAAATGGCGGGTTTGAATAAAACTCCAGTCGAAATCTTTGTATCTTACCTTGTTTTTACCAAAATAGGTATCCTGCGAATTTGCTATTGGGGCCAATAAGACAAGTATCAAAAAACAAACAAGTGTAACTTGCTTCATGCTATCACATCCTCAAATTCTTTGTAAATATGCATATTTGAAATATCTCAGGAATTTCGAGAAATATCTGTATTAATATGACATTTTTCTATCTATTTAAGATTAATCTGGTAATTAATCATTTGTTCTAACTATATCGGCTCCAAGTGATGACAACTTTTCCTCAATCCGATAATATCCTCGATCAATATGATAAACACGAAGAACCTCGGATTTCCCCTTAGCTGCCAAACATGCCAAAACGATACCAGCACCGGCTCTAATATCAGACGCCATAACTTCCGCTCCGTTTAGTTCTTTTACGCCACGGATTACCGCTTCATTGCTGGTAATTTTAATATCTGCTCCCAATCGATGCATTTCCATCGTATGAGAGTACCTATCTTCAAAAACAGTCTCTACTATATGAGAAGTTCCCGAAGATTTGCAGGAACAGGCCATAATACAGGCTTGTAAATCGGTCGGAAAGCCGGGATAGGGGAATGTTGTCACCGAAACAGGATTTAATCTTTTGGGTGATTTTATTGTTATACCTGATTTTTTCTGAATAATTTCACAACCCATTTCGGTAAGTTTATGGAATACAAGGGTCAGGTCTTCACCATTACATCCGGTGATAGTAACATTTCCACCGGTGATAGCACCGGCCATCAGATATGTACCTGCTACTAATCTGTCGCCAGCAACACTATATTCAACATTCTTTAAATTCTTAACCGGTTCCACAATTATATTTGGTGTACCGGCACCATGAATTTTGGCTCCGGCTTTGTTCAGGAAATTTGCTACATCAACAACTTCAGGATCACAGGCAGCATTGGCAATATAGGTTTTCCCTTTGGCCATTACGGCTCCATAAAGAAGATTTTCGGTTCCGGTATGTGATGGACGGTCAAAATAAACTGATCCGCCTTTAAGAGGCTTTCCTTTGGCGATAACAAATCCGCTTTTTTCTTCAGTTACAGCTCCAAGCGCTCTAAAACCAGTTACGTGAAAATTAACCGGCCGCGCTCCAAGAACACATCCTCCCGGCAATGAAACTCTGGCTTCACCCATCCTGACTAATATTGGACCAAGAGCCAAAAACGAAGCCCTCATCTGGCGCATCAGTTCATAAGGAGCGGTGTTCTGATTTATATTTGATGCATTTACAGTCATGACATGTTTTTTTTCATCATAAGTAACTTTGGCACCGAGATATTCCATAACTTTAATACTGGTATAAATGTCTCTAAGAGGAGGGATATTTTTGAGAACGGTTTCGCCTTTGTCTATCAAAAGTGCTCCAAAAATTATCGGAAGAGCGGCATTTTTGGAACCATCGATTTTGACTTTTCCTTCAAGCTTGCGATTCCCTTTTATAATAAATTTATCCATACTGTTCCTTCAGCCAATTAATATTGTTTTCTATTTCTTATACACACTGAGTGTGCATTTTACTCCTTTTGAAGGAGCACAGTAAATCATAGGGAAAATAATCTGGTAATAAAGTTTTAAATGCGAGATAATTAGAATTATTTAATAGGCCATACCGGTTTCGCCGGCATTTCCATAAGCAATTTCATATTTATCGTCGACCAGCTCAAAGCTGCTGCGGACACGATAAAGGAGATCAATAGCTTCCTGATCAGTATAATCGGGATTGGTCCAGGGAAGCTGCATAAACTGCCCGCCTGAATAAATAAGCTCTATCTGGGCAAAAACGCCATCACGGAGGTAAATGCGATGATTATATTCACGATGCGAGGCCATCACCAATTTATCTGGAGTCAGGATACCGGGATCAATATTGACGGTGCGGAAGTGGAAGTCACGGATACGATCTGAGAACATTGGCTCAATATTGGCACAGGCGTTTTTGATGTCGGGGAGAGTGTCTCGGTTGACCGGTTTTTCAAATGAGAAGATCCGCCGTTGAAGGTTTTCACCCATTTCTTCACGGTAGCGATCCTGACAACTGCAGGGGATTTCGATTGTTTCGCATTCCACCCGTGAGAATTTACGCTCCAAAGCCTTCAATGAATCTGCGAGGGCATCCATTGAGGAATAGATGATAGATATTATAAGCCTTCCGGCCGGTGGTTTTTGTATCCTTGCCATAGTAGAAGGGTGGTATGTGCAGAACTATTAATCAACTAAAACTGTCGGAGACAGTTTATATTAATTTAATCCTAATTGTCATACCCGTGAAAATGGGTATCCAGGTTGTATTAAATTGGTTTCGAGTAGGTCAGTTCTTGTAGGGAAGGTTTGTCCTCAAACCTGCCATTCTCTGTGGCGGGTCCGATAACGGAACTGCCCTACTACTACTATTGAACAGTAAACCCATTGCAAGCAGTGGGCTACCCACTTCAATAATGTCAGGAGCAAAGGGATTCTGATCTACTCAATCTATTCAACCAGATTATATTCAATCAATGTTCGGGTGCGGTCCATTGAGGGGATAAAGCCAAACTGCCATCGTTTGGATTTTACTATGCCAACATCGGGTACAAGCCAATCATCCTGGGTCCAGTAATCATTGAATGCCCCTCCAATAGCATGAGTGTGAAAACTTGATTCAAAAATTCCAGCAGGGGTATGAATCAATTCCTTATCGAGTACCTCCGGAACCGGCACAAAATAATCAATTCCCCAGGTTTTCCCTACCGCCAATGGGAAATCATATGAGACATCCATAAATGAGAAGTGCATTGTGTCATACATAAAGGTCAAATGATTTTCATATGTCACTAAGAACATAGTATCAGTCATCAAACTGCCAGCAAATTCCCAAACGGTGTAAGGATCGCCATCATTGAAATGGCCTTCATCTATAATTGTGGCTGTCACAGTATCATATGAAATGATTATTGAATCATGATGATAATAAACTGAATCCTTTTGTTCGTAGATCCACTCATTGCCAACTTTGTTTGGGAATTGGGTGATTTCAAATGTAGTGAAATCATAGTCTATTAGTTGCCAGGTTTCATTTTTTGTAACAGTGATACTTGATCCATCGGAGAACTGACTTAGAAAATAGCGTGATACTATCCCTACATCAGGAACAATCCAGGTCTGGCTCCAATTGCCGCCATCCTCAAAGTCTTTTCCCCATGAACGATCAATTCTGGCTCCATTGTTAAATGTTTCAGCAGGTACACTAATCTGACCCACAAGAGTTACCGTGCTGGTATCATCATTCGCTTCTAAGCCTGCCCAACTTTCTCCCAGTTCAAGTGGATAAATTAATCTTTCTATGTGAGTATCCCACGGGCCGTTGAAATTATGTATTTCTATTGTATCCCCTTTGGACCTAACATGCTTAATTAAAAATAAATTATTTGAGGCGTGTTTCTCTTTCCATTCTATGAATATTTCACCTTCAGAATTGGTGTTGTCGTCAGTAAATGACACCCACACAGTGTCAGTTATCTGAGTTAGGCTATCATACACTTCATATTTCCAGAGCATGCCTGTTTTATCCGGGAATTGCATATCAACAGGGGCTTTGCCATACCTTGTGGGTGAGTCATCACATGCTATAATTAAAATGATAACTGCAATTATGATTATTATTGATCGATATACTAACATGATTTTCCTCCATTAAGGAAGTTGTTTGCGCCAGTTATTAACAATATAGATGAATATGGCCTTGTTGGTCAAGCGCATTTGATAGACGCTTAAAATGAAAATGTGTTTGATAAAACACCAGCCGGGCTGGTTTATTTATTCAGATATTTCATAGACATACCAGAGTTTGGTACGCTCCAGCCAGTTGTTAAAATTAAAATGCCTGACCCATTCCGGGAAGGTGCTGTATATGACTTTATTATTATAATTTAGATTTTCAATATCTTTGGGGGTTTTTGTAACAAAAAGAGATTTGCCATTATCGTTAAACTTTATTTTATCAACGGAATCTATTTGGATAATCTCAAGATTGGGACGCTTATAATAATAAATATCGAGAATGCGAAGATAGGGATTGTTGTTAGTATAATATAGAGTTATCGGTTCTTCATAGCTATTATATATTTTTTGATATATGGGTATTTGATAGTCGGCCGGGCGAAATGATACAACCAGTAGCAGCCCGATATTTACGATCCAAAAAAGACTGATAAAATTTTTTGTTAATCTACTATTCAAAAGATCACGATACCATTTTTTTTGAATTATTTCTATAGCCATAACAATTAAAAGAGGCAGAAAACCAACAATCGGAAAAAAGAAGCGCATCTCTTTATGAGGGATAAAACAATGTATCAATAAAAACGGGACAATAATCCAGGTCAGCATATTTTTTGGCTTAAATAAAAGGACAAGTAGCGGACTAAGGATAAATACTAAACTAAACGGAGGAATAAGTCTTTGTGAAAAGGCAGTGAAATAACCATACCAGGGAGATGTACCAAATCCGGATTTATCGTTAATGACATTGAAATCAACAAAGGTCCACAGATAGTTTAGAGAAGTAAAGGTCCATTCTCCGTAGAACCAGCGATCAATCAGAATTCCACTACCGATTGAGAATAGAATTCCCACAGTAACAATTATCATATTTTGGAAGCCGATTTTTTTTATGATCAAAAGCCACAGCCAAAATCCCATCACAAGAAAACCTGCCTGAAAGCGAAAGACAAAAGCCAAGCCACACAATATACCGGTAATGAGAAAATTAATTTTTGTTCTGTTTTGTTTTTTTTGAAACAGAGCCACTGCAATCAGGAGTATTGCCCCGCCCCAATGTTCTGCTGAAAACCTGACATTGTTATATAATGCAAACCAGGTAAAAAATGATAACAGTAGGAACCATTTTCTCAGAGTGAGATCTATAATTTTATCTTTATAGGCAGTATAAAAAAGATGAATGGCATAGAGGGATAATATCGCAGATAACAACCGCATTAACATTGAAATGATAAAGGGATCTTTGATGCTGAATAAGCCGAAAAGCAAGTGAGCCAGTACGACCATAGCGGGTTGGATAGCGGATCGCATCTGGCGATGGAATTCCCAGGGAAGATTGCTCTCTTCGGTTAGACCAAGTTTTAACCCGGCGAATTCATTAATCTGAAAGTGTTCATCAAATTGGTGATACCCTGAAGAGAATATTGCTGCAACAATTAGAAAAAGAGCTCCAATAATATAGATTTTTTTAGAATTCATAGAATATTATTTATAGCCTTCTTCAAGCTCCACTCCCAAGCCATCGGCGAGACGATTGATATAATTAAAAAAGCTGGTTACCTGAACAACATCATGAATCATACGCTCGGTGCAGCCTTGCTGCTTCAATTTCTCAATATCTTCTTTTGTTATAGTTGCAGGTTTGAGAGTAAGCTTCTCTACATATTCTAAGATTGATTTATTCAGGTCACTTATATTTGCATTGTGATAGTCAGAGATAAGAGTAGTTTTAAAGCTGTCGTCAAGAGATGTCCTGTCCAGCACCTTTTCGGATCGCAACGCGGTCCAGTGGTGTTCCGTTCAGTAATGGCATTCGTTAATGGCCGATACAACCGTTGCAATCATTTCCCGTTGGGCTCGTGAAAGGGGAGATTTGTCATACATGATTGCTCGATAGAAAGTCATAGTTGCCTCCATTGTCGGAGGGTACTGACCGGAAATGCGAACTATATTTGCCGGTTTGCGTTCTTTACCGCCATATTTTTTGTACAGCTTTTTCAGTTCCTCAGATGCACTGTCATATTCAATGTAGTCTATAAATGCCACTTACTATGCCTTTCATTATTGTCCTTCATATTAATACAAAAATACAAAAAGAATACTTTAAGTGCTATCAAAAAAATATTTGGAGTTTTCAAAATTGGCAACTATGTTTAGTAACTGACAATATTGAAAGATTTTAATTTTTGAAAAACTCTGATTCAAACAGCACTTACCTTGCTTCAATCATTACCTATGTGTTAATGCTGGCAATCTATTTAATTATTTCTTTTAATCCGGATAGTCGATTGTGGGGAATAAACTGGTGGGGCTATTTCCCAACCTGGGTGCCCTTGGCACTATTAATTACAGGTTTAATATTACCATTGATTTTGTACAAATTTTTTAAACTCAATAGTAATGAAGATATAAAAATATCTGATAAAGCAGGTGACAATAAAACATATTTATATGTTTCATCGGTAATTGTTTTTGTGGTCGCATTATCTTTCTATTTTTTCAGAGTGAAAACACATTTCCTTGGTGATGGTTTTGGCTTGTTGACAATGCTGGGCACCAATATGGCTTCGTACCATCAGTTGCGAGAGTTCGGGGAATCCCTGTTGCATCTCTGGATTTATAATGCAATAAATATCCCGGGTGAATATGGGGCATTGCTCAGTTATCGCATTATCTCAATCTCAGCAGGAATGGCATTTCTTGTTACCGTTGTCATATTCGCCAGAAAATTATACGCAGAAATAATTTATCAAATACTCTTTATCTTGTCGCTAGTATCGGGTGGTTATCTGTTGCTCTTTTTTGGATATGTTGAGAATTATAGTTTGATAGTCTACAGTGTAGCACTGTTTACTCTTTGCGGGATTTTGATTATCAAAGAGCAAATCAGTAGAATATTTATTATTCCTGTTTTTTTATTAGCAGTATTTTTTCATGTGATAGGCATTGTTCTTTTTCCGGCTGTTGTTTATTTGCTTATGCAAGATAGTAAAATTGGCAATCGTATATCAAATTTAAAACCAGCAAACTGGACATTGATACTTTTTGCAACAGGTATAATTGCATCAACGGTATTCTACTATCTTTACACTAATTATTATTTTTTCAGGTTTTCATTTGTTCCTCTGATTGAAAACAGATTCACTATAGAAAACTACACAATGTTCTCAATCAAACACATTTTGGATTTTATAAATTTAATTATTCTGTTAACACCATGTGTTATAATTTTTGTGGTATGGCTATTGGTTTCTAAATCTTTCAATCAATTCAAACAAAGAAACAATATCTTTCTGATTATTATGTCTATATCAGCATTGGGAGCGGCCTTTATATTTGATCCAAAATTAGGAATGCCAAGAGATTGGGATCTGTTAGCCTTTACCGGACTACCATTGGTCGTTTTAATGTTTAATGTTATTTGCAGTTCAAAAATTAGAATCAAATCAAAACTAATAATATTATTATTAATGATTATGTTAAACATGCTATGTTTGATTCCCAGAATTGCATCACAGGTTTCACCTGAAATATCTTTGGCTCATTTTAAGAACTATATCAACCTCGACAAAACCAAAAACAGATATGTATCAGGATTTTTGTATGATTACTTTCTTGGTATTGGTGATACAACGAAAGCTGATGAGTTGAATTCACTGTGGAGCACACGCTATCCTGAAATTAAAATGCTGGAGCAGGCAACTTCTCTCAAGGCTCAGAGAAAATATGCCGATGCGATCAGATTATATAACAAAATCATTCGTAATGATCCGTTTCATTTTGATGTCTATAATAATCTAGCTGAATGTTTTATTCAGACTCGTCAATTTGACAGTGCTATCGTTCTTCTTGATATTGCCAAGGGGATGAGCCCCTATAATCCGGCCGTATGGAACAATATTGGCTCAGCATTTTTTTATCAGAAAAAATATCCAATAGCAGAAAAGGCCTGGTTGAAATCAACTGAATATGATTCCACCAATATTGAGCCATTAGTGGGTTTGATATCACTGTATCACTCTACAAAGGATGAATTAAAATATAGTGAATTCTTAGCGAGAACGGCGCAGAGAGATAACGCTCCCGGACAGGTTCATTTGGCTTATGGGGATATACTGGTAAAGCAGCGACGAATTGATGAAGCGATGAAAGAGTATGAAAAGGCTATGGGCAAAGGCATCAATCCTGCCCAGATTGAACAGCGCAAGAAGCGATTATTGAAATTGAATCAGCAGTAGCGGAGTGAATGTTTCCAGCTTATACGTGGGCGGCAGACGTCCTCGTCTGCCCCTTAATTAAATTGCAGATCCCATAGCAAGCTATGGGCCACCCATCCGTCCACAAACTTAATTTCCATCAAAAAATTCGGAACCATTTCCACACATAATAATAAAAGACATTAGATGTCATTCTTAGGACTTAGGACATTTGAGAGTATTTTTTTGCCACAAATAAGAGTGGCTATGCCACCCTTGACAGGGAGGATGGGTGTGTTATATTTGGGGCTATCCATTTGGAATAGATAATGATGGATCAAAATTGAAATGTATTATTTTTTATAAAAGGAGAGATATGCCCTATGGCTAATTTATCTTCCGAGTCCATGATCGAAGCCCGTTCACTGAGTAAGTATTTCGGTTCGTTTGTGGCAATTGAGGATATTTCTTTTTCCATTCCCAAAGGTCAAATTGTCGCATTCCTTGGCCCCAATGGTGCCGGTAAATCGACCACGATGCGAATCCTTACCGGATTTCTGGCGGCCAGCAGGGGAAGTGCACAGATTGCCGGATTTGATATTAACAAAGACCGCATTAAAATAGCCCAACAGTTGGGCTATCTTCCGGAAAACGGTCCATTGTATGACAACATGACCCCGCTTGAAATGCTCCGTTTTTTTGGAGAAGCTCGAGGGATAACTGGGAATAAGCTTCAACGCAGCATTGAGCAGGTCAATGAAACCTGTGCACTGCAATTAGTACTGGAAAAACCAATCGGGAAACTTTCGCGTGGGTATCGACAGCGCGTGGGATTAGCTCAGGCGTTGCTTCATGAGCCCGAAGTATTAATTATGGATGAGCCGACTGCTGGTTTGGATCCTAACCAAATTAAGGATTTCCGTTCCAATATAAAGCAGTTAGGCCAATCAAAAACGGTTCTTCTTTCTACACATATTTTGCAGGAAGTCGAAGCAGTAGCAGAGCGTGTTTTATTAATTCATAACGGGCGGCTCTGTTTTGACGGCACTCCGGAGGAGCTTCGCGGTTCGGGAACTTTAGAAGAGAGCTTTTACAATCTCACTGGGAATAGTATAAATAAAAGCGACCAGGTCGCAGGGGGCAGTGATGAAAATTAACTGGCAAGTTATAACTGTAATCGCCCGCCGCAATCTGTTGTCCTATTTCAGCAGTCCCACCGGATATGTTTTTGTAACCCTGTTTATCTTTTTAAGTGCGGCAGCGGCATTCTGGCAGGAACAATTTTTCGCCGGTAATCTGGCAAATTTAAATCAGCTCAATTATTTTTTCCCAATGCTGCTTCTCTTTTTTGTGCCGGCTTTAACAATGGGAGTCTGGGCTGAAGAACGCCAACGAGGTACAGATGAATTATTGCTGACATTGCCCGCGACCGATTTTGAAATTGTGTTAGGAAAATATCTGGCGGTGTTGGGAATCTATACCGCTTCATTAATATTATCGTTAAGCCATGTGATCGTTTTGTTCTGGCTCGGCAGTCCCGACCTGGGATTGATGTTCACGAACTATCTTGGTTACTGGTTTATCGGAGCGGCATTGTTATCAATTGGGATGTTGGCTTCGCTTTTAACAAGCAATGTAACGGTTGCCTTTATTGCCGGAGCATTATTCTGTTCCTTTTTTGTCTTTGTCGATTCTGCTTCATGGGTCGTCAACCAATCACTCCAGCAGTTTTTTGCGCCGTTAAGTGTAGATGGCTATTTTAATGATTTCTCAAGAGGAGTGATCAGCTTTTCATCGGTTTTATATTTTATATCTATTGTCAGTTTCAGCCTTTACATCAATACGGTATTGTTAGGTAGACGTCACTGGCCGATTGAAGCAGGTGGATACAGATTCTGGACGCATCATCTTGTAAGGGCAGTCGCATTGGTTATTGCCTTGATAGCTTTTAACTCACTTTTTGGAACCGAGAGAGTTCGTCTTGATGCCACTGCAGAACAGCTTCATTCATTATCAGATGAAACCGAAATGATGATCGATGAATTATCAGGTGATCGTCCGGTTTTCATTCAGGCATTTATCTCTCCCAAAGTTCCAAGAGCCCATACCGAAACCCGTGAAAATTTAATTGGCAAGCTAAAGGAATTTGCGGCTGTCGGTGGGGATAAAGTACAATTGTTATTGCACGATACGGAACCGTTCACACAGGAAGCGCGAGATGCTCGTGAGAAATTTGGAATCGTACCCCGAACTGTGTTGACGACAGAGAGTGCTGCCACCAGCACTGCTGATATATTTTTGGGAGTTGCGTTTACATGTGGAGCCGGGGAAGAAGTCATTCTGTTTATGGATAAAGGGCTTCCGGTTGAATATGAGTTGATGCGCTCCATTAGAGTAGCAGCCAAAACCGCTCGTAAAAAAATTGGTGTGATGGCTACCGAAGCAAAAGTTTTCGGAGGGTTTGAGTTTACCACGATGCAAAATAATCCTCCCTGGCCGATTGTAAGTGAACTTCAAAAACAATACGAAGTGACCCAGGTCAATCCGGGAGAATCGATTCCGGAAGGAATTGATGGATTATTGGTAGTGCTGCCGTCTTCGTTGCCGCAACCGGCGATGGATCAATTGCAGCAATATATGTTAGCCGGTAATCCTACTCTGTTATTAGTTGATCCACTTCCTCTATTTGATATTAATCTAGCTCCGGTAATTCCTGCCGGATCAAACCAAAATCCTTTTATGAATCAGAATCAACAACAGCCGGAACCGAAAGGAAACATCCAGCAACTGATGACAAGTATTGGTGTGAACTGGAATCCGGGAATGATCACCTGGGATACTTATAATCCGCATCCGAATCTGATGCAGATTCAGCCGGAGATTATTTTTGTCGGACAGGGCAATGAAACCACCGAGGCGTTTGATAAGTTTAATCCGGCCAGTGCCAACCTGCAGGAATTAGTAATGCTTTATCCGGGATTCATGTTTAAAGCAATTGATAGCCCTTATGAATTCCAGCCGTTGCTTCGTTCGGGCCGCCTATCTGGTCTTCTTCCTTTTCAGGGATTGATGCAGAGAGGATTTTTTGGAATGCAGATGAATCGAAATCCCAGAAGAACGCCCACTAATGAAACATATATTTTGGCAGCTCAAGTAAAAGGAACCGGAACATCGACCGGTACTGAATCGGTTGAAACTGGAGCCTCTGCTAATAAGATCGATGCCATAGTTATCGCCGATATAGATTTTATTTCATCACAATTTTTCCAGATCCGCCAGCAGGGATTAGCAAATCTTAACTTTGACAATATTACTTTTTTCCTGAACTGTATGGATATTCTGGCTGGTGATGAATCGTTTATCAACTTACGAAAGAAACGAGTCAGGCACCGGACACTAGAAACTGTTGAAGCCCAGACTCAGGAATTTATCCAGCGTCGTCTGGAGCAGGAACAGGTAGCCGAAAAAGAGGCACAGGATGCTCTGACTGAGGCTCAGCAAAACCTGAATCAAAAAGTAGATGAAGTTCGGACACGGACCGATCTTGATGCTCAAACCAAACAGATTATGGCGCAGAATCTTCAGGAAGTGGAGAATCGCCGATTTGAAGTTCTTAAGGCTGATATCGAAGCCCGAAAGGATGCTCAGATTGCCTACGGAAAAGAAGAGATGGAGTCGGAAGTGCGCGCAATCCAAACCCGGATTAGAACTCTGGCGGTAATGCTTCCGCCGATTCCGGTTTTTGTAATGGGTGTTTTAATTTTCCTTAAGAGACGCAGGCGTGAAGAAGAAGGTGCTGCTGCAGCGCGAAGGTTGAGGAGTTAAACCATGAATGAAAATAAAAAAACAATCATATTTGCGGGAGTAGCAATTGGTCTGGCACTTTTAGCCTTTATTTTTTCACCAGCAAAAATAACTCCCGATGCCTTTCTTGATCAGGGGGAAGCGTTTTTCCCAGACTTTGAAAATCCCAATGATGCAACTTCCCTTGAAGTGATCGAGTACGATGAAAATAGCGGAAGACCATATGCTTTTAAAGTTGTATTTGCCAATGGCAAGTGGTCAATTCCTTCGCATTATGATTACCCGGCTGACGGCAAGGATCGTCTGGCAAATACTGCCGCTGGTGTAATTGATATTACCAAAGATGATTATCGCTCCAACAATGTTTCCGATTATGAATCGCTTGGTGTGCTTGATCCTATGGATGAGACCGGGAGTCTTGAGGGTCGCGGTAAGCGAGTTACTATCAAGGCAGAAGATGGGACTACGTTGGCGGATATTATTGTCGGGCATGAAGTCGAAGGTCGTCCCAATATGCGCTATGTTCGTCTTCCCGATGAAAAACGGGTATACGCCACCAGAATGAATATTGATATCTCTACTCGGTTTGAAGATTGGATCAAAGCTGATCTTCTGGAAACAACCAAAGATGATATCGGTAAAGTTGTCATAAATGATTACTCAATCAACGAACGAAACCGTTCAGTTGACCGCAGAGATAATATTCAATTGATAGTTAGAGACAGCGTTTGGTCTGCCAATGGAATGAAGAGCAGTCAACAGATTGATACAACTGTTATGGGAGAACTTCTTACAACCCTCGATGAACTTACTATTGTTGGTATTCGTCCCAAACCGGATGGGCTTTCGTCTACTCTAAAAAAGGTAGAAGGACAGGCAGATATTTCTCAGCAGGATAGACGTTCGCTTCAGGGTAAAGGGTTTTTCTTCACCGGTGATGGGCAACTAATGTCCAACGAAGGAGAGCTTCAGGTCTTATCATCAAAGGGTGTTCTCTACACTCTTCGCTTTGGTGAGGTTGTGCATGGATCCGGATTGGCGGTTACTGCCGGAACTGAGGAAGGCGCAGATCAAACAGGCGGGTCAGCTCAAAACAGATACTTGTTTGTCTCAACCGAGTTTAATGAATCTCAATTCAGAGAACCACCAAAGCCGCCGAATACAGATTTTTTGCAAAAAGCAGATTCACTCTTTACAGAGAGCGATCGTAATAATAAAATGGTATATGATGCTCATAGCCAATGGCAGCGCGCTTATGATCGCGGCAAAAAGTTAAGCCAGAATTTAAATGATCGTTTTGCCGAATGGTACTATGTCATCTCTGCTGAGAGTTTTGACAAACTGCATAGAAGTAGAAGTGAGTTGATTGTTAGTAAAAATTAATAATATTCCGTCAGGAAAGGATTCCTGACGGCTCGAATAAAAACTGATACAACGCTTTGCGGAAAAACAAGCTAGGCTTGTAGGGCAGGATCCTTGTGGTCCTGCTTTTTTTGTATTGATGAAAGATAATTATCATGTTATCTATAAACTAATAAGATTGATTCCCGGTCAAGTCGGGAATGACACACACATAGTGTGATTTTCCGCGAGGCGTTGTAACAATAGTATTTTTAACTGGGCAGCCTTAGTAGGTCGAAACCCTAATGATTTCGACTTACAATAAGAGAGTTTTCTATGCAAGCGATGGTTCTGGAAAAACAGGGACAGAAATTACAACTTAAAGATGTTCCCAAGCCATCACCGGGTGATAACCAAGTATTGATAAAGGTAAATGTCTGCGGGATCTGCAGGACTGATTTGCATGTTGTTGATGGTGACCTTACTGAACCGAATCTCCCAATAATTCCCGGACATCAGATTGTCGGCCACGTAGTGGCTTTTGGTAAAAGTGTAACATCTGTAAAAATTGATGACCGGATTGGCGTTCCCTGGTTAGGGGGGGAGTTGCGAGAAATGTCATTTTTGTACAACTGATAGAGAGAATCTCTGTGATAATGCTAAATATACCGGTTACCAAATCAATGGTGGGTTTGCCGAATATTGTGTGGCTGATGAACGATTTTGTTTTCCCATTCCAGAAGATTATCCAGATTTACAAGCAGCACCATTATTGTGCGCTGGTCTTATTGGATATCGCTCACTTCGCATGACTGAAAAATCAAACAAGCTAGGCTTGTATGGGTTTGGGGCGGCAGCGCATATTGTTATCCCGGTTGCTAATTATCAAAACCGCGAAGTCTATGCTTTCACCCGCGAAGGGGATATTGAAAGCCAAACGTTTGCCAAAAATCTTGGTGCCAAATGGGTTGGTTGCTCTGCCGAACCACCTCCCGAAAAACTTGATGCGGCAATAATTTTTGCCCCGGTCGGAGAATTGGTTCCGACAGCATTAAAAGCAGTAGATAAAGGCGGCATTGTTGTCTGTGCCGGAATTCATATGAGCGATATTCCCTCGTTTCCATATTCTTTGCTTTGGGAGGAACGGACATTAAAATCTGTCGCAAATTTAACACGACAGGATGGAATTGAGTTTCTTGAATTAGCACCAAAGGTGCCGGTAAAAACCGAGGTGACATCTTATTCATTGGAAAATGCTAATGAAGCTCTTGATGATTTACGGAATGGACGATTTAATGGTGCGGGAGTTATTGTAGTTGGATAATAGTAATTAGCTTTATATTTGTTGCTCGTCAGAGGTTCATATCTAACTATTTAAGGGGCAGATGAGGACATCTGCCGCCCACACATTTAACCCACAGCAAGCTGTGGGGCACCCCAAATATTAATCGTCGTCATCGTATGACTCGTTGTCATCGTATGGCACAACCAGTTTTACATCGGGGCGGGCAAATAAATATGGAAATCCGGCCATGTCTCCTCTGGTAGCAGTACAAACATAAAAAATAGTTGATTCAAATATAGCAATAACTTTTTCACGGGGAGCGTCTTTTTCCAGGTCACGATAATACTTCCCGATTTCTATATGCATTTTTGGCTGCCAGTGATTAGCGGAGTTGACCGTAATTGCTTTAATCCGTTTATCCTTCACTTTGACTTTCATAGTCGTGCGAAGATACTCAAGCAGTTTATTATGTTTTTGTTTATCAATCATGCTTTATAACAGAATAAAAATTAGAAAATAGAAATTCTATTTTCTTGATTTTAACATGGCTAACAGGCCAATCAAAAAGAAGAATCCATTGACTCCCCAGACAGCAACTTCCTGAGGTATCTTTTCATTATAACCGGCAGACTGCATCACCCTGAAAAGAATAAAATACAATAGCGAAATCATCGCACCTATTGCAATTGAGATGGCAATACCTCCTCGGCGTGGATTGGATGCGATAGGGATACTAATTAATACTACGATAAATATTGTAAACGGATATGAATATTTCAGTCCGAGATCTACAGATTCGCGGATATGGGGACCTCCGGTTCGTTTCATGAGATCAATATAATTTTTAAGTTCCTCCAATCCCATATCTTCCGGTTTGCCAATTTTCCTGGCAAAATCTTCAGGTTTTTCCTCAATGTCAGGAAGCATCATAACTTCAAATTCGTTGTAATCTTCTCCGGCCCTGGTGAAAATTCTTTCCACACCGTTGCGAGCCATCCATTTTTCTGTCCGATAAACAATTGTTTCGGCTGTGATAATGCTTGATAGTCGATCATCTTCAGTAATATAAATTTTCAGATCGCGGCCTTCTTTGCGAAGAGCATTGAAATTATTGAGCGTATAAAAAAACCCTGGCCTGACCTGGCGGTAAATATTGGTGATATGAGAACCGGAAGTGCGGGATCTTTTTTCAATTACATACTCTTTAATCTCAAGTCTTTTTTTATTAGCCGGGGGGAAAATATATTCGTTGTAATAAAAGTGTCCGCCAGACATCAGTAAAGCGACCACCATATATGGCAGAGCAATGCGGTACAACGAAAAGCCCGATGCTTTCAAAGCTAAAATTTCATTTCGACGGGCGATAAGCGAAAGAGAAAAGAGAGATGCTAAAAGAACAAACATTGGGAGAAAAGATTTTATAACCCAGCCGCTCCAATAAAAATAGTATTCAACAATTTTTACCAATGGAACCTGATGATCAACAAAATCCTGGAGCTCTTCAATTATATTAATAATTATAATTGTCAGTCCAAATCCAAGCGTGACTACAATCAAAGCAGAGAAAAACGATTTGAGCAGGTATAGGTCAATTCTTTTTAGCATTGCGCTTTCTTCCTGTATGTCTGAAAAAAGAGAAAATCGGTTTTTCGGTTACCACTTTATAAAGGAGATATACTCCCACTCCGCCAATAATAACATTTGCCCCCCAGGTAGCCCAGAAGGGAGATATTATGCCTCTGTCGGCCATATCTTCTCCACCAATAATCCAGGCCCAGTAGATTATGAACATAATAATAGAAATAGTGATAGCCACACCCATCCCGCCTTTTCGGGAGAGCATTGCCAGAGGAGCACCAATCAAAATAAAAGCCAGCGAGGCGGCCGGGAGGGAGAATTTTTTGTAAATTTCGACAGTATATTTGTTAATAATTTTTTCCTGAGCAGCTATCTGTTGACGGCCGCGCTGGACGACCTGGTACTGATTCAAAGCATCACGTTTTATTTTTTCGTAAGCAGCTTCTTCAGTTATGGTGTCATTTTCATTGACTATAAATGAATCGTTAAATAAATACTCAAATTTATTATTTAATGCGATTCTAATTTTTTCTTCGAAAGGTCCGATTGTACTTTTCGCCCTTTCAACATCAGCCTGCATAAGTTCAATATTTTTTTCCCGGTCTGTACGATATATCTGATCGGTTCTAACAAATTCACTACCGGCATCGGTGATGTTTATCACATGTTTTTTAAATTCAAGTTTTCGATAATTTTCCGGTTCTTCGGTATCGAGTTTGTGAATCTCACCATTATATAAAGTGAACTGCAGCGATTTTCCGTTATCCATCGATTTCATAAAGCCATATTCCGAAACAACAATTTGTGGTTTGGTGCGGTTTTGAGTCTCAGTGATTCGCACACCTTCTACACGTGAAGTAGAATGATCAATTTCATCAATCAGAACCAGCCAACCGGGAATATCGGAAATGAAAATACCTGAGCGGAAAATTAGAGTCGGCCGCATGGCTGCAACGTCACCCCATAACAAACGAGCCTTTTTATTGATATCAGGCAGAACCTTGTCGTTAAACTGAATCATGCCAACCATGATAAGAGAACCTGCTATCAAAAGAGGCATCATGATCCGCATCAAATTGACCCCTGATGCTTTTATTGCTGTGATTTCAAAATCAGAAGTCAGCCTTCCAAAAGCCATTAATACCGCAACCAACACCGCCATCGGGACAGAAAGGGCCAGCATCCAGGCAAGATTCAACGCAACCAGTTCGAGCGCTACCCAGATTGAAATATCCTTGTCTATGACATGGTCAATAATGCGGGGAACATGGTCAATCACCAGCAGGAACGTAATGGTAAAAAAGGCAAAAATAAACGGTCCCAGGTGTTCCATCAATATGTAGCGTGTCATTTTCTTCATAAAGCTTCGTCAATATATTGGTTATACAACCCAGAGCCAAGTTTATAATGTCACGTAGTGACTTTTATTAAAAAAAATGAGATATATAGGGCATGGGTAACTCATAAGTAATTTGATATTAGAGGAAGAACCTATAAAGGGATCCTGCCCTGCAAGATTCATTCTCTTGCCTTTTTATTTACTGAATTGTATACTTCCCCTATGGAACCTATCAAGATTAAAGATCTTACCGTTGGTGATAATATCACTGCGTTTTACTCTGTACGGCGGCGAGATATCCGCGAATACAGCAAGGGAAAATTTGTATCACTGGAGTTAGGCGATGCCACCGGGCGGATTCCGGCTGTTGTTTGGGAACCGGATCAATTTTGCCTTAATGATCTTGATTCTGGAATGGTAGTAAAAGTAAAAGCTTCAGTTGGAGAATATCAGAACCGTAAACAGATGACAATCAGCCTTATCAGATTAGCAAAAGATGACGAGTATTCGCTCGAAGATATACTGATGCATTCCCCCCAATCACCCGAACAGAGAAAGAGTCGCATTCTCAAACTTACTGATAAAGTTGAGAATACTTATATCAAACAACTTCTTTATTCCTTTTGGGATGATGAAGAATTCTTTGAGAAATTCCTGACTGCCGCTGCCGGCAAGCTCTGGCATCATGCTTATATCGGAGGGTTGTCGGAACACTCGGCCAATGTTGCTGAACTTACTTTGCGAGTTGCCCAGGGATACGACTTTTTAAATAATGATTATCTGATCTTTGGCGGATTGCTTCATGATATTGGCAAGGTGGATACATACTATGTAAAAACTTCGATTGACTACACTGATGTTGGAAGATTAGTGGGTCATATCTGTATAGCTGATACCTGGATTTATGAACGGGCACATAAGATTGAAACTTTCCCGGAATCATTGTTAACCAAACTCAGGCATTTGATTCTTTCGCATCAGGGAGAATATGAAACGCCGGTTCAACCGATGATGCCGGAAGCATTCGTAATATATTTCAGCGATGAGATTGATTCCAAAATGGCGGCGCTTGACCGTATTCGCACCAAAGTAGAGACACCCGGGTGGTCAGACTATGTAAGGCTTCTTGAGAGATTTCTTTATTTCGATTCTGTCGAGGAAAAGAAGTGAGTGATAATATTATTCTGAAAACCAATTCATTGACTCGCGAGATCTCAGGCAAAGTAATCATTGATAATATTTCATTTTCTTTTGAAAAAAATAAAATCTATTCAATAATCGGACCCTCCGGTGCAGGGAAATCTTCTTTTTTGAGATTGTTGAACCGCCTTGATGAACCAACTTCCGGAGAAATATTTTTCCATGATTGTTCCACTTGTGAAAATGCTCCCGAAGATATCAGAAAAAAAATAGGCTTTCTGTTCCAGACGCCATACTTGTTTTCAGAAACTGTTAGAGACAATTTATTATATGCCGAGAGTTCCTTAACGAATGATCAAATTAATACAATTTTAAAACAGGTTCATATTGAGCAGGATATGTTAGAGAGAAAAGTCAGCACACTCTCTGTTGGCCAGAGTCAACGGGTGGCAATAGGACGATTGTTAGCAACCAAACCTGAAATACTACTATTGGATGAACCGACTTCATCTCTTGATCCTTCCTATACCGAAGCAATTGAAAGAACAATTTTAGAGATTGTAAAAAACACAGAACTGACTGTGATAGTTGTTACCCATCATCCTAATCAGGCACTTCGATTAAATGGTGAGACTATATTACTTGTTGATGGAAAACTTGTTGAAACAGGTCCGGCAGTAAATATAATAAACGATCCTCAAACTGAATTAGGCAAGAGGTATAAAAACAAACAATTACGATGAGTGAAATTACTTACATCCACGTTCTGAAATCTATGGTGCTGGTTCTAATTGCTATAGGCATCAGCCGCTACTGGAAAATTGATACTACCAAAGATATGATAGTGGGAACGATCCGTTCTTTCATTCAACTGATTGCTTTAGGTTATGCTCTCAAATTTATTTTTGAACCTGATAATATTTTTCTGAATATTGGGATACTGTTGGCAATGATGAGTATGGCATCTCAGACTGCATCGAAGAGAGTAAAAAATGTTCCAAAACCGTTTCTGATTTGTTTTATGGCAATAGCCACAGGATCTTTTATAACAATTGTATCATTAATGTTAATAAATTCCGATTGGTTTACTGCCCGCTATTTAATTCCATTGGGAGGGATGATAATAAGCAACGCTATGAACGCCTGTACGCTTAGTGCTGATCGTTTGATCTCTGATGTCAGAGGCAACCGACTGGCTATTGAAACTTCATTATCATTGGGAAAAACATGGAATCAGGCATCGCATAAGCTTCAAAAAAATGCAACCACAACGGGAATGATTTCAATTTTAAATTTTATGAAAACAGTCGGCCTTGTCTCATTACCCGGTGCTATGACTGGCATGATTCTCGGTGGAGCAGAGCCGCTGGAGGCGGTGTTGCTTCAGATGGTAGTTGCTTATATGCTCTTATCAGCGGTGACGATAACATCGATTGTAGTTGTTCAGCTAATTATTCGCAGCTTTTTTACACCCAATCATCAATTGGTTATCAATGAATAAGTGCAAATAGTACCTTTATTTGTGCATATCTCAAGATTTATCAATAAATTTCTACTTGTCTTTTTTAGTATTTCATGTACTTTAGAAAAGCTGATTTTATTCGGCAAAGCCTTATAACGGAGAGATGGCCGAGTGGCTGAAGGCGCACGCCTGGAAAGCGTGTATAGGTATCCCCTATCTAGGGTTCGAATCCCTATCTCTCCGCTTTATTTAATATTTTAGAGTACAAATATTAAAAGAAATTGATTTATAATTTTAAATTCATTTTTTCTAATAATGTATTGCTGGGTCACATCCAATATTTGCTTTAAATTCTGAGCCTTGTTGAGCATGAAAACCTGGCAATAGTCTAACTTCAATCATGGAAGTCGCTGTTTTATTTATTCCAGGAGTAATAATTGTATTTTCAAAAGATATTTTTTCATCATAGCTTTCATCGTCGCTAAATATACTAACATCTTTATACTGAATTGTGTCGCTAATCCCAATAGCATGCCAGGCATTAACCACAGCCAAATGTTCATCTGAACAAACACCATATTTATCAATTGTTGCTTGAATTGTCATCTGATAGGCGTCGTGATAATCAGCTTTCCTCCATAGGTAGTCTTTGAGAATTGTCTTATATGCAATCTTTGATGCTTTCATTATGCCTATAGGTGTAACATTATATGATTCGCCTATATCATTAACACCTGTCCCACCAACTGAGAGAAGATAAAACCAATAATTACCAACACCACTATTTATATGAACACCCCCATTATCATCTGTGCCAGAATACCAATTAGTCCCATGGTAAGTATCAGGTTGAGCCCACATAGACGAACCACCATTTGAATAATTATTATTTGGGTTAGCCATATCTCTATACCAGCCATTTAGAGAAGCAAAGTTTAATTCATAATCGCCCAAAAACCAATTAGCACCAGTTGTATGACCTATATTTGTATAATAAAAATCAATAGCAACACCCAGCATGTCGCTAAATGATTCATTTAACGCACCGCTCTCATTTTTATATTTAAGATTACTTTCATAATTTATAACACCATGAGTAAATTCATGACCTAAGACTTCTAAAGAGACTGGAGGTCCATATGGAAGATTACCGAGGATCTCTCCATCCCCAAGCTTGAAACGTTCATCTCCCTGATAAATTAAACCAGATGAATAAGCAGAATTACCCCAGAAACCATTTCCATTTAGTGTATCAAAATGAACTTGAGAAACAATAGATTTTCCATTGTCATCATAGCTGTTCCTGGAGTGGATTGCCAGATAGTAATCATATACTTTTTCCATTGCCCAGTGAGCTTCCCAGGCGGCATTGTCTAAATTTGCAGTAGAAGTCCATTGATTATCACTATCAACAAAATGTTCAGCCTGAAGGCTTTTGTGTTGTTGATGCATGTCCCAGGTATAAATACCATCGCCACGACTGGTCTCATAGAGATAGAATAAATTAATAGGCGTTAAAAAATGAGTAGTTACTGGCTTAGTTCCATGATAAATTGTGTTTGCTGATCCTGTTTCATCTGCAAAGTTCTCTAATGGGATTCTACTAATTATCGCTCCGGTGGTGCCATCAACGAATACTTGATCGAGAAACATAGGGGCTTCAGCACTAACTTCAAAAAGATATGTTAGATTATAGTTTGTTGGATCATAGCTTTCGTTTTCTTGACTATCTGGGATTGTAATCCATAATACTCCAGCAGGGTAATATGTAGCACTGGAATCTCCAACAACACTCCTTAACCAGGCCTCTTGAGTTGAGTCTTCCCAGGAATACTCAGCAGCACTTAATTGAGATAAAGCCTGTGCCAAAGCCAGCTCTTCTGGTAATGGTGGTGTGGGAGATATGTTTAATCCGCTCATGATTAGCCCCTGGGAGTATATACATCTTCCAGCCTCTTCAACTACCATATAATCACCACCATAAACTGGAATCTCATTATGATATTGTTGGAATTGATATCTTATGTAACCGTACTCATCTAATTCAATCGAAATACTGTGCATAGAGTCTGCTATCCCCAGACCAAAATTGGATTTATAATCATTGAATAATTGTTGGGCTGGAATACTTGTGCTTGGTTTATAATGTAACAGATGAGAGCCGGGTTTAACATAAGCTATGCTGTCAAGAGCTAAACTATCTGGAAACTGTGCCATGGCAGGTAAAGCAATTATTGATAAAATCAGAATTATAATTACAACACTGAGTACTAATTGTTTAAATATATTATAATTTATTTCTTTATTTTTAATATTTTCACACATTTAATGAATACCTTTCATATACATCTAAGAATTTTGTTTTATTGATTTTCAATTTTATCAATTCTTTTATGTAATTCCTGATTTTCTTTATTTAGTTCAATGACATAAAGTGTGAGTTCTTCTATTTTCTTTAGTAAAAGAGCCTGCATTTCACCAACAGCTAATCCCTCTTCTTTTATTGATTCAGCATTTGGAATATCGGGGAGATGTTTATGCTCTTTCAACTCTTTTTCAAGTTTACTAAGTGACATCAATTCGAAATCATCTTCAAAAACATAGTCAGGCCATGGATCATCTAAAGTAACAATAAGCTCGCGAGCTCCAATCGTCCCTTCGACGGCCAAAGCAAAACTACCTGTTTGGTCAGTCCCAATTCCTACACCTGCTGTTGAATTCAACACGATCCCTCCATTTGCAACAACCTTAAACTGATTACTTGTCGTTGATGAAGATGGAGTTCCAGTATTAGCACCTCCCCAAACAAAGGAAAAATCATGGGCTACATTACAATCAAAACCTAGTGCTACAGAATTGTTTCCACTAGCTGTATTTTGAAAGCCTGCAATAAAAGAATGATATCCCGAAGCTGTATTTCCTTCACCGCCGGCTATAGATGAATTAAGTCCACTGGCAGTATTATAACTTCCTCCACTAACAGTTGCATATTCATGGGCGCGATTTCCTGCACCTCCAGATATTGTCCCAAAATCATCGATTACTTTATTTTTT
>SWCD01012422.1_pt1 | contig 113880 bp, 114 predicted proteins | sample 4693011 | NCBI WGS metagenome assembly SWCD01 (sample SAMN10267278, study PRJNA491770) | bioreactor metagenome | isolation source: DHS bioreactor inoculated with marine | place: Japan: Omine Ridge, Nankai Trough | reverse complement strand
GCAGAGTGTTCTCACAGCTCTTAACGAACGCCAAAACTCGCCCATGGACAAAGCTCTTAGCAAAAACGACACTCTTTTTTCAAAAGAGACAACAACACTCCTCGATAAGATAGGCCTCCTAAACAAACCTGAAAAACTCCAAATGCAAACGCGGGTACAAGAGCTGTTTTCAAACGACCTAAAAGCGGTTTTACTAAAATCAAGCGAAGAGCTACAAAACTCACAACATCCAAATAAACAAGAGCTTCTAAAACAAATGGACAAGCTCGCTCTTCAGATTGACTACTTTCAACTCTCCTCACATCTTGCAAACGCATCATCTCTTTATGTACCCTACTCTTGGGATGCTCTAAATGATGGAAACATTACTATAAAAAAGGCTGGAGAAGATAAGTTTTTTTGTGACATTGAGCTCAACCTCAAAGAGTATGGTGAACTAAAACTTCGACTTGGAATGTTTGAAAAAAATCAACTTAACATAAACATAACTACATACCATCAAGAGTTTAAGGCAATGATCAAAGAGAACTTGCCCGAGCTTAGACAACAGCTCATTGACATTGGCATCACACCAAAAGAGATTCGATTTTTAGATGAGACAAACACAGGCAATGCTTATGACAATGCATCAAGAAGTTTAGATATGGGTTTTGAGGTAAAAGCATGAAAGAAAAAGCGGTAGCGCTCAAGTACGATGCACAAAGCAGTTCTGCTCCAAAAGTAACAGCCAAAGGCGAAGGTGAAACTGCAAAAAACATCATAAAAATCGCAGAGCTAAACGACATCCCCATCAAAAAAGATGAAGACTTAGTAGAGATTCTCTCCAAAGTGGAACTTGACCAAGAAGTACCTGCTGAAATGTACAAAGCAGTAGCCGAAGTATTTAGTTTTATCTATAAGATGACAAAGAAGTAGAGTATTTTAACTTTTATTATACGAGTGGTGTTTCCATCTTCTGTAAGTATGTAACCATAGCTTCAAAGTCATCGCCTAGCTCAGCTTTCATACTCTCTACTCTTTCATCCATAAACGAAGTTGTAAACTCAAGTTGTGAGAGTGGAACGGGCGTAGTAAAAGATATGCCCAAGTCATCAAACTTAAACTCAACATCTCTTATCTCGTCTTCTAATGAGAGCTCGATAGCAAGTGTAATGGCTTGCATATTTACACGCATAACAAAAACTTGCATATCTTCTTGTGATAAACTAGCAAGTGATTCTTCTATACCACTCACTATGTACTCATAGATAACTTGTGAGAGAACGATTTGTTTTTTTGTTTTTAGAGAGAGTTCTTGCATACTGCTCATCCCATTGGATAGAGAATCTCGTTATGCACCTCATCACATGCTTTTAAAACCTCATCACTTAGCACTAAATCCATGGCAGCCAAAGTAGCGTCTAGTTGTGCGGGAGTTGTCGCTCCTATGATGGTTGAAGCTACAAAGTCAAACTGTTTTGACCATGCAGTCGCCATGGTAACTGGGTGCAGACCAGCATCCGCTGCAATTTTAAGATACTTTTGAGTAGAAGATAATGAACGAGCATTTGCAAATCTTTCCGCCATAAGACGTTGACGTTTATCCGAAGAGTTAATGTAAGCAGCAAAACGCCCCTCTTTGTTGTTTGGCTGATTATACTTCCCGCTTAAAACGCCACCTGCGAGTGGAGAGTATGGAAGAAGTGATACCTGCTCTTTTTTACATACGGTTGCAAGTTCATCTAAAAAACGACGGTTTAAAAGTGAGAAGTTGTTTTGAATGGACTCAAATCTTGCATAGCCTTTATGCTCGCTGGTCATAATAGCTTTTGTAGTTCCATAAGCTGTATCGTTAGATGTTCCTATATAGCGAACCTTTCCACTTTGCACAAGTCTGTCAAAGGCTTTCAAACTCTCTTCTATTGGCACCAAAGTATCAGGCCAGTGCATCTGGTACAAGTCAATATAGTCAGTCCCTAAACGCTTCAAACTCCCCTCCACTGCTCGCTCTATATGAAAACTATCAATAGCTGTAAGTCCATGACGAATGGGCGGAACAAACCAACCATTTGCAGCTCCGGCAACTTTTGAAGCGAGTATAACACTCTCACGTGGTTTGGTTTTAAGCCAACGTCCTACTATCTCCTCTGTAAGTCCAGCCAGCTTTCCTGATGGCGGTACAGGATAAAGCTCTGCTGTGTCAAAGAAGTTTACTCCTTTGTCGTACGCTTTGTCCATTATCTCAAATGCTACCTTCTCATCTGGCGTTTGTGTACCAAAAGTCATCGTACCCATACAGATTGGGCTCACTCGCAATCCTGTTCTTCCAATGTATCTATGGTTCATTTTTTATCCTTTGACTCTATTTTAGTAGTCTATAGTAAACCCAAGACCAATATTATAACCCTCAAGTCCATCTGCATTTATCGTACTTACTTCGAAAAATAGCCGTTTTATCCACAAAGGTCCACCATCTAAATAGCTATATAAAACACCACCCACTTTAGAGTAGTTATCAAAGCCTATCGACTTTACCACGTCACCCTGCAAAAAATTTCCACTCAGATACCCTTCTAGTGTTAAATATCCATATCCATTACGATACAACTCTTCTGTTTCTGCTCCTACAGTCCCCCAAAGCACACTTGATTGTGTTGAGAATGCTGTAAGTTTTTCAGAGCTAAAGTCTGATTTTGTATCATAAAACTTATAGCCAAACTTGAAATACGGTTTAAGATACTCAAGTTCTGGTTTGTAAGTACTCTCTATAAAAAGCTTATAGCTTACATTGTCATTATAATTGTTGTCAAAGAAGTCTTCTATGGGACTCACTACGTTCTCATCAGCCTGTTTTACATTCACACCTGAACGAGAATATATGAGTTCTAATCCACCCATAAGTTTTAAATCTTCACGAAGCTTATATCTCACTCCTAAACCAATTCCCGCTGTGTATGTCTGCAAGTGTGAATCGGCGCTTAACTCAGTACTTGGTGGCAAGATAAAATCTCTCGATGTGAAAACACGACTATAGCCTACATTTCCAACCAAAAAATAGTTAAGTCTTGAGTCTGAGTCAAAGTGGTATCTAAAGGGGAGATTGTAGATTTCCATATCAACATCCACTTTGGTAAAATGAAATAGTCCAGTATTTAACCCATCTTGAGAAGTAAAGATAAGTAAAGCGTTGATATTTGCCATATGCGCTGCTTTTGCAACCTCGTCGGCGGAGCTAAGAGTTGTAACTTCCGCCTTGAGTAGTAATGGAAAAAGTAAAATGAAAAAAAAGAGTTTCACTCTATTTTAACTCTCCCCAATTGTCTCCAATGTTCAGACTTGCTTTGAGGGGAATATTTAACTCCATGATAGAATCCATGATAGTTCTAAATCGATCTGCTAAAGCATCGGCTTCATCAGCATTTACTTCAAATATGAGTTCATCATGAATTTGAAGGAGCATTTTCGCATTTAAATGTTCTTCTTCAATCACTCTATGAATCTTGTTCATCGAGAGCTTAATCAAATCAGACGCACTTCCTTGAAAAACAGAGTTTACACTTTCACGTTCATATGCTGCTCGAAACATCGGTGTAGCATTTTCATAGTCAAAATAACGACGGCGTTTAAGCAGTGTCTCTATATAACCTTTCTCTTTTGAGCTGTCTACTATGCTTCTAAAGTAGGACTTTACAGTAGGAAAAGACTCAAAGTATCTTTCTATGATCTCTTTTGCTTCTTTGGTAGTAATGCCTAGAGTGTCAGAGAGTTTTTTCTGCCCCATTCCATAGAGAAGTCCGAAGTTAACAGTTTTTGCTATGGAACGTTTTGAAGGAGCTTCCTCTTCACCAAAAAGTGCAATAGCTGTTTGAAGGTGAATATCTTTATCATGTTTAAACGCATCAACCAAAACTTTGTCTTGTGAAAAGTGAGCAAGTAAACGTAACTCTATCTGTGAATAATCAATACCTATAAGCTTCTTACCCTCACCTGCTACAAATGCTTTACGAATTTTCGCACCTAATGGTGTTCGAGTTGGAATATTTTGCAGATTAGGATTCTTTGAGCTCAGTCTACCTGTTGCTGTTCCTGTTTGCACAAAAGAGGTATGTATACGAGAAGCTTCACTCTCTTTTGAGAGTTTTAAAAGTGGCTCTATGTATGTAGAGTAGAGTTTGTATACTTCACGATACTCTAAAAGTTTTGGAATGATCTCATGTGCATCTTTAAGTCCACTCAACACTTTTTCATCTGTAGAGTAGCCCGTCTTTGTCTTTTTCCCCACTGGAAGTTCTAATGTTTCAAAGAGGATGACACCAAGTTGTTTTGTAGAGTTGATATTAAACTCACTTCCTGCTAATTCATATATATCTTTAGTAAGTGTAGCCAGTGTCTCTTTGACCTCTTGTAAAAAAGTCTCTAAAAAATTTCCATCAACTTCTATTCCCTCTTTCTCCATCTTCAGTAGAGTACTGATAAAAGGAAACTCAACATCACGTGCTTCTTCTATAAGATGTGCAGCGCTTTGAAGTTCTAGCTTTTCTAGGAAAAGGTTGTAGAGTTTAGCAGTTATAAATGCATCTTCTGCCGCATATCCACAAGCATCTTCAAGTTCTACTCCGGCAAAAGTTTCACCTTTTTTGACCGTATCTTTAAATGCCACCATTGTGTGACCTAGTAGTTTTTCACTCAGCTTATCAAGTGAGAGTGCAGATTCCGGGTTTATAAGCCATGCTAAAATCATACTGTCTGCATAGATCTCTAAACTATCATTTTCTAAAAAACGAGAGACGAAATGGAGGTCGAATTTGATATTGTGCCCCACAACTTTTGACTCAAATATCTTATGTATTGCAGATTTTGCATCCTCTTGACTCACCTGATCTTGTACGCCAAGATAGAAGTGGGCAAAAGGAACGTAAAAAGCTTCTTTCTCATCAAAACAGAAACTAAAACCCACAAGTTTATCTTTATCATACTCTAGTCCAGTCGTTTCTGTGTCAAACGCTACCACTGTATCTGGCTTTAACTTTGCAAGTGTCTCCTTGAGCACTTTGGCATCTGTAATGAGCGTCGCTTTAAAATCCAACTTTACGCTGTAGTCCTCTTCTACTGGGGTAACCTTCGCTACAGCGCTCTCTTTTTTCTCTTCACTTACCATATTTTTCGCATGGATTACTCGTAAAATTGCATTTTGTTCATACTTCACTAGCTCATCGTAGATATTTAAAAAAGGATGCTCAACATCCATAGTGTACTCTTCAAAGTCTATGCTATCAAAGACATCATGCTTGAGTGTTACAAGCTGTTTTGACATGTATGCTTGTTCTTTAGATTCTAGAAGCTTTTTCTGATTTGCACCTTTTATCGCCTCTATGTTTGCATAGATGTTATCAAGTGTACCATACTCTTTTAAGAGTTTTTCAGCTCCAACTTTCCCTATACCCCTAACACCAGGAACATTATCCGCACTATCTCCAAGTATAGACTGATAATCTATAAACTGTTTTGGAGTCACCCCATACTTTGTAAAACAAGCTTCTTCATTTACACTCTTACGTTTTATAGCGTCAACGATAGTAACTCTATCATCATCTATAAGTTGATAGAGGTCTTTATCATGTGAGACGACACGGACATTATAACCCTTCTCTCTCGCAAGATGTGTAACAGTCGCTATCATATCATCCGCTTCAAAACCAGGCATACCAAGTGTTTTATAACCCATCTTGTCTATCCATTCTATGGCAACGGGAAGTTGCATAGATAGTTCCGGAGGTGGAGCTGAACGATTTGCTTTATAGTTTGGATCTATCTCATTTCGAAAAGTGTTTCCCTTTGTGTCTATAGCAAATATGAGATAGTCACTATCATGTTCTTTTTGAAGTGTTGCGATGAAATTTGTGAAGCCAGTTAAGAGTCCTGTAGGAAAACCGTCTTTATTACTAAGATGTTGTGGGAGCGCATAAAAACTTCGAAAGAAAAAACCAAACGTGTCGATTACAGTGACAGTTTTACTCATTTAGAATCCTCTGTTGCTTCTAGAGTATCAAGCATTGAATCTATTGCATCTTCAAGTAGTTCATGGTTATACCCCGCGTCTCTCGCTTTTCTAAGCCCAAAGTTTATAGACTGTTCTGAAAGTGGTTTGTTCATCGGTATGATTGTTTTCACTATATGCAGTGCAGTTGAAAATTCTCTTAGCTCTTCTGGGGCAGCCGCCGGGTTATCTGCAAAATGAATCATCTCAGAAAACTCTTTATCAAATCCCCAGTGAGAAAAGACCTCTGCCGTAACTTCTGAACTAGTAACTTCTACATAAGATTTTTCAACTTGAGCAATGTTGTTTGTCAGTTCGATTTCTGAGGCGAATGAAGTATCTTCATCCTCTTGGATAACATCACTTGAGATAAGTATCTTGCCTGTCTCTTGTAAAAATGCTCCGAGATAGAGTTTATCTGCTTTTTGTTTGTCTATTTTTGAGTACCACTTCATCATAAGTGTTGCTTGCATAGATGATATTTCTGCGAACTTGTCACTCGTAATTCCATAGGGTTTCATATCCACGTTTAAAAGTTTACGAACAGAATTTCCTAGAGCTATAGAGCGTGTCATACTCATACCAAAAAGGCTTACTGCTTGAACAACGCTGTGTATCTCCCTACCAAAACCATATAAAGGAGAATTTGCACTTTTTAAAAGGTTCGCGACAATCATAGGATCTGGTTCGATTGCTTTAGCAAGTTCATTGATACCAGCTTCCTCATCAGCATAGATTCGGTTTATATCAGTAATGGTTTTTGAAAGAGGAGGAAGTGATTTGATACTATCAATAATGGAGCTTTTCATTATAGATGCCTTTTTTAGACTTATTATATCAAATAGTTGTGAAATTACTCTTAATGACAGTCTCTAAGTGTTTTTAACGGGTTTGCTATATACTCATAACCATTGTAAATAGTATATGCCCCATATAAAATAACTGCAACAGATGAAAGACTCATCATCATATTTCTAAAACTGGTTGCAGAGGCAAGGGAAGCTAAAAAACCAACTCCAAACATTGCAGGAATTGTACTCAGACCAAAAATAGCCATAACCAATGCTCCATAAAGAGGATCAGCAGTACTTGCTGCAGTAATCGCAAAAAAATAGACAAAACCACAGGGTAAGAGTCCATTAAGCATACCAAGAATAAAGAAGCTGCTATTGGACTTGGAGTTGAGTACTCCTTTAAAGGCTTTTTGATACAAGGGCGAAGATGCAAAAGAGTGTTCTATAAGCGTTAAGAATTTGATTTTACCCATCAAAGATAGACCTGCAAGTATCATAGCAATACCTGCAAAAATCAACAGTCCTCCGTTAGCATTATTAGAGAATAAAACTACACCACCGAGAGCGCCAAACATAGCACCAAGTATCATATAGGTTAAAACTCTTCCTAACGAGTAAAGAATATGCGCCGCACCTTGTGAAATTTTTGAGCTTTTTGGATTTATTTTTATAGTTGAGTACGCGACTACAATTCCACCACACATACCTATGCAATGACCAAAAGAACCTAGGAATGCAATACTAATAATTGTGAGTATATTTACAGTTTCCACTATTTTTCCAGTAGTTTTTTTCTAATTTTTGGGTTATTCATAGTCTCACCTCTGAGCATTTTTAAACGCATCTCTTTAAAATCAACAAAACCATCTTGCATTTTTGCATACGCGCCAAAACCATAACCCATAGGAGTAGTTTCATTCAAAGAGTAAAAGGCTTCTCTTGCATTTATCCACTCTTTTGTATCGCGGCTCATTACCCAAATAGTAGCTTCATCTTTAAAACTCTTGTCTTTGAGCCACTGCACAAAACCACCATGGTCATGAAAGAACCAAGTTTTGCCATCAGGAGCAACTACTTGAGAAGCATACTCCAGGTCTTGTATGATCATTCCACAGTCACTGTCTTGATACTTTCCTAGAACTATCTCTAGAGGAAGTTTTTGAAGGTTTCCCTCTTTAATCACGACCATCTGTTGTGTTTTACCAAGTGAGAGAAAGAGTAAAACAATTATCGCAACAATAATAAGTATAGTTATAAGAGGAGCAAGTTTTTTCATCTGTATATTATATCCCTATCTTCTTTTTTTACCCTTACCTGCATCGTCATGCATTAAAAATACCTCTAAATCTTTTTTCATTTGCTCATCTAGAGTATCCCAAATAGCTCGTTTTTTAGCATACCTTTCTAGGTTCTCTTTTTTTGACTTTTTAATGTCACGTATAAGGTAATGATAACGTACAATTTTTTTCGTATGCTCACTTATAAAAGGCCAATTTTTGATGATATCATAACTTCGTTCTTCATGGTCGGTAAAACTCCACTCATGAAAATCTAAGTCCTCTTTATCTTTTTTAAAAGCAGTAAAAGGCTTTCCTACATCATGGAGAAGCCCTGCCGCAAAAAACCTAAAGTCCTTCGCCTTTAAAATATGATATGTGACTCTTAAAGTGTGTACAAGAACACCATGCTGATGCCACTTATTCTGTTTAATGAAAAGTGAACTCAAGAATGGTTTTGAAAACACTTTATTCTTTATGTCGCTACTACTGTGCATACAAACCTCCTTACTTTTTCGCCATTGGATGATACACGTCAACTGTATCTTTTAAGTCTTGCTTCTGTATATGTGTATATATCTGCGTTGTTAAGAGTGAAGCATGACCTAATAACTCTTGAACAACTCTTAAATCCGCACCACCAGTAATAAGTGATGTTGCATAAGAGTGACGTAATACATGGGGTGAGACACCAAGGTACTTCTGAGTAATCTTATAAGCAGAAATACGACTGAGTTTATCACCTTTATAGTTACACCAGATAAAATCTTTTTCAAACTCAATAGCATCAAGGTACTCATTTATAGCATTTTTTGCTATTTTTGCCAAAGGAACTATTCTCTCCTTTTCACCTTTTGCATGACGAATATGAAGCCATTCTCCTTCAATATCTCCACGTGAGAGTTCCAAACACTCACTAATCCTCGAACCACTTCCATACAAAAAAAGAATAAGTGCATAGTCACGCTTTCCTATCCAAGAGCTTCTATCTATAAGTGAAAGTCCTCCAAGTATTGCATCAAAACTCAAAAATTTAGGGAGAAGTTTTGGAATTTTTGCAAATTTTAACTTTGTTGTTTGAGTCGATGTAAATTGTTTATGGCAGAAATCAAAAAAAGCATTGACCGAAGAGAGTTTTCTATTGAGTGTTCGTTTGTTTTTATAGACGCTTAGATAAGCTAAAAGTATAGATGAGTCTAACTGAATCAGAGGCTTTACAAGTTCCTCTTCGATGCTCTGTAAATCACTTTTATAAGCACTTACACTCTTTTGGCTCAGTGCTCTAGTAACACTGATATACTCTATGAATGCTTCAAGCTCTTTAGACATTACTCGATTAGGATTTTCTCATCATCCACATAAAAAAGTTTCTCACCTACGAAGATAAAGCCATCGCTCATGTCAACTTCATGTATAGTATAATCAAAACTTTTTTGATCTACCACTATCAGGTATCCCTCTTTCTCAAGGATATAAAGTTTACCATCTAATGCAATCATCCCCAAAAAATGGGCAAAAGGAAACTTAATTTTTAAATCCACTTGCAGATCAGGAGTGAGTGCAATCACCTCTCCTTGTTTTGTCGTTATGTAAACATCAGATTCACCATAAGCGACATTACGAATCTCATACTTCACACGTGTCTCTTTTTGTGACATAGAAAGAATCTTATAAGGTGTTGCAGCTATCACTCTATTATCCAAGATACCTGAATAAACAATGTTGTTAAAGTTATCTTCTGAAGAGACAATAACCGTTCTGAGCCTTTTTTTGAGTTCAATGTTGACTATGACTATCTTACCATCAAGCGTTGAATAGAGAACTAAGTCATTCATAAAATATGGAGCTACAATCCTACTATCAACTACAGATGCGTTTGACCCCTGCTCTTTAAATAGTAAAGTTTTTGAAGGTATATCATAAAGTGCCATTTCATTGTCTGCAAAAAGTACGGCTAAAATATCACCTTTAACATTTGCACTTGCTATGGTCTTTTTCAAATCCATACTCTCTTGGAGAGTACTATCAGCTATTGATGTTAGTACCGTGTTGCCATCTATAGAAGCACTAATTACCCACTTGTCACTATGTCCAATAATTCTATGTGACTCTGGTATCTTCACATCAATATGTGAAGATTTTGAAAGAACGGTTCTATCCTCTAAAAGTGCTACATTGGAACTCACATCGATCAACTCTGATTTTGAAGACTGATACTTTTCCCAGTCTTCACCTAGACTTTTGGGTTCAAAGACCTCTTTAGTACTACAAGCACTAAAAAGGAGAACAAATAATGAGCTAAAAAAAAGATAATTTTTCAAAATACTACTTTACACCATAGTGCATCAAAGCAGTTGCGACTTGAGCTAAAGGAGAGTCCACATTTATCATTTTCAATTTTGTATGCGCTTTTTCAATCTCATTGTTATTCATCAAGATAACAGCAGCCTGAAGGATAGCTAAGTCAGAATAAACTGCATTTTGTTTTTGAGCATAAGCATCTAGTTTATTCACATCAGCCGTACTCTGAGCCACTTCGTATGAAGACAAGTCAGCTACGAAAGTGGCTTTTGAGTCTTGAAGCTTTTCAAGTTCAGCAATATTTTGAGTTGCAACAGCTTGGGAGTAAAGCCATACATCGTGAAGCTCTGGACTTAATGACTCAAGTCTATCTAAAGTTGCTGGAGTGTTTTTGTCAGATTTTAATTCTAAGAAGGCTGCATTAGCATCTGCAATTCTGGCATCCTGCATAGACGAATATGTAATACTACCAGCAACAAAAAGTGTGATTGCAACAACCGAACCTATCATTGCATTTTTATATTTTTTTACAAATTTCTCAGTTATAACCGCTTTTTCAAAAAATTTCTCCTCTGAATTCAGCTCTTCTTTTACCATTTCTATATCATTTTTTAAACTCAAAAATTATTCCTTACATAAAAAGTTTACAATATTACCCATAACAAAGTTAAAGTTTCATCAAATATATGATAAAATCAAAATCAAATTAAAAATTATTATATAGGAAGTACCATGCAAGTAGATGATGCACTCTTAAGTAAACTCGAAAAATTATCTTTTTTAAAAGTAGCAGATGAAAAACGTGAGGAGATAATCGCACAACTTTCAGAAATAGTTACATTTGTTGACAACCTTAGTGAATTAGACACAGATGGTGTTGACGATAAATTTGCCATGAGTGATGCACAGACACCTCTTAGAGAGGACACTCCTTTATGCGATACAAATATTAATGACGACATCCTTAAGCATGCTCCAGAGAGTGCAGATCATTTCTTTATAGTACCAAAAATCATTGAGTAACATCATGATAGAAGTTTATGGTATAAAAAACTGCGACAGCGTCAAGAAAGCGCTCTCATTTTTCAAAAAACATGATTTTACCTACAATCTTAACGACTTTAAAACACAAGAACTACCTTGTTCAAAAGTTAACCAATGGCTCAAGAAAGTACCTATAAAGACTCTCTTTAACTCAAGAAGCACAACCTACCGAACCCTTAAGTTAAAAGAACTCAACCTAGATGAAGCAGCTCAAAAAGAGTGGCTTTGTAAAGAGAACTTGCTTATAAAAAGACCTGTTGTAGAGTACAATGGCGAAGTTATTGTAGGCTTTAACGAAGAAGTTTATAAAAGGAGTTTCTTATGAGTGAACAACCACTAAAACAAACAGCTGGAAGTGGTAAAAAGCTAGATATTCAAAAGCTACTTAAAAGTGTTTTAGCATTTAAGTCTTCGGATCTACATCTAGTTGTTGGAAGTGAACCACAAATTAGAATAGACAAAGAGTTACGTGCGCTTAATCTTCCTGTACTCACAGCAAATGATATTGAGGAGATGGCGTACTCGCTACTTGAAGATAAAAAGAAGAAAGAGTTTGAAGAACATAACGAGCTCGACTTCTCAATAGAGATTAAAAATGTCGGACGTTTTCGTGCAAACTATTACAGAACAATTTACGGTATTGCTTGTGCGTTTCGTATGATTCCTATTGATATTCCAACGCTTGATGAATATGGGAACCCTCCTATCTTTAAAGAACTTGTCAAGAAAGAGAAAGGACTTATCTTAGTAACAGGACCAACAGGTTCGGGTAAATCAACAACTCTTGCTTCAATGCTTCATGAAATCAACATGACTGAACGTAGACACATCATCACGATTGAAGATCCTGTCGAGTTTGTTCATAAAAACAACAAGTCACTTTTTTCTCAACGTGATGTAGGAAGCAACACAAAATCTTTTGCAACTGCACTCAAATACGCACTTAGACAAGATCCTGATATCATTCTAATCGGGGAGATGCGTGATGCTGAAACTATTGGTGCTGCACTTACTGCGGCTGAAACGGGGCACTTGGTATTTGGTACACTACATACAAACTCAGCACCTGGTACTATTAACCGTATAATTGATGTTTTTGACGGAGAGGAACAAGCACAGGTAAGAGCACAACTTGCATCTTCACTGATATCAGTTATCTCACAAACACTTATACCGAGAATAGGTAGTGGAAAGGTCGCGACTCAAGAGATTTTGATAACAAATCCAGCTATACAGAATCAGATTCGTGAGGATAAAGTACACCAGATTTACTCTCAAATGCAGTTAAATCAACAAGAAACACATATGACAACACAGTCTCAACAACTCATAGAACTCCTTCAGAAAAAGGTCATTTCAAAAGAAAATGCCATTAAAAGTTCAAACAGACCTGAAGAGCTTATGAAAATGATTGATGGTCTTTAGGAGAACTACTCCTTGACCTTAATAGATGGTTCATCTATGTAAAAACCTTGGGAAAAATCTATTCCCATCGCTTTTACCTTATCCATTACAATACTAGAGTGTACACATTCTGCAACTGTTTTAATTCCTAATTTTTTTGCAAAATCTACTATCGTCTCCACAACAATCATCGAAGCATTATCAACATCAATGTTTTCTATCAGAGAACCATCAATCTTGATGTAGTCAGGTTGCATTTTTGTGAGGTAGAAGAAGTTGGAATATCCACTTCCAAAATCATCTATGGCAATTTTTGCATTATAGCGTTTCACCTCATTTATAAATCTTTCTACTTTTTTGAAGTCTTTTATAGCTTCACTCTCTAAAAGTTCAAAAGTTACTCGAGATGCTGCTTGTGAACTCTTGAGTTTATTTAAAATAAACTCAAATATCTCATTACTCATGATATCTTCAATAGAGAGGTTTATGTTGAACTCATAATTGTTATTTTCAAACACTTCAAAAGACTTGGTTATAATGCTTTTTGTCACTTGATTATAAATTTTAATATTTTTTGCAATCGGAATAAAAAGTACAGGAGAGAGAATTTTCTCATTTTTGTCAATCAAACGTGCTAAACACTCATACTTACTTATATTTCCTGTTGTATTATCAACAATTGCTTGAAAATAAGGTATTACTCTCGAGTTCTCTATAGCATCTCTTACTACTAAAGAAAGTTCTAGGTTTCTAGCATACTCGTTTTCAAAATTCATTCTATCTTCATATATCCAAAAAGGAATTCCTCTATTTTTTGCATAAATAAGTGCCATAGAGACTTTAGAAAAAATATTACTATGATCATTATTTGAGGATGATGCCATACTAAAATCAATAAATATACGATTTCCTTGGTATATTAACTCTATACTTTTAATGCTTTGATAGAGTGCATTAAGTGTTCTTTTAAGCTCATAGAACCCTAATCTATGTTTCACAGTTAAACCAAATTCTGAACCTGAAAGTCGATATACATCATACTCTTTGAGATGTTCTTTTAGATAATTCCCAACAAATTCAATAACATAATCACCAACTACAAAACCATAAAAATTGTTTATCATCTGAAAATTATCAATTTTTACAAGTATAAGCCCATACTCTTCATTGAGTTCTAAATCTTTTCTCAGCTGATATAGGTTTGGTAAATCTGTAAGATGGTCTGTAAAGTATCTTTTTAAAAGTTGATTTCTATACCCTTGGATACTAGAGTGTTTTTTTGAGTTGTCAACACTCAGCTCTTTAAGTACTTCATCACTAATATCATTCTCGTCTGTAAGCTCATGAGGGAGTTGAAAGAGAGTTACAACAGTTTTACTCTTATCACCATGCTTTAACAACACAAGTTTTGAATTTGGAAGCTCTTTTTCAAGCTCTCTTTTTAAATTTTGTACAAGTACCGTATTGTGGATGAATGAAACCAAATGAATTAAAGATCTCTTACCAGCCAGTAACTTTATCTTCTCGACAGTAGCTTTGACTTCGGTTGAAGACTCTAATGTATAACTATCTATCTTTAACTCTTCATTTGAACTACTCAAACCGAATCCTTTGCTCTTTTTTATAAAGTCTATTTTAACAACACTTTCACTATACTCTCTTTAAATTACACAAATGGTGGTCAAGAGTGAAGTCATACCAAAATATTGTTCTTCTTCAAAATCTATATCGGCTAAAAGCTATTGGATTTGAGTATATTGATTCTTTTAATGTGAATGAAAGAAATGATTTCACAAAACCAAACAATTTAAATGAACTAGCAACAAATATAGACAACTGTTACCTTTGCGACTTAAGTAAATCACGTACACAAAGCATGAGTGGTTATGGAAACAAAAATGCGGATATTATGATAATAGACTATAATGTCTCACAGACACAAGATGCTACAAATAGCTATTACAATGGACGTAGTGGTGAAATTCTTACTAATATGATAGAAAAGGTTCTCAACTATAAAACAGAAGATGTTTATATAACACACTGTGTAAAATGTAAACCACTCAATTCAAATAAGCCTTCTGCATCTGAGCTTAACTCTTGTAGTTCCTATCTCTTTTCTCAGCTTGAATTTATAAGACCAAAGGTGGTCGTCACACTTGGTGATGAAGCCTACTCTCACCTAAGTCAAGATAAAGATAACTTTGAAAATGTGAGAGGGCATGTTATAGACTTTAAAAACTATAAACTCATTCCTATCTATCATCCTGGGCACCTTTTAAAAAACCCTGAGTTAAAAAAAACCACTTTCAATGACCTTAAAACCATAAAAAGCTGTCTTGATGGTACAATCCTTGGAGGTAGATGACATCATGCCATTAATCGAAAATCCTTTTGAATCGGGTCACATCAAAAATTACCTATTACTTTATGCAGGTGTAGTTATAATAATGGTACTTTTTTTTATAGCAAGTTCATTTTTTAAGGAAATTGAAGCTGTACAGCAAAAAGTATTTCAAACTAAAATAGAAGAACACCTAGAAGAAAACACAACAATGAGAGAAGAACCAAGCAAATTTAAACTGCTTGATAAAGCTTACTAGTTACTCTTTTGTAACTATGTAAAGCTGTTCATGACCCAACTTTTTTAATATATCCATGACGCTGACAAAATCTTGAAATTTCGATGCCTTATCACTTCTTAGAACAACTGTTTGTTCTTTAGATATGCCAGAGAGTTTCTCTTCTAAAACAGCTAAACTTACTTTCTCTTTTTCAAAAAAAGTTTCACCCTCTGCATTTACATAGATAGTAATCTCTTTTTTTTCATCTTTTTTATCAGTAGCTTTTGCTTCTGGAAGATTTACAGGAATAACCCCTTGTTTTATGAATGTAGCCGTTGTAAGTACCATGACAAGAAGAACTAACATAATATCTATAAAAGGGATAACATTTATAGAATCAAATCTCTTTGGTGTTTTTTTACACTTGGACATTACTGCTCTTTCTTCTCTTGTGCAACATCAAATGCAGTGAGAACTCTCTCTATTTTTCTAAGAGTAATCGTATATGCTACAATTGCTGGCATTGCTACAACAAGACCCATCGCAGTTGCTTTAAGTGCAAGAGCAAGACCAATCATAATCTTTTTAGCATCAACTGCACCTACATCACCAAGAGTATAAAATGTAATCATTATTCCAACAACCGTTCCTAGAAGTCCAACATATGGAGCATTTGTACCAATAGCACTTAAAACACTGATGTTATCAGTTAAATCCATTTCAAGATTATCTCTATACTCATAATCACTTATACGAACACTTTTATAAAACATCATTCTCTCTATAAAAAGCCAAAGAGTAACTACACTCATTAATATAAGTATCCCCATAACTCCATAGTCTAAGGCCTGTTCTGCATACTCCATTATATTTGCTTGATTCATTTATATTCCTATTTTCTTTTAAATTTTAATTCTACTTTTGTTCCTACATTGAGAGAAGAGTTTAAAGTCAGTGCGATGTCATTTTCGTCACAGAATCTTTTAACCATATTTAAACCTATGCCAAACCCTTTCATAGTTGAGTTTGCTTGGTAAAACTGATCAAAGATTTTCACTATTTCAACCTCGTCCATACCGATTCCAAAATCTTCAATGGAGAGACTATTTTCTGCTATCTTTATAACAATATTTTTTGAATTATGCGAGTATTTTACCCCATTATCAATAATATTGTCAATTACCTTTGTCAAGCCTGTTTTATCGTTTATTATACTCATCTCCTCTAGCTCTAAGACAAAATTCATTTGCGGATAAATCTTTTCTAAAAAAGAGACACGCTCCTGTACTAAAATATCAACCCTAAAGCTCTCTCTTATATCCTGCTTACTCTGTGTTTTTATCAAATACTCGAGTTCATCATATCTCTGTCTTAACATTTCACACGCACTCTCTATACGAACTAGACGTTTTAAACTTTTCTTATCTTCTAAAGTTTTACTTAGCATTTGTGAATTTGTTACGATTGTACTAATTGGAAGATTTAACTCATGGAGTGTCTCTTTTGAAAGATTTTGCAAGTTTTTAACATACTCAGCTAATGGATCAATTGCCAACTTGGATATGAAGACTCCAGAGAGAGTAGCAAAACAGAATAATACTACCCCCAACAAGTAGATATTTATAGTACTTAAAACATCTAAAAAATAATATTCTATAAGTAAAAAAACACTTACTGTAAGTAAATAGTAAACAAAAATATTTATACGTAAATTACGAAACAAGCTTATACCCAACACCACGGATGTTCTCAATGCTTAACTCCGGAAGAAGTTGTTTAAGACGGTTTATGTAAACACGGATGGCTCCATCACTTCCTCCATCAGAGCTACTCCACAGTTCATCTAAAATACGCTCTTTTGTTACAGGTGCATTTACATGAGTCATCAAAAGCACTAAAAGTTCATACTCTTTTTTTGATAGTTCTAGTTCATTTCCTTCATATAGAATCCTTTTATAAAAAATATCGTGGGAAAGTTTTCCTACATTTTTCACTACATTTTTCTGAGTACGTTTAAGGAGTGCTTTTAAACGTAAAAGAAGCTCGTCCATGTCAAAAGGTTTTGTCATATAGTCATCAGCACCATTGGTAAACCCGAGTTCTAATGTCTCTTTGTCTTTATGTGATGTTAAAAAAATTGCAGGGGTATTGTCATTTGAATCTCGAAGTTCTCCTAAAAGAGTTGTTCCCTTTATAAGAGGGACATTAACATCTAGAAGATAAATGTCAAATTTAGCTGAGAAGGTGGCATCAAGTGCATCCTGACCATTTGTAAAGTGTTGAACGTCATATCCCTCTTCTTCAAGCAAATCAACAACTGTTTCACCAAACAAATGATCATCCTCTAGGAGAAGTATTTTAGTCGACACTCTCTATAGCCCACCCTATAGCTTCACCAGCGTACATCGGAACTACACTTCCGTAGGTTTCAGGTACTACGAAAGTTCTTTGCTCCAAAGTTACTTCTTTAAACTCTGGACAGATTCCATAAATATTTTGAGCGTTGTCACTCACAAACGCTTGTAAATTATCTAATTTACCATATTGGTCAAATATTTCACATAAAAGTTGAAGTGCTATTGGTGCTGTAAATACTCCAGCAGCACACCCACACGACTCTTTTGCGTGTTGAGGATGAGGGGCAGAGTCCGAACCAAACATAACCTTTGGATGTGCCTGTAGTGCCACAGTCAAGAGCGCATCTAAATCTTCTGGGCGTTTTGCTATTGGCTTGCAAAACAGGTGTGGTTTCATCATTCCACCCACCACATCATCTAGTGTTAAGAGAAGGTGATGTACTGTGATTGTTGCATATAGGTTATCAAACTTGTCAAGCATGTCTACCGCAGCTTTAGTTGTGATATGTTCCATAATTATTTTAAGCTTTGGAAAGTTTGTTGCTAGTAGTTCATATATTGACATAAACTCAGCCTCTCTATCCATCACAAAACCATCTGTTTCCCCATGAACACATAATGGAATCCCTAAGTCACTCATAGCCTGAAGTGTAGGTCTCATCTCTTCAACATCAAATGATGAAACACCACCTTCAGAGTTTGTAGTGATCCCAGCGGGATAAAGTTTTATCCCTATAATTTTATCTACAACTGACTCTAAAAATGCCTTGTCATAGTTCTTATAAAACAGTGTCATGTAAGGTTCAAAATAGTCATTAGGAACCGCGGCCACGATTCTTTCCCTATAAGACTCTACTGCTTCAAGCGTATCAACAGGAGGAACAAGATTTGGCATAACTAAAGCACCACTAAATGAGTAAGCAGTGAGAGGGGCAACATTTTCAAGCATCACTGCATCACGAAGGTGAAGGTGCATATCGAGTGGCATTAAAAGAGTGTGTGTTTTCAATATATTTCCTTAAAATAGATAGTAATTAAATTATAAATAAAATTATATCTAAATGAAGGTAATTCGATTATAAAGAGTCTTTTGCCTCTTGTATAAGGTCATTTATGCTGTCTTCATACACTTTTACCTCATCTTCTTCAGTAGATTCAAAACGTGTAACAAGAACAGGAGTTGTATTACTTGCACGAACAAGTCCCCACCCTTTTTTAAAGTTTATACGTACACCGTCAACCTCAATTATATCTACAATATCAGGAAAACTTTTAGGTGGATTTTTTAGCATCTCTTTTACTTTTTGGATAATTCTAAACTTCTCTTTTTCTGTTGTTTTTACTTTTATCTCTTCTGTAGAATAGACTTTTGGAAGTTTTGCAAGCTCTTTATCAAGATTGATTCCATCTTTGATAAGTTCTAACATACGTAGTGTTGCGTAGATCGCATCATCATAGCCAAAGTAACGGTCTTTAAAGAATATATGACCGCTTACTTCGCATGCCAAGTCTGCATTGATTTCTTTCATCTTTACTTTAATGTTAGAATGCCCTGTCTTATACATGACAGTCTTGCAACCACGCTCTTCTAAAGTATCATACATAACTTGAGAACACTTTACTTCTCCAACCACGGTTGGCTTATCCATCTTCATACTATATAAAATGGCCATCATGTCACCTTTTATATTGTTTTTATGTGTCAGAACAGCTATTCTATCTGCATCTCCATCATAGGCGAATGCAATATCTCCCTCTTTTTCTAAAAGCTCTTTCACATCCTCCAGATTCTGCTCTTCTGATGGATCGGGATGATGGTTTGGGAAAGTACCATCTGGCTCAACATATAGACCTTTAATGTTGAGCTGTAAACGTGAAAACAGTTCTTCAGTAACAACACCTGCTACACCATTTCCACAGTCATACATAATCCGAGTCCCCATTCCTCTAAGGTGTTCGAACTCTCCTTCTAAAAAGTCTATATATCTCTCTTTAGCATCTATTCTTGTTACCTCACGTGCATCAGTTTCTGGAATAAAATTCATTAGTTCACATTCACGACCTAGCGAGTAGATATCCTCTGCAAAAAATGGAGCTTGATTTACTGTTATTTTAAAGCCGTTGTACTCGCTTGGATTGTGTGAACCTGTAATCATGACAGATGCAGATGGAGTAACGCTTGTATCAGAAACTTCCCACTCTTGATAGTTGGTAAAATAATTTACAGGAGTAGGTACGAGCCCCATATCAAGAACTTTTTTCCCACCTGCATTTAAGCCTTCAACAAGGTACTCAAAAAGAATAGGAGAGTGACTACGTGCATCATAACCTACTGCTACATATTCACCGTCTATTTTAGAAGCAAGTACATAGCCTATGCGCTTTACACTTTTCTCATTTAACTCTTTTTCGTAAATCCCGCGTATGTCGTACTCTCTATAAATACTCATCTACCACCCTAATGCTTTATTTAAATGAGATTATATACAAAAATTTATTTATGCTTCTTGATTTAATATAGAAAATCCTAAATCAGACATCGCTTTATCAACCATCTCTATTGCCGCCTGCATTGTTTTTTGAGAAATTTCTGGAAGTTCTCCTCCCCACATCTCTTCAGCCATACTAAAACCTTGTAGCATTCCCTCACGTCCAGAACGAAGCCTCTCCTCATCTCCGTTAGCTCCATTAATAACAAAACTTGCTATTCGTTCAGAGGTCTGTGTAATTCCAAAAAAACCATCTTCAGCAACTAAGGATACAGCTTCATCTTGAGAGAGTTCAGCTATTGGTTTTCCTTCATACCCTATATCTTGCATAAAAGTTTGAAAATCCTTATAAGCTTCAGATATATCTATTTTCATCGAGACAAGAGAGCCTTGAATGTTTGCCGACTTTAACGTATAAGCATTTGCATTTTCCACTATCTGAGCTTTTAACTCTTTTGCTTCTTCTTTAGAAATTTTCTCTGTAAAGTTTGTTTTTATTACATTTGAGTTTTTTTCAGCCACTGTATTGGCAATATTAGATGAAATTTTCATGGTGTATCCTTTTGTTAACTCTCACGGAGCATAATACATATAGTCAATGTATATGTTTGTTCAAAATACATCGACATTTTTATAGATTATATAAATATTTTTAAAGGTCAAAAATGAATACAAAACAATTATTATCACTTACACTTTTAGCAACAGCCTTAACGCTTAATGCAGCATTACCAAAAGAGTACAATCTAACATATAAGGAACAAGCGAACTCAGTCTCTCTAATACTAGCAAGTATTTTATATAAACGAGGTATAGAAAAAGAGAAGGCCTTGGAGATAAGTCAAAAATTCACAGGTGAAAATGAAGAGCTTTTTACACTTATGCTCAACAACTTACTCAATAGCTCTCAATACAAACAAGAAGAAGTTTTTGAACGACTTAGTCTTATGGCGCTTCAACGAAAAAGCATTGACCTTTCCTCTTATGCTGCGCTTACTAAGCTTACACAGCATCTTGGAAGTATCTCCACAACTGAGCAAGAACAGTACAATTTAAAGTTGATTGCTGATAAAAATAAGGCACTTCAAAAAATATTTTCATAAATTTTCAAGATATATTGGAGAATTTTGACAATTTAAGGTATACTGTCTATGATGAAAGATGAGGCTCGAGTTCATCTTTAGTGTGTAATTTTGCGTATATTGCATTTAGACCCCCTAAAGACTCTCCAATTTTTGACTCCACTCAAGAGTAAAACTCTTAGTGATATTTACATAAGGCTAATGCAATGGCAGAATTACAAGACGGATCAGTTAAATGGTTCAACGACGAAAAAGGTTATGGTTTCATACAACAAGATAATGGTGGAAAAGATGTATTCGTACACTTCCGTCAAGTTAACAACAATACAGGTGGACGTGTTTCACTTGCTGAAGGTCAAAGAGTAACTTTCGAAATCGGTGAAGGTCAAAAAGGTCCTCAAGCTGAGAACGTAACTCCACTTTAATTAGTAATCTTATCTATAAGCTACTAGCTTATAGATACCCTCTTTAAAAATATTCTAAATATCGTTCTTATCTAAAGTAATCCCACCATCTTCTAATGTATAAATAAGATCATTTGTATTTAACTTTTCAAAATTTTCTATCATCTTTCTCTTAAGATATTTTTTTTCAGCAACTTCAGCCCTCATCAGACTTGAAGCGAAGATACCTTTCTTTTTTAAGACTAACTCTGTTATGTCAGCATCCATTTTAACACTACTCATCAACTCTGCAATATCTGTGTCAAAGATTGATTCAAGCATAGAAAACATTCCAGCGAGATAAGCTTTTTCTTTATTTTTAGGCTCAGCTTCAGCTTCCATACTCTCTGCCCGCCTAATTGCAAGCTCTAACATTGTTTTAGAGGTGCTATTCGTCGAAACTTCAGCATAAAGATAAACAATAAGCCATTTAAGAAGCTTTTTTCGTCCCATCAGAGTAATAACTTGCGTCAATGACTCAATCGTAATATCTAACTTCTCTATATTGTTAAAAAATTGAATTAACTTAAATGATAAATCCGGTTGCTGTTTGATAAAAAACTCAAGCTCTTGTGTATCGTTATTATTTTTAATGATCTGAATTAACTGCAGTATAATAACCTGTGTTGGTTCTTTTGAAGGTGCAATCTCTAAAAGTACAGGCTTATCAAGATAGTTTCCTTGAAAATAATCAAAGCCCATAGCAATACAATCTTCAAAATCTTCTTTAGATTCAACTCCTTGTGCTAAGAGCTTAATTCGAGTCGGTTGAAACTTCTTCATGACTTTTTCTAAGTTTTCATACTCAGAAGTTATAATATCCATTTTTATGATATCTATATAGTTGAAAAGTCTTTGAAACTTAATAATCATACGAGCACTTGAGTCAAAATGCTCTAGGGAAAATGTAAAACCCTTTCTCTTATAGTCTATTATCTTTTTAATGACATCTTCAGTAAGAGTAATATCTTCCAAAATATTTAAAACAAAACGTTCCTTATCCAAAACATCCAGTATGCCCTTACTTAAAGTAGCTTCATCGACATTTATAAAAGCTTTTGTAGAAGTATCCAAAAGCTTGTTTAGTTCCACATTGCTTATAGCGTTTATTATCAGTTTTGCTGTTGACTTTAAAGAGTTCGAAAACCCTACTCTCCTTCTTGAGGAGTCTTTAAAAATAAGCTCGTTTGCAAAAGTCGATCGTTTCTTATCTAAGATCCTCTGTTTTGAGACATAGAGATCATCCATTTATCTTTCCTTTAACTTTAATAACCTCTACCACTTCATTTGCTATCTCGAGCTCTTCATTTGTTTCAATTGAGAGATATTTTATATTTTTGAAGAGTCTACTACTCATAACTGCTTCTCGTATATAAGAAGAGTTTTCCCCTATGCCACCAGTAAATACGATTGCATCTACAGTTCCCAAGAGCGCTAAATATGCACCTATATACTTTTGAATCCGTCTAATCATCATATCAAGTGCTAGTCTAGCATTTTCATCTTTACTATCTAGAATATTTCTTATATCGTTTTCATTACATAGACCAAGAAGACCAGATTCTTTGTTTAAAAGATTTTCCACCTCATCAAGACTCATTCCTAAACTTTTTTGCATGTAAAGTACTATCGCAGGATCAATATCACCACTTCTACTACCCATAATTAGCCCTTCTAAAGGTGTAAAACCCATAGAGGTATCTATACTCTTCCCATTTTTAATCGCACAAGCACTTGCTCCATTTCCAAGGTGCAAAGTTATAAGATTAACACTGTTAACATCTTTGAGTAGCGTACATGCAGCTTCTTTCATCACATAGGAGTGGGATGTCCCATGGAAACCATAACGTCTAATGTTGTGCTTTTCATACATTTCATAGGGGAGTGCGTATAAGGAAGCTTCTTTTGGCATCGTTGTATGAAATGCAGTATCAAAAACAGCTACCTGTGGTATTTTTGGAGCTTGTTTTCGCGCAACTCTTATACCCTCTAGATTAGCTCTATTGTGTAACGGTGCCAAACTTATAAGCTTCTCGATGGATTGCTCAACCTCTTCATTAATAATGACAGCCTTTGAAAACTCTTCCCCACCATGCACAACTCTATGACCTATGGCATCAAGATCAGAAAAATTAATCTCTAAACTCGCCAATGCTTGGTGATAATTTTTAATGGAAGAGCCTTGTTCACCTATGCTTTCTACAGTCTCAGACATTAGAATTTCTTTTGTATCAGTTTGGATTAACTTAAACTTTAAAGAAGAACTACCCACATTTATAACACCTATTTTCATTGTTCTTGTCCTGATTGAATTGCCTGAATAGCTGTAATAGCTACAGTATTTACTATATCGGCTACAAGACAACCTCTACTTAAATCATTTACTGGTTTCTTAAGTCCTTGTAGAATTGGACCAATAGCCACCGCATTTGATGAACGCTGTACCGCTTTGTAAGTATTGTTTCCCGTATTTAGATCTGGAAAAATGAAAACGGTCGCATCCCCTGCAACTTTTGAGAGTGGCATTTTACTTTTTGCTACATCCATATTTACTGCCGCATCATACTGCATAGGTCCATCAACAAGAAGATCCGGCTCTTTTACTTCTACAATCTTTGTCGCTTCTCTCACTTTTTCAACATCTTTTCCAGTGCCGCTAGTACCAGTCGAATAAGAGAGCATAGCTACGCGAGGCGTTACGCCAAATGCCATGGAAGTCTTTGCTGAGGCGATGGCTATATCTGCCAATGTATGTGCATCCGGGTCTTGATTTATTGCACAATCACCATATATAAGTACTTTCGTCTCCATACACATAAAAAAGACACTTGAGACGACCAAGACATTTGGCATTGTTTTTATGATTTGAAGTGCAGGTCGAATTGTATCTCCTGTAGAGTGTATGGCACCACTCACCATACCATCCGCATACCCAAGATGAACCATCATCGTTGCAAAATAATTTACATGCATCATGGAATCTTGTGCGACTTTGAGAGTCAACCCCTTAGCCTTTCTAATTTCATAAAACTCTTTTACAAAAGCTTGCGTAAGTTTTGAAGTTCTATGGTTGATTATTTCTGCTTTATCGAGGTTTATACCTAAACGTAAGTACCTCTCACGTAACTCCTCTTCATCTCCTAACAAAATAATATCTGCAACTTCACGACGTAATATTATCTCCGCAGCACGTAGAACCCTTTCATCATCAGACTCAGGAAGGACAATCTTCTTTTTGTTTTGACGAGCGATGTTAAAGAGTTTATACTCGAACATTTGCGGTGTCATAATGTCGCTATAGGTATTTTTTATTTTATCTTCTATTGCTTTTATATCCACACTCGTGTTAAACAGTCCAAGTGCAAGCGCTATTTTTCTATCTGAACCAATACGTAAACGTGAGTGAACCTTGATAATATTTCTAGCTGTGCGATATGTATCTGTGTTGACAGATAAAAGCGGTATGGAAAATCCATTTAAACCTAAGATGAGTTTCTTTATATTTTTATGTATCTCCATATCAAAAGGAAATACAATTGCACTAATATTTGGATATGCACGTGAGTGAAGCGCACCTAAAAGTCCTAAGATGATGTCTGAGCGATCTGCGGGAACGATGACTAGGTCATCCTCTTCTATATGCTCTAAAAAGTTATCTAAAGAGAGTGCTGCAACCTTTACATTTTTCACAACTCGAGTATGATCATGCTCACTTATCATAACCTCTTTCGCATTGAGTCCATCTATTACGTCCTGAATAGTTGGTAGATGTAGTTCCTCGACTTCTTTGAGGACATATGTATTGTATTTTGTAGAGTTCAAAAGAGTATGTAAAGCATCAAGGTCTTCTTCTTTTACTCTGTTTATAAATGAAGCAAAATGGATACAGCCTGCATTTGCATTACTCTCATTTTCTATTATGAGGTTCTCATAAACATCATTGACTGTTTTTTCGCTCGCATTGACGACATTTATATAAGGTGATCCAAAATTTTTTGCTATTTGAATATTTATGTTGTAGTCTATAGTAGAGCTTAAAAAAGAACGTCGTATCCCCTCGCATAAAACGAAATCATACTCCGACTCCAGTCTTTTAAACTTTAAGATAAGTTGATTTATAAGCTCTTTAAATTTATTTTGAGCTATCATACTCTCTACATATTCGATGTCAAAACCATAACAATCTTCATAGTTCATATCAAGTTGGTACTTCTCTAAGATAAAACTTATATCTCCATCAACAATATCTTTAGAGAAAATGATTGGACGGAAAAATGCCACCCTGTGTAAGTTACGTTTAAGCACTTCCATCATTCCCATTGAGACAAAAAGTGTTCCAGCATGTATCTCTTGAGCAGCGACGTAGAGTGATTTAATCTTCATAATGTACCTATAACTCTTTAAAGTAGTTATAATTCTATCTAAAAATGGAAAAAATATGTGTATATGTGGTTTAAATAAGGATTTTGTAGAGTGTTGTGGAGCGATTATTTCTCATAAACGTGAAGCTACATCACCTGAAGAGTTGATGCGAAGTCGCTACAGTGCCTATGTCAAAGCGGATGCAAGGTACTTACTCCTCAGCTGTGTAGAGGAAAATCAATACCCTGATGATATTGGACTGATTGAAGACTTTGCAACACAAGTAGACTGGTTACAACTCCATATACTTACAAGTAAAGATGATACGGTCGAGTTTAAAGCTTACTACAGAGATAAAGAGAGTATAAAAGTGCTTCACGAAAAAAGCAACTTCGTCAAAGAAAATGGGGTTTGGAAGTATAAAGACGGAGAGCTCTACAACTCTAAGATAGAGAGAAACGAGAGTTGCCCATGCGGAAGTGGTAAAAAGTACAAGAAGTGCTGCGCTTAAAGTCGCCTTACAAAACTATAAGCCGTTTTAGTAAAGTCATTTTTCTCATAAAACTTCTCAGCATCTTCTTTAGAAAATTCATTAGAGAGTACAAGGTTTTCACACATTGCTGTTTTTGCATACCCTTCTAAAAACTCGAGCATTAATTTTGCATACCCTAAAAAACGCTGCTTCTCATCTGTAACTAAATCAAAAATATGTAAATGACGTTTATGAGCAAGAGTTGTTTCTATTGCCACACCCGCGAAAGTAATAAGTTCTTTACGTTCAAAGAGTCCAAACATTTTGTACTCCATATGGCGCATTTCATATATAAGATCTTCAAACTCTTTGTAAGAGAGCTCGTTTCTTAGTTGATGAAGAATTTCATACGCCTCATAAAGCTCTTTTAAATCCATCTCTCTTATTTGCATAGTCTCCCTTCGATTACATATAGCAAAATTATAACTAGTTAAAATCAATAGTGTTCATATTCTAAGTTCAAGCTGATATAATAAGCTTTATAATTTAATACGATAAAGAGTTACCTAATGATAAAACTTATACTTTTAATTTTTCCAATTTATCTACTTGCTCAAAGTTTTATGATATCTAACATACCACTACCAAAGAGTTATATCCAAAATCTAGATCCGTATGAGTGTGATGAAGAGTGTTTACAAGAGTACCTAGATAATGAGATGATTTTCTCTTTTTTAGCACATGCAAACACTAAACTTGAGAATAAAACACTTGATGAAGCAAGAGTGATGAGCGTATCTATCTTAAACCTTGGTGCCTTTAACCCTGGGGCAGAACTTAAAATCGCTCTGCTTTTACCATATAAGAAAATAGGAAAATACGCTTCTTCTACTACAAATGCCGCATTTGCCTATATGATGACAAAAAGTCATGCCTTTACTTTAAAAAGCTATAAAGTAGAGAGTGAAGAGACTAGTGACTTACAAACAGCTCTGGCAAAAATCAAAGAAGATGGGTTCGCCTATGTTGTAGCACCTTTTACAAATGAAGGCGCGCAAAACATCATAAATCTTGACCCTGAAATGAACATATACTTTCCTACAATCAACAAAGAGGATATAAACAGTACTTCCCCTTACCTTCTTTTTGGTGGTATCAATTATAAGGCACAAAGTGATATGCTCCTCAAAGAAGCACAATCGCCACTTGTAATATTCTCTGATAAGTCACAAACAGGGACAAAGCTCGCATTTTACCAAGAAGAGAGATTTCAAAATCCTATACTCTTAGATACAAACACCTCTCTTCGTATAGAAGATGAAATAAGTGTATATCAAGACCTGTCTACTGACTCTATAAATACAGAACCTCTCGAAGAAGAGAGTAAGGTAATAAAGTACTTTATCTCAGGAAGAACGACAAATCTGGAAAACCACCTCAAAGAGAACGAAGAGATAATAAATGGCTCTTTTTTCATAAATACTCCTATCATCAAAAGTGGAATGATAATGTCTCAACTTACGCTTTATGATACAAATGCTACAAATGTACTCTCTACACAGATAAACTATGACCCTCTTCTACTCTCTATGACACAGTACATAGATAGAAAAGACATGATAGTAGCAAACTCAATCACACAAGAGAACAATGTACTTATAGAGACTAACTCTCTACTAGGAAACGATATTGTTTACGACTGGATTAACTATACAACTACTGTGGGAATTGACTACTTTTACAATGAAATAACAGGAGAAGATAAAGAGTACCATATAAGTGTTGTAAATAGGCAGATGATTTATGATATAGAACTCTTACGTCCTTCTCTTTCACGGTTTATCAAGTACTACCCTACATCAGTTGAACAAGGAGAGTAACATCTCTTTTGTTTGAGAGTCTATCTTTTGTGGTTTTTCCTCAAAGGTAATGTAAGCAAGAACTATCTCCAATTCAAAAATTTTTTTCTCATCTTTATATATCACTTGTTTCAGAATAAATGAAGCCGCTTTCATTTGCAAAAGTTCACACTTTACTTCTAGCATATCCCCAAGCTTTGCACTAGAGATATAATCCGCAATAAGCTTACGAGCGACAAAATGACCATCTTTTAAAATGGGAGTTGTTCCACGAGAAAAAAACGCATCACTCCTCGCTCTTTCGCAAAAGTTTAAGTAGTTTGAGTGATACACTACTCCACCTGTATCTGTATCTTCATAATAGACCCTTATCTGCATGCTAAACCCCTTTTTATACCTTACTTTCAAGCTGTTGCATTACTTAGCGGACACAAAAACGGTCATAAAATATTTGAAACTGAAAGTGATTTCTTTAATAATATTCTGTAATTCTACATAAGTAAAACACTATTTTTTACTTTGAAATCAAATTTTACCAAATTCTAGTTATTAATATTCCATTAAACTTAAATTAATATACGATTACAATAGAGGGATTACACTTTTATTATCAAACATAAGGAGTTCATTATGAACACAAAAATAATTTTAAGTTTAGGTACTTCAGTACTTTTAGCATCATCTCTTTTAGCATTCCCTCCACAGTCAAACATGAAACAAGGAGACCGTTCTTATTGTAAACAAAAGAAAATGATGAAACATAGTCAAGGAAAAGCGAGAGGACATGGTTTAATCAAAATGTTTAAGAAACTTGATTTAAGTGATGAGCAAAGAACTGAAATACGTGGTATTGTAAAAAATAGCATGAAGAGTATGCCGAACCCTCATACAGCATTTAGTGATACTAGTTTTAACAAAGAGCAGTTTGTAAAGCTTGCAAAGCAAAAACAAGATAATAGAGTTGAGCATAGAGCAGAACTCATAGAAAAAGTTTATAATGTTCTAAATAGCTCTCAGAAAAAAGATTTTAAAACAATGTTAGATATGCGAGACATCATGAAAAAAAATCAAAAAATGAACAGATGCTTTAATAAATAACATTAACGCACTATAATAAGTGTATAAAACAGTACAGAGGAAAATTTGTGATAAATATTTTAATGATTGAAGATGATGTGGAGTTAGCTAAAATCCTTACTCAATATCTTTCTAAATTTAATATCACTGTTACAAATTTTGAAGATCCATTTTTGGCTCTAAGTGCAATTCGCTTGGAGCCATATGACTTAGTTATTTTAGATTTAACTCTTCCTGGCATGGATGGCTTAGAGGTATGTAAAGAGTTAATAGAAAAGTATGAAATGCCTATTATCATTTCAAGTGCAAGAAGTGATATAACAGATAAAGTGATAGCATTGGAGTTAGGTGCTGATGATTACTTACCAAAACCCTACGATCCAAGAGAACTAGAAGTTCGAATAAAAACTATACTCAGACGCTTTGAAAAAAGTATAGAATTTGCAGATAAACAGTCCAAAGAAGTCTTTCATTTAAATGAGGAGAAAAAAGAAATAACTAAAAATAGCATCCCCTTAGAACTCACCTTTGCTGAGTATCAAATACTCTCTCTTTTATGTAAAAACAAAGCATCAATAATCTCACGATATGACATACTTGAACATATGAATATCCACTCAGAATCTACAACTGGAAGTATCGCTGTTCTTATAAATAGAATCAGAGCTAAAATCGAAGACAATCCAAAAGAACCTCACTACCTTCTGACAGTTAGAGGTATGGGTTACAAGTTGGTAGAATGAATAAAAGTTCAATATTTTTCTCAATTAGCATCACTTTTATCGCTCTTTTTGTCTTTATAATTATCAGCTTTGGCATTTTATATACAGGAAGTCAAAAAAGAGAAGAATTTTTCAATCATAAGAGAGCTTTAGATATATCACACAGTATAAAAAGAGAGTTACAAAGAGAAAGAGCAATAACGCAAGAACTAGCAGAGTACCTTGAGAGTATGGATTTCGTGATTGTTAAAGATAAATCCAGTATCCTAAAAAACCGAAGTATAGTCACAAAATGGGTAGAAAAAAGGAGAAAAGTCACAATCAAGAGTTTTGAGTTAAACAGTAAAAATTACCTTTATATACATAATCCTGTAATTGAAATTTTATTATTAGATAAACATGAGTCCAGTAACTTTAGAGTTCTTTTATTTTTTTTATTTTTATCTATATTAGTTGGATTTATTCTTTTATACTTCAATACTATAAGGAAATTAAAACCACTTAGCACACTTCAAGAAAATATAAAGAATATGGGTGAGGAAGATTTTGACACACTCTGTCCAACTACTAAAAAAGATGAAATATCACAACTTACGAATCAGTTTTATAAATCATCTAAAAAACTCAAAGCTCTTAAAGAGTCTAGAAATATCTTCATACGCAATATCATGCACGAACTTAAAACACCAATCACAAAAGGACAATTTTTAACACAGTTACCAAGTACAGACGAGAACCAAGAAAGCATGCAAAAAGTTTTTTATAGATTAGAATCTCTTATAAATGAGTTTGCTTCTATAGAAGAACTTATCTCAACTAAACATAAAGTAGAAAAAAAAGAGTACCTTTTATCTGATATAGTTGACAATGCAAGTGATTTACTTATGAGTAGTGAAGATAGTATAAATCAAGAATTTTCAGAGCTCAGAGTAAATGTTGATTTTAAGCTTTTTAGCATCGCTGTGAAAAACCTTATGGATAATGCTATAAAATACTCTACTGACAAACAAGTAAGCATAAAAACGGAAGGCTCATCTATCGTTTTTGAAAATAAAGGTGATAAACTACAATATCCTTTAGAGAAATATTATGAAGCATTTTTCAAATCAGAAAATTCCAATTCAAACAAAAGCTTTGGACTCGGTTTATATATAGTAAAACATATTTTAGACGTCAATGAATTCACTCTCAAGTATGAGTATCTAGAGGGTGTTAACCGATTTATAATTTTAGTATAAACGGTACCAAAAACGGACACTAAACCAGACACAAAATCATCTTAACTAAAAGTAATTCTTAAATTATGTTTTTCCATGTTCTACGGTACTTAATGGTTTTAATTTATAAGTTTTTAAGCACTTATTCAAAGTAATAAGCAGATGATTTTTCAACTTGTGATATAATTCAACAACTAAGAGTTATTAGCAAAAATACGATTGAATATCCCAATAAAAGGCATTAAAATACTATGAAACAATATGTTTTAATGATTTTAATTGCCTTGCATCTAATAAGTAGTAGCTTATATGCAACAAAAACTTTTTTAGATAAAGACTCTATTCATGCTAATATTCAGAAATGTACTATTTACAAGCATCGACATCACCATTTTCATAATGATTCACACCATCAACACAAGCATAGTCATATACAAATCAATATAAGTTATGCAGACTTATTTACTAATACTTACGATATTAATTTATATGACTTTGAAAACACCAAACAAACATATTTAGAAACAGCTTCTTGGATTCCAAATCCTATCTTAGAATCACTTTACCGTCCTCCAAAAACCTAACTTCCTTACTTAACTTATTTTATCACTACAAAAACAAAGGAACGAAATGAAAATATTTTTTCTATTTGCCTCATTTCTTTTACTAAGCACATCCGTGTATGCACATGGTATGTCAGCAGAAGATATACAGGCAATGATTGACGGAGGAAACCTTCGTTACATCTGGTTAGGTGCAACACATATGTTGACGGGTTATGACCACTTACTTTTTTTATTTGGAGTTGTATTTTTTCTTACTACAACAAAAGATATTATAAAATTTGTAACTATTTTTACAATAGGTCATAGTATTACTTTAATCTTTGCTACTTTTATGAGTATCAATGCAAATTATTATCTGATTGATGCAGTTATTGCCATTAGTGTTATCTATAAAGCATTTGATAACAATAAAGGATTCCAAAACTATTTAGGCGTTAAATCTCCTAACTTATTGATTATGGTTCTTGTATTTGGACTCATACATGGATTTGGACTCTCTACAAGATTACAACAACTACCACTAGGTGAGCAAAATTTAGACATGCTACTAAAAATCATCTCATTTAATATTGGTGTAGAACTTGGGCAAATTATAGCTCTGATATTTATGCTAATAGTATTAACACAGTGGAGAAAGACAGCATCATTTTTACGACTCAGTACTATTACCAACCATGCACTGATGTTTGCAGGTTTTATGTTGCTATTAATGCAATTACACGGTTATTTACATACAGCGAACGAAGAAGAATTTGGATTTAACAAGGATGAGCACTATCATATTCACTTGGATATGAAAAAAGCTGAACAACAAAACTATTCTCACGATAGTCTATAAAGGAAAACAATGAAAACATTAATAAAAGCAACAGTAGTAACATTAGCAGTTAGTTTAACGACACTATATGCAAGTGGTAGTCATAGCCATGATGGAGAACATGCACATAGTCACTCTCAATCTAAAGTGAGTCAAGAAGATGTCAAAAAAGTAGCTAATAAAAAACTTATAGCATTAGTTAAATATGGGAAAATTGAGAAAAGTTGGTCCAATACTCCAATAAAAAACATTGAGAAGAAACAATTTCATCATGATATGGAATGGGTTGTAAGTTATGAAAATAAAAAGACAAAAGATACAACAGAGCAAACACTCTATATTTTTGTAGGTCTTTCTGGAAAAGTTACAGGTGCTAACTACACAGGTGAATAACTACTAAATAAGTCTGTGTAATTCAGGCTTATTTTCATATATAAAGGAGAAGATAATTGTCTTACTACATTATAAAACTTATAATTACAACACTTTTAATTGTATTAATCTCTGAGATTGCCAAAAGAAACAGTTTAGCAGGCGCAATATTGGCAGCTATTCCCTTAGTGTCAATATTGGCAATGATATGGATGTATATAGATACAAATGACAGTAGCAGTGCTGTGGAATTCTCAAACTCAATTATATGGTTAATTGTTCCATCTATGACCTTATTTATTGTTTTCCCGATTCTAATAAAAAAAGGGATGAGTTTTTATCCAAGTTTATCTATTGCTATACTGATGACTATTTTTGCTTACTATAGTGTTACTTTAGTTCTCGAAAAATTAGGGATTAGATAATGTCTAGCAGCCAGTTTAATTAGAATAAAGTGATATTTACTCATATGAATATGTTCTTTCATTTCAAATCAAATACATAGTTTTGTAGATATTTATATACTTTACTTTACAGATGATAAAGTCTTAATAAATTTTACAAATTCATCAGAAGGTACAGGTTTACTAAAATAGTATCCTTGTACTGCATTGCATCCATGTAAGCGTAAAAAAGCAAGTTGATCAGAAGTTTCTACACCTTCAGCTATTGTTTGTAGACCTAAGTTACTTGCCATATCAATTATAGCACTAACAATAGAACGATTATCTTCGTCATCTACAATATCCTGAACAAAAGATTGATCAATTTTTAATTTATATGCCTTAAACTTTTTAAGATAGCTTAGGGATGAGTAGCCTGTTCCAAAATCATCTATTGACATACGAATACCTTTTTCATAAAGTTCATTCATAATACTAATGCCAACCTCAGGATCAGCCATCATAGTTGCTTCAGTCAACTCTATCTCTAAATACTCAGGAGGTACTTGTGCTTCATTTAATATATTCATAATAAGTTTACTTAAGTTTTTATTCCTAAATTGTACTGCTGAAATATTAACTGCTAATATTATAGGAGTCAGTCCACTATCAATCCACTCTTTTATCTGAAAAACTGCTGTACGTAAGATCCATTCTCCTATTTCGATTATAAGACCACTCTCTTCTGCTATAGGTATAAATTCTGCTGGGGATATTATCCCTAGACCGGGGTGTGTCCATCGTAAAAGAGCTTCTGCTCCAATTAAGTGACCATCATCTATAGAAATCTGTGGTTGATAATGAAGTTCTAATTGTTGATCTTTAAGCGCATACCGAAGAGCATTGCTTAACTCTAAATTTCTTTCCATATGCTCTTGCATATCTTCAGTATAAAACCTAAATCCATTACGAGTAGTATTTTTCACCCTGTACATAGCTGTATCTGCATGCTTTAACAAAGTTTCGAAGTCTTCTCCGTCATCTGGATATATTGAAATTCCTATTGAAGGAGTTATGCTTAATTCATGCATCTCTAATTGCAATGGCACTGAAATTACTTTTATTAATTTCGTTACTAGATGTGCTGCCTCGACAGAATTAGTATTTGGAAACAACATAATAAACTCATCTCCTCCAAGACGAGCTACAGTATCTTGTGCTCTTATGCTATTTTGAAGTTTTTTTGCAAATTCTACTAATAACTGATCACCTACAGTATGTCCTAATGTGTCATTAATATCTTTAAAATGGTCAATATCAAGAAACATCACTGTCATATATTGATTATTTCGTTGAGACATGCTTAGTAAATACTTAACACGATCATTTAGTAAAACGCGATTTGGTATACCTGTCAACTGATCAAAATGAGCAAGATGCTCTATTCTATCCTGATCTATTTTCACCTGTGTAATGTCTTCTTTAATGGCTACATAATTAGTAACTAGTCCATTAGCTTGTTTAACTGGAGATATTGTTGCCCATTCAACATAAGTACTTTTATCTTTTTTTATATTAATCAGTTCACCTTTCCAAATATCACCACGAGTCAATGTAGACCACATCTCATCATATGTTTCTTTCGGTGTTTTATTAGATTTAAGTATCTTTGGATTTTGACCTTTAACTTCATCAAAACTATACCCAGTTAATGTTGTGAACTTTTCATTCACATATTCTATATTCCCATCTATGTCAGTTATAATTATTGAGTTTGGATTTTGTTCAACAGCCAAAGAAAGCTTAAGTAATTTATCTTCAAAATATTTTTTATCTGTAATATCTTCTGATATTCCTAATATATAAGCTGGGTTATTATTTTGATCTTTTAATACTAGTTTACTAGTATGCAAGATACGCTTTCCATTAGATGTTTCTAGCTCTTCTTCAGATACATCTAAAATAGAACCTAATTCAATTGTCTGCTTATCCTTTTGACGAAAAAAATCTGCTTCTTCTTTTGGAAATAAGTCATAGTCGGTAGAACCTATAAACTGATTACGACTTAAACCAGTCAAGTTCTCACCCATCTTATTCAGCAATACAAATCGAAAGTCAGAGATATTTTTAACAAAAACCATATTTGGGATATTGTCAATAATATTATCAAGCCACAAATTCTTCTCATGTAACTTTTTTTGAACTATATCCAAATCTTTATATGGCTTCCTCACGGCCGCAATATAAATAGAACGGTAGATTAAAAAATAAGCAATAACTTTATAAATATGTCCAAATAGGTTATAAATATCGCTAATCTCTGTATACATAGTGAAAAAAAACTCACTCATTGCCATGATTAACACTGAAGCAAACAAATAAGCAGCTGGATAAGAAAGTTTCTCTTTCATAGCTTTTAAAAGTACTAATGCGGTAACCAAATTGAGTGCAATAATAAAATATTCAGTATAAATCTTTAGGTTTGTTAAACCATCTTGTGATGAAAAGAAAAGATTAGTAATTAATTCAGGATATAGTAATGGCCAGTGAAGAGCTATTGTTAAAGCCAATACTATAGTAAATAAAATATAATGTGTTTTAGTACTTTTTACAAAAGAAAAGGAATAAATTGCAAACACAAGAAGTCCCATACTTGATACTAAACGTGCAAATAACCAAAAGTATATAGATTTATCCGGATTATTTAAAGTAATATATTGAGGCATGCCATTATAGGAAAGAAGATGTGAAAAATCAAAAATTGCTACTGATAAAAATAGAATTGACAAAAATACAAGGTTCCCAAAAGATTCATGTTTAAAAGTATTCCATCCAACTCCCACAACCTGCATTGCAACGATAATAGAAATTGTTTCAAGAAGGATATGAAATAACAAAAAATGTTCAAACCCATGTTCTTCATGAAAAACAGGAGTAAGCCATAATACTAGTAATCCAACAAATAATAATCCAACAAGATAGAGTACTTTCTTAAGTGAGTTTATATGAGTTGGATCAATATTAAATAATGTTTTTAAAGAAAAGTTTTTTCTCTTCAAGTACTAATTCCTTGGATTAATTTTTTTATAGATACTAGTTCAGCATTATATTTTAGCTTTTAGATTTAGCGAACACTATAACGATCACAAGAACATTTGAAAGTAAAAGCTTGTATTTGTCTATATTTTTTCGTATTGTACTGAATTATGTTAGATAAGCACATCAAAATCTTATTTTATATCATTCTTCATTCTAGATTTTTCTTCTGGAAAATTATCCTTTTTACTCTTTAAGGTCATTATATTAAAGAAGCTATAGTAATATTTTTTATTTATAATAATATTAGTTTAAGTCAACTAGGAATATCATTGGTAGTAACTATTATCATAGGTTGAGATTAGAAATAGTAATAGCGTGTAATATCTTTTATGATTATAATTAAATATAGGAGGCTTGTTATGGATGGTTTTAATGCATTATATGAAAAAGCGAAAGAACGAATCGAGGTTCTATCTTCTTTTGAAGCAACTAAAGAAGAGTCAATAGAGGTCATGTTAGAAAAACAAGGTTATGAAAGAAGAGATTTCATAAAGTGGGCTGCAAGTATTACAGCTTTACTTGCCCTACCCTCACAATTCACTCCTCTGTTCGCTGAGGCTGCTAAACTAGCAGACCGTGTTCCTCTTATATGGTTACATATGGCAGAGTGTACTGGATGTAGTGAATCATTAATTCGTTCAGATTCACCAACTATAGATTCCCTTATTTTTGATTATGTGTCTATAGAATATCATGAGACCTTAATGGCTGCTTCTGGATGGCAAGCAGAAGAGAACCTTGAACAGGCTATGAAGAAATATGCAGGTAAATACATTTTACTCATAGAAGGTGGTGTACCGACAGCGATGAACGGTATGCATCTTACTCTTGGAGCTCAAGCTAAAACTGGACTAAGCATAGTACAAGAAGCTGCAGACAAAGCAGCCGCTATATTTTCCATAGGAACATGCGCAAGTTTTGGAGGAATTCAAGCAGCTTATCCAAATCCGACAAATGCCAAGGGAGTTGACAAGGTTGTTAAACAACCTGTCATAAACGTTCCAGGTTGTCCGCCTAGTGCTAAAAACATTGTTGGAACATTAATGCACTTTTTACTTTTTGGAACACTACCGGCTCTAGACAAATATAGTCGTCCAAAATGGGCTTATGCGCATCGTATTCATGATCTTTGTGAACGTCGTGGACATTTTGACGCAGGTGAGTTTGTTGAAAGCTTTGGCGATGATGGAGCAAAAGATGGATGGTGTCTATACAAGCAAGGGTGTAAAGGTCCATATACATTTAACAACTGCTCAACTGAACGATTTAACCAACATGTAAACTGGCCAATAGGTGCTGGACATGGGTGTATGGGATGTAGTGAGCCTAACTTTTGGGATACTATGGGACCATTAGAAAAGCCTTTAGAATCTCACCTTATCAAAGGCATAAATAAAACAGTTGACGATATTGGAACTACCCTCTTAAGTGCTACAGTACTGGGGATAGGTGCTCATGCCGTGGCTAGTATATTTATGAATCAGACAAAAAAGGAGGAACTATCAGATGGCTAATAGAAGAGTAGTAATCGATCCTATTACAAGAATCGAGGGGCATCTCCGTATTGAAGTTGAAGTTGATGAAAACAATATTGTGCAAAAGGCATATTCGTCATCAACTTTATGGAGAGGTATAGAGTTAATACTAAAAAATCGTGATCCACGTGATGCTGGTTTAATGGCACAACGTATTTGTGGTGTATGTACATACTCACACTATAAAGCGGGAGTGGAATCTGTTGAAAATGCCTTAGGAGTGGTTCCTCCATATAATGCTCAGTTAGTTCGTACTATTTTAAACGAATCCCTCTATATGCATGATCATGTAGTGCACTTTTATCATCTGCATGGACTGGACTGGGTTGATATCGTATCAGCCCTTAGCGCTGATCCTAAAAAAGCATCTGAACTAGCATTTAAATACTCGGATTTACCAATAGCTACGGGAGAGGATGAACTAAAAGCCGTACAACTACGGGTCAAGGAATTTGTAGACAAAGGTCAATTGGGGCCGTTCGCAAACGCTTATTGGGGCAATAAAACATATAAATTTTCTCCAGAACAAAATTTAATAGCAGTATCACACTATTTAAAAGCACTTGAAGTACAACGAACGGCTGCGCAGATGTTTGCCATTTTCGGTGCAAAACAACCACATGGACAGAGTCTAGTTGTTGGAGGAATTACGAGTGTACGAGATGTACTCAGTCCAAGTAGGTTAGCAGAATGGAAATCAAAATATGAAATAGTAAAAGATTTTATTGATCGTGCCTACTATGCTGATATTGTTATGGCTGCAGAAGCTTATGGTACAGAAGGCAGTGTGCTTGGTGGCCTTGGTGTGAAAAATTTCCTTGCTGCAGATGCTTTCATGTTAAACCGCACAGAACATCTTTTTGAGAGTGGATACATAAAAGATGGTGACCTTAGTAAAGTATATGATATAGATGAAAATAAAATCAAAGAAGATGTTACACATGCTTGGTATAAAGGTGAAGAACCTCTACAACCATATGATGGTGAAACAATAGAAAATTATACAGGCTTTATTGATGGAGATACTGTCAATGGAAAAGCAAAAGTCATTGACCCCAATGATAAATATAGTTGGGTCAAAGCACCAAGATATGACGGTGAAGCAGTAGAAGTAGGACCTTTATCATGTTTATTGGTTAATTATGCTCGTGGAAATGAGAAGGTAAAAAAAGAGGTTGGTGACTTTTTAAAACGAACTGGATTACCAGTCGGTGCCCTCTTTACAACACTAGGTCGTACAGCTGCAAGAATGCTTCAGACAAAACTAGTTTCTGACAATGCTATTATCACTTTTAATTCTTTGATTGAAAATATTAAAACCGATGATAGCACATATACAAAATTTGAAATTGATCCAAGTAAAGAGTATCAAGGTCGTTCCATTCTTGAAGTGCCTCGCGGAATGTTAAGTCATTGGGTACGCATTAAAAATGGATTGATCGAAAACTATCAAGCTGTCGTCCCAACAACTTGGAATGCAGGACCAAAAGACAAAAATGGTAAAATCGGTCCTTATGAAGCGTCTTTAGTCGGATTGAAACTTGAAGACCCTACAAAACCTCTTGAGGTAATTCGAGTAATTCACTCATTTGATCCATGTATGGCTTGTTCGGTACACGTGATGGACATTAAGGGTAAAGAACTTAGCCAGTATAAGGTCAATCCGCTAGGTAGCGGAGCGGCTTGTTAGTATAAGGATGACAAGATGAAGAATGAAGAGATAGAGGCCGTTGAGCATATTGATTTTGTATATACGAGCGCAAATAGAATCCTTCATTGGATACGTGCCTTTGTAATTACGGGTTTAGCGGTAACAGGTTTTTATATAGCGAGTCCATTCCTTTCTCCAGGAGAGTCAAGTGATAAACTTGTTTACGCAGAATGGGTTTTTTGGCATGTTTTATTGGGATTTGTATTTTTGTCGGCAGGAATATTGAGAATATTTTTATTCTTTTTTGGAAAAGACAGTAGTAGAGAATTACATTCATTTCAAGATTTTTTTAGTGTAAAATCGTGGATTACACAACTTAAATCATATTTCTTTATTGGTGAGTTAAAAAAGAAAGGAATATATGGTCCTCTACAGTTTTTTTCTTACATGATGGTTATGGTTATGGTTGTATTGGCATCTATAACGGGGCTGGTTCTATATGTGCATATATTTCATTCTGGAATAGGAGGGTTTCTTTATGATTTTATGCGCTCAATTGAGGCATTGATGGGTGGACTGGCAACGGTACGATTAATTCATCACATAACCATGTGGGGATTTTTAATCTTTATTCCCATCCATGTATATATGGTCGTATGGTCTGCAATTAGGTTTAAGCATGGCGGAGTGGATATTATGTTTACCGGTTATGATTATCATCTAGTTAAAGATAAAAAGAAAGAAGATAAATGAAAATATTACTTTTAGGTATTGGTAATCTTCTTTTTGGAGATGAAGGAGTTGGTGTACACTTTGTAAATTATATCCATCAAAAATATAAATTTAGCAGTGAACATGAGGTTAAAATCATAGATGGTGGAACTCTTGCTCAAAGACTAATTCCAATTATGGTCGAGTATGATCATGTAATTATCATTGACACTATTAACGCACCTGATGTGGAGGCTGGTGAGGTTTATTTTTTTAATTTTAATGCGGTACCAGATGCTGTAAACTGGCAAGGTAGTGCACATGAGGTTGAGATGCTTCAAACGCTTACCATGATGGATCTTGTTGGAGATAGACCTGAAACTATGATTATGGGAGTTGTTCCAACAATTATAGAAATAACAGAATTCTCCCTCTCGCCATCTGTATCAAACGCCATCTCTTTGATGGAAGATACTTTACTTAAACATTTATCTACATTAGATGTAGAAGCAATAAAACAAGAAGAAACTATTATGTCATCAATTGTTTCAAATTCTTATAGGTCCAATGATGCTAATAGCTTTTAAATTTAAGTATATACATAGTAATGGGCTTTTTACACGTCTTTCTCAGCATATAAGTGAAATTTCTCCTCTTGAAATTAATTTTTATCATGAGGAAAATATATTTTGTATCGAATCATCTGGTACACAAACAGAGCTTGAAAATTTAGCTGAAGTTATTTCATCAATCGTTCCTCAGTCGCTTTTTTTACATGAATCAACTGTAGAAGAGATTGATACATTATCCCAAATCAAAACTCATAATGAAGATACACCTTATTATGAAATCCCTTACTGTATTGAGTGTCAAAATGAAGTTATGCGGACACTCAACCCTTTTAATAAATGTAATATTTGTGGTTTTAGTGAGAAGATAGTAAAAAGTGAAGACCTTATAGATACAAATTTTTTACAACTAGCTGATTCCTTAATAGAAAATGGAGAGTTAGAATTAGTAACATATAATGGAAAGAGACGGTTCTCACTCTTAAGTACAATAGAGAAAGAAAACACTTCACTACTCGTATGTAACCCATCAAATATATCGCAACACTTTCTTCTTAAACAGGGGGAGTTAGATGCTCTGATGATGGTTGAGAAACCTTCTGTGCGTTTAAAGCCAAAAGTCATGTTTTATCATGAACATGAACTACAGAAACCTTTTTATCCAGTTTTCTTCGCTGATGACAAGATTACTTTAGCATTTAGTACTGCATTATCTCAAAAAGGAGTAGTTGCTGTTTATTGTGATAAAGCTCCTGTACTAAGAGTAGCTTCTGCCCTGGGAGAACATATAATAATTAGAGCTGGTCGAGATATGTTGCCATGGACACATTCTTTTACAAATAAAGTGCCTCTTTCTTGTAGTTTTGATGAGTATAATACCTATGTAGATAACAATATACTTACTCTTAATGATAATGCAACTACCATAGCAGATGCAACAAACAGTATAGAGTTTGTAAGTTCACATACTTTAAGTAAAAAAGAAAACACCATATCATTTGAACCTGCACATGCTGCACTTCGTTCAGTGGTTTTGGAACATAACCTAGAAGAGAAATCACTTTTTTGTGTTTATTTAAGTAAAGAAAACACTTCCCATATTTGCAGTTACTCACCAAAAATTGGGTATACCTCAATGGTAAATTTTACAGATGATTTACTTACTAATCCTAAAGAGATGATTACAGCTATAGCAAAGATGGATGAAGCTGGTTCAAGGCTTATAGATAATTATAAAAAAACTTACCCAAAATTATATGACACTCTTGTAAATACTACAATGGAGTATGATAAAAATAGTTCTATAATCACTAAGTTATGGGCACTAGCAGCACATTTTATAGGTATTACAAGTATAGAAAATTATAAGATTGCATCAGAACATTTAGAAGCAACAGCTTTGGAGTTTCAAGGAAAATCAGGTCCTAGAATTGATTACAAGGTTATAAAGACAAGTGAAGGTTATCATCTTGATCTGAGACTTGCCATCCGCTCGTGCATAAGTTTTAAGCTCGCAGGTGTAGATGAGTATCTACTTAGTTTTGGTTTTATTGATTCTCTTTCTGATTTTATTGCAGAGCAAGCAGAATTTTCTGATGGAAACATTGGAATAAGTGGAGTAGTTTTAGCGGGAAGTTTATTTGAAAACCATCAATTACTTATGCGCACATATAATGAAATAACTCCAAATTATAAGGTTTATAGAAACCAAAGACTTAGCATAGATGGTGCTAATATTGCCGCAGGTGCAGTTACACTTGGAAGTGAATAAAAAAACCAGTATTTTAACATTGCCCTTCTATATACATTACTTACAAGTTTGTCTAGATTTATCCAACAATAAAATGCTTACTGAGTGTTTCGAAACTAAAAGAGGATTTTCTTAATTATACACTCCCCTGTAAATTATAGTGACAATATGTATTCTAATTTTTACGATTATTGTAACTTTTTGGATATACTAAAAACCTAGAAAACAAGCTCATTAGGATTATTTGGTGTTAAACAAAAAACTTATGCAATATTTAGAAGTTTTAAACAAACTCAATGAAGTGACAGCAATAGCAAATATTGACCCTAAAGAGACATTAAGACAAACTTTACAAATTGCTTGTGACTACTTAAAACTGCCTTTTGGAATCGTTAGTAATATTACAGATGACAAGTACATAGTAAAAGTCCACTCTTCACCCAAAGACACACTTGCGGATAATATGGAGTTTAACTTAGGCAATACATACTGCAGTATCACTTTAGCTGCTAATGATGTAGTGGCTATTGACGATATGGGAAACTCTCAATATAGTGAACATCCTTGTTATGAAACATTCAAACTGGCAACTTATATTGGTGCTCCAGTTATAGTAGGTGAGAAACTCTACGGAACTATAAATTTTTCATCTCCTGAGCAACACCCTGAGAACTTCTATGAAACTGATATAAAATTTGTGAGATTATTAGCAAAGTGGGCTGGAAGTTTTCTTGAAAAACAACTTTATCTCGATCAACTCACCTCTTCAAAAAAGATGCTTGATGAAGCTCAAGCAATTGCAAGCATAGGGAGTTGGTCACTTGACCTTGAAGCAAATATACTAACTTGGTCAAGTGAGATATACCGATTATTTGAATTAAATCAAGATGAAATCGAACCTTCATACGAAGGTTTTTTAAATGTCATTCACCCTGAAGATGTAGAGATGGTAAATCAAACATTTACTAAATCTGTTGAAAATAAAACACCCTATGAAATTACACATCGTCTTATGATGAAAGATGGTCGTATAAAATATGTTCGAGAGCAAGGTCGTACAGAATACACAGAGGAAGGTAAGCCTCTTTTTTCACAAGGTACTGTTCAAGATATTACATCACTTTATATGGCCCAAAAAGAAAAAGCACGATATCTCTCTTTGGTTGATAAACATGTAATTACATCTACAACTGACTTACAAGGAAATATCACTTATGTTTCCCAAGCATTTTGTGATATATCAGGATACAGTAAAGACGAACTCCTAGGAAGAAGACATAACATAGTCAAACACCCTGATATGACACAAGAGATATACAAAGAGATTTGGAAGACAATCTCAAATAACCAGACATGGAATGGAGAAATCAAAAATCAAAAAAAAGATGGTAGTTTTTACTGGGTTCAAGCCTCTATATCCCCTGTATTTGACGATGGTGGAAAGGTAGGTTATACAGCTATCCGTCAAGATATTACAAACAAAAAGAAGGTTGAGGAACTTGCCATCACAGACAGGCTTACACAACTTTACAATCGTATTCATTTAGATTTGATACTTTTACAGTCCATACATAACAGCACAAGATATGGACTCGAACTTTCAATCATTATAATAGATATAGATAAGTTTAAAAGTGTCAACGATACATATGGTCATCAAGTTGGTGATTCAGTATTAAAAGAGACGGCAGCGATATTAAAAAAACATGTTAGAAAATCTGACACATTAGGTCGTTGGGGTGGTGAAGAGTTTTTAGTTATTTTGCCAAATACAGATATTAATGGAGCAATACTACTTGCTGAAAAACTTCGTGTTAAGTTAGAAGAATTTGACTTCTCTACTATTGGTACAAAAACAGGTAGTTTTGGTGTGAGTTGCTTCAAAAAAGACGATACAGAGAACACCATTTTAGAGAGAGCAGATAAAGCTCTCTACAAAGCTAAAGCTAATGGTAGAAATAGAGTTGAGAGCCTTTAATGGTTCAACTTAAATATGGAGTTAAAACTCCATATCGACTTCTTTAGATTTTTGAATATAGAGTAAAGCATTTGTAAAAGCATATTGATCCATCTCTTGTATACCTTCTTGTTGATATTCAAGGAGATAGTCAAATCCATCTAACTCTATGTTCTGAACTTTTTTTAAGTGGACAGCATAGAGTAGTAAATCAGCCAAGTCACTCACTGGAATGATTTCTCTGTAGTTTTTATCAAACTCTTCAATATACTCTTCACATATCGTTTCATTTGACATCAATAGTATCCAAAGTATGATATTATCTATCTTTTTGGGTGGCTTTACTCTACTTAAAAAACTATCATATATCTCTTTATTTTGAGATATCTCATCAAGCTGCTCATTAGCTTGTGTTATTAAAAATTCAATTCTCTCCTCTGTAAGTTTTTCATTTTTGTAGCCATCTAGTACTGACTCAGCGATTTGGAATGTATGCATTATTTCTCTTTTTATTGGATATGTAATTATTGCAGGATATTCTGAAAGTTTGTATTAAAAATATATCCAATGTAAATAACTACTTTAAAATTTTATAAACTGTATCTTCACTTTTCAACTCAATATTAAACTCAACTCTTCTAGCTTTCTCATCCTCTTTTAGCTTGGAAAATGCCATACCATTTGCTCTAAAGTTTTTCTCTAACCAAACACTTTTTTCTTGTATAGTTTTCTTTTCTAAGGAATAGCAGTATGATAGAACTTCATACGCTCTCTCTTGTGAAAGTCGCATATTCTTAAGATAAATCTCTTGTCTAGATGAACTCTCTGCCCACTTATCTGATGTATGACCTTCAACTCTCAACTCTTTTATTTCACTCAGATATTCTTTGGAAGTTAAAATATTTATATATCTTGGAAAAAAATCATCCAGAACTGTTTTAAACTCATCTTTGAGTTCACTTTTACTTACTTCAAAGAGAACATCTGGTGAGTGAAAAGAGATAATATTTTCTTGACTGATACTAGCATCCCAGTTCTCAAGATCATTTTCAAACTCAGCAAACAAGGCCTCGTTTAAGTTTGCTTTCGTATCCCTATAAGAAATAGCCACGTCTTTCATCTCTTGCTTCTCCGACTCAACCTTTATCATAAAACTTATTGCTATGAACAAAAAAACCAACATCAAACCCGACATCATGTCGGATATACTCATCCATTCGTTATTCGTTTTCAGTGTCGCCCTTTAGTTTTTCTATAATTGAAAGTATAGTTGAAACGCCCATACCCACTATGGAGGTAAAAAATGCCGTTTTCAGTCCTACCAATATGTCATTTACACTATTTACAATGTCACCTGGATCAAAACCTTGCAGACCTATAAATATACCAACAAACGTACCTAATACACCAAGACTCACGATTTGACTCTTAAAATTTCTACCCGTCTTTTGGTCAAGAAAGGCAAGGATAAAAATAAAAATCACAAATATTATATTTACAGGATTCAGTAATACATCCTTGAACATAGATGTTACTTCAACTTCTTTGTCTACTTTTTGACACACCCCTAGAGTTAAAATAGCTCTATTACTTGAGACTATGTTTTCACTTATGCCTTCAACACGTGCTAACTCATCCAAACTTTTAAAACAGCCATTGACTTCTTTGTAATGTATAATTTTTAGAGACTTTGCTTTGCCTACACCATTGAGTTCAAGCAGTTCTTTTTCAGTGGCGCTGTTTAATTCAACAAGGGCAAACAACTCAAAGGCACTCAATAAAAGTAGTATTATATATTTTAAAATTGCGATATCCTTTTTAGTAGCCGTTAGGATTACTTGATTGCCATCGATAACTGTCTTCACACATCTCATCAATGTTTTTAGTAGCACTCCAACCTAGAGCCTCTTTGGCATAACTAGTGTCTGCAAAACATTTCGCTATATCACCTGCGCGTCTTTCCACGATTTTATGTGCCACTTTTTTTCCAGATGCTTTTTCATAGGCTTTAACCATATCCAGAACTGAGTACCCATTTCCCGTTCCAAGGTTTACTGTGAGTACTTCATCGAGTGTATCCATCTTCAAGAGAGCCTTTACATGACCTTCTGCTAAGTCTACAACATGAATATAATCTCGAACACCAGTCCCATCATCTGTGTCATAGTCTCCGCCAAAAATGCTTAAACATTCACGTTTGCCAACTGCAGTTTGAGATATAAAAGGCATAAGGTTATTTGGAATGCCATTTGGATCTTCACCAATCATACCAGATTTATGAGCCCCCACTGGATTGAAGTATCTTAATATCACTATCTTTTGGCTTCTATCTGAAACATATACATCTCTTAAAATCTCTTCTATAAAAAGTTTTGTTCTTCCATACGGATTTGTAGCATTTAAAGGAAAGTTCTCTTTTATGGGTGTAGTATGTGGGTCACCATAGACGGTCGCAGAAGAACTAAAGACAATTTTTTTACAGTTGTTTTCTTGCATAACTCGAAGCAAAACCGTAGTTCCATTGATATTGTTGTCATAGTACTCCAATGGTTTTTCAACTGATTCACCTACTGCTTTAAGCCCCGCAAAGTGTATAACCGAGTCTATAGAGTACTTATTAAAAACATTTTGCAGTGAAGAGTAATCTCTAATATCACCCTCTTCAAATTTTATCTCTTTACCTATAATCTTCTCTACTCGAGTAAGCGCTTCTCTTGAAGAGTTACACAAGTTATCATATACTACGAAGTCAAAACCTGCTTTATCTAAAGATATACATGTGTGTGAACCGATATAACCTGCTCCACCTGTTACTAAAACCATAACTAATTTTCCTTCTGTTGGAGAACATGAGTCAACTTCAGTACACTATCGAGCCCATGCGCTATCACTTTGGTTTCCAAGATAGATTGTGAATTGTAGTATTTATTTATCAAAAAGAATTACCTTATATTATATTCGAGTTTTCAAAAGTATAGATGATAGATGCTTTTTATCTTCTGAAAAATCGTCTAACCCAAATCTAAAAGCATCAACTCTTCTTAAACTCCAATAAAAGAAGAGTTCTAAAGCCCATATCATAGTAATATTTATACTAAAAACAGTTAGAACTCTTATATAATTTTTATTACCAAAAAGAGATAGAGGTTTCATTGTGAAAGAAAAACATGTTAACAGAGAATTGTTTGATGTTACATATAATGTAAATACGCAAAAAGCAAGAAAAGAGATGAGTAAAAGCGTTTTTGTAGCTTCCTCTCCCTCTGACATCAAGGTTTTCAACTACTGTTCAGCATACGAAATAGCTGACCAGGCAAGTTTAATAAAGTGTGCTAGAAGTGATATATCTCACGAAGAAGCGATGGAAGAAGCTACACAAAGCTTAACGGGCCTTAGTTCTCAAGAGTACTCTAAAAAAATTGATGAGCTTTTTCTAGAAAAAAAAGAGTCTCATAAAGAGATGAAAATAATTTGGGAAAACTTCAATTTTCCAACTCCACATTTAGACTTTTCAGATTTACCAAACTATGGTTCTATTGACATAGCTTCCTATCAACCAAAGAGTATGCTTGAACGCGGAACAGATTACATTCGTAATGCTTCACTTTTTAACTTAAGAAACAAAGAGTATGAAGATGTATTCTTCTCACGTGAGAGTATAAATACATTTTTACATAACATTCATAAAAGTACAAAATCAGATGACACGTCACTCTTTTTAAGATACATTAACTCTTTTTTAGTAAACAATCAAAAATCAAAAATTCAAACTACTGATTTGAGAGAAGTGTGTTCTAAAGTGGCTAAGGCTATAGGCTTTTCAGATGTAGAGCTTGAAGAGTTTTTCATCCTATCAGAACAAATCATAAACCAAACAGCTACACAAGAGAAAAACTTTGCTAAAAAAATGCTCTATAGCTACTGGGCTTTTCAAAGAGAAGTGAAAAAACATCAGTTAAGATATGAAAACTCGACTGTTTTGTATCATGGAAAATATGCAAAGGATTTTATAAATCTCTATGAACACAACTTTTTTCAACATACTGAAGAACATGATACGAACTTAAAACACGGTATCGCTCTATGGGCTGAGTTAAATAGTGAAGGCTCCGCCTTATCTAATGAAAAAGGAATCACTCACAGCTCGTTAAATGTTGTCGTAGCTAAAAGCTATACAGATGGTTCAACGGAAACAGTTGCAACTCTGCATTTTGATTATATAGTGTGTTCTTTTAGAGAGGAAAAAAGTAAAGAGGTACACTTATCTCAAAACAAAAATATTTTAAATGCACTTTCAGATGAGATTTACAGTGTTCTCTCGCAACAGTTTTATCCTCTGTATGGCGTATCAATTTCTAAAGGAGAAGGCTTACCAGAACTACTCAAGCAGTTAACAATAGACGAAGGTGAAAGAGGAGGTATACTAAACCTACGTGACATTAACATCTCTTCTAAGTATTCAGATAGAATTATTCCTGAACTCATCAAAGGAGTTTACGATCTTATAGACTTTGATGGACACGCCTCTTTCCCACTGTTTTCTTGTATGGTAGGTGGAGATATAATCATAAATGATGACCTTTTTCCTGTTATAAAGTCTCCTCTTTTAACTGTAATCTCTGCGAAGTACTTAAGCAAAAGAATAAGTCAACTCCAAAAAGACGAATCAAACCAGAATACAAACTATGCTGATTTTTTTTCAGAATATAAAGGAAATGCTCATCACTACTATAATAGAATGACTTTCGATCCATTACGTCCCATACTCGTTTACTAATATAATAGTAGTGACAAGGTGTTTATGTATTTGATTTGTTGTCCGGCTCAGAAGAGTAACCTTTTTGAAACTGTGCACGTTTTGCTAGCATTTGAACACTTTTAGTGATATCCTCACCTGCTATGTGATAGTGCTTATGAAGTTTTTCCAAAGAGTCGTCAATCTTTAGTGTGAGGGTTTGACTTAAATCGTCTATCTTACGCTTCATTTGAATAACTTGTTCCTCTTTGGACTCTTCCAAATCTTGCACAATTCCCATAAGTTGTGACTGTGCTTTGACATAGTCTGACTTGACTGCATCTACCTCTGATACAAGCTCTTTGATACTTGAATAGACGTCATTAAGACCACTGTTTTGTTTTTCAAGTTCATCCATTTTTTTCGATGAAAGTGACATCTGCTTCATTATCATTTCACTCTCGTTTCTTATGCCATTAAGAGTATTTTCACTTTCAGAAAGTGAGGTTGTAACACTTTCTGTATGTGCTTTTAAAGAGATAATCTGCGACTCAAAGGCCTTTGTTACTCCCGAGAGTTTCTCTAGTGTTTGCTCAGTAATAGACCTTGCTATCTCGTGCGAAACATTTTTCATGCTATGAAGGCTCTCTTTTAATTCGTCTATGTCTTCAGAAATATCTCCCCTGCTCTCTACAGCTCTTTGAAGCAGTAAACTGAGTTTGTTGTAATGGTCTTGTTCGGCAACTCTTAGTATGTCTATATGCTTATGAACGACATCATCAAGTTCTGGAAGTTGTACCTCGCTAAAGTATGTAAAAGATTTACTTACTCCCTTATGCCAACTCTGCATCTCGTCAAATTTTTCAGTAAACTTCGCTTGATTTATCTTAATAATATCAAGTGATTTGATGTCATTTTTAAATTTTTCTCGTATCTCTTCTTGTACTTCTCTATCCTCATGATGCGCACTATTCATTCTATTTTCTAGTTCTAAGATAAATTCTTTGAGTTGAGATATCTCATTTACTAAAACCTTAGAGAACTCATTTTGACTTCTTGCATTTTCAGATTGTTGCGTTTGATGCAGGATATTCATCACTATGTAGAGTAAAAGAGCTACTAAAAGAGGGAAAAAAGACTCACGTAACAGAAGTATGACATCACTCGTGTCAGGTTGGATGATAAAATGAACGACACTACTGATGGCGCCGATTCCTATCATTAAAGGAGCATAGTTTATTTTGTTGGGTTGTTTGAGTATTGCTATTTGACGTAAAAATAGAAGAGCCATGAAGAGAAAAGCTAGAAGCAAGTCGTTATCAAACATTTTATGTCCATAATATTAATATTGAGCTATTTTATCATAATTTTTTATAAAACTATATCTACTATCTCACTTGGATGACGCAGGAGTGTATGATGGTCTGCATCTGGAGTAAATCCCCACGTGGCAAAAAGAGACTCAATCCCGGCATTTTGAGCACTCAGCATATCTTTGGAATTATCACCAACCATCCAGGCTCGATTTATGTTTTTATCGTACTTATACGAGGAGAGTATCTTGTTAAGCATTTCAGGACTTGGTTTGGAGGCACTTACCTTATCCGCCCCAATGATGACATCAAACATCTCTGCTACATTGAGTGATGAGAGCATTCTTTGCGCAAACTTTGTTGGTGCGTTTGTCGCAACTGAAAGTTTTACATCTTCATTTTTCAATCTTTGAAGTGTCTCTAAAACACCATCGTAAAGGTATGGATTCTGCGTACACTGTATATGATAGTGTTCTTCAAAAGCATGCATGTCATGTTTCTCATAAGTTTCTGTTCCATAAAAAAGTTCTGGTAAGTTTCTTACTTCCATGTTTATAGCTTCCACTACAAAATCTTCACTCAAAGGAGGCAGCGAATAATTCTTCTCCCTCACATGATTAATAGATATAGTTATATCTTTTTTCGAATCAATTAAGGTTCCATCCATATCAAATATAATTATCTTCATCACTTCCTACTTCATCTTTTCATAAATTTCTAAAAGTGCGTCCACAAAGAGTTCACTATCATTTGGACATCTACAAACACGATACTCCTTGAAACCTAACTCTTCAGCTACTTCACGGTACTCTATCTCCAACTCAAAGTCTGTCTCAGAGTTATCAATGGTAAATGCGATAGGAAAGATAATAACGCCACGATTTCTCACTGTTTTGAGTTTATCTTCTAGTGAAGGAGTAAGCCACGCCATAGGTCCCACTTTTGACTGATACGCAAGGTGTGATTTGTGAAACCCCATTTTTTCTTCTTTCATCATCTCTTCTAAGATTTCTACATGTTTTTCCACGTGACGTTGGTAAACATCACCAGCGTCCACAATTTTTTGAGGAAGTCCATGCGCTGAAAAAATAATATCAAAATCATTAAAATCATCACTACCTACACTATCTTTTATGCTCTGTAGCACTGCTTTGTTATATGTTTTGTTTTGAAAAAAGTGTTTTATCTCAACAAGTACAGCATTCCCTTCACTCTTATGATACGCCTCTTCGAAGTCTTCAAGTGAAGATTTTGTTGTCGTCGTAGATTGTTGTGGATAGAGTGGGATAAGATAGATTTTTTCGACTTCTGCCGCGTTAAGTCGCTCTATGACTTCATCTGCAAAAGGTGGAGTGTAACGCATAGCAAAATCTACAAGTACATCATCACCAACTCTTTTTTGAAGTTTTTCTACGAGGTTTTGGGTATGTCCTACTATGGGAGATTTGCCACCAAGCTCTCTATAAATCTCTTGAGAAGACTCTGTTCGAGTAAAAACGATCATGCCTCCAACAAATTTTCTCAGAAGATTACTCTTCATTGTAAGTATGTTTTTATCAGCAAACATATTTTTTAAAAAAACTTCAACCTCACTCAGGTTGTTTGGTCCACCCATATTGAGAAGTACTATCGCTTCTTTTGCCATTATATTTTTAATCCTCTTTTACTCGTAAACTTACTTCATACATAAACTCTTGTAAGGGAAGCATATCTTCATATATCTTATAAAGCGTATCAATCAGCTTTTCACCATCGGTTATTAAGTCTGGATTTAGCCTTTTAAAAGTCGCCATGCCTTTGTAGAGACTCAAGTCTGCATTTGACATTTCAGCAGAAAAGCCTCTTGGATAACGCTTGTAGCCTTTTTCAAGATGCGTGTACTCACTATCTTTTGCTTTTATCTCTTTAAGAATCTGAGCGAGCTCTTCACGTTTTTCATCATCAAGTATATACTCACGAAAAGCATCTAACATAGGCTTTTCAAACCATCTTACACCAACCACTACCATCAACTCATCTGGAGAAAAGTGCATATAAAACGCTGAACTCTGCATACGCTTTGTATTTCCTTGCCAAAAGATGACACCTATTCTATGTTTTATAGGCTCTTTATTTGCACCCATTCTTCGAGTGTCTCTATAGATTCGGTAGAGTGATTTATTTATTTTTGGTTGCGCATTTATAGTTGGGACAAGAGCTTGAAGATGTTCTCCCATCTCTACCACAAAGGCACGAGATGGATTTAAGATGAGTTTTTCATACTCGTCTCGATGAGCTTCAAACCACTCTTTGTTGTTGTTCTTTTTTGTACGAGCTAGAAATCCAAGTGTTTTTTTACCAAAGCCACTAAACTCCACAAGAACCTCTCTATACTGTTTTTCTGTTTCTAAATGCCAGAGCAATCATGATAAATATAATCGCATATGTCACTGGTACAAAGTCAGGAATCGGAACAGGATCACCTTTTGCATAAGAGTGCATTCCCGCAAGGTAATAGTTCACTCCAAAATATGTCATGATAACAGACGTAAAGGATAAGAGAGAGATTACACTAAAGTTAAACTCACTGTAAATAGACTTAATAAATCTTAAGTGAATAACAACTGCATAAACAAGTATCGTAACAAGTGCCCAAGTCTCTTTTGGATCCCATCCCCAGTAGCGTCCCCATGACTCATTTGCCCAAACACCACCAAGGAAGTTACCAAATGTAAGGAGTACAAGACCCACCATAAGACTCATTTCATTGATTGCATTAAGCTCTTTTATAGAGAGTGATATCTGTTTTTCATTTGTACCTGTTTTAATCATAAACAGTATAAGAGTAATGAAACCTAAAAGTGCTCCAAGGCCTAAGAAACCATACGATGCTGTAATCATACTCACATGTATACTTAACCAGTAAGAGTTTAGAACCGGTACCAGATTTGTCACTTGTGGGTTCATCCAGTTTAAGTGTGCCACAAAAAGAATAAGTCCTGTTAAAATCGCAGTTGCTGCAAGTGTAATAGGTGAACGTTTAGAGAAGATAAATCCAGCTAAGACTGTTGCCCAACCGATATATATCATAGACTCATAACCATCTGACCAAGGTGCATGTCCTGAGATATACCATCTGAGAGCAAGTCCTATTGTATGTAAGATGAAAAGCCCTATAAGAAAGTAAAGAGCTGTTTTTGTAAAGAGTGTCATTTTAAACTTAGGATTGATGATGTTTGTAAAACTCAGTACTAAAAGAACAAAGCCAAGTAAAAGATAGTAAGGATAAATTCTCTCAAAAATATTCGCTTTGTTATAAAACGTCTCTGCTTTTATTCTGTTTTCACTTGGATACACCGCTGCACCAAATTTTTTCTGATAAGCAGCTATTTCACTTAACGCAGCATTACTTTTACTCCAGTCACCACTACTAAGTGCTTCATCCACAGATGTAAAGTACTTCACAGCGACCTCTCTCAAAGCATTAGCATCTTCGAGTTCAAAGCCTTTGAGTGCTTCTATAGTTGCAAACCACTTGTTATTTATGTCATCTGCTTTTGGCCATATTTTTAAGAGTGAGCCTGTAAAAACCATATAAACGACATTTACCTTCTCATCGACTTTAAGGACAGCTTTATCGAGTTTATTTCTATACTTTGCTTCTTTTCTCACAGCATCGTCAACAAGCTCTGCAAGCTTATATCCACGCATACCGACTGGGTCTTGAAAAAACTGAGAAAATGAAACATACTTCGCATCACTTGCAGCACCGATTGCTTCATTTATTTTTGGATCTTTTGTTCTAATGACTTTAATGTTTCTGTAGACATCAGGTCTAATCATCATTCCCAAAACTACTTGGTTTGGATTTAGTGACTCCTTTCCTACTTGTAAAGAGGAGTCCCTATGTACTTTGGCAAGGACTTCTGTTGCGAGAGTATCCATAGGCTTCATTCTACCCTTGGAATCTTGAACAATCAACTCTCCAAACTTATTTGCGTGCTCTTTTTCAAAAGAGATGATTGTTTTTATAGCAGGGTCTAGCTCTTCTGCAGCATTTGATGGCACACTTACAAAAGTAAGTGCCATGGCGATAAGTGCCGGAAGCGCTTTTCCTTCACTCGCTTTTTTAGCTTTTGCAGCTAATTTAGAAAATCTATGTTTTCTAGAAAATAGCGACCAGAACATACCAAATCCTAAAAGCGTATACCCTATGTATGTAGGCAGTGTCCCTGGGTCATTGTTCACTGAAAGTACAGTTCCTTGTTCATCTTGATCAAAAGAGGCTTGGAAAAATCTATATCCACGGTGCTCTAAAATATTGTTCATAAAAATTCTATATGGCATGTGAATTCCTTCTTCTTCATCTATAAGTTCAACTTCACTTGCGTATGAGGCTGGACTCATTGAACCTGGGTAGCGTTCAAGCTGAAAATCTAAAAGTTTGATTTTGAATGGGAGTGCCAATTTTTTAGCTCCATAAGATATATGCACGTCAACACCATTGAGCATTAAGTGTGATTCTTCTCCAATGACACCTTTTCTACCATACACAAGGCTTTGAGCACTCTTTCCATCAACGGTTACGGCAAATTTAAATGCTTCAAGACCATTTGACTTCGCTTTTGCATTAGGGTCACTTACTATTTTTTTACTTGCATGAGGTAAGAAGCTACGAAGTACAAAACTTCCCAAGTCTGTACTATAGAGTACTCTTGTATTTAATGGCTCTTTATCATTTGCAACCAAGTCACCTTTTGAACGATCATCCATTTTAAAAAAAGAGACAAGCGAATCATGCTTCATAAATATCTCTTCACCTTCTAGGTATATTACTATTACCGGCTTGTTAAATGTTATACCTGATTCAAAGTCTAAAACAAAAGTTCCTGCATCATAGTAACTTCCCTGCTCCAAGGTCAAAGGCTTCCCTTGCTCACCTGCAGTTACCATCATGTTTGCAACTGCTTTTCCTTTCTCATCTTCAACAAGTTGCTCAATGGCGTCAGGAATATAATCAATAAGTTTTACATCAATATTTTTCCCAGCAACATTTAAAGAGCTTTCAAGAGAGTTTTCTGAACGCTTTGAGAGATATACTGCTTTTGAGCTTGAAGCTTTCTCTTCGCCTGCCGATGCAGTTACATTAAAAAAAGTATCGCTACTTGTCATGCTTGATGCTGTTTGCCCCTCACGAATATGCATTGTTCCTTCAAATCCAAAGAAACGCGTTATCGCCGCTCCAACTAAAATGATTAAAAAAGAGAGATGGAAGATAAAGATAGGCGCTTTTTTGAGAGTGTACATTTTGTGTTTTCGTATATTAAGCATTAAGTTCAGTGCCAAGAGTCCAAGTAGTACTTCAAACCAGAGGGCGTTGTAAATCTCCGCCTTTGCAGTAACTGTGCCAAAATCATTTTCAACAATGGTCGCATAACCTATTGAAAATGCAAAGATAAGCATTAAAATAGCCATCGTTTTCATAGAGTCGAGTATGGAAATAAGTTGTTTCATAGTAAGCCTTTTTCTAAAAAAATATTGTAGTTAAATTAGGATAACAGAAAGTTTCAAAAAGTGACTTATATAAGTTTATAAAATATGGAAATTATCTTTAACTAAACTCGTACCTTTGTAATTCAACATTCCATCTAAAATGTGCTGAGACTTTTTCAAATGCTTTAAGTACAATAGTCTCATGCGAATCAATAGCATATATAGTTATAGGAGTATGATAATATCTTTGATATGACTTGAGGGGGTGCAAGAGCATATCTTTCCATGTAATGATGATTTCACCTTCATAGGGTTCAAAGGGAACTTTAGAAACTATGCTTCTATCTGTCTCTTTGCATTTAAAGTGACACACTACAGAAAAACGATCGATTTTAACATAATCCAAAAGAGAGAGTATATTTTTATGATAGAGTTGCATAAGTTCCTCGTCTATTTTTTAACCATAAAAAAAGCAAAAATTATTCCACTATATTATAATTTCACATTATTTAGCTATTTTTATCTCAAAACACTTTCTTTGGGTATCTAACAAGTCTACAGAACCATCATGTGCCTCTGCAATTTGGCGGGAGAGGACAAGTCCCAAACCATTTCCTTTGACCTTTGTGCTTTTAAAGGCCTCAAAGAGTTCTTTTTTATTCCCAATCTCAACGCCACTGTCATAGATGTAAAAAACATGAAATTTTTCATCATTTTTATATGTCAGTTCTATCACACCAGTCTCATTTTCATCGAGTTCTATCGCGTCAATTGCATTAGTGATGAAGTTTGAAAAAAGCATCTCTAGTAAGTCTTTATCTGCATGAAGGACAAAGTCTTCTGCTGGAAAACTAAACTCAATCTCTTTAGAGTAAGCATAATACCCAATCGACATGTCTATAGACTCTTTGAGTTCACTCCAGTACAGCTTCTCTTTTGAAGCTTCGACCCCTTTTGAGAACATAAGAGTCGCTTTAATTATACGCTCGATTCTGGCAACCGACTTTTGTATCTCTTCTACGATTGGAATATTTTCAGGAATGACACGTTTTTTAAGCGTTGAGCTTAGAAGTGAGATTGAACCGATTGGATTTCGTATTTCATGTGAGAGGTGTGCTGCCATTTGTCCCATTGTTGCAAGATTTTCTCTACGCTTTTGTTCTGTTATGTCTATAGCAGAAAGCATAATTTTATCTTTATAGGAGGAGCTCTTTACAAGGTAAAAGCGTGATTCAAAGGCTATCTCATAATCTTTTATATGATATTCCAAAAGCCTTAGTAACTCTTTTTGCTCACGTGCTTGAGAGTTTTGTAAAAAGATAGTGTTATCGCTATTAACAACCCATACCGCATTTGGCAAAAACTCAACAACTTTTTCAACCGTATCTTGTAGGTGAGCATAAGAAGCCTTGAGTTCATTAAAGTCCTTCTCGACCTTGTATGTCTGCTCTATTAAAAGGTTGAGTTCTTCGGGTGTTATGCTTGCCATTACTTATGGAAGTTTACTAGTATTTTGTAGAGTGAATATGCATCTTCACTTCCACAAAGCTCACGTATGGAGTGCATCGCAAATGTTGGAAGTCCTACATCAAGAGTCTCTATACCAAGACGGGTGGCTGTGATTGGGCCTATAGTTGAACCACATCCCATATCACTACGTGTAACAAAACTCTGCGTGTTCTCTTCTAACGAAGAAGCCACACTTAAAAACCTAGAGATAGTCGTCGAGTTTGATGCATAACGCTGGTTTGAGTTTACTTTTATGACTGTTCCTGCATTTATCTTCGGGGCATGGTTACTATCATGTTTTGATGCATAGTTAGGATGGATAGCGTGAGCATTGTCTGCACTTATCATCACAGAACTTCGTATCATCTGCATATATTCATCATACTCTCCAAACATACGTCTGAGTGTATTTTCAAGAAAACTTCCTGCTGCCCCACTTGTAGAAGCACTTCCAACCTCTTCGTGATCACTTGCGATAAAGAGCATCGGCTTATCAGCTTCCACGCTACAAATACTGAGCATTCCGACATAACAAGAGAGGAGATTATCAAGTCTAGCACTTGCTACAAAGTCATTATGAAGTCCAACATACCCAGCTTTTTGAGTATCGTAAAAACTGAGTTCATGCGCATGGACTTTTTTTATGTTTTCTATACCCTGCTTATGAAGTTGCCACCCTATAAAGTCATCAAAATCAAAGTCATCATTTGTAGTCATAACAGGAGAGATGTCCGTCTGTTTATTAACCGTTCTTTCACTGTTTGCTTTATCATCAAGGTGAATAGCAAGAGAAGGAATAATAGCAATCGGTTTTTCTACATTTATCAGTGCATCTACAAGCTTGCCGTTTGTTTCTTCATAGCTTACACGACCAGCTATGGAAAGATCTCTGTCAAACCAAGGGTTTAATAGAAGTCCTCCATAAGGCTCTACTCCAAACTTTACAACCCCATGCTCTTTAATGACTGGATTTGGCTTGAGTTTGAGGTTTGGCGAGTCAGTATGAGCTCCAACCATCACATAGTCTTTACTTGTCTTAGGGTAAGTAAATGCTATAACAGAAGAGTCGTTACGTGTAAGATAGTACCTTTCACCCGCTTGAAGTTCCCACTTTTCAAGCTCATCCAACTTTTTAAAACCTGCATTTTCAAACATCATAGACATGTTTAAAGCAGCATGAAATGGTGTTGGCGAAGCATCTAAAAAACCTATAAGCCCTTCATTAAAATCTTGTTTGTTCATTCTTATACTCCTAAAATATCTATGGCTTGATTCCCTTCTAGTGCAAGGAGAAGTTTACTGTCAACTCGTATCGCTGAGTCAATGACTACATTATGAAGTTTTGAAATAATTGTTATGCTAAGAGGTCTATTCCCCGGGTTTTGTCTTATAAGCGCATAAAGTTCATCCAAAACATCATTTTGATTGTTAAGTCTTACCGCTAAGTTTATAGGTTCAGGTGGTTTTTCCTGCACCTCTTTTTTCGTTTTTTTTGTCTCTTTTTTTGCTTCTTTTAGGGTCATAATCTTAGATATGCCTATACGAGGTCCAAAATCGGTATGTGTTATTTTACCTTTGAATGCGATAGGCTCACTTTGATTCATTTCACGAAGTTGTTCTAGCTTGTCTGAAAAAAGCATTATCTCAATATTTCCATGGAAATCCATCAAGTTCACAATAGCAAACTGATTTCCTTTCTTACTCATCTTTACAGTTATATCTTCTACTTTTCCTATAAAGATTGCATACGAACCATCTTTTGCACTCTCTAACTCTGAGGAGAGTGTATAACTAAGTTCTTCAATCTGAGAACGATAATCATCCATAGGGTGCCCCGATACATAAAAGCCGAGTGTATCTTTTTCAAACTCCAAAATCTCTTTGAGTCCATACTCCTCCGCATTTTTCAACTCAAGGGCAACAGTCGTGATGGCATCGTCATCTCCAAAAAGACTTCCAACCGCATTTTTCTTAGCTTCACTTGCTTTTTTTGCAGTTTCAATGATAAGTTCTATCTGGTCAAGAAGTGCTTTTCGAGAGTATCCATACCTATCAAATCCACCTGATTTTATAATTGCTTCGATTACACGCTTGTTTACTTTTGAAGGCTCTATACGATTTACAAAATCTTGCCAGGATTTATAGTCGCCATTTTCTTCACGTTCTTCTAGCATCGAGTGGATTGCAGCCTCTCCTACTCCTTTTATCCCTCCAAGACCAAAAAGTACAATATCTTTTTCATCTTTCGTAATTGCAGAGAATTCAAGCTGCGAGTCGCAGATGTCTGGTGGACCAAGTTCTATGCCCATGCGTTTTACTTCATCGATGTAACGTACAACTTTTTCTGTGTTATCCTTGTCGGAAGTTAAAAGTGCAGCCATAAATTCGTTTGGATAGTAAGTCTTGAGCCATGCTGTCTGAAACGTAACCATCGCATAAGCTGCCGAGTGTGATTTGTTGAAACCGTACCCCGCAAATTTTTCTATGAGTTTGAAAAGGTCACTTGCAAGTTTATAATCAAGTCCAAGTTTTTGAGCACCTTCAGAGAAGAGTCGGTTGTACTTCTCCATCTCTTCAACTTTTTTCTTACCCATGGCACGACGAACAATATCCGCTCCACCAAGACTCATTCCACCAATAGTCTGCACTATCTGCATAACCTGCTCTTGATACACGATCATCCCATAGGTTGGACCAAGTGTATCTTTAAGAAGGTCAAAACTAACCTCTTCAAAAGGATAGAAGACTTTTTTACGTCCGTGTTTACGCTCGATGAAATCATCGAGCATTCCCGACTCCATCGGTCCAGGTCTATAGAGTGCCAGGACGGCGATAAGGTCTTCAAAGTTATCTGGTTTGAGGCGTTTGTTCAAGTCTTGCATACCTGAGGATTCTATCTGGAACATCCCAACCGTCTCACCAGTCTGAATGACGTCATAAACTTTTTTGTCATCAACATCTATAGTGTCCCAATTGACATCTCTGTCGTAACGACGCTTAATGAGCTTAACGGCATTTTGGATTACATCAAGGGTTTTAAGACCCAAAAAGTCAAACTTAATGAGGTCTATGTCCTCCATATAGTTCAGTGAATACTGTGTTACAAAGGTCTTCTCACCAGATGGCTTGTAAATAGGAGTTTTTTTCCATAACTCTTCATTTGAGATAACTACACCCGCAGCATGTATACCTGCATTTCGTTTCAAACCTTCAAGCTTTTTAGCAAACTCCCAAACTCTTTTAGCGTTTGCATCTTCATTTATAAGTTCCGCTATCTTAGGCTCTTTTTGAAATGCCCCATCCTTAAACTCTCCACCTTTTGTTTTACCATTAAGTGTGATACCAAGCTCATCAGGGATGAGTTTTGCCATCTTGTCCGCTTGAGAAAGTGGCATATCTAAAACGCGGGCAACATCACGAATAACCCCTTTTGCAAGAAGGGAACCAAAAGTAATAATTTGCGCTACTTGATTACGTCCATACTTCTCAACAACATAGTCTATAACCTCTCCACGTCGAGCCTGCATAAAGTCCATATCGATATCGGGCATACTTACACGCTCAGGATTTAAAAAACGCTCAAAAAGCAAGTCATACTTCATAGGGTCTATGTCTGTAATCCCGAGTGAATAGGCAACAAGACTTCCAGCCGCTGATCCACGCCCTGGTCCAACAGCTATTCCTAAACGTTTGGCTTCTGCTACGAAGTCCCAAACAATCATCATATACCCAGGAAATTTCATAGAATTGATGACATCCATTTCAAATTCAAGACGCTCTTTATACTCCGTGTGACGTTCTTGGGGTACTATCTTTAAACGCTCTTCAAGCCCTTCACGACACTTGTAAATGAAATACTCCGCATCATTTTTATCTGCGGCAAGCATATGTTTTTTCTTCTCTTCCTCACTCGCATCACTCGCAAGCGGAGCATCATCTTCGTAATCTATATCTAAGCCCTCTTTTTGAGCATACTCTTTTGTAAACTTAAAGTTTGGTGGTGTAGGTGTTTTAACTATTGGCACAAACTCTTCACACTTGTTAGCTATCTCTTGAGTGTGTTCTAGTGCTTCAGGAATGTCGGCAAAGATTTTTGCCATCTGCTCAGGTGATTTGAGATAAAACTCATGGACTGAGTGACGCATTCTGTTAGGATCATCAAAGAGTTTATTCATCCCTATACACATAAATGCTTCATGATACTGCGCATCATTTGGATATGTATAGTGTGTGTCATTTGTTGCCACGACTTTAATGCCTGTCTCACGTGATATCTTGAGTATCTGCTCATCTATAAAAAGCTGGTCACCAATACCATGACGCATAAGTTCAAGATAGAAGTCATCTCCAAAGATGTCTTGGTATTCACGTGCAACTTCCAATGCACCTTCATAACCGAGCGCACCGTTACGAACATTCCTCTCATTTTGAAGGTTTAAGTGCCAGTTCACTTCACCTTGAAGACACGCAGAGGTACAGATAAGTCCTTCAGAGTGTTCACGTAACTCTTTTTTATTTATACGTGGAAAATAGTACATACCATGTATATACGCTTGAGAAGAGAGGTACATTAGATTTTCATAACCCTTTCGGTTTTTCGCGTACAAGCAGATATGAAAACGCTGTTTTGTAGTTTTATCATCAAGTGTTTCACCGTTATGTATATAGCCTTCCATTCCTATAATTGGCTTTATACCAGCATCTACCATCTGTTTGTAAAAGTCAATAGCTCCAAACATGTTTCCATGGTCTGTCATAGCTACGGAAGTCATACCAAGCTCTTTTACTCGACTAACAAGATTTGTGAGTTTATTCGCTCCGTCAAGAAGGGAGTACTCTGTGTGAAGATGGAGGTGGGTGAAAGGTTGTACACTCATAATTGCTACCTGGTTTTATATATTTTATTTGAATTATAATTTTTTGATTATAGTAGATTTGTCTTAATGTATAATGATATTTATTTGAAAAAAGGATTATGAAGTTAAAAAAAATTAGTATTTTTCTCTCTCACCTTCAAAGAGTACCCGAGGCAAGAGAGTGAAAAGAAAATTACAAGATGATGTTTATTTCACTTTTCCTAAAAACTCACCATCTACAGTGTTCACTTTTATAATATCGTCTACTAAAACATGGTAAGGAACTTGTACAACAGCACCAGTCTCGAGAGTAGCTGGTTTTTTACTTCCACTTGAAGTATCACCTTTAAAATTTGGAGGTGTGTCAGTTACTACCAGTTCCATAAATTCTGGAGCTTGAACAGAGATAGCTTGACCTTGGTAAAAGATGATATCAGCAGTGATTCCATCTTTGAACCATTTACTTGCATCTTCACACTGATCATATGTCAAACCGAGTTGCTCATAAGTTTCATTGTCCATGAACTGGTACATATCACCATCATCATAAAGATACTGCATAGTTTTATACTCGATTATAGGAACTTCAAACTTATCACCAGCATGTACAGTTTTTTCAACTACTTTACCGTTTAAGTAACTTTTTGCTTTCATACGAACAAACGCAGCACCTTTACCTGGTTTAACATGTTGAAATTCTACTACTTTACATGGAACTTCACCCACGATTAAACGAACATTTTTTTTGATATCACTCATACCAACTGTTGCCATTAAAAACACCTTGCATAATAATTTTACAGCATTTTACACAAAAGGTGCTTAAATGATATAATGCCAAAATTATTAATACCTAGGAAAACTATAAGATGACATTCACTCTAGAAGCTACAAGTGGCAAAGCCCGAGCCGCCACGATTCAAACAGCACACTCCACCATAAAAACACCAGTATTTATGCCTGTTGGCACCATTGGAAGTGTTAAAAGCCTTGATGCAAATGATGTTCTAAATATCTTAGGTGCGGAGATTATTCTTGCTAACACATACCATATGTACCTTCGCCCTGGAGACAAGGTAGTCGCGAAAATGGGTAAACTGCATAACTTCACGAAGTTCCCAAAAAGTTTTTTAACAGATAGTGGTGGTTTTCAAGCCTTTTCACTCTCTGATATCTCAAAACCAACGAGCCAAGGTATAGAGTTTCGTTCACACATCGATGGAAGTAAGCACCTTTTCACTCCAAAGGGTGTTATAGACATTCAAACAAACCTAGGCTCAGACATTATGATGATTTTAGACGACTTAGTCGCACTTCCAGCTACACAGGAACGTATAAAAGTAAGTATAGAGCGAACGACTGCTTGGGCACAAGAGTCTATAGACTACTTCCGTTCACAACAAGCAAAGGGAATATGTACAGAGCAAAACATCTTTGCCATTATCCAAGGTGGAACGGATAAGGCATTTCGTACTAAAAGTGCCAAAGAATTATGCGCCATGGATTATGACGGTTTTGCTATTGGAGGACTAAGCGTTGGAGAGCTCAATACTGAGATGTACGACACAGTTGAACACACAACCCAGTACATGCCAGAAGATAAACCCCGTTACTTGATGGGTGTTGGAACACCCGAGGATCTCATAGAAAATATTGAGAGAGGAATTGACATGTTTGATTGTGTTATGCCAACAAGAAACGCTAGAAATGGAACTCTCTTTACCTCATTTGGACGCATCAATATTAAAGGTGCAAAGTTTAAAGAGGATGCGACTCCCATAGATCCAGAGTGTCAATGTTTAACATGTAAGACTTACTCAAGAGCCTATATGAACCACCTATTTCGCGCGAAAGAACTAACATTTTTTAGACTTGCGACAATTCATAATCTTCACTACTACTTAAACCTGATGAGAGAAGTAAGATCAGCTATCTTAGAAGATAACTTTGCTACATTTAAAGAGGAGTTTTATAAAAAAAGAGCATAGTAATCCGTTAATATAATCACATATTTGTAATTATATGTTACAATGGATTTATAAGAAAAAATGATAGGAAGTCTCTATGTCAAAAAACCTATGTACATTACAAGATTCTGTAAATATTGATACTGTACCTATAACTCCTAACGAATACAATGACATACTCAACATACAGCAGGAGCTACTCTCATTAACTGCTTACGAAAGTGATACACAGACCATACTAAACAAACTCTGTATCATGGCTGAGGAGCTACTTCCAAATGCGGTAGCCTCTCTTATGCTTTACAACAAGTCAGAGAATTACATAAACGTAAAAGCCGCTCCTACAATTCCACCAGAAGGGTGGGATGCACTCAACGGCATAGTTCCGGGCCCTCACTCCGGTTCGTGCGGAAACGCTGTCTATCAGGGAGAACCTCAATACATAATCAATGTACTCGAAGATAAAAGAGGAACAGACTTTCTTGAAACTGCAAAAGCTTTTAACCTTGCTTCTTGCTGGTCAATGCCGATAAAAAATGAGATACATGAGACTATCGGCTCTTTTGCCCTTTCCTCGTTTGAACACCGTTCACCTGCACAGTTTCACAAAAAACTGCTTGAGGTTTGTTCTACTATTGCAACCATCGTACTTAAAAGTGAAAAGATGGCATATTATGACTCTTTAACGACTCTCAAAAACAAAGTCTCATTACAAAAAGATATAAACAACACACAATTCAACACTCTTATTTTTTTAGATGTTAACAACTTCAGTTACATCAACACTGCCTACAGTTTTAGAACTGGTGACGAAATACTTCTCATCATTGCACAAATACTTCAAAAACTATTTAACAACGAGAACCTCTATAGAATCGATTCTGACCAGTTTGCTATTATGCTTCCAGGAGAAGAGAATATATCCGAGATAGTGGATAAGGTCCAAAAACACTTTCTAGATACAACCATATCAACAGGGAACATTAATTTAAAGATATCTTTTAATTATGGTGGTGTTTACTCAGATAGCAACCTACTAAAACATGCGGCACTGGCTATCAAAAAAGCAAAAGAGCAAGGTAAAAATAGACTTTACATTTATGATAAGAAGATTGATGACTCACAAAAAAGAGCTTCTTTCATAGCAATGAATAACACAATTTATGAGGCATTTGAGAACGACTCTATAGTTCCCTATTTTCAAGGTATATACGATAACTATCAAAATAAAATTACTAAGTACGAGGCATTAGTTCGGATAATTAAAGATAATGGTGAAGTTGTCCCTCCCATAGAGTTTTTAGAAGTAGCCCGTCTCTCAGGTCTTATTCCAAAACTCACACAAGTTGTGATAGAGAAGACATTTAAGTTTATGTCTACGAATACTTTTGACTTCTCTATCAACATTACTGAAGAAGATTTAAACAACCAGTATCTCCTTGAGTACCTCCTAGAAAAGTCTAAAGAGTACACGATAGAACCCTATCGTGTAAACTTAGAGATACTAGAAGGTATAAGCGCAACTGGTAAGAAAGACAATGTGAAGCAACTCAAAGAGCTTAAGGAATATGGCTTTAAAGTTTCTATAGACGATTTTGGAGCAGAGTACTCAAATTTTGAAAGAGTACTAGAGCTAGACGTTGACATTATAAAAATAGATGCAAGATATATCAAAAACATTGACAAAGACAAAAAAAGCTACGAGATAACAAAGGCAATAGTTAACTTTGCAAAAAATATGCAAATATCCTTAATTGCGGAGTTTGTCCACTCCAAAGATGTACAAGAGATCATCGTCGAATTAGGAATCGACTACTCACAAGGCTTTTACTTTAGTGAACCTGCCCCAATCTTACTCTCTTAAAAAGTACGGAGTACTTTTCCACTCAATTCTTGTCCATTGTACAGTGAGCCGATATCATTCACCATCGTTTTCCCTTGCACATCAAAAAGAACTAAACTTGCGACTTCTCCCACAGCTATAACCCCAGCCTCTTTATTTATACTTTTTGCACTGTTTTGTGATGTTAATCTCACAAGTTCACGCATAGATATAAGTCCTGATTTTACCAACTTCGTATAGTAAAGAGGTAAGGCTACTCCGAGTGCACTACATCCATATGCGGCGTCAAAAAATGCCACCTCTTTGTTCACTGGAGAAGATGGCTGGTGAAGAGTTGTGAGAATATCTATCTCCTCATTTTTTAGCATCTCTTGAAGGAGTTTCATATCTTCGTAAGATGAGAGTGGTGGATTTAGCTTTGCCATAGTATTAAAGTCCTCACATGCTTCATCAGAGTTTACCAAATGGTGTATAGAGACTTCACAGCTTACATCTATACCCTCTTTTTTTGCATTATTAATGAGTCTTACAGAACGTGGTGATGCTATTGCCTTAAAAAGAATCTTAATCTTAAAATGACGTGCTATCTCTATCATACGTGAGACATGAAGTACCTCACTTAAATAAGAGATACCGGCAAGTCCTAGTTTTGAACTTACATCGCCGTCAAGCATAACACCTGCGTTTATAAGTGAATTATCTTCAGCCTTACAAAAAAGCGTCACGTTATACATCTGAACATACTCCGCTATCTTGGTTGCCACATCATTTTTCGCAATTGTACTCATATAAGGTGCGACTACCCCACGTTTAAGAAGTATAGCGATGTTTGAAAGAGTCGAATCTTCTTTGAGAGTGTTAAGCATAAGGTTAACTTTTGCCCCATCAAGAGTACTCAGTCCATTCTGCGCAAACTCCAAAACCACTTCATTGTCTATAGCTGGATTTGAGTCTGCATTGAGAACTATATGACCTACTCCACCACGAAGCGCTTCATCTGAAACTTCTTTAATGTTTTTGGCGTTGAGTGTGGAATCCTGAAGTCTTATATTCGTATCGACTAAAGATGGAATGAGGTAAGCCCCCTTGGCATCTACAGTATTTTCGTCAAAGAGATTTGAGCCTATCTCTACAACAGAACCATTTTCAATACGTACATCCGCATTTTTTTCGCCATTTACATCACATATTCTCGCGTTTACTATAAGCATTTCAGACCACCTTGGATATAATGTTCGTATTATAATTTATAAAGGCTTAGAGTTGCGTTTTATACTATTTATATTTTTTGTTTTTACTTATGTTGGCGCTCAAACTTCTTACGAAAAGGGAAAAGAGCTCTATCTTGCTAAAGCGTGTTACGCTTGTCATGGACATAAACTTGAAGGAATACATAACTATCCAATGCTCGCAAACCGCGCGAAAGGATTCCTAAGTTACAAACTCAAGTACTTTCGCGCGCGCAAAGCCGATACGCAACGACAAGAGATGATGATAGCCTACGCTGTAGACTTAAGCGACGAAGACATAGATGATTTGACAACGTACTTTAGCGACTATGTTGAAGACAATTTAAAAGAGAAATATGACGATAGTTATCAAGTGCATGGAGACGGTGGATCATGAAAATTTTAGTAAGTGCCTTAGAACACTCAGCAAATGTGCACCTTAAAAGTGTTCAAGAAAAACTTAGTTCCGATGTAGAGTTTGTAGGTATATTTAACTCTGAACTCGGCAAGCCAATAATCGACCTTAGAACACTCGCTATCATGGGTTTAGTTGATGCACTTAAAAAGCTTCCATTCTTTCTTAAGCTTAGCTCAAAGATGCTTGACTTGGCAAAAGATGTCGACAAAGTTCTATTGATAGACTCTTCAGGCTTTAATCTACCACTCGCAAAAAAAATCAAAAAAAAGTATCCTGACAAAGAGATAATCTATTATATACTTCCACAAGCATGGGCATGGAAAAAAAAACGTATACCTGTTTTGGCGCATACCATAGACAAACTCGCTTCCATTCTACCATTTGAACCTGCTTACTATCCAGAAAATGCAAATATTGAATATGTTGGACACCCACTTCTTGACCAGATTACAACATTTAAAACAGAACTTCACTCTGAGGTAAAAGAGCTAGCATTTATGCCCGGAAGTAGAAAGACTGAGATTAGAAAACTAATGCCAATCTACTTGGAGCTAATCCATACACTCAAACTCAATGCGACTATCATCATTCCATCACACTTCTCACAAGATGAGATAAACAATCTCTACGGTAACTTAGATGGCATAAAAATTTCTCACGACCCTCATAAAACACTCTATGATTCGGATTTTGCATTTATCTGTAGTGGAACGGCGACACTTGAATCTGCTCTTATAGGTACACCGTTTGTCTTAAGTTACATCGCTAAAGGGATTGACTTTTTCATAGGAAGCCGTTTGGTGAAGATTGAGCATGTAGGACTGGCAAACATAATGTTTAAAAAGATGAAAGGTAGGACGCTGCATCCTGAGTATCTCCAAGACGCGGTAAGTGTAGACAATCTCATAGAAGCGTATAGAAAGTATGACAGAGAAAAGTTTCTCGATGATTCTAAACTACTGAGAGAGTACCTCCAACATGGAAGTTCACAAAGAGTCGCCCAAATGATCCAAGAGTAGTTTTATTCTCTACTTTTTCTGGTTGTTTACAGACTTGAGTGTTTTAAGAAATGCTGTAGCATTTTCACCACCATTTAATCTTTTGAGTATTTTCTCATCCTCGTCTAAAATGTAAAATGTAGGTGTAGCAAAAAAATCTAGCCCATCTGGTGGACCCTCTTCGTAAACATCGACATGAACGACTATATACTCCTCCTTCATATATGCATTTACATCTTTATCTTCAAAAACTATATTCTCCATGTGTTGACAACCAGGACAACCTTTTTGAGAGAGCATAATGAGTACAAGTTTTTTCTGTGCTTTTGCTTCTTCATACGCATCAAATATATGCGTATATGAGACCTCTGCAAAGAGTGAAGATATAGCTATAAGTAGAGTAAGAACTATTTTTTTCATGAAGTTTCCTAAAGTGAATTCAAGTGCGTTAAGAATGGTTTTGGCTCTATAAAGCCAATGATAGTTTTAGAACTCATCACCTCTAACTCTTTATCAAAAAAGATGAGTGCAGGAGGTCCAAAAACACCATACTTTTTACTGAGGGCTTTCTCTTTGGCTCCATTTTTCGTTACATCTGCACGAATGAGAACATACTCACTTAACTTATCTTGTACTGCAGTATCAGCAAATGTTATCTCTTCTAACTCTTTACATGCCGTACACCAGTCAGCTGCAAAGTCTAACATTATTTTTTTACCCTTATTTTTTTCAAGAAGAACATCAAGCTCTTCGATAGAAGTGACAACTTCAAAGTCGAGTTCATAAGTTTTCATTTGCGCACTTGAAACAGATGTCGAACCTTTGAGAAATGAGAGTGGCTGTGTCATACTTGAAGAACCACCTAAAAAACCGATAAATAGCGCTACTGAGTAAATAAATACAATGACCGAAACAGTACGTTTAAATATATGTCCCTCTTTATTGAACGCGCCAAGATAAAGCGCAAAACCTATACCTAGAAGTGAGTAAAGAAGTATAGTCACTGAGGAGTCTACTATTTTTTCTAACATCCAGATTGCCACAGCTAACATCATCACACCAAAGATTGCATTGACCATAGTCATCCATTCTCCAGGCTTTGGCATAAACTTTCCAGCACTTACACCAACAATAATGAGTGGGATTCCCATACCAATACTCATACTAAACAGAGCAGCTCCACCAAGAAGAGCATCTCCTGTTTGACCTATATAAACTAAGGCGCCAGCAAGAGGAGCAGCTACACAAGGACCGACGATAAGCGCAGATAAAAACCCCATAATCGCAACACCGACAACACCACTGCGGTTAGAGTTTTGACTCACCTTCGCAACCAATGAGTCAGGAAGCTTAAGCTCATAAAAACCAAACATACTCATTGCGAGTGCTACGAAAACACCGGAGAATGCATACACAACCCATGGCGTTTGAAGTGCAGCTTGTAAATTAGAACCAAAAAGTCCTGCTAAAACACCAGCTATAGTATAAGCGACTGCCATTGCAAGTACATAAACTAAAGATAAGAAGAAAGCTCTCTTTGTTGTAAGACCTTCTCCTTGAGAAATAATGACACCGGAAATAATAGGAATCATAGGAAACACACAAGGAGTGAGTGAAAGAAGAAGTCCAAAACCAAAAAATGTGAGAAGGATAATAAACGCACTTCCTGATTTAATCGTATTTGCGATTGCATCAGTTTGGGAGAGTTCTTGCTGTGATTCTTGAACATTGCTTTTCACCTCAGACACTTTAGAAGCAGTCTCAAGCTTGGATACATCCAAAGCTAAAGTAAACTTTTTCTCATATGGTTCATAACAAAGACCTTGCTCAGAACACCCTTGATAAGAGAGCAAAAAAGTCACATCTTGCATACCTGAGAGTTTCTCTTTACTCTGGAGCGTTAATATAAATGCGGGAGATTCTAAGTATACTTGTTCTTCATGATGTAAAACACTTTTTGGTTTTTTAATATTTTTAATACTTACATTATCAGGACTTAAAAGCTTCACTTGAAGTTTTTCTTCGTAAAGATAGATGTCTGAAGCTATATTGACGCCTATTTCTATCTGCGTATTTTCATTTACTTTAGCATAAGGTTTAAATGCTTGATCTGGCATCAAAAAATCAGCGGCAGAAGCCAGCTGTAGCATTACGAGGCTGAGAAGTAAGAGTATCTTTTTCATTTTGGAATCACTTTTGTATTATTTACTATTATTCTACACTTATAAGATAAATGGATGTCAAATCAGTTCAAATAGAATTAATCTACTTTTGTCTAAAATGCGACAAAACTAAAGGAAGCATTATGATAGATTTAGAAACCGAAGTATGTGTTTGTAACTCTGTAACTTTTAAAGAGTTGACTAAACACATCCGAGAAAATAATACTGGCAGCTTAGATGAACTACTGGCAAATGAAGTGTGTCCAGTTGGAGATAAATGTGAGTCTTGTAAAGATGCGGGCTATAACAATGATGGCTTAAATCTTCCACTAGCTCTTTCGCTAGCACATAAACAGAACTAAAACTCTAGTAAAAAACAAGCCCGGGTGAGCTTATCAGTTAAAGCTCCCCCCATCTTCTACTTGTCGTACTTCGTCAATTTGTTATAACGAATCATGCTTCCTAGTTCTTTAGGATACTCTTTACCTATCTCCGAATATTTATCAAGCTTTAAAATAATTTTAAAAGGATCATTCGTAACATAACGAACTTCTCGAAAAGCCTTATATGTCTTGGCTCTTCCCATAAGCTTATAGTAAGCCTTCACTGAGTCTTCAATCGTCTCAAACTTTCTTAGCCATATGGTTCTCGTTCCACCACGCTTTTCACCTGCAGCTATTCGAGGTTCATTTGGATTTACACTCCACATACCAAAGATGTTTTTTGCTTTGACAAAAAATCTCGAAGTAGCCCAAGCACTTTCCATAGCAGCCTGTGCTAATGCGATACTTTGTGGATGGGGTTTGAGTGCAAGAAGCAACTCTTGATTCGTAGTGGCATTATAACTCTCTTTGAGTCTTTCTATCTCTTTTTTATTTTTTCCAGTTTTCATATCCTCTTTAATCTTTTCATACTGTCTCATTAAATCAGAATGTACTTTTTGCACAGCTGGATTTATAAGCGCGTAAAACCTCGCTTTTTTCTCTTGTACAGACATCTTCTTTGGCACTATTTCCGCCGTATATTTTTTAGGCTCTGAAGCCATCAAACTCAATGCTATAGCTAAAATCGTAATAATATATCTCATCTTTTTTCCTTTATAATAATATCAATGTAGCTAGACCCAAAAAACTGAAAAAACCGACAACATCAGTAACAGTTGTAAGGAGAACGGTACTTCCAATGGCTGGGTCAACTCCCGCTTTTTGCAAAACTAGAGGAATGACACTTCCAAAAAAACCAGCACTTATAAGGTTTATCACCATTGAGATGGCTATTACAACGCCCAAAAGGGGTATGTTAAACCAAAAGTACGCGATAAGTCCTATCACAACTGCAAAAAGAAGTCCATTTACTAAAGATAAAAATACCTCTTTATATATGGTTCTTCTTGCGTCTTCTCCGATTATATCACCCAGAGCCATTTGACGTACCGTTACAGTAAGTGTTTGTGTTCCAGCATTTCCACCCATGGACGCTACAATTGGCATCAAAATAGCAAGCGCGACTAAAGATTGGATAGTGCTATCAAAAATACCAATTACTAATGAGGCAGCAATTGCAGTGACAAGGTTTAAGCTAAGCCAGATTGCTCGAGTTTTACCAATTGCAAACATGTTCTCTTCTTGCTCAGCTTCATCGTTAACACCCGCTAGGTTATAGATTTGCTCTGTAGCCGTCTCTTGAATGATATCATAAACATCATCAGACGTAATTCGTCCTAGCAAGATATTTTCATCATCGACAACTGCAATTGAACTCAAGTTATAGTTAGTAAACATCTCAACAGCTTCTTTAATGTCTGCCTTATGGTTTATGAAGTAGTTTTTATACTTCTCATAAGGAATATCTTCAAATGTCAAAGAGTGTTCAAATATTATAAGTTCTTCTAAACCAACAGAGCCGAGGTATTTATGTGAATCATCCGTTATGTGAACATGCCAGATATTATCCAGTTCTCCAGCTTCTTTAAGTCTTTTTAGCTTTTTAATTGCAAAACCAATGTTTTCATAAATCGATGCATCAAAAAGTTCCGTCTGCATGTATGAACCAGCTTCATTCTCTTCATAAGACATAAGCTGTTCAAGAACTTCTTTATCTTCGTCATCAAATCTTTCTAAAATACTCTGTGCAACTTCTTCATGATTTTCACTAAGGTTTTGAATAAAACTCGCTGCATCATCCGTATCCATTTTTGAAGCGATATCTGCGATTTTATTTGTACTAAAAACTTCTGTAATCTCTTCTTGGATATATTCTGGCATTTCAGCAAGTATTTCTGCGAAAAGTTCATGAGGAATCTTCTTTAAAACCTCTATATATATCTCTTTATCTTCTTCTCTTATCTCTAAGAGTTGCTCAGAGATATCATATGGGTGAATTGTCGCATTTTCATTTTTAAACTGGTTTACTTCTAAAATAACTATATCTACTAATTGATTCAATTCTTCGTGATTTGTCTCCATTGAGTCTCCGTGCTATTTTATTGAATACTTTAGTAAATTTCATACTCTATTAGTCGCCATTTTAGCACTTTTTTTTGTAATATGACAATAGAGTATTAAAACTCTCTATATAAGATAAACCTTAAGCCTTTAAAAGATAAAATATCTAATAAATATGATGCCTAGGAGTTTCTAATGACAAATAAAAAGATCTACTCTCGAACTTTATTCGGCATCATGGAAAAGGAGTAAACTTAAATGGATTACCAAGCGATACTTGACGAGATTTATAAAGAGCTTACTCCACACCTTAATGATGGGAAAGTTGCAAACTATATACCTGCACTAGCATGCGTAAACCCGAATCAATTTGCCATGAGCATAACTCTCTTTGATGGGACACAGTATAATGTGGGAGATACAGATACTCTGTTTTCAATTCAAAGTATCTCTAAGGTATTTACTTTCACATTAGCACTCAATATTTTTGGCAAAGGACTCTACAAACGTATAGGTGTAGAGCCCTCAGGAAATCCTTTTAATTCTCTCGTTCAACTCGAGTACGAAAACGGACGTCCTAGAAACCCTTTTATTAATGCAGGGGCTATCAATGTAACAGACGCACTTCTTAATCACTTTAAAACTCCGGAGACAACTTACAATGCAATACAAAGTTTTGTAGAATCTATCTCATCCCAACAGAAAATCAGTTTTGATGAAGTTGTAGCCGAATCAGAAATAAACTATGGACATAGAAATATCGCTTTGGCTAACTTGATGAAAAGCTTTAACAACTTTGATAACGAAGTGAATGATGTTATTGATATATACTGTAAACACTGCTCAATCGAGATGAGTACTCAAATGCTCTCACGTGCAATGCTTTATCTTGCAAATCATGGAGTCGATCCCATCACTTCAAAAAGACATGTCACTGAACAACGCTCTAAACGTATAAATGCGGTGATGCTCACATGTGGACACTATGACGCTTCGGGTGATTTTGCATTCCATGTCGGACTTCCAGGTAAAAGTGGTGTAGGTGGCGGTATAGTTGCTGTAGTTCCCAAGATTATGGGTATCTCAGTATGGGCACCAGCTCTTAACAAACAAGGTAACTCTTTAGTAGGAACAAAAGCTTTAGAACTTTTTACTACTAAAACAGGCTTCTCAATATTTTAAGTTTTACAGGAGTGAACATGAATGAAAAAAAAATCATAGGTCGTAAAGAGACAATCAGTATACTTGATTTGGAGCTCTATGACTTAGATGCTAAAGTAGACACGGGAGCAGATTCGAATGCTCTACACTGTGACCACATAGACTTGAGTCAAGAAGGATATGTAACATTTTCACTCTTAGATGAAGTACATCCTGCCTATCATGGAAAGCAAATCACACTTCCTTTGTATAAGCTCAAAAGAGTAAGAAGTTCCAATGGAGAACTTCAAGAGAGACCAGCGGTTCAAGTAAAAGTTCGTTTTTTTTCAAAAGAGTATAAAACGATTATATCTCTGACAAATCGAGCTGACATGCGATACCCAATGCTTATAGGAAGAAAATTCTTAAATGGCAAATTTTTAGTAGATGTCTCCCAAGAGTACATTGCAAAAGACAACTAAAAAAAACAAAACAATACAAAAAGGAAAACAGATGTTAATATATATACTATCAAGAAATACGGAACTTTACTCTACAAAGAGATTAGTTGAAGCTGCTGAAAGTAAGGGCTGGGAAATAAGAGTGATAGACTACTTAAAGTGTAGTATTGAAATTATGAAGGGTGAACTTCATGTAAACTACCTTGGGAAACAACTTCCCACACCTGACGCTATCATACCAAGAATCGGAGCAAGTAGAACCTTCTATGGTACGGCGATGGTAAGACACTTTGAGATGATGGATGTTTTCTCGACTTCTGGAAACTTGGCTATAGCTAGAAGTAGAGATAAACTTAGAAGTCTTCAAGTCCTTTCAAAGCATAATGTGGACATGCCAAAAACGGTTTTTGCTTCAAATAAATCAACTGCAAAAGATGTAATCGCTCTTAGTGGTGGAACACCTTTGGTACTAAAAATCTTAGAAGGCACACAAGGTGTAGGTGTTGTTTTAGTAGATACAGAAAAGGCAGCAAAGTCTGTTCTTGACGCTTTTTATGGTATGGATGTCAATTTACTCGTTCAAGAATTCATAGAAGAGGCTGGTGGAGCAGACATACGTGCTCTCGTAGTTGGTGGAGAAGTCGTTGGTGCGATGAAACGTCAAGGTGCAGAGGGTGACTTTCGGTCAAATTTACATCAAGGTGGGAGCGCGACTGCTTATAAGTTAAATCGTAAAGAAAAAGCAATGGCACTCGCAGCGGCAAAAGCAATGGGTCTTGGAGTTTGTGGTGTTGATATGATTCCATCTTCACGTGGACCTCTAGTTATGGAAGTAAACTCCTCACCAGGACTTGAAGGGATTGAGAAATCAACAAAACTCGACATAGCTGGAAAAATTATGGATTATATTGAACAAAATGTGATACCAGCATCCGATGCGACGGTGAAGAAAAAGAGAATAAAAAGAGACAATATAGGAGCTTAAATGCCTACTGAAAAGTTGATTATTGGTGGTGTTGAAATCTTACGAGGAACAAGTACCACCATAAACATTGAACTACCAAAACTTTACAATACACCTACACAACTTCCTGTAAGAGTACTCAGCGGGAAAAAATCGGGACCAGTAGTCTTTATAAGCGCTGCGATTCATGGTGATGAGCTTAATGGTGTTGAGATAATCAGAAGATTTAGAAAACTCGGCATACTCAAAAAGCTCAAAGGAACTGTCATATTAGTTCCAGTTGTAAATGTTTACGGCATGATGAACCTCTCACGTTATCTTCCTGATAGAAGAGATTTAAACAGAAGCTTTCCTGGAAGCACAAAGGGTTCACTTGCAGGACGTGTGGCAAAGATATTTTTTGATGAGATAGTAACGAAGTGTGACTTAGGCATAGACCTACACACAGCATCTATACATAAGTCCAATCTCCCACAGGTAAGGACAAATATAGAAAATGAATACACTTTTAAACTCGCGAAGGCTTTTGAGGCACCAGTCGTCTTGCACTCACAACTCAGAGATGGCTCTTTACGTGCCGTCGCTCAAGAATCGGGTGTTCCAATCTTACTGTATGAAGCGGGAGAAGCTCTACGTTTTGATGAACGTAGTATCCGTATTGGGGTAAAAGGACTTATAAACGTTCTCCGTGAAAATGAGATGCTTCCAAAAGCCAAAAGCAAGAAAAAAACCAAAACGCCAATCGTTACAAAAACAAGTAAATGGATTCGTTCCATCGAGAGTGGAATGATACGTACTATTAAAGCCCTTGGAGACACTGTCGTAAAAGATGAAGTTATAGCTTATATCGACGAGCCGTTAGGGGATGAAAGTTTTGAAATATTAGCTCCTTTTGATGGTATCATCATTGGAAAATCAGAGATTCCACTCATACAAGAGGGGGATGCTATCTTTCATGTAGCAAATTTTAAGAACCTTGAAGTAGCCGATGAGAAGATAGAATACTTTTCAGATGCCATAACCCAAGATAGTGAACTCCTAGAACTTAACAATGAGGAGATTATAGAATGATATTAAGAATTTTTATAATCTTACTTTTTACTACTTTAGCTCTTTTTTCTCAAACTAAAGATACAAATGCCACAAAAAAGAGCTCAGACTCTAAAAACATCTGGGACAGCAAAAATATCTGGATAAAGACATATGTAAATAACAAAAACTACTATACGACCATCAACAACATAGTAAAGCTTGAACAGAAGATAAAAAGAAATAAAAATAATCCAACAGTTCTGGATAAGCTCAAAAGAAGACTAGAACTTCAAAAATCAAAGTTAGAACTCTATGAACGTAATAAAAGTTTTGAAACACTTATCGCGTATTATAAGTTTGATCCAGTTGAGATAACTGCATATGACTACTTCTACAAAGTCTCACAAGAGAAACTCTCACGTGACATAGATAAACTCATCTTTATGAAAAACGAGTTTAACAAAGCAAACTCTCTCTTAAACAGCTACTACAAAAAGAATCCTAACAGCTCTGTTGATTTAGATGATATAAGATACTTTGAAGAGTTCTCCGAAAACATCAACAAAACATACCTGAATATGATAGAGTCAAAAACAGAACTTGATAAAAAGTATAGAGAATACTATCAAGAAAAACTACAAAAACATATCGTGACACTAGGTATTGTATTTCTTTCTTATCTTATATACAAAGTATTTATAGTTCTTTACAACGCAATTGCAAGAAGACTCTATAAAGAAAACAATGGTATTTATGCCAAAATACTCTCTATTGTTTTTTACCTCAGCATATTCCTTTATATTGTCATTCGCTATATGGAAGATTTTATCTACATCATCACATTTTTAAGTGTGGTTGCTGCAGCACTTACCATAGCACTTAGAGAAGTCATTTTGAATCTTGTAGCCTCTGTTTACATCTTCTTTAGTAATATGCTTCGTATCGGTGACAGAGTTATGGTTCAGTTTGAGACAAAACACACCATTGGCGATATTACAGACATCTCCTTAATGAAACTCAAACTTAACGAGATAGAAGACTATAGCAATGTCAAAGAGATTAAAAGTGTGGGAAGGACTATATATATTCCAAACAGTTATGTTTTTACAAAAGTGTTTTATAACTACTCTCGCAAAAAAAACGGTCTTATTAATGACCTACTTGAGTTCGAATTTTTAATAGATAACGACTTTGAAAATATTGAGAAAATAACACATGACGTGATGAATTCTCTTGGCTTTACTTACACGATGACCTTCACGCTCAACAACTTGAAAACTGGTGTTATAGGTCTTATATCATATCAAACCAACTATAAAGAGATTTCAATAAACAGAGGTAAAATATCTATAAAACTCCTTCAAGCCTATACCCTAGCTGAGGGTATTAAACTCAAAGGAACTAAAGCGGCATCTAGTTAATGTTTTATACTATGCCGCATCATCATGATAAATTGCATAAAACTCTTTAATCTGTGGATATATAGCTAAAAACTTCTCTACGAGCTCTGGGTCAAAATGTTTTCCAGACTGATTTTTTACATACTCTAGTGCTTTTTCATGCGTCCAAGCCTCTTTATAAGGTCTCTTAGATACTAAAGCATCAAAAACATCACAAATTGCAGTAATTCTTCCTTCTATAGGAATATACTCTCCAGCGAGTCCATTTGGATACCCTGTTCCATCATAGTGCTCATGATGTGTATAGGCAATACTCTCTGAAAGTTTAATGAGTGGAGAGTCACTATGTTGTAAAATCTGTTTTCCTATACTCGCATGTCTTTTCATAATGTCTCTCTCTTGCTCAGTTAGTCTACCTGGTTTTAGAAGAATATTATCAGGAATACCTATCTTTCCCACATCATGCATCTCACTTGCATTGATTATGTTTTTTACATACTCCTCATGGAAACCGCACTCTTTTGCAAGAAGCCCACACATCTGACTCATTCTGACTATATGAACACCTGTTTCATTATCTCTATACTCCCCCGCTTTAGAGAGCCTTCTGACTATCTCATTTTGCGTATCTATAAGCATCTCTTTATCTTTTATAGATTCTACTAGGTTATTGTGGTAGTTTTTACCTGAGATATAAAAAAATGCACTCAGTCCCGCTACGAAAGCTGCTGTAGCTTTATATACATCTCCATCTTGGAGTAATGCGTATAGTGCACTAATACTGAGCATGGGAAGGACAAAAGCGATATAAACTTGAAAAACGGCACTAAGGGTGACAATGCTAGCACCGGCAAGGCCGACAACAACGGTATAGATGAAAAACTGATGTTCAATGGAGTGTTGAAAAAGAAGAAGCACGACAGACATCCCCCATACACTACCGCTTAAGAATGTGCCATATATATATAGGTTTTGATACCTTTGAAGTGTCTCTCTATCATTCGCATTTTCTTTGTTTTTAGAAAAGCTTTTACATATAACCACCCTATAAGAAAGAACAAGCATATGCATAGCAAAACCAATCATAATTATATAGTTTGGTACCATACCATAAAATACAAACCCTACGACAAGCATCATTACGAATGTTCCACCTATGGCATAAGGAGACATACTAAAAAGTCGTAGTAAAGTTACTTTTTGTACTTTGAGGTTCATAGGAACTTACCTTTATCTATAAGTAATAATTATTGTAACAGAGAAATTATCAATTAAACTTTAAAAAATGGGTATAAGTTTACTCTACTCGATTTCTACCTTTATCCTTAGCAAGATAAAGTTTTTCGTCAACTTTTACCATATACTCTTCGAGCATAGCTTTATTAATTTCTTTAGTATTGTCCAACAAAACAGCTATCACACCTATACTAACTGTACAGTGTAGTGAAATATCATCAATCACAAATGTTTCTAAAGCCATCGCGTCACAAACTTTTTGAGCAAGCATGTGAGCCTCATCTATATCAGTCATTGGAAGTATGACCATAAATTCTTCACCACCAAACCTGAAAACATAGTCTGACTTTCTAAGCATATTTTCTAACAACTTTGCAAAACCTTGTAGTACGACATCCCCCACTGAGTGTCCATAGTTGTCATTTACCGACTTAAAATAATCCAAGTCGCACATCATAAGAGAGAACCCTCTACCTGTCTCTTTTGCAATGTCAAGCTTATTCAACATTATTTTATCAAAAAGCCGTCTGGTTAGAAGATGAGTAAGGGGATCCTTAGCACTCTCTTCAATTTGATTTAAAAAAGCTATTTCATTCCCTATTTCTAAAGAATAGTGATCAATCTTTTGCATAAGGTGTATCATTGTTGAAGGGTAAGCACTCCCTTTTTTACAATCATGGTCTATATTTTTTCTTTGAGAATGTTTCACAACATTGGCACCCAAATCATGTAAGTTTATATGCAGTTCTTCAATGAGTTTAAAATGTGATGTAGAGATTAAGTATGAAGTTGTATTTCCATGCATCCACTTTCCAAATTCACATAAATTATGATTCAGTTCAGGGTAACTGCCATCAGTCTTATCATTTTTCACATAGTCGATTAAACTGAGTACCCACTTTATATGATCTTCATAATATATCATGATTTTTTTTTCATCCATCATTGAGAGATGCGATAAACGAGCTTCATTCTTAAAATAAAGTTTATTCAGAAATCTTTGGAGATATAAAATCGAAATTCGCACCTCGTGTTCTATAAAGTGCTGATCAAGTTTATTGATATATTTTAAGTCTTCATTTTTTAGTAATCTACTTAAAAGGTTACGGACTACAGTAACAAGCTCACTGTAAAGATAAAGATATGATATCTCATGTTCAATGGTAAAATCGACAAGGAGTTTTGCATTCTCTTCTAGTTCATTTTCGGACTTAGAAAGTAAAAACTTTATAAAGAGTTTCTTATATTTTGTTAAAGAGTGAGTGTAAAGCACTTCTTTCAAATGACTGTCTTGTATGGTTTCAATATTTATCTTGAAATTTTCAATACACTCTTGCATTTCCGAAAAATATTGTTCAAGTACCTGCATTTTCACCTCTCCAATTTTTCTTTACTAATATACTAAAAACATATATATAAAAATTATAGCCATACTTAGCAGATTAAAAAATAAAACTTAACATATGCAGATAGCTAAAGTCGTTCAAGTAATAATAAGATAATATTATGGTATAAATATATAAAATAAAATGTATCATTTGTTAAATTGAGAAAAGGTTAGTAAATGTATAAAAAGTTATCACTTAAAATGAAAATTTTTGTTCCCGTGGGAATAGCATCAATTATTAGTATTTTTGTAATGGCATATATGATTAATCACTCTGCTCAAGATAATATGCTTGAGTACGCTTCAAAAAACAGTGAACTATCAGCGCATACTGTTCAAACCATTGCCAACAATGTAGCATATGATGCGGTTGTTTGGATTGTTATTTTAGATTTAATCGTTTTTCTCATTATGTATTTTATTTTAACTAAGTATGTGATTAGAGAAATCGCGTCCCTTTCAGATGGTTTGAGTGGTTTTTTTAAATTCTTGTCAAAAGAGAAAGATGATGTGACACCTTTAGTGGTAAACAGCAGTGACGAGATAGGAAATATGTCTTACTCCATTAATCAAAATATAAAAAGAGTAAAAAACTCAATAGAAGAAGATATAAATCTTGTTAATAATGTTACAGAAATAGCACATGCAATTGATAAGGGAAATATATCAAAGAGAATTCATGTTAACTCCTCAAACCCTTCACTAAGAGACTTAAAAGAAGTCTTTAACAATATGATGAACAATTTACAATCTACCGTCGGAGAAGATATGAACTCCATAGAAGTAGCTTTAACTTCATATACAAAATATGACTTTACAGCAGGTTGCCCTGATTGTAATTCAAAGCTTGATGATATGGTATATAACCTAGGACAGGACATTTCAAAAATGCTTGTTAAAAACTCTAATGATGCTAAAGACCTTCAATCTAAAGCGAACTTTTTAACAGAGTATGTAGCAAAACTCATCGAGTCAGCCAATATGCAATCAGAAAATACGAACAACACTTCTTTAGCTACACAAGACATAACTTCAAGCTTATCCGACATCGTTCACCAAGCAAATGAAGTAGGATCCCAATCAGAAGATATTAAAAGTGTTATTACAGTCATTAGCGACATTGCAGATCAAACAAACTTACTCGCACTCAACGCTGCCATAGAAGCAGCACGTGCGGGAGAACATGGACGTGGGTTTGCGGTTGTTGCAGATGAAGTCAGACAACTCGCTGAGAGAACTCAAAAGTCCCTTGCGGACATAAATGTAAGTGTAAGTACACTCGTACAGTCTATATCTAGTATTGTTCAAGAGTTAGAAAAACAATCCGAGAAGGTGAATGAATTTAATTCCTTTATCGACGCTATGAATGAAAACACTCAAAACTCTTTAAAAGTCGTATCTAAAACAAGTGAACTCGCTAAAGCTCTGAATGAAAGCGCACTTGTAATTCTAGAAGATGTAAACGCCAAAGAGTTTCATCGATAAAAAGCCTAAAGGAGCTGGAAAAAAAGTCAGATACATACATCCATTAGCTTTTAGAATGAGTCTCATTTACCACATCAGCTAAGGCAAGTTCTTCACTCTTATCAATGTCTATATTCTCTTCTGCACTTAAGCCTGCTTCAGAATCATTATAGACATCTTCATCAATTGCATTTTCACTTTTTGCGACTACAACTGTCACTACAGCATCTCCAGAAACATTTACGGCTGTTCTTACCATATCTAACAATCTATCCACTCCAAGAATGAGTCCTATTCCCTCCATAGGAAGTCCGACCTGCGCAAAAACCATAGAAAGCATAATGAGCCCTACCCCAGGTACACCAGCAGTACCAATAGAAGCTAAAACGGACATCAAGATAACAGTTAAGTAACCAGTAATCCCAAGATCTACACCATACGCATTAGCTATAAAAACAGTTGCAACTCCCTGCATGATAGCTGTTCCGTCCATATTTATAGTTGCACCAAAAGGTACAGTGAATGATGCTACTGAATTTTTTACTCCTAGTTTATCTATAACCGTTCGAAGTGTTACAGGAATAGTCGCATTTGAACTTGAAGTACTAAAAGCAAAGATTTGTACCTCACGCATTTTCTTTAAAAACATAGAAAGATTCATTCTTGAAAAAACTTTTAAAATAATCATCAAAGAAACAAATAGATGGGTTAACAGTACAAAAATCAGCACCACTACATAAGCGGCTAGGTCCATCACTAAACTAAGTCCAAGATCAGCAATAGCTTTACCAAGTAATGCAAATACAGCATAAGGTGCGACTGCCATAACTATGTTGACCATTTTCATCATAATTTCATTACTGATTTCTATCATTTCTACTACAGGTTTGGCTTTTTTACCTACCATTAAGATAGAAATACCTACTAAAATTGAGAAAAATATAATTTGCAACATCTTCCCTAATGCCATAGCATTTACTATGTTTGTAGGTACTATGTTTATCAGTACAGTACTTAAAGCTGGTGCTTCTTTAGCCGTAAAAGAAATATCTGAGCTCATGTTGACCCCTTCACCAATACCGATTGATGCGGCTATAGATATTGCAACAGCTATAGCTATAGCAGTCGTTAGGAGATACAAAACAAAAGACTTTCCTCCTATCTTACCTAAAGCTTTTATATCTCCTATCCCTAAAACTCCTGTAACCAGTGAGAAAAAGACCAGAGGAACAACTAGCATAGTTAAGGCGGAGACAAACATCTTTCCTACAATAAAAAATAAACCATTTACAAGATATATGTTAAAAAAAGAGCCCTCTTCGTTTGCGCCAAGCAGATTTATTAATAACCCTACTAAGATACCAAGTCCCATTCCAACTAAGACTTTCGATGTTAATGTTAATTTTGCTTTTTTCATTATGTATATTTTCCTAGTTTTATTTTTTTTAATAATTATATCTTTATATCGCTGACAAACTTTGCTCTGTGGGCATGAGTACAGAGTAGATATTAGCTTTTACATACTATGGCTTTAGCTTTTTTTAAAGATATAAGTTCTTTTGACTCTATTTTCAAAATGAGCTCTTTATACTTTTTTTCATCTTTGTTCACTAAAAGAAAACATAACTTTTCTAGAGAAGTCGTCTCTTTGATAGATTTTAGAAAAATATCCTCTTGTGTATTTTGTCTCTTTAATCTCTTAAACTTAATCTTTCCAACAAAAAAACCACCTATCAATGTCAGTAGGTAGTATAAGTACTCGGGTTTGTATAAAGACTCTTTTGTTTCTTTTCTATCTAGTAAGTCCTTTTTGTCATATACGGGTTTATCTACACTTACATTGACTGCATCAAAAGTGAGTCTCTCCAAGCTCTCTGTTTTTAGGTTAAAGTACTCGATGGATACCTCAGGTATGACAAATGACTGCTCACTCACAAAGGCAAACTTCTGACTCCAAATACCTCTCTCCCCGTTTCGTGTCAAGTCACTCTTTAAAACCGCACCTTCTGTAAATATTTTAACTCCATCAATAGTAAAATATACAGAATCTAAACTAGAGAAGTTTCCAACTCCCTCTATCTGTATCTCTAAATGATAAGGTTGGTATGCCCTAACCTTTGGGATATCTTGTTTTGTACTTAGAGTAAACTCTCCAACAAGTTTTGTAGAAGTCGCTTGAATGTTAACACTAAGAGGTACCTGCTTCATAGGAGTTGAGATGAATGACTCACTTTTTGAATCATCATAATGCCCACGGATGACTGAGTTTATAGAGTCTTGTGTTGTCTTTTTCATAACTACGTCAAAATCAAAAGAGATGGGACCTTCTTTTTTTACATATGCTACATACTTATAAATGTTGACTCTCTTCAAGTCTTTTAGTACTTGGCTCTCTTTTAAAAGTTTTATACTAAAGTGTTCATTATCTTGCACTGGATTAAAGTCTATGGTGTAAAGCTCGCTAGCATCGCTAAACTCACACATATATGTAAGTAAAATGGCTTCATTTACATATGCAGTTTTTTTGTCTATAGTGGCACTCCACTTGTATGTAGATGCACTTAAGTCAAGCAGTGTCATTAGTAAAAAAACTATACTAGCAAGGTTTTTTTTCATCACTAGCCTTCTATACTTTTTGTTTTTATCTAACTACCCTTTACTTGACAGCCTGAAACATTGCTCATCCCATAGTAACAACCCTTTGTGTTCATACATTCAATCGCCACTTCATAATTTAACGTAGGTTCTGAGCTACTCGTAAAGTCAAAAGTTTTTACAAAGCCTTTAATCGAGTACCCATCCGGTAGTGCAAGAGTTTCAATATCACGACCATGCTCTACTAAAACCCATATAGAAGCACCTGATTCTGCATCTACATCATACTTATCTACTTTCATTTTTTGCCTTTTTGTTTATTTAATTATTTCGGATTCTTTTATAAAACAAAGATAAATATATCCCAAACACGATTAATATAGTGCCCATTAGATGATAGGCTTCTAAAGTCTCTTCTAAAAAGATTGAAGCTAAAATAATACCAAATATTGGCATCAAATGAGTAAATTGTGCTCTTTTTGATGCACCAATTTTATTAAAACCGAGTACAACAAAGTATTAAATGCAGTGATTCCAAGTATGGCTAATATGGTTAATATTTTATAATTTCGCTTTAGAGAATTTAGTATGTTTTTATGTCTTAGGATTAATATTGGAGATATCATTAAAAAAACAAAAAACCATCTAAAAAAAGATAGTTCTAAAGGTGTTATATCATCTTTTACAAACCTCCCAATTACAAAATTTGCAGACCAAAAAAGGACACATAGAGTTATTAGAAAATAGGTTTTTGTTTGTAACATATTTGTTCTTATGCTAACATTTGACTTGAGAAATAGTTTTTTCGCTAGGGTAAACTATTTCTCTCCAAGATTTTGTTATACATTACTGTAGCAATAAATTGTTAATACCGTCTTTATCAAGAAGTTTATAAATTTCATTATAAAGCTTTTCTCCTTCCTTAGTTAGTATCACTTTTACTTGTAATTTTATGTTAGTATTTGGAAAAATTATATATTTAGTTGGATTGTAATTTTTTAAATATTCTTGAATTTTTTCTTGCATATAATTTCCAGTTGAACAAACTTTATCATCATTATCAATCAAATTAATTAAATTCTTATTATTTAATACAAACAAGTCATTAATATTATAAACTTCAGATAACTTTTTTAAATCTCTATAGTCTTCTTTGTTTTCTAGTGCAATTTTAATAAAAATAAATTTTTGTGTGTTATCTAATTCTTTCCATATCTTCTTATGTTTACTAGTTAGTTGTTCTTCTAGTTTTTCATTATTGTATATAATCCGATTTATTTTTAAATTTAATTGTTCATTTTTTAATTCTAGAATTAGTTCTAATTTGTTTTTTGATAATAATTCTAAAGTCATTTGGTATGAATTTGTGAGAAAATTATTAATAGAATTACCATAGAGTAAAATAATTACTAAAGTGACAGAAGCCCAAGTTAAATTTTTAAGTACATTCTCCGTGAAAGTGAATAAGTATTTAATTGTATCTTTTACATTTAAAAAAAATATTTTTATATATGACATTTTGATTTTCCTTTTGTATAACTATTAATTAAGGGACATTATATGTAAATAACCTTAAATAACATAAATATACAGACATAGGAAATATCCTATTATTAGAATAAATATGGAAGAAAAAAAGAAATTATTCCCCCATTCCTATCGAGGACGATGGGAACGAAACAAGTTTTTTATCTATGGTTAAATACTATCTAATCAAGTTTTTTAAACTTATAATCCTCACTACCATCTTTTTTTCTATTTTTATAGTCCCACATAGTTTTAAAGTATTTGAAACTTTGAAAACTTAAAAAGACTCCCATAATAAAGAATAATATATAAAATATTACTATAAGTATCTCCATTTTGAACTCCTCAGAAAGTATTGATAATAAGTAATCATCTTAACATAAGTATTAGTATGAAGCTAAACCAATCCCAACCCAAGCTCTCTAATCTCTTCATACTTATGAAAATGAAATGTCTTATACTCTTTTGTTGTTGGTTCTATGAGGGTGATGTTTTTGTTTGATGTTGCTAATGCTGTTTTTGTTTGGTTGTGGATTAGGATTCGCATGGATTTTTCGAACATGTCTAGGACATTCATGGTTTTGAAGAGGTGGTTTGGCATCTCTTTGTCGAAGGAGTTTTCTCCTAGTACATCTACTGCTAAGATGTCTTCATAGCTTGCTTGGTTTATGCCTAAGTTCTCACACAAAAAACCATCGCTATATATGATTCCATCTATGGTTTTCTCTTCAAATATTCCCGGAATTGCCATACTTGCTAAAAGGGCATCTTTGATTTTGACCTCATCCTTTGAGTCAAAAACTTTTATCTCTCCACTTAAGGTGTTTGTCGCGATGATTTTTAGGGGGATTTTTGTGTCTTTCATCTGTTTGTCAAAAAATATTTTCTCTAAAATAGCTTCTATCTTTGTGTTTTTGATGATGGAGTGACCACTTAGTGAGAGTTTTACCCAGTTGAAGATGTTTGAGAACTCTTCAAAAAGAGAGAGTATTTCTCTCTCTTTGAGCCCGATGCTTAGACATGCACCTATGATTGCTCCCATACTTGTGCCTACTATCTCAGAGGGAGACAAGTTTATTTCCTCTAAGTCATGTAAAACGCCAAGGTGTGCAATGCCGAGTGCTCCACCGCCTGAGAGGACTAAAGAAAACTCTCTGTTTCTAAGTTCTTTGTGTATCATGTGTTACTTTTTCCTTCAGGTCTCTTCAAAGTTTGGCTATCTGCACTTCTTTTTAATCTTATAATAAAAAATAAAACAGATATAGAATTTCAGCACTTCATTAGAAAGATTTCCATATTCTACATAAATTAAAACATATTCAATGCTCACATAAGAGAAAAAGGCTCATACATAATGTCAAATAGATTAGAAAAAGAGGACTCCCCTTACCTTCAACAGCACAAGGAAAACCCAGTAGACTGGTGGCCTTGGTGCGATGAGGCTTTCAAAAAAGCAAAAACCCAAAACAAGCCCATTTTTATCTCCATAGGGTACAGTTCATGTCACTGGTGTCACGTGATGAAAGAACAAGTTTTTGAAAATCAAGAGTGCGCAGATATTTTAAACAAAGACTTCATTTGTATCAAAGTAGATCGTGAAGAGCGTCCTGATATAGACAAATACTACCAAGAGGTATACCAACTCCTGAACCGTCGTGCAGGTGGATGGCCGACATCTATTTTCTGCACACCTGAAAACAAACCCTTCTTAGCCAGAACATACATTGCTCCAGAGTCCACAGATGGAAGTAATGAAGGCATAGGGTTTAAAGAGATAAGCCAACTCGTAGCAACAAAAGTAAGTCAAAAAGACACAAAACTTTTTGAAGATGCTGATGAAGTTGAAGGTTTTATAAACAAAGTGGAACATCCTACAGAGGCTACTGTTCTCAAAGAGGCTTTTACAAAAAACTTTATGCTCCAAGCAAAAAACAACTTTGATGAAAAAAATGGCGGGTTTTCTCTCAAACCAAAATTTCCTCATGCTTCTACACTCAGAGCACTTCTCACAATTGAAAAGCTCTATGGTGACCAAGAAGCTAAAGAGATGCTTTTAGAGACTTTAAATGCAATGAAAAAAGGTGGTATGTATGATCTCGTCGATGGTGGTTTTTGTCGCTACTCTACAGATGAGAAGTGGATGGTTCCACATTTTGAGAAGATGCTGTATGACAATGCTCTTCTAAGCGCTCTGTACACCGACACTTATCTTGCCTATGATGATGACAGTCACCTTCAAACAGCAAAAGCGTGTGCTGATTTTTGGCACAACTTCATGAGTGAAGATTCACTTTTCTACTCTGCAAGTGATGCAGATAGTGAAGGTACAGAAGGAACTTACTTCACATACACTTATGAAGAAGTTTACACCGCTTTAGTAGAAGCTGGGTACAAAAATGTTGAGCAGATGTGTGAACAGATGTCTGTAAGCCACGATGGAAATTTTCAAGGTAAAAATATCATCCGATTTGAAAAAGAGATTCCCGAATGGTTTAGCGATATAAAGATTTTACTCAGTAAAATAAGAGAGACACGTGACTACCCTTTCACAGACAGAAAAGTACAAACCTCTTGGTCAAGTATGATGATTCATTCTCTTTTCAAACTTGGAGCGATTGATGAAACATACAAACACAGAGCTATAAAGAATCTTGATGCGCTTTTAAAGACAATGTTTATAGACGGAAAGCTGTATCACTCTACACTTATTCATAAAGTGCCAAAAGTGGAAGCTTTTTTAGAAGACTACGCTTTTTTAACACAGGCTTTACTCTCTGCATTTAAACACACTGGTGATGAGCTCTATCTCATTAATGCGCAACGTTTTGCTAACAAAGCCCTGGAGGAGTTTTATGATAAAGGATTATGGAATTTTAGTGTTGGTAAATTTGCTACAAAAGCAGAAATAACGGATAATACATACACAAGTTCCGTTAGTATTATGCTTGATAACCTCCTCTCTTTAGGCACTCTTTTAGAAGATGAAAAATATACTCATTTTGCGTTTAAAACAATGGAGTACAACTCATATAAACTTGGTAGAGAACCAATCTATATGCCATATATGCTTACACAAGCACTGAGATACCTCAAAGGCGATAGAATCATCAAATCAAACCTCAAAAACTTACAAGAAAACTCTTTAAAACTCTCAAAACTCATGTACCCTTTTGTCTCATATAGAGAGAGTACAGACGAAGATTTCATGATTTGTGGAGATAAAAGTTGTTTTTCCAATAGTTCTGATGTGAATAAGCTAAATGAGCTCCTATTAAAATCTTTTTAATCTCTCTTAATCTATAATGAACTTAAAGCAATAGGAGTTTCAATGGGTTCTAAAAGAAAAATGATAGATAACGAACTAGAAGAGGAGTCTCTTCTTGCAGAAATAATACATGAAGACAGAAGAGAAGATGTGCTTGTCAACGAAAAAGAGAAAAGAAAACACTCAAAAAATGACGGTAAAAAACGAGTCGCTGTTTGGGTAAAAGACGAAGTTTTACAATATGAAAGCGAACTCAAAGAGCTTCAGATAGAACTCTTAAAGATGCAAAACCATGTTAAAGAGACAGGTCAAAAAGTACTAATGATTTTTGAGGGACGTGACGCTGCTGGAAAAGGTGGTACCATAAAACGGATTACTGAACATCTTAATCCACGTGGAGCAAGAGTCGTAGCACTCGATAAGCCTAGTGACACTGAAAAAACGCAGTGGTACTTTCAAAGATACACGCACTATCTTCCATCAGCAGGTGAGATCGTTCTTTTTGATAGAAGTTGGTATAATCGTGGTGGTGTAGAGCCTGTTATGGAGTTTTGTACACAAGAGGAACATAAAGAGTTTTTACATGAAGTTCCTGAGTTTGAAAAGATGCTTATCAATTCAGATATCAAAATTTTTAAATTTTACTTTTCAGTATCAAAAAATGAGCAAAAAAGACGTTTCGACAAACGCCGAACAGATCCACTCAAACAGTATAAACTCTCTCCAGTTGATGAAAAATCTCAAGGTTTGTGGGATAAGTACACTATCGCTAAGTACTCTATGCTTTTAGCTTCACATACAGAGCATGCACCATGGACTATTATCCGTTCTGACAACAAGAAAAAAGCTCGTATCAACTGTATTAAACACATCTTACAGAAAATGGACTATCCAAATAAGATTAAAGCTAAAAAACTAAACACAGATGATAAAATCAGAATCTTCGCACATGATGAAATTAAACTCATGGAGACAGAGATGTCTTTGAAAAAAAACTAAGAAGGAGTTAATAATGAAAGCATATATATTAGTAGTACTTATCGCACTGAGTGGTATAACTATGTTTAGTGGTTGTGAAAAACCAGACTACCAACACCCAATGCATAGAAAATAAACATAAGATTCTTATTTTGTAGTTAATACTTTATTTGCTATAATCTACCTTTTAATTAAAAAGGTAGATTATGCTCAAAGCTCTCGGCAAATATATATTTATGATTGAGTTAGGACTCAAATACATCACAATTTTCAAAAAAACTTTTTTTCATCCATTTATCACTTTTAAACCAGCATACAAACAACTCTCACTTAGTCGACAAGCCTACTCTAACAAAGTTCTTGATTATTTAAACATTGAAGTAAAAGTATTTGGAGAAATTCCAAAAAATAACAAGATTCTCTATGCCATCAACCACCGTTCACTTTTAGATATCTTGGTTATGGAAAACATCTTTTCAAAACACGACAAAAATGGAACATGGATAGCAAAACAAGAACTCTTTGACAACCCAATTTATGGAAAGTTTTTCCAATATAGTGGCTGTATTAGTGTTGACCTTGAAAGCAAAAAGGGACTACTAAGCTTTTTTAAAAGCATAAAAAATACACTCAGTAAAGTTGATGATATGAATATCTACATCTTTCCAGAAGGTGAACGTTTCAAGGGTCCTGGTATACATAAGTTTCAAAGTGGTGCTTCAAAAATTGCAAAAGCAAATAAACTTGAAATCATTCCTGTATACATAAACGATGAACTTGAAAAAGTTTTTCAAAATGCTCCCTATGAAGACAAATATTTTGTAGAAGTTCATGTAGGTAACTCTCTAAAAAATGAGAATCTAGAAGCCGAATATAAAGAGTTTTATAACTCTATAAAGGGATAATAATTGAGTACAATGACTTTAGGTGTAAATATAGACCATGTAGCAGTGCTACGTGAAGCTAGGCAAGTAAACGATCCCGATATCATTCAAGCACTTTATGTGGCCTGTGAAAATGGTGCGGATCAGATTACCATTCATCTACGTGAAGATAGACGTCACATCCAAGATGTAGATGTTAAAAACATAATGGCTCTTTCAAAAGTACCAGTCAACTTAGAGTGTGCTATAGATAAAAATATACTCGATATAGTATGCAAGATGAAACCTCACCGTGCTACTTTAGTTCCTGAAAAACGTGAAGAGGTAACAACTGAAGGTGGACTAGATGTTATGCGATATGAGGATGAGATACACTATGCTATTGAACAACTTCATGATAGTATTATCCCGGTATCACTCTTTGTTGACCCAACAAAAGAGGCGATGGAAAAGTCCAAAGAACTAGGGGCTGAAATGGTAGAACTTCATACTGGTCTTTTTGCAAACCTTTTTGCAATGCTCCACTCAAACCTATCTTACTCTAACCACTCTATTAAAGAACTAGAGCTTCCACGTTATGAGCTCTCTAATAGACTTGAGAAATCCCTTGAAGATATAAAAATTGCAGCCAAACATGCAAATAAACTTGGATTAGAAGTCGCTGCGGGACATGGTCTTAACTATCACAATGTCCATGAGATGGTGAAAATAGAAGAGATAATCGAACTGAACATTGGACAAAGTATCATCGCTAGAAGTGTTTTTACAGGGCTAAAAGATGCTATCAAAGAGATGAAGAGACTTACAACAAGAGATGTCTAAACCAATCATAGCCATAAGCGTTGGTGACTTAAATGGTGTCGGCATTGAGATAGCACTTAAATCTCATGAAGAGGTAAAACTGCTCTGCACACCTGTTTACTGCATAAATGAGGAGTTGCTCTCTCAAGCTGCTAAGCTTTTAAATACAACTATCCCTAATGACTTCCAAACTTCTTCTCTTAAAGGTTCTTTTCAGATCTCACCAGGAGAAGTAAATGCTAAAAGTGGACAGTATGCTTATGACTCATTTATGGAAGCTATTAGACTCTGTGAAACTGGTAAGGCTGATGCAGTTGTTACTATGCCCATACACAAAGAAGCATGGATGAAAGCTGGGCTTGATTTTAAAGGTCACACAGATCTCTTGCGAAAACATTTCAATAAAGAGGCCATCATGATGCTTGGTTGCCCTGAAATGTATGTGGCACTTGTTACAGAACATATTCCTCTCAGAGATGTAACAACTACTATTAAGTATAAAACACTCAAACAGTTTTTACTAGATTTTGAGAGCTCTTTAAAGCTTGAAAGAACAGAACAAATAGCGGTACTTGGTATAAATCCCCATGCTGGAGATAATGGGGTTCTTGGACATGAAGAGATGCGCATCATTAAAGCTATAAAAAGTGTAAACAAGAAACTTGAACTTGAACGCTTTGTTGGACCTGTTGTTCCTGATGTAGCATTTACTCCACATTTTCGTAAAAACTTCCACTACTTTGTTGCGATGTATCATGACCAAGGACTCGCTCCCCTTAAGGCACTTCACTTTGATGAGAGTGTTAACATCTCACTCAATCTTCCAATCATCCGAACCTCAGTAGATCATGGAACAGCATTTGATATCGCATATAAGGGTGAGGCAAAAACACTCAGTTACATTAACGCTATAAAAAGCGCGTTAAGCTTACTAAAAAAGTAAAGAGTAAGCGTAATGAATCCTCTACTCTTTTTTCTTGCATTCTTCGGTGTTTTTATACTTCTAAACTTCTACATCTCACGAAGACTCATATCGCACCTTGATGTTTCACCTCGTATAAAGTTTTACTTTAGATTATTTCTGTTTGTAAACTTACTTGGAATTATAGGTTATGTTCTAGGACGCTATGTGATAGATGTACCAAACTGGCTTTACTTTCTACTGAGTCTTCCTATTGGTGTTTTGTTTTTACTTTTTTGTACAACCCTTATTTATGACATTTCACGTGTTCTTTTAGCAAGAATACCTCTCTCAAAGACAAGACGAAACTTTTTTAAAAAATCTCTTGATATATCATCCCTTGTTGCAGCTACGAGTGTAAGCTCTACAGCTATTTTAGAAGCGAGGTTTGTTGAGCTAGAAACAGTGAATATCAAACTTCAAAAACTCAAGCAAAACTATAAAGTAGTTCAACTGAGTGATGTTCACATAGGTGGGCTTATTGATGCAAGTTTTATCAAAGATATAGTAACAAAAGTGAATTCCCTCATGCCTGACCTAGTAGTACTTACAGGAGATATACTCGACATGGATGTGAGAAAAATTCAAGCACCGCTTAGGGAGTTAACACACCTCAAGTCCAAGTACGGTACGTATTTTATTGTTGGGAATCATGAGTACTTTCATGACATAGAAGTCATCATACAAGAGATAAAAAATCTTGGTATAAGAGTTTTAGAAAACGAAAATGTTTATATTGGAGAAAAAGGGGAAGGTTTTAATCTTGCTGGTGTTTACGATATGTTTGGCTACCGAGCAGGACACCATTTCCCAGAGATAAATAGAGCACTTACAAATACTCAAGATGATTCACCTACTGTTCTTCTCGCTCACCAACCAAAGTACATTGAAGAAGTTACATCGGGAGTTGATTTAATGCTGAGTGGGCATACCCATGATGGGCAACTCTATCCTTTTAAGTTTTTAGTAGGCCTACAGCAGCCCTATATAAGCGGACTTCATCAGCATAATCAAGAGTTACAGATATATGTGAGTAAAGGAACAGGTTTTTGGGGACCTCCTATGCGTTTAGGAGCCTCAAGTGAGGTTACGGAGATAAACCTACTTCCAGCCTAGCAGATATCCTATCTTTTTTTAAAGATGAGGAGAGTTTTATCCTCAGTATCATAGAGTGAAAATGTTTGCTTCTCTACAAGTTTTAAACTACTCAGTTTTTGAAAAGTTTTTATCTTATGAAAATACTGGACAATCGTATCTTGGTACTTTCTGTAAGAGTCATCCGCTTGTTTTTCAAAGAGTGTAAACTTTGTATGCAACTTTTCATTTTCAAACACTGCATCAACATTTAAAAACTCATCTACCGTATCGTTTGACATAGTACCCTCTGCCACATCTGAAAAACCATAGCGCGTATTTATGTCAGCTATAAAGATACCGTCCTCTTCAAGTTTATCAGCTACAGAATCTAAAAATACCACTAAAGCAGTCTCATCCATAAAGTTGAGTACATCAAATATGCTCACAATTGCGTCATATTTACCATCAACATCTGCGATGTCTATACACTCAGCGTCAAGACCCACTTTCTTACACTCTTCAACCATGAGAGCACTTAAGTCAATTCCTTTACACGTGACGCCATCGCTAATCATACGAGTCATAAAACCCCCACGACCACAACCAACATCTAAAAGTGTTTTCACATCCTTCTCGTCGAGTTCACTACGGTAGAGGTCATAAAGAGCTTCTGTCGCCTCTTCTATACCGAGTAAATGTTCCGCTTTTGCATAAAGGTCTAGGTTTGTCATCTACTTAGTTATTTTCCGCTTTTATAATTGTGTTTATTTTTTCATAAATATCTAAAACTTCATCTTTTTTCGCGATATAAGAGTTCTTGTTTGCTATGAGGTACGTTGAGCTTGTCATAATGTCTTCAACCACTTCAAGACCATTTTGCTTCATAGTAGTACCAGTTTCAACAATGTCTACAATCATATCTGCAAGTCCTATGAGTGGAGCGAGTTCTATAGAACCGTAAAGCTTGATAATTTCAACACTTACAGCACGCTCTTCAAAGTATCGTTTTGTGATGTTTACCATCTTTGAAGCCACTTTGAGTTCAGGTTTAGAGAGGTCAAGTTTTTCCCCTACTTTCATACCTATAGCAACTTTACAAATACCACGACGTAAGTCAAGCAAACGAACGACATCAAGTCCCTGCTCTTCTAATGTATCGAGTCCCACAACACCAATATCTGCCGCTTGATGGTACACATAAGTCGCAACATCTTGGTTACGTACAAGTAAAAAACGAAACTTTGGAGTCTCTAAAATAAGTTTTCTATCATCAAACTTGAAACTATCACCAAATATTGTTTCAAATATCTCTAGTGTTTCTTTAGCAATACGACCTTTTGGAAGTGCGACTGTTAGCATATATGAGCCTTTGTAATCTTTTATAATTTTCGCATTTTATCTAAAATTTACTCAAAGTTTTATGAAGGAGTTTGTAAATTGTCTCATCATAAGGGAGTAAAAAAGAACCATTGTCACTATCTCCATAAATCCTCACATCTTCTCCTTTTCTAATGAGGTGCTTTGCTAACAACCAACAAATGTATGCATCGAGTTCATCATCGTTACTTATCTCTATATTCGATGAGAGAACTTTTTGGGTCAAAGGGTGTTTAAGAACTGCATCTATTAATATTTCTCTTCGTAGAAGTGTCTCTTTGAGAGTGTTTCCCTTGTACTGCCAAGAGTCCTGAAAATACTTGTTATCTTTCAACTCCTCTTTGAGGAGTATCCACATCGAAAGAGCGGGATGTGCTTCTGTTATCTGCAGGCCCTTTAGTTGCAGCTCTTTTTGAGACATTAAAAGTTTGTACTCTGAAGTTTTATGGAGACGCGGATTTAAAATAGGCAAACCAAACAGATACTGAGAGATAGTCCAGTGAGGACAAGTAGAAAAACCAAGTGTGGAGATTCCCTTTGGTATTCCCCTTTCCTTGTTAAGGGCCCTTGCAGTTTTACTCTGCCTGTAAAAAAAACTCTCAATTTTACGGATGGAGAGACTAAAGTTTTTTTTGTTTAAAGCGGCACTTAGAGGCGCGTCCCAGCTTATAAAAACATCAGAGTGCCGTTCGCTTATCTTGTTTAAGTACTCTTCTAACTCGTTAATGTCAAAATGGTGAAACAACTCTCCATCAAAGACTATACTCTTTTTTGAGGGAGCCGGATCTATACCTAAAACGAGCATTTTTTAAGTAAGAGTCTCTATAATTTTTCTCATTCCTTGAAATATCAAAGTCTCATCGACTTTCGCATCAAGAAAGAGCTTCTTTAGTTTTTTTGCATCACCACCTGTTAAAATTATGGGAAGATGATGAGAAAGCACTTCGCTGTATAAAGTTTTGAGATAGCCATAAGAGATTGCGTCTTGAGAATTCTTTGCTAAATTCCCTATATCAAGTTCAAAGTTAAACTCATAATCAAGTGCAGGAGAGATACTTTTATATGTTTGCCTCATAGCGTTTACGCCTGGGTAAATAAAACCACCTAAAAAAACACCCTGAGATACAACATCGACAGTTATAGCACTACCGGCGTCTACTATGACTCCACTCTCTACTGCCTCTATGGCAAAAATCCTATCGACTCCCATTGTCTCGTAGTATCTACTCATATCTACAGACTCTGAGAGATCCATCCAGTTACTTAAAACTGCAAGTTTCTCTTTCACTTTAGCATTTACAGATATGAAGTAAACTTTTTCTTTTATACTTTGAGGATTAAAAGTAGAGACATCTTCTTTATAAGAGTGATCTCCATCCAAAAAATGATAGGAAGTGTTTCCTATGTCACAAAGAAGCATTAGTGAATTTTCCAACCTGCTTGTTTAAAGGCAGTCTCTGCTTTTGAACATAAAGGTGCATCAATAAAAATCACTTTATACTTAAAGTTATGTTCACAGTATAAAGCTAACTTTGCATATATCTCTTCAAACTTGTGTACGTCCTTCATAAGTAACCTACTTTTTTGACTCACTGCAAATATAGCCCAGAAATAACCTCTTGTGTCTGTCGCTTTATAAATTTTTATCTTATTTCTTATGCCAAGTTCTTTTGGAGTGACTTCTTGCATTTTTTTATATATTTTTCCCTTATCTCTGAGGGAGTCTACTACCATTTGCATATCGATAACTTTTCCTTTATTTTATACCTAGTTCTGAGAAGAGTTCTGTAAAATAGTTACTAATTTTTCTCAACTCTTGCTCAAGTGTTCCAAAGGCTTTGTCTTCTAAAACCCACTCTTCTACTCTCTTTACACTTTCACTTTTCTCATCTTCACTAAGATGAGGACTTTTTGTTATTGCTTCTTTTATACTTTCTAGTTTTTCTAAATTTTTATGTGAGCTCATAATGTCTTCCTTAATTTGTATATATTTTAATAGAGTGTATTATTTTTTTGATTTAGCAGAGTTGAAACTACAACTCATTCATAAAATTTGGATAGATTTTCTTGATGATAAAGTAAATCTTACACCCTAAACAGTAATCAAAAAAGACATCTAAAAGTGAACATGTAAGAAAAATGGCTGCAACTCCAAGTGATACTTCCCATGAAGCAAAAAAGTGAGTCAGGATAAGAAGCAGAACAAAAAAGAGTCCAAAAAAACCGGCTAATCGTTTTGCTCCACCATCAACATAGTTCTCTTTTATCTTAAAAAACTCTTTTAAAAACTCAGCTATGAGACTTACTGGAGAGATTCCACGGTTTAAAAAAAGTTTCATCACAAAATCAAGACCTAAAAAGAGAAGTATGAAAATATTAAGAGTAACAAGATATGCTATCACTAGCGAAGCGACAATTAGTGCAGAAAGTCTTGAGACGTTTGAATCGACTTGTTTGAAGTTTAATGGGCATGCATTTGACATGAGTTTGAACCTTGCTTTAAATATATTCAGCATTTTAGTCATCTTAGCTTAATATATTATTTTCTTATACTACTCTACGCTATATTAATGAAAATTTAAAAAATTAAACTATCAAGTATAGGAAAATCAGATATATGTTATAATCTATACTTAAAATAAAAAGAAAAATAGGAGAATATTTATGAAAATACTACTTAGTATACTTTCATTTACTCTACTTCTCAATGCTTCAAATACAACTGACTCGTTAACACTAGATGAAGCACTAGAGATACTACAAACAAAAAACTTAGAGATAAAAGCGGCTAAGCTTGACATAGAAGCCGCTGTCAATGAAGCTGACACTGTCAGCGGAATGAATTGGGGTAGCTTAGATTTCACACAAGACTTTGCCCGTTCCAACGATGCAGGAAATGTTTTTGGATTTAAACTGAGTTCACGTGAGGCTAGTTTTGGGGATTTTGGCTTTAATGAGTTTTTGTCTCAGATGGGTAGCATTGGTACTCCAGCTGGTCAAGCAGCGCTTCTTGCAACACAGCCAAACGACTTAAATTATCCAGACGATAGAAACTACTTTCAAAGCAAACTGAAGTATCAGGTACCTCTTTTTACTGGTTTTGCCATTAGTTCATACTCTGAGATTATGAACTCGATGACAAAGATGAAGACACTTGAGAAAGAGCAAGTGACAAGTGAAAAAATTTATCAACTACGAAAATCATACTATGATATGGCACTATTAAATGACTCTATTATTAACCTAGAAAAAATTCTTGAAAATATAAGTACACTTGAAAATGTTACAAGCGATATGATTACAGAGGGGTATGCAAAAAAAGTCGATCTTCTTGAAGTAAAAGCAAAAAAGGGAAATGTTGAACGTCTTCTTGTGCAGATGCACGCAAATGAAAAACTTTTGTATCACTACATCAGTTTTTTACTCAACAAAAAAGTAGATGAGATAGAGTTACCAACTTCTGAAATCACTATGCCTAACTACACTGATGAAGATATACTCAAAAACAACATTGACATTCAAAAAGCTACAACAGGTTTAACAATAAGAAAAAATATGCTTAGTGCTTCAGAAGCTGCTTACTATCCTACCCTTGGTGCATTTGCTGAAGTCTCAACTGCCGATGATACTTTTTTAGGTGATGCAGTTGACCATCAAGCTTACACAGTAGGAGCAAGACTTTCATGGAATCTCTTTAACGGTGGAATTGACAATGCAAAGATTGAAAAGTCTCGTATAGAGCATTTGAAGATGCAATCTCAAGTCGAATTGGCTAAACACGGTATCTCTTTACAACTAGCAAAAACAAGAACAGAAATTGAGAGTGCGGATGAAGAGATTGACTCACTCGAAAAAGAGCTAAAACTAGCAGATGCTATTTACAAGAACTACTTAGGAAGATACAAAGAGAAACTCTCTTCTATGAGTGATGTTATAATAAAACAATCAGAACAGATTCAAAAAGTATTGCAACTACAAATGGCAAAAAATAGCCGTAATGAAAAAATATTTGCACTAGAAAAACTAGCAAACGGAGAATACAGATAATGATAAGCAATAAATTGCAATGCAAAAAACCACTAAATGGTTTTGGTAAAAAACTACTTACTATACTAGCTCTTGGAGCTTCACTCATAGCAGAAACCATAACACTCTCAGGAAGTGTCATATCTGACAACCAAAAAATGATAACAAGTCGTTTCATGGGCTTTGTTACAAACGTAAATGTAAGCGAAGGTGAAAAAGTAAAACGTAACCAAATTCTTTACACAATCGACTCACGTGAGATAGATTCTGCAAAACGCCAAGCGGAATTAAGCCTTCAGATGTATGAGAATCAATACACAAATATAAAGATTAATCTAGAACGCCATAAAAGACTCCTACAAAAAGACATGGTCTCTAAATACGAAGTGGAAAACTTGGAACTAGCGGCTAAAAACCTTCAAGATATGATGTCCATAGCAAAAGCAAGACTTCAAGAGGTACAAAATCAATATAGATACCTTAACATAAAGGCTCCTAACGCAGGAGTAGTAGTAGCAAAAAACATTAAAGTTGGAGAGATGGCAATGCCTGGGATGCCTGCGATTATTCTTTCAGACTTAAGTAATTTAAAAATATCGGCAGAGATTGCCGAAGGGAATCTTGTAGATATCTCTCATGGGAAAAAAGTGACTGTAAACATTCCCTCTTTAGGCATAAAAAGCATTGGAACTGTTTCCGCAATCATTCCAAGTTCAAATCCAATGACACACACATTTAAGATAAAAGTATCGTTCAAAAATACAAATGCTTCGATTTATCCTGGCATGTATGCCACTATTGAGATTAACTAAGGAGTTTTGATGGAAGGTCATAAGGAGTATACTCCAAAAGATTATGCAGGAAAGCTAGCAAAAACATTTATACGAAACCCACTCACACTTATTTTGGGTGTCTTTCTCTTTGCTATTGGTTACATTGCTCTAGAAGTAATGCCACGTGAAGAAAATCCTCAAATGGTAGTGAGCGGTTCAACTGTGATAGTTGCTCTTCCAGGTGCTACGGCAAAAGAGGTAGAGAAAATCATAGTCAAACCACTCGAGAGAAAACTCAAAGAGGTAAAGGGAGTTGAGCATATCTATGGTAGAGCGATGGACAATGTGGGAATAGTAAATGCCGCATTTTTTATTGGTGAAACCAAAGAGAACTCAAATCTAAAAGTGTATGACAAAATCATGCAAAATGCGAACATGTTTCCAAAAGATGCTATGAACCCAGTTATAAAACCCTTAGATATTGATGTCGATATTCCAGTTGTATCAGTTGCATTTTATTCAAATAGCAACACAATGGATAAAACAGAACTTTATGACAAAGTCAAAGAGATTCAACATCAGATTAATGGACTCAATAATGTTGCAGTAACGGAACTTAAAGGTGGTGCACGTCACCAATTTAACATCGAGGTCGATATAAATAAGCTTTCAGGTTACAATCTCTCTCTCGGCCAGATTAAGCAAGCCGTAGAGTCACTTGCTTATAATGTTCCAGCCATAAAAAATAGAACAGCTGAGAAAACAATCGCAATGCTTGGAGTAAAAAATGCGATAGATAATGAAAAAGATATTGGCAATATAATTGTCGCTCAATACATGGGCTCTCCAATATACTTACGTCAAGTTGCAAAAGTAACAAACTCTTATGACATTCAGAATTTTCAGAGTGCCACTATAAGTACAAAACAAAAGGACGGTACCTTCTCACCATTTAAAGAACAAGTGACGCTTACTGTCTCAAAATTGCAAGGAACAAATGCAGTTATTATCGCAAATGAGGTAAAAGAAGAGCTTGAGATGCATAAAGAGTACTTGGCTAAAAATGGAATCAACTATGTAATTACTAGAAATGATGGAGAACGTGCCAATGAGGCGGTAAATGAACTTGTTTTTCACCTAGTTTTATCTATTGTAATCATTGCAATTTTACTTATATTTGTACTTGGATGGAGAGAGTCACTCATAGTTACTTTTACAGTTCCTGCCATTTTAGCAATAACACTTTTTGTAGCTTATCTTACAGGGCAGACCATTAACCGTATCACCCTTTTTGCATTTCTACTCTCACTGGGTCTTTTAGTCGATGCAGCGATTATAGTTATAGAAAATATCCATAGACACTATCACTCCATCGAGTCAGCACATGAAACACCGGATGAGTTGATGATAAAAGCGACAGACGAGATTGGTCCACCGACAAATATCGCTACACTTGCAATCATTTTAACTATGGTTCCAATGGCTTTTGTGGGACAAATGATGGGACAGTTTATGAAACCTATCCCTGCTAATGTTCCCGTAGCACTTATAGCTTCACTTTTTGTAGCTTATATATTTACACCTTATCTAGCTGTAAGAATTTTAAAACGCCCTGACCACTCAAAAGGAGAGCATTAATGTTTAAGAAGTTCGAAAAACTGGTCTTTGATGGAATTCAGAATGCTTTACAGAGAAAGCTCATTCTTTTTGGAACCTTAGTCGCATTTATACTCTCTGTACTCATGATAGCACCTTCAAAAATGGTTCTTGCAAAAATGCTACCAGGAAAAAATAACGACACTTTTAATATCTATGTAACACTTGCAACTGGAAGCTCCATAGAACAAACAAAAGAGGTGACTGACTGCGTCAGCAGTTTTGTCATTCAAGAGAAAGAGGCACTAGACACTGAAGTCTTTTTAGGGATGGGAGCTCCTCTGGATTTTGCGGGACTTATAAAAGGATCTCATTTTAAAAACTCAGAAAATGTAGCCGAAATAGTTGTCAATCTGACTAAGAAACATCATAGAGAAGAGCCATCTTATATGATGGTACAACGTATCCGACCACTTATACAGGGTACATGTCAAAAGCTTTACCCTGACACTAAAATATCTTTTGTTGAACCACCGGCAGGTCCTCCGACTATGGCAGCAGTTGTTGCGGAAGTTTATGGTGATGATAGCGAGGGTATAAGAAAACTAGCGACAAAAATAGAGAGTGTTTTCAAAAATACAGATGGTCTTGTAGACATCTCTATAATGCAAGATGAGATTTATGATACCTTTGAGATAGTAGTAAATAGCACAAAAATTACTAAATCAGGTCTTGACATCAAACAACTCAACAACATTCTTTACTTAGCCTTTGAAGGAATGGAGATAGCTGTAAAGAACTCTGTTTTATATAATGACCAAGTTCCTATCTTTTTATCACTCTCACGTGAATCCAAGCAGTTTACAAAAAAAGATTTGATATCCATAAAAAATAAACTCGCTTCTTTAAAGCTCATGAATAAAATGGGTATGATGATTCCTATTACAGAATTAGTTGATATTAAAGCAAAAAAATCAAATCCTATGATTTTAAGTAAAAACTTACATCATATGACAAATGTAATGGCAGAAACTGACATGGTTTCCCAAGTATATCCGCTTATGGATGCACGAAATGTGATATTAGATACTTTTGGTGATGAATATAAAATAGAAAAGACAGGACTCTTTAACCTTCAACTAACGGATAAAAAAGATGGTGCTGTCTATAAACTCATATGGGATGGAGAGATGGAAGTTACTCTAGACACCTTTGTAGAGCTTGGTGCAGCATTTATAGCAGCCCTAGTTCTTATCTATCTTTTAATGGTTGTATATTATAAAAGCTATGTCTTAAGTGGAATAATTCTACTCGGTTCATTTCTCTCTATTATTGGAGTTATTTTAGGTCATTGGATCATGGATCTATTTACTACAGATACCTTTTTCCTGACTGCTACATCACTCATTGGGTTTATTGCTCTTATAGGCATTAGCTCACGTAACTCTTTACTACTTATAGATTTTACTAAATCATTGATGTATGATAAAGGTATGCGTAAGGCGGAAGCTATCGCGTACTCAAGTGCAACACGTGCTAAGCCTATTTTCTTAACTGCTGTAGCAATTATGTTAGCATCCACTCTTCTAGCAGGAGATGCAGTTTTTGGTGGGCTTGGTGTCGCACTTATTTTTGGTACCGTTGCAGCAGTAGTAGCATCTTTAATAGTTGTACCCGTACTTTTATATATGACAGATTTAGAAAAGCAGTTCCACTTTCATGAGAAAAAAGCGGTATCGATAGAAGACCCCCTTTAAAATAGAGGGTCTCTTTCAGAAGAATCAATATTCAAGTTTATTCAGCTCTTGTATAATTTGCATCTGTCTTGCTGCAATATACTTTCTTAAAATATTATTTGACTCTGATGTATGATGAAGATGAACAACACATATGTACGCTTCTGCATCTTTTTTTAATACATGCACAATTCCCTCGATTTCTAAATATTTACCCTCTGTATTTATCTCGAGAAAAACCAACTTTCCTACTTTTAATGCTTTTTTACGATAAAACTTAAACGAAATATACTGCTCATTAAGATATGTAACTTCCCCATCCATACTTTTATCATTATCTATGAGCTGAATATCTAAAGATGAGCCACGTGTAACTCTTACTAATTTACGTTTTAAAGGTGTATGCTCATCAAAAGCAAATCTTGAAAGCTCAAGTATAGACTTCTTATAGTTGACACTTAAAATAACTGCTCTAATATGTCCTAATACTTGAGAGCTAAGATAAAAATTATCCCCAACTTTAGCAACCGCCAACTGTCTAGAACTTACATCTATAAATATACCCCTTTCAGTTACCTTAACTATTTTGTTTTTTGACTTAACGATTATCTCTTTAAATAAGAGTACCCCATCCATAATCTCTTTTAACTTCTCAAACCTACTTAAAAACATCTCTTGATTTTCCAAAAGATCATACTCATCTATATCTTTAACATCTGTTACAACATGTCTTTTGTTTGAAAAGCTCAGAGAGTCTAATAAACTATATGCTCTTAGTTCAACATGCATACTGTTTTCTTTTTTACCATAAATAGTAAAAGAGACAGCCGTCTCTTTTGACACACCTTCTAATTCAGAACGTAAATGCACTGCCCAATCATATGATTTTTGGGCACTTATGTTTGGTAAAAGTACCCCCATTCTACTACCACTAAACCGTGAAACTATCATGGAAGTGTCACACATCTTTTTTATTACTTGTGCTACATTTATAATAAGACGGTCACCTTTTTCATATCCAAGAGTTTCATTTACTCTTCGAAGGCTCTTTACATCAATCACTACAAGTGCATACTTACTAGATTCAAATATATCACCGATGTTACCTATATATGATTTAAAATAGGCATATGAATATAAACCTGTAAGCTTATCAATATTAGAGATATAGTATTGTTCATCATCCTCATTAGTGAATAAACTGTTGATTAAAGTAAAGACATACTTTTTAGGTTCACTCTCAGTCAATACATTTATCTTAATTTTACATAATGAGTCTTTACGTGAGTTAGAATCAAATATACTAGCAGTTATTTTTTCATTTGTTGTTGCAGCCTTTTCAATCCAAGTATTATATGTCTTTGGAGCGAATAACTCACCTTTGAAACTTACATCTTTCAAAAAGTCGAGTCCTTTGCGAAATTTTATGTGAAAATCCTCAAGATCAGAGACTCCTAAAGTTTCTAATAGATGTTTATTTGCAAGAATGATATTTGTACTCTGAACAACAAAGACATTGACATCTAGAGCATCAATAGTACGAGATAAAGCCTTAAACTTTTTTTTGTACTCTATTGATTTTTCAATACTACTGTTTTGTTTTTTTAAAAAATCATTAAATAGAGTCAGAACACCAGAAAAATTTGCATCAAAAATTATGGAAATTTCTTGAAGTAATTCTACACTCTCTTGAGAATTCTTATTTTGTGCATTGAGCAGATAAAAGGTCAACTCATTTCTAAATCGTGTACATATATCATACACCTCATGAGGTGCTATATCCTTAAGAATCATATAATTTACGAACTTACTCATAATTGGGCAATCGCCTAAAACCTTAGTACCTTTAATCACATTAATAAAATACTCTACAATACCTGGAGCAAAATTTTGAGTAAATTTATCTATAGAAATTCGATGATTTAAAAAGAGCGTAATAAGGAGTGGATTGTTCATCCAGTTAGATATAATTTCATTCTTTCCGGATTCAAGTATAGAGCAGATATTAAAAAGACAGGGATAAGAAGAATTGTTTTGTTTCATAAACATGCCCTAATATTAGATTTTTTTATATTATAGCAAAAAAGAGGAGAATCCCCATACGGGGGATTCCTATAGAGTATTTACAGGCGAGCGTAATCAACGCTTAAACAAGCCTCAAGCCCTTCTAGTTCTTTGAGTGTTGCATCCTCAACATTGTCATCGACAAGGATAACAGCAAGTGCTTGACCTTTGTCATTTCTAGCAAGTGAAAAGTCAGCAATATTAACTTTATTTTTTGCAAGTGTAGAACCGATACTTCCAATAACTCCTGGAACATCACTATTTTTAAAGAAAACCATATCACCTTTAAGCGCAACCTCAATATCAAAACCATCAATAGCAACAATACGCTTAACACCATCATCAAAGATTGTTGCAGAGATAGTTGAAATACCTTCTGCAGTAGTAAGTTTAACTGTTATAAGGTTTTTAAAGACAGTAGAGTCAGCTAAAGCTTCTGAACTAATTTCTATACCTTTTTCTTTAGCAACAAACTCAGCATTCACATAGTTGATAGTATCTCCACTATTCTGACTCATCGCACCAACAGCGACAAATGTAGATAGTGAATCAACATACTCTGCAATATCTCCTTGTCCACTTACTTTAATCGAAATTATTTGAGATTTGTTGAGTTGTGATGCTAAGAAGCCAATCTTTTGTCCCATCTCTAAAAATGGTTTTACAAATGGTGGTATTTTACTCTCATCAATTGGAAGGTTCATTGCATGTGCGAATGCAATACCTTTTGCAGCTTGAATAGCATTTGTAGCTGCTTGTGTACCAATATTATACTGAGACTCATATGTATTAGCACCTAAGTGTGGAGAAACAACTATATTATCTAAATCAAGAAGTTTATGATCAGTTGCAGGCTCTTTACCAAAAACATCTATACCTGCAAAACGAATTTTACCAGATTTTAAGCCATTATAGAGTGCTTCTTCATTATATAAATCACCACGTGCACAGTTAACTAAAACTACACCGTCTTTCATTTTAGCAATCTCAGCTTCACCTATCATACCAATCGTCTCTTTATTCTTTGGTGTATGAATTGTAATGATGTCACATGCTAAAATATCTTCAAAGTTTTTAGTATACGTCATATCCAGATCAGTAACCTTAGATGGATGGATATATGGATCATATGCGACAATATCCATCTCGAATGCAGCAGCACGTTTTGCAACACGAGAACCGATGTTACCAAAACCGATAACACCAAGCTTTTTGCCTTTCATCTCATAACCATACCATTTTTCACGCTTCCAAACTCTATCATGCTTTAAATGATTGTGTGAGTATGGAAACATTCTCATGCATGAAAGCATATGTGTCATTGTCAACTCAACTGCAGCAATTGTATTAGCAGTTGGAACATTCATAACGATGATACCCTCTTTTGAACATCCTGGAATGTCTACATTGTCAACACCGACACCTGCACGAACAATCGCTTTCATATTTTTTGCATTTTTTATAAAGAATGCATCCACATCAGTAGAACTTCTTGTAATAGCTACATCAGCTTGAGGGATAATTTCCGTTACAAGTTTATCTTTTGGCTCATCAGCAGCCATAATGAAGTTTATATTTTCATCACTTTCAAGCATTTTAAGGCCGGCTTCGTGGATATGGTCACAAACAACTACAGTATATTTTTTCATTTAATAATCCTCTTTATATGGCTCAACACTCGCCGATATTTGATAATCCTTTAGTACATCTACTAAAGAATTTAATTTATTTACATCTTGTGAATAAATAAGTAAATTTACAACCATTCTATCTTTCATAAGATAGTATTTAAGTCCGTGATTTTTTAGTTCTTCTTTTAAGCAAAAAAGCTGATAAGGATCTAAAAGTTTTGCAGACAATTTATAGGTAATAATCTTAGTTATTTTTTCATTTAAGTCCATTTTTACATAAACTTCATTTACTGGATAAAAATAGCCTAATCTTTCGGATTTTGAAAAATGGTTAAGCCAGTTTTGTTCAGGTTTGATTTCTATTTTTTTTTGTTCTAATGATAATGGCTCACTATCTATATAAGCCTTATCAGAGTTAATAGATATAAGAAAAAAGATGATAAAGATGGCCACTACTCCCATAAGAAGAGGAGCGAACCATTTTAAAATCTTTTGCATGGCAACAAGTGCTTATTTAAGTTGATCTTTTATAAGATCACCTAAAGAGTGTGACTCATTGTCGTTGATTTCTTCTAGCATTGCTTGATTTTTAATGTAATCTAATTTCTTAACAGATAAACGGATACGGTCGCGTTTTGTATCTATATTTGCTATTGCAGCTTCAAGAGACTGACCTATTTCTAGTTCTTCTTTAACTAAAGGAGCTAAGTCTTCATCACGGATAAGTGCGTCTACACCGTCCTCTAAAGATACAAATACACCAAAGTCTTTTACATCACGGATAGTACCATTTACAACTGAGTTCACTTTATGAGTAAGTGCAAACTTGTCTATTGGTGATTCTAAAAGAGCTTTACGGCTTAATGATATTTTTTGATCTTCAGCGTTGATTTTTGCAATTTTAACTTCAACCTCTTCACCTGATTTTAAAGCTTCTTTTGCTTTTGTATTTTTGTCCCAAGAGATATCTTGATTGTGTAAAAGACCTTCAACACCATCGATACGAACGAATGCACCAAAGTCTGTTAATGATGTAATAGTACCAGTTACAACATCACCTTCTCTACGATTCTTTACAAATTCATCAAATGGTTTTGCTAAAAGTCTCTTGAGTGATACACGAAGCTTATGCGTTTTAGAGTTTATCTCGATAACTTCAACTTCTATCTCTTGACCTACTTCTAAGTAGTCAGCTGGATTTTTAACGTTTTTATCCCATGTAATTTCTGAAATATGTAAGAAACCTTCAATATCATTTCCTAAATCTACAAAAACACCGTATGCTTCAATATTTGAAACTGTAACACCAATTACATCGCCTTCATCAAGTGCTGACTCAACTTCTGCCCATGGATCTGGAAGAACTGCTTTAATAGAAAGAGAAAGGTGTCTCTTATCTTTGTCATAAGAGATAGCTTTTACAGTTACTGTATCGCCCTCTTTGTAAAGTTTTGAAGGATTTACTGGACCTTTGTAGCTAATCTCATTGTAGTGTACTAAACCATCAACACCACCAACATCTACAAACATACCGTAACTAGTGATTTTTTTGATTGTACCTTCAACAATAACATCTTCAGCCATTAACTGATCAATTATTTCTTTCTTTTTCTTTCTCTCTTCGTTAAAAAGTTTTCTACGAGAAACAATGATTGAGTTCTCATCTGCGTCAACTTTAACAACTTGAGCTTTGATTTTACGGCCAACTACATCATCACTCTCTTTGAAAGCAGCTAATGAACGAGGCATGAAAAAAGAAACTGCATCAGCTTCTACTACATAACCACCACGGTTCTTTTTAGTAATAATACCTTCGATAACTACATCTTCGAAGTCTTCTTTATGTGCTTCAATAAACTCAATAGTCTTCTCTTGTTCTAAAACTTTTTTATAAGAAATTTTAGGACGTTCATTGTAATATCCCATCGTCATTACTTTGATTTTGTCACCAGTAGCAAACTTCATCTCTCCAGCTTCATCACGAAGCTCATCAAGACTTAAAATACCTTCTAGCTTATCACCAATACCAACTAATGCTCTATTCTCATCTTCTTGTATCTCTACAATCTCACCTTCTACTATACGGTGACTCGTCTCTTGTTGCTTTTCACTTGCAGCAAACATCTCTGCAAAATTTTCTTCTTCTTCAAATGATTCGTTATCGAACGCCATTACCTATCCTCTGTTACATAAAAATTGCCGAATTATATCTAAAAAATGATTAATCTACTCTTTTTCTAATAGCATCGATAACATTTTTTATAATCCAATCAGGTGTAGAAGCACCTGCACTTATAGCACAAAACTCTTTATCTTTAAACCAAGAGTAATCTATATCACTTTCATCTTCTATATGATAACTATAAAAACACTTCTCTTTTGCTATGTTAAAAAGCTGCTTTGTATTCGATGAATTTTTTCCACCTATGATGACCATTACATCCGCTAACTCCGAGATATCTCTTACAGCTAGCTGATTTTCAAACGTCGCATTACAGATGGTGTTAAAAACACGCACCTCTTTGTAACGAGGAATAAGATAGTTAGAAATTTCTAGATAATCTTCTACTTTACGTGTAGTTTGAGAAATAAGTGCTATTTTATCACGTAGTTTAAGCTTCTTTAACTCTTCTTTACTCGTAACCACAAATGCACCATGTGTCGCATATGATTTAACACCTTTTATCTCAGGGTGCATGTCATCTCCGAAGATAATTACATCATATCCCTCTTCACTCATCTCTTGAGCGATTTCTTGTGGTTTAGTAACAAAAGGACATGTAGCATCAATCACATCCACTCCTGTTTTATGAAGTGATGAGAGTTCATCTTTCACGATACCGTGTGTTCTTACTATCACTTTGTCACCTTTTTTAAAGGTGTTAAAATCTTCCACAAGCCCAACTTTAAAGTCACTCTCTAATCGAGCTATCTCTTTAGAGTTATGAATCAAAGGACCGTATGTATCTGAGTCCTTATTCTCTTCAGCTATTTTTATTGCTCGTTTTACACCAAAACAAAAACCATGACTTTCAGCAAGTTCTATTTTCATTATCTTATTCTCCAGAAAGTTCTATATTTGTAATTTTTTGAAGTAGTTCAAAAAAGTTTGGAAAAGAGGTGTTGATACAATCTAAATCACTCACTTCCATACCACATTTTAAACCTGCAACAATAAAGCTCATAGCAATTCTATGGTCACCATCACTGTCTACCGTGGCTTTCTTTAACTCTCCACCAATAATCTTATATCCATCTTTATATTCATGTACCTCAATACCAGAAGCACGAAGCCCTTCTACAACTGTAGAAATTCTATCAGACTCTTTCACTCGTAACTCTTCAGCATTTTTTACAATACTTTCACCCTGTGCACATGCCATAGCAATTGCAAGAGCTGGTAGTTCATCAATGAGCCACGATATGTTCTCATCTACAACAATTGCTTTAAGTGGTGCATACTTTACATGAATATTTCCAATCGGTTCGTATTTATTATCTGTTATTTTGTAAGAAATATTTGCACCCATTCTCTCTAAAGCTTTAAATGCTTCTATACGAGTTGGATTTAAAGTTACACCTTCTAGTAGTATATCCGCGTCCTTGGTTATAGCTGCAGCTACTGCAAAGAAAAATGCACTTGAGGGGTCTGACGGAATTCTTATAGTTAAAGGAGAAAGGAGTTTTTTCATAGGAGATATAGTCGTTTTAAGACCTTCAACTTTTATCTCCGCACCCATCCCTTGAAGCATTCTTTCAGTATGGTCACGTGAGAGTTCCGGTTCTATATATGTACAGACTCCATTTGCTCTTAGAGCCGCTAAGATCATACAAGACTTTACTTGAGCAGAAGCGATACTACTTTCATAGTTAAAGGCATCTAAAGATGCCCCTCGTATACTAAGCGGTGCTAAATCACCATCATTTCTTCCATCAAGTTGTGCACCAATATCCTTTAAAGGAGATGTGACCCGCTTCATCGGACGAGAACGCAGATACTTATCTCCAGTTAAAACGAAATGTCCATTTGCAGAGCTTAAAAGTCCACAAAATAGTCTCATTCCTGTACCTGAGTTTCCACAATCTAAGACTTCAAAGCTCTCTTGAATTCCATCTGAAGATATCCCAATAACTCTTCCATCGTCGACAACTTTAGCACCTAGGTTTTTTACTATTTCCAAAGAGTTCATGGTATCTTCTGCTCTTAAAAAGTTCTCTATTCTACTTGTACCATCAGCGAGCATTGCAAACATAACACTTCTATGAGATATTGATTTATCAGGTGCTATCTCCGAAATACATAAAGAAAATTTTTCAGCTGGTGTTACAACTACCTTACTCATCGTAAGCCCACTCCTAGTTCAGTTTTTAAAGCGCTTAGAATTGCTTCCATAGAAGATGTAATGTCATCTTCCTCAAGAGTCTTCTCATTTGATTGTAGAACAAAACGTAAGCTTAAGCTCATATTTTCTCCAAGAGTCTCATCACTGTACTTATCAACAGGGTAAAAACGTATTAACTCTTTTGTAGCATTGTTCTCAATCACGTTTTTAATATCTTCGTATGACATCTCTTGTGGCATTATAATACTGAGGTCTCTAAATGAGGCTTGATACTTAGAAGTTTTCTCTGCAACTTTTAACGTGTGCGGTAACTTATCGAAATCCAATTCACACATATATGTTGCATCTAAGTTATACTCTTTTTCAACACTCGGATGTACCCTAAAAAGTTCACCAACTATCTCCCCATTTACAAGTACACTTGCAGATTGATAGATATGTGATAATTTATGTGTAGTCTCATGTTTTCGTAATTCAAGAGTTCCTATGATATCAGAAATTTTTTGCACAAAATGTGCGAAATCTATCGTTTCAGGCTTACCAGAGTTAGATATCTTTTCACTCTCTTTATCACCGCTAAAAAGCATAGCCATTTTTAAAGATTCTTCTCTTGTAGGTGTAAACACTGAACCTATCTCAAAAAGTCGTACCGAAGAGTAGCCATTTTTCACATTTAAAGATGCCGCTTTAAGTAAACCTGTAAAAAGTGTAGGTCTTAAAGTATCTAAGGTCTGTACAATCGGATTTAAAAGTTCTAAGTCCTCTTTTGTCGTTTCAAAACCATAAGAGTTAAGGACTTTTTTCTCATCAAATACAAAATGAACAGATTCAAAAAAACCATTGCTAGCCGCACGATGTCTGAATATAGTACGTCTTTTATACTCAAAATAGTTATCTTCAAGCCTATTTTCTTCAGTAAGTACAAAAGGTTTTGATGGAATATTGTCAATCCCTACCATTCTTACAATCTCTTCAATAATATCTTGTTTATTTACTATATCATGACGAAACTGTGGCACCGAAATTGCAAACTTATCCGTGGATGATTTAGATGTATCAAATCCTAAATTTTTAAGGATCTTTGTTATTACGAGTTTATCAATACTTGCACCGATAAGGTCATCTATCTCTTGCTTTGTAACAACAACTGTTCTCTCTTTATAAGCATTTGAAAGTTCTATCACTCCACTAAAAGTAGATGAATTAGAGTACTTCTCTATTAAATCAACACAGTAAGAGAGTCCACCTTCTAGTTCTGGCTCACTTCCTCTAGATGTTTTATAAAACATTGGCCCCGACTCAATCTTTTTCTCTGACATTTTTTTT